>Ga0316576_10000702_pt1 | contig 16484 bp, 13 predicted proteins | sample S0NA_FD_203075 | JGI IMG/M metagenome (GOLD analysis project Ga0316576, IMG submission 203075) | Rhizosphere microbial communities from salt marsh grasses in Alabama, United States - S0-2_050615r3r5 | ecosystem: Host-associated > Plants > Roots > Rhizosphere | place: USA: Alabama | collected... | reverse complement strand
CGGATTTGCGGAAACCGGTGCGGATGGCCGGGCCCGGCAGGAAGAGCTGCTGCGCATCAAAGAGCAGTACGGCATCCGCATCTGGGGCCCCAACTGCATGGGAATCGTCGATGCCGTCAAGCGCCATGTCTTTTCCTTCGCCCTTTCGAGTATCTGGGAAAACGGGCTGTTGCCCGGCAGGGTCTCTCTGATCGTGCAAAGCGGCCTGCTATCCGCCGGCTTCCTCATCGACACGGTCACCCACGGCACCATGGGTATCAGCAAGGCCTGTTCCATCGGCAACAAGGCCGACGTGCACGAGTGCGATATTTTGGAGTACCTGATAGACGATCCGGAAACCGACGTCATCGGCACCTACCTGGAATCGATTGCCGACGGTCGCCGCTTTCTTCAGGCCTGCCGCAGGAGTCCCAAGCCCGTTGTGGTGCTGAAAGGCGGCAAAAGCGCCAAAGGCGCCGCGGCCGCCATGAGCCACACCGCCAGCCTGGCCGGAGACGGCGCCGTGGTCAGCGGCGCCCTGGCCCAGGCGGGCGTTGTCGAAGCCGACGACTTCAAACAGATGCTGGACTTCTGCCGCACCCTCGCCATGGACCGCCCCCGATCGGCGGCGACCCAGGGACGGATCGCCGTACTCACCTACAGCGGCGGAGCCGGCATCGTTTCAGCCGACTTCATCGATGCGTCCGGTCTTGAAATAGCCGACCTGTCCCGGGACACCATCCAGGACCTCGCGACCGTGTTCCCGGACTGGATGCCGCCGGCCAATCCGGTCGATCTGTGGCCGGCCGTTGAAAAGAACGGATACGACAAGGCCTTCCTCACCGCCTTTGAAGCCGTCCTCAAAGACCCCAATGTCGATGCCGTGCTCTACCACGTCTTTATCAGCACGGAAGGCAATGCGGTGGACCTGGCACCCGCGGCCAAGCTCGCCGCGGCGGAAGGAAAACCGATCTTCTGCTGGCTTCTGGGCCACCGCGACAGGGCCCATGATTTCCAGGCGTACGTCCAGAGCCTGGGCATACCGGTTTTTCGAGAAATCCGGCGGACGTCGGAATGCATGGCTGTCTATTTCCAGTACCGGGGTGCAGCCGCCCTTCTCGAAAGCGCGGACCCTCCGGATCGAATCGATGCGCCGCCTTCATCCGGCCTGTTTACCAGCGTTCCCGACGTCGTTATGAACGAATATGACGCCAAGAAAATACTTTCAAGCGTCGGCGTTCCCACCGTGAATGAACACCTTGTCGCCACCGCCGAAGAGGCGACTGCCTGCAGTGAAGCGCTGGGCTATCCCGTCGTCATGAAAGGGCTGGCCCGGGGAAGGGTGCACAAGACCGAAGAGAACCTTGTCCGCCTCGGCATCGGCAGCGCCGACGCCGTTCAGAAAGCGTTTCTGTCCCTGCAAGCGGCGCTGGGCGATGAAGGCAACATTTTGGTACAGCGGCAGGTGGCGGGGGAACTCGAGCTGATCGCCGGCCTGCTGCGCGACCCCCAGTTCGGCCCCTGTGTCATGTGCGGGTTCGGCGGTGTCATGGCCGAAGTGTTGAACGACACGGCATTTGCCGTCGCACCCCTTACCGTGGAAGACGCCCTGGCGCTTATCGGCAGGCTGAAAAACCAGAAACTGCTCGACGGATTCCGCGGCAATCCGGCGCTCGACAAAAATGCCTTTGCCCGGATCCTGGTGCGTCTCGGCGACCTGGGGATGGACAATCCCCGTATCAGCGAAATCGATATCAACCCGTTCATCGTTGTCGAGGGAAAACCCGTTACCGTCGATGCAACCATCATACTGGCAGATTGACCGGAACGACATGGTCAAATATTGGCACTTGTCAACTGCCCGTCAGGAAAACACGAAATTGAAAAAACGGGAGCAGGTTCCTTTCGTGCTTTCCTGTTGTCGTGCTTACGTGTTAAAAATTCCCGGCGTTATGGGAAGATCGTTTCCTGCTATCGAAAGACTCATTTGCCATGGGTATCACATTGCACAAAAAATCGCTTTTTCAGCTTGACTCAACGCTGGCCGGCCCGGCCCTCATGCTGGGTGCCGCGCTGGTGTTTACCCTGCTCAATATTCTGATCAAGACGCTGCGCCCCGAATACACGGTCTGGCATATCGGCTTTTTCCGCTTTTTCGGCGGCGTGATCGTCCTGATCTCCATTTTCGGCTTCAGGGGCAACCCATACAGGGGCAACAATACCCGTCTGTTGATCATGCGCGGGTGTGTGGGCTCCATCGCCTTTATCTGCCTGATCACCGCTATCCGGCTGCTGCCCCTTTCCACGGCCATGGTAATCTTTTACGCCTATCCGGCTTTCTCGGCCATTTTTGCCTACCTGATCTACCGGGAACGCATCGGTGCGGCGGGCATCATCTGCATCGCCGGGATGGTGATCGGTGTTGCCGTCCTGTTCGACTTTCGACTGGGAGGCAACGCTGTCGGACAAGGCTTTGCGGTCATAGGCAGCATTTTCGCGGGATTGACGGTGACGCTCATCCGCAGCCTGCGCAAAAGCAACGGGCCGGTTATCATCTACCTCTATTTTTGCACCATGGGCAGCCTGGTAACCTTTCCCGGATTCATCGCCGACCCCATATTTCCCGTGAGCCTCGTGGAGGCGCTTATGGTCCTGGGCATCATCCTGGCCTCGGTATCCGCCCAGCTCCTGATGAATCAGGGCTTTTTCTACTGCACCGGCTGGGAGGGCGGTGTGTTCATGTCCACTGAAGTCATCTTTACCGCCATTGTGGGCATCATCTTTCTGAACGACCCGGCGACGCTGAAGTTCTGGATGGGAGGGATATTGATTTTCGGCAGCGGCCTGCTGCTGAACTACCGCAAATCGGCCGCAAAAGAAAGCCAATAGCCATTTCAAATGGCAGGCCGAAAAAAACGCGAGGCGATGGCTTCCACGTCTCGCAGGGCTTGTAACACACAACTGATTTTTTTAAATTCCGATGAACGAATACAGCCTGTTCGCACCCTTATACGACTGGATACTCTACCCCTTCATGCGCGGTATCCGACGGGATGTGCTCGGGACCGTTCAGCGGCTGAAGCCCAAACGCATTCTGGACGTCTGCTGCGGCACCGGCGATCAACTGCGCCTTCTGCAGCAGGAGGGCATCGAGGCGCTTGGGATAGACCTCTCAAAAGCGATGCTAAAGGTCGCCGGCGGGGGCAAAACGCCGGTCAAATGCCTGGCTCAGGATGCCACGGCCATGGCCTTCCGGGACCAGAGCTTCGACCTGGCCATGGTGTCGTTCGCCCTGCACGAAACCGAGTGGGAAAGTGCCGGGCGGATTCTGCAGGAAATTCATCGCATATTAAAACCTACCGGCATGCTTCTGATTGTGGACTACGCCCTGGCAGACAGCGCCGGCGCCGTAGCCCAGACGGTTATCCACGGCATCGAATTCATGGCCGGCAGACGCCACTTTTCAAACTTCCGCGCCTTCCGCCGCAAAGGCGGGTTGCAACGGCTGGTGGACCCTGAACGTTTCATGCCGATACAGGCACGTTATCACGGATACCGCAGTGTCGTTGTCGACCTGCTGCAAAAAATATAACCTTTCGATATGCCGCCTTGAACCGAGATAGCGAGGGCATTCCCTGCAGCTTGCTGCAGGGTAAGCGAACGAATCATAATTGATAGAATTCCTTACGGTGAAGATTCCCCTTACGCTTGCTGCGGGGAGTGCTCAAAATATCAGGGACAGCCTCTATTTCGAATTTCAACCGGAACATACTTATGGCAATAGGTATATCCCGAAATCACTCATGCCTCAACGCTTCAATCGGATCCAGCAGGGACGCTTTGTGGGCTGGATATATTCCGAAAAAAATACCGACAGCCGCCGAGAAGCTGAAAGCAAGGATTACCGACAGCGGATCGATTATCGCCTGCCATTGACTGAAAGCGGACATGGCCAGGGAACCGCCGACACCGAGAACCACACCAAGAACACCGCCGATCAGGGAAAGCACAATCGATTCGATCAGAAACTGGCTCATGATATCTTTCCCCTTGGCGCCTACGGCCATATGAAGACCGATTTCCTTGGTGCGCTCGGTGACGGACACCAGCATGATATTCATAATCCCGATGCCGCCGACGATGAGCGAAATGGAGGCGACCGCCATCAAGAGCATTCCCATGGCTCTGGAGGAATCGGCCCTGGCATTGAGGAACTCAGCCATATTGCGGACCCTGAAATCGTCGTCTTGATTGGGCGTAATACGGTGGCGCTGGCGTAGCAAAGCCGTTATCAGCTCCTCGGTCCGGCTCACCACATCGGCGCTTTTGGCTTTGATGAAAATATGACTGACCAGATTGCCTGACAAACGGCGGCCTCCCAGCACCCTTTTTTTGGCTGTAGAAATGGGGATCAGCACCACATCGTCCTGGTCTCCTCCGAACCCCGATTGTCCCTTGACTTCCAGAACCGCTATGACGGTGAAGGGGACCCTGTTGATCCGCATTGACAATCCCACAGGATCCTGGCCGGGGAAGAGATTTTCAGCCACGGTTTCACCGAGCATGACAACCTTGGACGAAGCCTTCATCTCCCCGGCTTCAAAGAGCCTTCCCCGCGACAGCCCCCAATCTCTGGCACCTAGATATTCGTTGGTTATGCCATATACCGTTGTGGACCAGTTCAGGTTGCCGACAATGACCTGGGCGTTTCCCCGGACCACCGGTGCAACCAGCCGGACCGTGGGCACTTCATTTTTAATGGCAAGGGCATCGTCTTCGGTGAGCGTGGGCAGCGACCCGGCATCCCCCACCGCGCCACGGCCAAAATGTCTGCCGGGCATCACCATCATAACGTTGGCGCCCAGCTTGTCGATCATGGCGTTGATCTGGGCTTTTGCGCCGTTACCCACGGATACCATGATGATGACAGCCCCCACGCCGATGATGATGCCCAGGGTCGTGAGCACACTCCGCATTTTATTGCTTCTCAGGGAATGGAGGGAATCTATCAGGGGGTCGATGGCGTTCAAGCGAGGGCCTCCCCGTCCTCCCGATTGTAGCGGGATTCTTTCTTTAAGTCATTCAGCACCGCTTTTGCCTGAACCACTTGCTGGTTGGCTCTGTCGGTTAGGATGCGACCGTCCCTGAAAAGCAGTCGCCGCCTGGCGAATGCAGCGATTTCCAGTTCATGTGTCACGACAATGATGGTCATCCCCTGGCTGTTTAGATCCTGGAAAATCGACATGACTTCGACGCCGGTTTTGGTGTCCAGGGCCCCGGTGGGCTCGTCCGCAAGAATAATGACAGGGCGGCAAACCAGGGCGCGGGCGATGGCCACCCGCTGCTGCTGGCCGCCCGAAAGCTGTGAAGGCAGGTGATCCAATCGCTCGGCCAATCCAACCATGGCGAGGACCTCTTCGGCGCGCTGCAGCCGCAGACGCCTGGGAGACCCGTTGTAGCGCAGCGGCAAAGCCACGTTTTCAAGGGCACTGGCACGGGCCAACAAGTTGAAGCTCTGAAACACAAATCCGATGCGTCCGTTGCGAATGTCGGCACGTTCGTCTGGGGTGAGGGCGGAGATGTCTTCGTTTTCAAGCAGATATTTTCCCCCCGTGGGCGTATCCAGGCATCCCATGAGGTTCATAAAGGTGGATTTGCCGGACCCGGACGGCCCCATGACGGCCAGAAATTCACCTTGCTGCACTTTCATGCTAATGCCACGCAGGGCCGGCACGACCTGGCTGCCCATCCGGTAGTCTTTTTTGAGATCGATGGTTTCAATGAGATCGACGGTCATCGGATAGGCTCCAGAGGCATCATTCCATCCCGGTAACCACGACCAGCCCTTCCCGGACCCGGTCACCGGATACTTCCGTGTGGGTTGCATCGCTGACGCCCAGATTCACGCGGACAGGCGCCAGAAGACCGTCGTCGGTCAGGTGCCACAGGGTCCCCTGCCGGGAGCGGTTTTCGGCGATGAGCGCTTCAAACAATTCCCGTTGGTCTGCATTCAAAATGCCCAGAATAGCCGCCCGGGCTTCTTTGCGGGCCTTTTCTCTCAACCCTGACGCAGCCCTTGGGGAGGTTTGGCCGAGAGACAAATAGGCGGAGCGCGTTTTTTGCCTGATCTGTTGCAGTTTCTCCCTCAACTGGTCGGCTTGAGCAGTTGAAAGGTTCAGCCGTTCGGTATAGCGCCGGATCCTTTCTTCAAAATTGGCCTGCCCCCCGGATTCGCCGCCCCGTGCAATTGCTCCCCCGGGCGTCAGGCTGGACCCCTCTGTAGCGACAGGGGAATCACCCGTAGCGCCGTTTGTAGCCTGCGGGGTAAAGCGCAGGGCGGCATTGGCCACGGCCAGCACACCGGGCTTTCTGACAAGAATGATCTCCACGTCGGCCGTCATCCCCGGCATAAGGGTTAGATCCGGGTTGTCGGCCGATATGATTACTTCGTAGGTCACCACGTTTTGGAGGCTTTTACCCATTTTTCGGATTTGCGTCACGCTGCCGACATAGCGGCGTGCCCCGTAGGCATCCACCGTAAAACGAGCCGTTTGTTCGGGTCTGATCCGGCCGATATCGGCTTCATCCACGTAGGTGGACACCTGCATCTTTCTCAGGTCCTGGGCAATGGTAAACAAGGTGGGCGCCTGGAGGCTGGCGGCGACGGTCTGCCCCACATCCACGCGCCGGTCGATAACCACCCCGTTCACCGGCGAGCGGATGATGGTGTTATCCAGGTCAATGCGTCGCTTGTCCAGGGCCGCCATCCCCAGCTGTATCTGGGCTTCGACCTCCCTGATGGAGGCGCGGGCAATGGCTTCGTCGGCCTTCGCGGAAGCCACGCGACTTCCGGCCGCCCGTACTTGAGCGCGATACTGTTCCACTTGGGCAGCGGCCTCATTCAGGCTCGTAACGACTCTGTCAAAATCATTTTTAGCAACAAGCCCCCGTTGCGAAAGCGCCTTTTGGCGATCGAAATTTTGCTGGGCATTGTCATAAGATGCCTGCGCTTTTTTGGCCTGCGCCCGGGCGGCCGCAAGATTGGCCTCGGCATTTTCGATTTCAGCCTGGTAGCGGATAATTTCCACTTTTTTGGTTTCCAGCCGCGCTTTGGAGATGGCCAATTCCGCCTCAGCCTGGCGGAGCAGCGTTTGATAGCTTCTCGGATCGATTCTGGCGATAATTTGTCCGGCGTGCACCGGCGAATTGAAATCCACCAAGAGGTCTTTGATCTGCCCGGAGACCTCCGTCCCCACCTCGACGGTAATCACGGCACTCAGCGCGCCGATGGCCGACACACTGTTGATCATATCTCTCTTCTCAACGACCACCGTACGATAGCGCGCCTGTTTCTTCTTGGAAAAAGTCATCCAGTCGCTTTTCCAATAGAGTAAAGCCGTACCGGCGCAGGCAATCAGCAATAGGAAATAAACTTTTTTCATCTTTTCCTCTTCACAACCCAAGCTTCAACCCCAACCAGGCTCAAAAGATAGACATAATCTATTGCTTCAGCAAGATTAATTATGGCGCCGCCGCCATTTAATTGCATGGTTTCATCGGCATAGTGCACATCCGCTTCATAGTCATCGTCGGCACCGGTGTATTTGTGCACCGCCGTTTCGCCCGGCCCGATGCGTCTCTCAATAGCCGATTTAATTGGCCTCAAGGTGACATGCAGGCTGCTCTTGACGGATGTTGCGGCTTTCTCATGGCACTCCCCGCAGGGAGCTGGGCATCGAGAAAAATACCCGCCGCCGAAAAATCAACCGCTTCAATTTATAGCGTTTGACAACATACCGTTCCGAAACTAAGTTGCCCATATATGACAACCGGTATAGAGACGGAGAAAAAAACAAATGACACCTTATCCGGAATTTGTCGTTATAGAGGAACAGGGACTGCGTGACGGTCTGCAGCCCGAAAAGGTTATCATACCCACTGAGAAGAAACTCGAACTGATCGATGCCGTCGCCAAGGCTGGTGTAAAAAAGATCCAGGTTACCGCCTTTGTAAACCCCACGCTCGTGCCTCAGATGGCCGATGCGGAGGAGGTATGCAAGCGATTGGATCATAGCAGGGACGTGGTTTACAGCGCCCTGGTGCTGAATGCAAAGGGGGTGCGGAGGGCTGCCGAAGCAGGCCTCAAACACATTGGCGCCTCCATCTCCACCAGCGATACCCACAGCCGCAGGAACGCCAATGCCTCCCTGCCGGAGGCCCGCAAACGGATGGCGGAAATGGTCCGCCTGGGCAAGGAAAGAGGATTGATTATCCGTGGTGGGCTGCAATGTGTTTTCGGTTGCCGCTTCGAGGGCAGAATCGACCAAAACGTCGTCCTGGACATGGCCAAGGAACAGCTCGACCTGGGTGTTGACGAAATCGCGCTGGCCGATTCCACCGGCATGGCCAATCCGATCAGCATCCAGGAAATTTCAGGCAGGGTGGCCGAACAGGCCGGTGGCGTTCCCGTGTACCTCCACCTGCACGACACCGAGGGCAAAGGGCTGGCCAATGCGCTCGCCGCCATGTCCGCGGGCATTGCTCATTTCGAGACCGCATTCGGCGGTATGGGCGGATGCCCCTTTATCAAGGGCGCTTCCGGCAACGTCGCCACCGAGGACTTGGTTTTCATGCTGGGGCAAATGGGTATCGCAACCGGAATCGATCCCTATCGACTGGCCGCGGTGAGCCGGGAACTCGAGGGCAGCATCGGCAAGCGGTTTGCCGGTAAAATGCACCATGTTCTCGATCGTGACGACATTAACATCTTGTAAATAGTAAAGAATTCTGGCCCAGAGGACCAGGTTTTAAACGCTGGAATCAAATAGGCCAAAACGGCTGGCCGGACTTGAGATAAAACCCCCGATTGTCATCCTTCCCGACGGCGATATCCGTACGCACCACCAACTTTTCATCGTTTATCTGGCAACGCAATATCAACCGGCTTTGCCGAAAGTGCACTTGGGAAAACGGCAGGTGGGACAGTTGAGGCACATGCCGCCGTGGGACAGGGCGGCCAGGTCCCGCCTGCCCAGCCTTTCTCCGGCCAGCAGACGGGGCAACACGAGGTCGAAAATGGTGGCCTCATGGTAGAGGGCGCAGGCCGGAATGCCGACGATGGGAACGTCTTCCCTGTAGGCCAGTTGGAACATGGCACCGGGCAGCACGCCGCTGCCGTAGTAGAACGCCTCGACACCGGCCTGCCTGATGCCATACCGGGTGACATCGTCCGGGTCCACGGACATGCCACCGGTGGTGATGATCATGTCCAGTCCACTGTCGAGGTAATCCCTGACCGTGGCGGCAATGCGTTCACCATCGTCCGGCAGGATGGCGACGTCCGCCAGTGTCGAGCCGTAGGAGGCCAGCTTTTTTTCGACGATCGCTTCGAACCTGTCTTCGATCAATCCGTCATATACCTCGCTGCCGGTAATGACCAACCCGGCCCGTACCTTCATGAAACTTTGCACCGAAATCAATGGATAGCTCCCGCGCGCTATCGCCAGGGCCTGGTCCAGGGACTCCCTTTTAATAACCAGTGGTATGGCGCGCGTACCGGCCAGCGTCTGGCCCCTCGAAACCGGTGAATTGTTGTGAAGGGAGGCGCACATGACATCCGCCAGCATATTGAATTCCACCAGGGCCTCGACCTTTACCTTCAGCAGGCCGTCATAAGCCGCCTTGAGCTCCAATTTGCCCTCCCTGGGCTGATGACCGAAGATCGCCCCGGGTCCGGCAAGGGCGCCGGCCAGTTCCAAAACCGCCTGGTCTTCATGCACCTGTTCGTCGCTCAAATCGAGGATATAAAGATGGCGCTTTCCCAAGCGCATCAGCCGGCATAGATCACCCTGCTCGACCCTGTGCCCCTTGCGAAAGGAAGGACCCTTGTACTCGCCGGGCCTTATCTCGGTAATATCATGGGCCAGGGTCGTTCCAACCGCGTCCTCGACCTTGATTTTCCTGGAAACGAATTCTGGTAAATCCTTATTTTCAAGCTGCATGCTGAAAGTCTCCCCTGTTTCGGCGTCGATGGCGCCTATTGCCCTTTCCCTAATTTCAAGGTTGCATGGACAACATGGCGATTATAATAGCTTGTTGTTATGTTTAATACGATCACTCTGGTGCCATGCTCCGGATATCGTCCCCGGTGACTTCCAAGGGTGACGGCCATGTGGTTCGCCCCCCAGTTATGTTAGGCTTAACATAACTGGGGGCAAAAAAAAAGCAACCCATTGCACTTGACCGCTAAAAGATCCGATCGGTCCGGTCCACCCTTGTGATCACCTGAGTGTACTTTCCACTAATCTGCCTGAATTTCAAGTGTTAATTGAAATCATCCTTTAAAATTGGCTCTATATGCACTATAGCGATTGATAACGGGTACGACAAACGACGTAATCTTCTACCATGAAAAGGGGAAACGTGATGAATGGGGCTGAAATATTACTGAAAACAGCCGCCAGGGCCGGCGTAACCGTTTGCTTCAGCAACCCGGGAACTACCGAGATGCCGATTGTGGCGGCGTTTGACGCCGTTACCGATATCCGGCCCGTCCTGGGGCTTTTCGAGGGATGCTGCTCGGGGGCCGCCGACGGTTACGGCCGGATGACGGGAACACCGGCCATGACGCTTTTTCATCTGGGACCTGGGTTCGGCAACGGCCTGGCCAACCTGCACAATGCCCGGCGAGCCGGCACGCCCGTTTTCAACGTTATCGGAGACCACGCCTCCTGGCATCGGGGCGCCGATGCGCCGCTCACCATGGACATTGAATCTCTCGCCCACACCGTATCCGGGTGGGTCAGGACGGCCGCATCTCCCGACTCCCTTTCTCAGGACACGGCCGACGCTCTTGCGGCCGCCGGAAAAGGAATGGGCGCCACCCTGATACTGCCTCAGGATGTCCAATGGTCGACGGTTGCCGCTCCGCAGATCGTACCGGCTGAAGCCGATCCGGAAGCGCCCGATGCCGATGCCGTCCAAAAAGCGGCCCTGCTGCTGAAAAAGAAAGGCAACAAAAGCGCCATCATACTCGGGGGCTCGGGCCTGCATGCAACCGGCCTTCGGCAAGCGTCCCGAATTGCGTCGGCTTCCGGCTGCAGCCTGCTGTCGGAAACCTTTCCGGCCCGCATGGAAAGAGGCAGGGGGCTCCCCGCCGTGGCCCGTCTTCCCTACGCGCCCGCATATGCCTTCGATCGGCTTGCAGCCTTCGACACCATCATCCTGGCCGGCACCAGGGAGCCCGTGGCCTTCTTCGGCTACAGAAACGGCCGCAGCCGGCTGACCACGGAAGCACAGCGGGTCATACGCATTGCAAAACGCCCGGACAACGCCGGCAGGGCCTTACAGCTCTTGGCTGAAGCGCTGGAAGCCCCGCCGTTTCGTTACCAGCCTGCGGAAAACGCAGGCACGGGCCCAAAAAGCGCACCGGCGTTTCCACAGGGAAAGCTGAATGCCAAAAAGGTCAGTATCGTTCTGGCCTCCATGCAGCCGGAAAACGCCATCATCGTGGATGAATCCATCACCTCGGCAGCAGGCTATTACAAATACACCGCCGCCTCCCCCCCTTTCAGCCTGCTGACCTTGACCGGGGGCGCCATCGGCATGGGACTGCCGTGTTCCATCGGGGCGGCCCTGGCCTGTCCCGACAGACCGGTCATCGTTTTTCAGGCCGACGGGAGCGCCATGTACACCCTGCAGGCTCTTTGGACCCAGGCCCGGGAGAGCCTCAATGTCACAACGCTGATCTGCGCCAATCAGGCCTATAACATTCTGAAAACGGAATTCAAACGTGCGGAAAACCGGATGGCGGGAAGTCATTCGGCGCGCCTGATGGAACTCGGCCGCCCCAACCTTGACTGGGTGTCTATGAGCTGCGGCATGGGCGTGCCGGCCCGTGCGGTCGACACCGTGGAGGAACTGGTCACCGCCCTCGAGAGGGCCTTCACTGAACCGGGCCCCAACCTGATCCAGGTCAATCTTATTACTCCGGCGATTAAATAGCTCAATTCCGTCATTCCTGCGAAGGCAGGAATCCAGTAATAGGTACTGGATACCGGATCAAGTCCAGCATGACAGGGTAGGCTATTTAATTGCCAGGTCAAGATATGAGGACAACATGCTGACGTTAAACCCCGCACACCTGCAGTCGGTAATCGAAATCATTAATGACGGCCCCTTTTTCAAGCACATTTCAATGCGGGTGACGGAACTGGGCCTAGGCAGTTCGAAAGTTGTAGCCAAGATTACCAGAAAGCACATGAACCCGTTCGGCTCACTCCACGGCGGTGTTTATTCCTCTGTCATCGATACGGCCGCCTATTGGTCGGCCTACTGCGACCTCTCCGAAGATCAGGGGTTGGTTTCGATCGACCTTAAGGTCGATTTCCTTGCGCCCGTTCTCGATCAGATGGTTATTGTCAAAGGAAAAAGGGTTAAACCGGGTAAGACGCTATTTCTCACCGAGGCTCAAATGTTCGACCGAAACGGAAAACTGCTGGCCCACGGAACATCCAAGCTCATGGTGATCAACAACAAACAGACAATCAGCGATGTCGTCGACTATGTGTCCGCTGAAAGGGTGCCGCCCAAATTTGTAGAGGTCTGACACACCGCATAAAACCATCGGTCCACTCGGTCGGTAGCAGTCCCGATCGGCTTATGGTTTGAAACGCTCTGCAACGATTCCGGTGGATGCTCTCCCCGTCACGGTTCATGCCAGGTAGCCCCCATCGCAGGTGATGCAAATGCCTGTGGTAAAGGAAGCCGCTTCCGACACCAGGTAAAGCACGGCCCCGGACATTTCCTGCGGTTCGGCATGCCGCTGCATGGGGATTTCCTGGACCACGTGTTGATGAATCTCTTTGGATTCGAAAAGCGCCTTGGAAAAATCGGTTTTGGTCAGGCCGGGCAAAAGCGCGTTGACACGGATCCTCCTGGGCGCAAGTTCCTTGGCAAAGCCTTTGGTCATGGATATGATCCCGGCCTTGGTAATGGAATAGATGCCCTGCAGGGGTGCGGGCTTGACACCGTTTATCGAGGCCACGTTCACGATGGCGCCGCCTCCGGCCGCATCCATCAGTTTGGCCGCTTCCTGGATGGCGAAAAAAGGCCCTTTCAGATTGACGGCCAGGGTTTTGTCCCAGGCCCACTCCGGCGCCTCGGACATATTGCCGAAATAGGGGTTTGTGGCCGCGTTGTTGACCAGGATATCGAGTTTGCCGAATTTTTTCTCTGCAAACGCAAACAGATCGGAAATCTGCGCCAGATCACCCATATTGGCGGCACATGCCCATGCCTTGCCTCCCAGGCCCTCGATTTTTTCAACGACCCTTTCGAGCGCCTCCGCTTTGCGGCTGGCCAGAATACATTCGGCGCCCTGCTCTGCAAAACACAGGGCAACGGCTTCCCCGATGCCACGGCTGGCGCCGGTAACCAGGGCAACCTTTCCTTCCAAAGAAAAAGTAGTCATTATTACCTCCCTTTCCTAACTGTAGGGTTTATTGTTCGTCGACCAGTTGGATGAACTGCGGGATGAACACCTTCAGATCTTCAACGATGCAGATGTCGGAAGCATTGAAAATGGCGGCACCGGGATCACTGTTGACGGACACCACGAACCCGGCCCCGCGCATGCCTGAAAGGTGCTGTACAGCCCCGGAAATACCGCAGGCCACATACAGTTCCGGTGATACCGTGGCACCCGTCACCCCCACCTGCCGGCTGTAGGGCATCCAGCCCGCGTCGATAATCGGCCGGGAACCGCAGATTGCCGATTGGGGAAACTGCTCGGCCAGTCGACGGACCAGCTCCAGATTTTCCTCTTCTCCGATCCCACGCCCGGCAGCGACAAGCACCTTCGCCTCGGTCAGATCGACCCCCGTCTTCTCAGCCGGCCTGGTCGTAAGCTCCCCCCACCGCCGATCGGCAACGGCCACGTCCAGGGTGTCGACCTGCGCGTCGGCGGCTGCATCAGCTGTATGCGGCCGACAAGAACCGGGCTGCAGCGTCAGCACGGTCGTAGCCGCCTTGGGCCGGATGGCGGCCCGGATCTTGCCGCCGAAAATCGGCCGGTAAAACAACATGCCGTCCTCGGCTGCATGATAGCCCTCCACACCGGTTATGCATGCAGCGCCCAATCGCAAAGCCAATCCGGATGCGAAGTCCGCCCCCTGGGATGAATGCGGGACACACACGAACGACGGTTCCATGCGTTTCAGTACGTCGGCCAAAACGGCGGTGTAGAGCTCCGCACTGTAATCCCTTAGACGGGAATCTGATACCACAGCCACCGGCACACCGCAGTCCGCCGAAAATTTTTCGGCGCATCCGCCGATATCATCCCCCAGAATAACCGCCCTGATGTCGACCCTGCAGGCGGACTGCATCTTACCTGCTAGCGTGACCAGTTCGTAGGCCGCCGGCCGTACCACACCCCGAACATGTTCGACGATGATGGTGATCGGACCTTTCATCCGTTTCCTCGTTTCAAGTTATCAGCGATCGTTCCCTTAAAATGTTAAGCAGTTGACCGGCCTTCTGCGCAGTGCTTCCCTCCAGGAAAACGGCATCCCTGGTTTTCTCCGGCAGGGCGACCCCTTCCAACGCCTGGGGAGAGTCTCCAGGGTCGAACACGTCCAGATCCACGATCTCCAGCTCGCGGCTGTTGGCCCGCAGCAATTTCGACAAGGCAGGGTATCGGGGGGTGTTGATACCGGTCTGGATCGTAAGAAGTGCCGGCAGCCTTATATCGCCGACCTCCCTGCAACCGCCTTCCACTTCGCGCTCCACGTACACCCTGTCGGTGCCTGCGGACAGGTCGATGGCGATGGTGCTGGTAACACAGGCCATGCCGAGATGGGCGGCAACGAGAGGGCCCACCTGAGCCTGCATCAGGTCTTCGGACATGGCGCCGGTCAGTATCAGATCATACGGCTGTTTTCGGGCATAGGCGGCAATGGCCGCTGCGGTTTTGAAAGCATCCACATAGGTGTCGGCCGCGGTCAGAATGTGAGCGCCGTTGTCGGCCCCCATCCCCATGGCCCTCCTGACGACGGCTTCCGCGCGCTCCGGACCGGCGGTAACGACGTCGATGACGGTATCCGGATAAGCCTCTTTGATACGTACGGCTTCTTCAACGGCGCACTCGTCGAAACGATTCATGGCATAGGTTGCCGCGCCCCCGAGGCTGACCCAGCCGGTTGCGTCATCGATGCTGACCGGCGCATCGGATTCGGGCACCTGCTTTACACAAACAAGTATCTTCATCATACTCAACACATGTCACGTTTGCGCGGGCCTCGGCAGCCCGCGGCCCGCACAAACGTGTTTCCAAAAATAAATTTCACTTATTTAAGCGTACGCAGGAGCATATGGATTAAAATAGCAATTATATCCCCTGACGGACGCCCATGTATAGAAATTTATTTTTACCAGTCGTAATCCTCCCGCTCGATGATGGTGGCCACACCTTGGCCGCCGCCACAGCAGGCATTGGCACAACCGTAACGTCCGCCTTTTTCACTGAGAATGCGCGCCAGCGTTCCTGTGAGACGAACGCCCGTGGCCCCCAGGGGATGGCCGATAGCGGTTCCGCCGCCCATGACGTTGACCTTGTCCGGATCGATACCCAGTTCCTTGATGCAGTTGAGGGCCACGATGCAGAAAGCCTCGTTGATCTCCCAAAAATCGATGTCGGAAGCCTTCAAACCGGCTTTCTCCAAGGCTTTTTTTGAAGCCGGGACAGGACCCTGCCCCATGATGGTGGGATCCACACCGGCAAAGCCGATGGACCGGATGGTGGCCAGCGGCTTGATGCCCTTTTTTTTGGCTGTTTCCTTGGACATCATGATCATGGAGGTTGCCGCGGCGTTCAAGGGTGAAGATATGCCCGCCGTGATCACCCCGTCCTTTTTAAAGGCCGGCCGCAACTGGGAAATGCCCTCTAACGTCGTATCCGCCCTGACGGCCTGGTCCGTGTCGACGGTCATGACGGATCCATCGGCCTGTTCGGCCTCGATAGGCAAAATTTCATCCTTGAAAAAACCGGCCGCCTGCGCTTTGGCGGCCAGCTCGTGGGAGCGAACTCCCCACTTGTCCATGTCTTCCTTGGTAAAATCGGTCTGAGCAAACAGCTTTTCGGCCGTCAGGCCCATGTTCATGCTGGTCATCATGTCCCAGTGCTGATACTCGGGCGCCATGAACAGGCTCATGTTGGGTTTGATGGCACCCCGGTCGAGGAGGTCCCCGCCCATGGGGACACGGGTCATATGCTCCATGCCACCCACCATGACGACGTCGGCAAAATCCATGGCGATCTCCATGAAGCCGATGTGAATGCCGGCCATGGCGGAGCCGCACTGCTGGTCGACCCCTTTGGCCGCAATGGTGTCCGGCAGGTTGGCCAAAAAGATGGGGTAACGGCCGCCAAAGGAAAACTGCTCGCTGACGCCGGTGGCACAGCCTACGATAAAATCGTCGATCTCCTTGGCATCGATCCCGGTCCT
>Ga0316576_10000701_pt1 | contig 16490 bp, 13 predicted proteins | sample S0NA_FD_203075 | JGI IMG/M metagenome (GOLD analysis project Ga0316576, IMG submission 203075) | Rhizosphere microbial communities from salt marsh grasses in Alabama, United States - S0-2_050615r3r5 | ecosystem: Host-associated > Plants > Roots > Rhizosphere | place: USA: Alabama | collected... | reverse complement strand
TCCACGAACACATCGAGCGTCAGCGGTTTCTGCATCATTCCGCCAGGATCCGCAGGATTTCATCCGTATCGGCGAGCGTCTCCATCACCGCGTCCGGTCGGTGATGACGAAGCTCCGCCGGCCCGTGACGGCCCGTGGCGACCGCCAGCACGCGGGCGCCGCTGGCGCGCGCACAGCCGATGTCCTCGGGCGTATCACCGATCACGATCGCGTCGGCGGTCCGATAGCGTCGCCCGAGAAGCTCGGATGCCCGTCGGACGGCCAGCGGCGGCAGGTCCGCGCGGCGTTCCGAATCCGAGCCGTAGGCCCCGAACGCGAACCGGTCGTCGATCCGCGCGGCGCGGAGCTTCCGGACCGCACCGCCCTGCAGGTTGCCCGTGACCAGTCCGGTCGCGAACCGGTCGTCGCCGCGCAGCCGGTCCAGCAGCTCCTGAACGCCCGAGAACAGCGAGATGCGCCCTTCACGAGCCGCCAGCTCCTCGTCCAGAAACGCCAGGTACGTCTTCCACAAGGTCGGAAACCGGGCCGCGATCCACGGGTCCGTCCTTCCCGCGGTCCGCAGCAGTTCCCGGACGATCGAAGGATCCGTCCGACCGTGAAAATCGAACTCGTCGATCGGGCCGGTCTCCTCGTAGACCTCGAGCATCGCCCGCTCGAGTGCGGCACGTCCCGCGCCTTGCGTGTCGACGAGCGTGCCGTCGATGTCGAACAGCAGCAGCCGCATCATTCCCGGCGCCCGCCTTCCCCGGCGCGCTCACGCACCGCTTCCGCGAATCGCAGGAACAGCCGTCGATTCGTGCCGGAGGCATCCCGCAGCTTGCGTTCGGGGTGCCATTGCACGCCCACCGTCCAGGCTGCCGCGGGGTCGCGCAGCTCCGCCGCCTCCACCAGTCCGTCCGGGGCCCAGGCGACGGCTGTGAGCGCCGGCGCAAGTTCGCGGATCCCCTGGTGATGCGAGGAGTTCTGCATGAAGTCCCCGGCCGGAAACACGTCGCGCAACAGCTCGGCTCCCTCCGTACGGATGGAGTGAATCTGGCCCGCGAATTCCCGGAATCTGTCGTGGTCGATCTCCGTGCCCATCTTCGTCTCGAGATCCTGATACAGGCTGCCGCCGAGCGCCACGTTCAGTACCTGCACGCCGCGGCAGATCGCCAGAACCGGGATCCTGCGCTCCAGCGCGCGCTCCAGCAGGTCGATCTCCATGGCATCCCGCTCCGGAGACACCGTCCGGGCGCCGTCTGGAGACTCGCCGTAGCGCGCCGGGTCCACGTCCTCCCCTCCCGACAGGATGAGACCCGACGACAGGTCGAACAGCGCGTCCCGGGTCGGCGGATCGTCCAGCGGCGACAGGACCAGCGGCAACAGTCCGATCTCGCCGACCGCGCGGAGATACCCGGTCTCGACCATCACGCGCGGCATGCCGATGTCGCTGTCCCCCACCGGGGCGGTCAGGGCCACGAACGGCGCGCTCACGCCGCCTCCGCCAGCCAGGTGCGCAGAAGTACGGGGTCCAGGTTGCCCCCGGACAGCAGGGCGACCGTCTCTCCGTCTCCGGCCGCCGGGACCCGCCCGGACAGCAGGGCCGCCACGGTCGCCGCACCGCTCGGCTCGACCACCAGGCGCTGCCGATAGCACCAGACGACGGCCCTGCGGATGCTCCCGTCATCCACGAGCACCACGTCGTCCACGAGCGCCCTGACGTGCGCGAAGGTCAGGTCGCCCGGGCGGACCGGCTTCAACCCATCCGCGATCGTGTCGACCCGGTCGAGCGTTACCGGCGATCCCGCATCGAGAGACCGGCGCATCTTCGGCGCCCCCTCGGGCTCGATTCCGACGATCCGGGTCTCGGGCGACAATGCGCGGATCGCCGCCGACACGCCGGCCAGCAGTCCGCCGCCACCGATCGGCACGAGCACCAGGGACAGCGGTCCGACCGGAGGCATGGCCCCGATACGCCGGATTCTCTCCTCGCCCAGCTGCTCGTGGATCTCGAGGCCGGCGGTGCCCTGCCCGGCGATGATGTAGGGATGGTCGAAGGGCGGAACCATCAGGCCGCCCTGCTCGGCGAGGAGCTCCTCCGCCCGGGCCTTGCGCTCGATCGTGGTGGTTCCCGCTTCTTCCACCCGGGCGCCGTAGCCGATCGTCGCCTCACGTTTCACCCTCGGAGCGTCGGTCGGCATGACGACGGTGGCGCGAACGCCGAAGGCGCGGGCGCTCCAGGCGACCGCCTGGGCATGATTTCCCGATGAGTAGGTGACGACGCCCGAGGCCAGAGCGGCCGGTTCGCTGGCGGAAAGGAAGTTGTAGGCACCGCGCAGCTTGAACGCTCCCACGTGCTGCAGCGATTCCGCCTTCAGCCACAGGCGCGCGCCTTCCAGCGTCGTGTCGAGGAGCGGCGTGCGGCGCGCCACAGCCCTGATCCGGACCGATGCGGCACGAATCTCCTCGAGGCCGACGAGCGACGGGCGCAAGATCAGGACTCCGCCGTCTCCGTCACGACGCCTTCTCCATGGTCGGGATCGGCGCTCGGCGTGCCGGCCACGACCTCGCCCCCTTCGGCCTCCATCTCGCTGAGATCCGCGAGGATCCGGGCTACATCCACCACCTCGTCGCCTTCGTCCAGCGACACGAGCCGCACGCCCTGCGTGTTTCTTCCGATCACGCGGATTTCGGAAGCGTGCTGCCGGTTGATCACTCCGGCCCTCGTTACCAGCATCAACTCGTCATCGTCGGTCACTTCCTTCACCGCGATCACCTCCCCGGTCTTCGGGGTGAGCCGCAGATTGATCAGGCCCTTGCCGCCTCGCCGCTGCGTGCGGTACTCGTCCACGGGAGTGCGCTTGCCCATGCCGAGGCGGGAAACCGTCAGTACGCTGCCCTCCCGGCGCACGACCACCATGCCGACCACGGCGTCACCCCGCGCCAGCGAGATCCCGCGAACCCCACGCGTGGCGCGCCCCATCTCCCGGGCGTCGGACTCGGCGAACCGGATCGACTTTCCCTTACGGGTGGCGAGCAGGACATCGTTGTCGCCTTCGGTGAGCTGAGCGTCGATCAGCCGGTCGTCATCCACGATGTTGATAGCGTTGATCCCCACGCTTCTGACGTTCCCGTACGCGGCGAGGCTCGTCTTCTTGACCAGGCCGTTCTGGGTCGCGAAGAACAGAAACTGGTCGTCGCTGAACTCGCGCACCCGGACGATCGAGGCGATCTGCTCGTCCTTCTCGATGTTGAGCAGGTTGACGACCGGCTTGCCGCGGGACACCCGCGAGGCGGACGGTATCTCGTGCACCTTGAGCCAGTACAGCTGACCGCGGGCGGTGATCACGAGCAGATAATCGTGTGTGTTGGCGAGGAAAAGGTGCTCGACCCAGTCCTCCTCCTTGGTGCTCATGCCGGCGATCCCGCGTCCGCCCCGCCGCTGCTGCCGGTACGTGTCGGGTGGAATCCGCTTGATGTAGCCCTCGTGGCTGATCGTGATCACCATCTCTTCGTCGGCGATCAGGTCCTCCGCCCGGAAGCTGGCCGCCGCCCCGACGATCTCCGTCCGCCGTTCGTCGCCGTAGCGGTCCACGAGCTGCCCGAGCTCATCGCGGATCAACTGCATGCGGAGCTCTCGCGACCCGAGCAGCTCCTCCAGCTCCTCGATGTTCAACCGAACGCTGGCCAGCTCCTCTTCCAGCTTCAGGTGCTCCAGGCCGGTGAGCCGCGACAGCCGCATCCCGAGAATCGCGTCCGCCTGTTCCTGACTCAGGTCGAAGCGCCCGATCAGTCGCTCCGCGGCCTGCGGCGCATCGTCCGAGCCCCGGATGATCGCCACGACCTCGTCGATGTTGTCGACGGCGATCTTGAAGCCCTGCAGGATGTGCTCGCGCGCCCGGGCTGCCGCGAGATCGTGCTCGCTCCTGCGCACCACCACCTCGTGGCGGTGGTCGATGAAGTGCTGCAGGATCTCCTTCAGGTTCATCACCTTCGGCACGCCGTCGACCAGGGCCAGCATGATGACGCCGAAGGTGGACTGCATCTGCGTGTGCTTGTACAGCTGGTTGAGCACGATCTGCGGGATCGCGTCGCGCTTGAGATCGATCACGATCCGGATGCCATCCCGGTCGGACTCGTCCCTCAGGTCGGCGATGTCCTCGGTCCGGCGGTCGCGCACGAGCTGAGCGATCTGTTCGATCAGCCGGCTCTTGTTGACCATGAACGGGATCTCGGTGACCACGATCCGCTCGCCGACGTTGGGCCGCTCCTCGAAGTGGGCGCGGGCGCGGATCACGACGCGGCCCCGCCCTTCCGTGTAGGCGTCCCGGATTCCGTCCAGTCCATACACGAGCCCGGCGGTCGGAAAATCAGGCCCCTTCACGTGCTCCATCAGGTCGTCGATCGACGCCTCGGGGTTCTCGATCAGCACTTCGATCGCGCCGATCACCTCGCGCAGGTTGTGCGGCGGAATGTTGGTCGCCATGCCCACGGCGATGCCCGAGGAGCCGTTGATCAGCAGGTTCGGCGGCAGGGAGGGGAGCACGACCGGTTCCTGCAGTCGGTCGTCGAAGTTGGGAACGAAGTCCACGGTGGAGCGATCGATGTCCGACAGCATCTCCGTCGCCAGGGACTCCAGGCGTGCCTCCGTGTACCGGTAGGCCGCCGCACTGTCACCGTCGATCGAGCCGAAGTTCCCCTGCCCGTCCACCAGCGGGTAGCGGAGCGAGAAGCTCTGGACCATGCGCGTCAGAGAATCGTAGACCGCGGAGTCGCCGTGCGGGTGGTATTTGCCGAGCACGTCACCGACGACAGTCGCGCTCTTCTTGTAGGGTCGATTGGGTGACAGCCCGAGCTCGTGCATTGCGTAGAGGATCCGCCGGTGCACGGGCTTCAGTCCATCGCGAACGTCGGGCAGCGCGCGCTGCACGATGACGCTCATCGAATAGTCGATGAACGATTCCCTCATCTCGTCTTCGAGCAGCCGCTGTTCGATCCGCTCGGTGCGCTCGTCGATCTCCATGGACTCCGCTTCGCAGTGGTTCCGCCGGTTCCGACGGCCCGTTCACCGGGGCCCTGGACACCCGGGACGGGGGCTGGAATATCCTGCAAAATGTAGCTTCAAATCGGCAATTTCGCGAACCTGTCAGGCACACATGCGGAAGTCCCGCAGCTCCCGGCGACCCATGCCGCGCAGGGCGTTCCGGATGTCGTCCCGGGCGCCGGCCGATCCGACGGCGGCGAGCACGTAGGGATCCGCTTCCGGGACCGTCCGGGCGAGCCCGGCAGGCGACAGCACGGGCGCTCCGTGGATCTCCTGGCCGACTTTCCGGGAATCGAGGTCCACGAACGCCGACACCTCCAGGCCCTGCCGGATGAGCTCACGCGCCAGGGGCTTCCCGACCTTCCCCGCGCCCCATACCACGATCGGCCGGCCCGCGGGCAGAAAGGACTCCCGGAGGAAGTGGACCTTGCAGCGGCGGAATGCGGCGGCGGAGTATCGATCGGAGCGCAGAGAGTGCCGGTCCGGCCGGACCCTCCAGTGCACGAGCCCACGCGGCAGGTTGGCGGCCCGCATCCCCGCCGCGTGAAGCCGGAGCAGCAGGTCGTAGTCCTCGGGCCAACCGGCATCGCGGTAGCCGCCGAGCCCGCGCAGCACCGAGGCGCGGACCATCAGGGAGGGGTGCGCGATGGGGCATTCCACGAACAGGTCCGCCAGCAGCTCCCGCGGGGAGGACAGGGAGTTCAGCCACCTCTCGTAGCGCCGGTACCCGCAACCGATCGCGCTGTCGGGAAACAGCCGGACGCCGGTTCCGCTGGCGGCGATCTCCGGGTTCCTGCCCATCAGTTCCAGCTGTACCGCGAGTCGGTCGGGGGCACAGATATCGTCGGCATCCATACGGGCGAGCAGGGGGGCACGGGCCGCGGCGGTGGCGAGGGCCAGCGCCGGCACGAGACCCGCGGCCGGCATTTCCAGCACGGCCAGGCGGGAATCGGCACGCGCCCGGCGGCGGAGGATATCACCCGTAGCGTCGCCGGAGCCGTCATCCACCGCGATGACCTCGAAGTCCTGCAGCGTCTGCGCGAACAGGCTGTCGAGGCACTCCTCGAGCCACGGCGCCGCATCCCTGCACGGGAGCAGCACCGAGACGACGGGCCCCGGCATCAGGGAGCTCCGGCGCCGGCAAGCCTCCGGTCGTGGGCCGCCGCCAGGTAACGTTGAAGGTATCGGCCGGTGTGGGAACGGGCCTCGGACGCTACGGACGACGGCGGACCCTCCGCGACGATCCGCCCGCCCTCTTCCCCGGCCTCCGGGCCGAGATCCACGATCCAGTCTGCTCGCGCGATCACGTCCAGATTGTGCTCCACCACGACCACCGTGTGCCCTGCCTCGGTGAGCTGGCGAAGCACGCCGACCAGACGGTCCACCTCGCCGGCGCCCAGCCCGGTCGTCGGTTCGTCCAGTATGTAGATCCTCCGCCGGGCAGTCCCGCCCCGGGCCAGCTCACGGGCGATCTTCAGTCGCTGCGCTTCCCCGCCCGACAGCGTGGTGGCCGACTGACCGAGCCGCAGGTATCCGAGGCCCACCCGCTGCAACTGCCACAGAGCCTCGCCGAGACGGTCCTGCCGGATGAAGAAGCGGATCGCTTCGTCCACGGTGAGGTCCAGCACCTCGCGGATGTTCAGTCCCCGAAAGCGGACCTCGAGCACCTCCGGGCGGAAGCGGGCCCCTCCGCACACCTCGCAGGGGACCGCGACGTCGGCCAGGAACACCATCTCCACGATCTCTTCGCCGGCTCCCTTGCAGGCCTCGCACCGGCCACCCTCCACGTTGAAGCTGAAGTGGCCGGGGCCGTAGCCCCGCTTCCGGGCCTCCGGCTGCCCGGCGAACAGCTTCCGGATCTCGCCCCAGCCCTTGATGTAGGTGATCGGGTTCGATCGTGGAGTGCGCCCGATCGGGGTCTGGTCGACCAGGATCACGTCGCTGAGCCCGTGCGTTCCCGTCAGCGCATCCCAGCTTCCGGACGCTTCGCCGAGGTGGAGCCGTGCCGATGATTCCCCGTGCAGGTTCTTCTCCAGGGCCCGGTAGAGCAGATCGTGCACGAGCGTCGACTTCCCGGAGCCCGAAACCCCGGTCACCACCGTAAGCGCGCCCAGCGGAATCTCGAGGTCCACGCCCCGCACGTTGTGCAGCGTCGCGCCACGCAGCACCAGGCGGCTCCTGCCTTCGACCTCGACCCGGTGGCGGACGCGCCGGCCACCCCCGCCTCCGGTCAGCGCCTCTCCGGTCGTCGTTCCCGCCTCGCGGAGGGCGTTCCAGTCCCCCTGGAAGACCACCTCGCCACCGTGCTCCCCCGCCCCCGGTCCCAGCTCCACGATCCGGTCGGCGACCTCCAGCACCGCGGCATCGTGTTCCACAACCAGCACGGTATTCCCCGCATCGCGCAGCCGTCGCAGCACCGACAGAAACCGGCCCGTGTCGCGCGGATGCAGCCCGATGGTCGGCTCGTCCAGCACGTACAGCGTGTCCACCAGGCGGCTGCCCAGACTGCCGGCCAGCCGTATCCGCTGCATCTCGCCACCCGACAGGGACCGCGCCTGCCGTCCCGGCGTGAGGTAGCCGAGGCCGACTTCGCGCAGGAACGCCGTTCGATCGAGGATCTCGTTGAAAATCGTCGCCGCTACATCGGCCTCGAACGGCGTGAGCGGGACCGCCCCGAGCCAGTCGGCGAGCTCGTCGAACGTCAGGTCGGCGATCTCCGCGATCGTCCGTCCTCCGATCCGGACGTTCAGCGCGCCGGGCTGGAGGCGCGCCCCGCCACAGGCCATGCAGGTGCGCGGACGCTGGTACTGCCGCAGGAACACCCTGATGTACTGCTTGTAACGCTTCCGCTCCCGGCCGCGGAGGAACGGGAACACGCCCTCGAACTCGTCGCTCCCGTGCAGGAGCTCTTCGCGCAGGGACCCGGAAAGTCCTCTCCACGGCGTCTCCGGGTCTTCGCCCCGCCGGGCCGCCAGCTCGAGGACGGCGGCGCGCTCCTTCCGGTAGCGGGGCTTGGTCCACGGATCGATCGCGCCGCCCGCCAGCGAACGCTCGGGGTCGGGCACGATCAGCTCCAGGTCGTATTCGAGGACCGCACCGAAGCCGTTGCATCTCTCGCAGGCCCCGACCGGATGATTGAAGCTGAACAGCAGGGGGGTGGGCTCCGCGAACTCCCGCGCGCAGCGGCTGCAGCGGAACCGCTCGTTGAACGGAAGGTGCCGCATCACCTCCAGCGTGCCATCGGGGCCGCGATTCACGACCAGCACTTCGGCGTGACCGTGGCTCTCCGCGAAGGCGCCCGCGAGGGCTTCCGCGACACGCTCGCGCGCGGCGTCGCTCACCTCGATCCGGTCCACGACCACCAGCACCTCGGCGGCCGCCGTCAGGGGAAGCTCGACGGTCCCCGCGTCCCTCGGATCGAGGTGGTGCTCCTCGCCATCCGCGATCACGCGCACGTAGCCGCGCGCCCGCAGCTGCTCTCCCGCCGATTCGGGGGTCAGGCCCTCGCGTCCCGTCCAGGGGAAGGTCACGTACACCCGCGTGCCGACGGGAAGCGCCATCACCGCATCTGTCGCCGATGCCACGGTGTCCGGCACCACGCGGACCCCGCACTCCGGGCAGATCGTGTGGCCCACCCGGCTCCACAGCAGGCGCAGGTAGTCCCATACCTCCGTGACGGTTCCGACCGTGGATCGGCTGGTCTGCACGGTGTTCCGCTGGTCGATCGCGACCGACGGGCGAATCCCGTCGATCCGGTCCACGTCCGGCTTCGGCATGCGCTCGAGAAACTGCTTCGCATAGGACGAGAGCGACTCCACGTACCGGCGCTGCCCCTCGGCGTACAGCGTATCGAAAGCGAGACTGGATTTGCCCGAGCCGCTGGGTCCGGTCACGACGGTCAGATCGCCGTGTCGGATCTCCACGTCCACGCCCTTCAGGTTGTTCTGCCGCGCGCCTGACACGCGAATCGCCGATTCCATGGCCCGATGATGGACGATCCCGGCAGGGGGCGTCAAACTTCCGCGCGGCTGGAACGGGAAGGCGAGCGCGGATATTATCCCGCGCCATGGCCAGCCAGATGCCCGAGGGACCGATTCGCGAGGAAGAGGCGCTAGGAAAGGCATACGATGCCCGACTGATGCGCCGCCTGCTGTCCTACCTGAGCAGTTACCGGCTGCAGGTCGCGGCGGCGGTGCTGATGCTGATCGCGGCCTCGGGACTGGAGCTGGTCGGACCCTGGCTCACCAAGATCGCGCTGGACCGGGCGGTCCCCACCGCGGACACGGGACTGCTCGGGACTCTGGCCGGTGTTTTCGTCGCCTCGCTCCTGGCCGCCGCCGCTCTGGAGTACTTCCGCACGCTGCTCACGACGTGGATCGGACAGAAGGTCATGCTGGACATCCGGGCGGAGGTCTTCTCGCGGCTGCAGAGACTCGAGCTGGCGTTCTTCGATCGAAATCCGGTCGGGCGGCTGATGACCCGCGTCACCAGCGACGTGGAAGTGCTGAACGAGATGTTCACCTCCGGGGTGGTGACGATCTTCGGCGACATCTTCACGATCGGCGCGATCGTCACGGCGATGCTGCTGCTGGACTGGCGGCTCGCGCTCGTCTCGTTCGCCGTACTCCCGCTGGTGATCATCGCCGCCTCGATATTCCGGCGGAAGGTCCGCAGCGCGTACCGGGACATCCGGACGCGGCTGGCCCGGATCAATTCCTTCCTGCAGGAGCGCATAACGGGCATCGGCGTGGTGAAGCTGTTCGGACAGGAACGGCCGACGGCGGATCGATTCGCCGAGATCAACGAGAGCCACCTGCGGGCACACCTGCGATCGATCACCTACTACGCCCTGTTCTTCCCGGTGATCGAGGTCCTGACCGCGGTCGCCGTTGCGCTGATCCTCTGGTACGGGGGACTGCGGGCGCTGGACGGGACGATGTCGATCGGTGTGATCGCCGCATTTCTGCAATACGTGCGTCGCTTCTTCCGCCCGATCCAGGACCTGTCGGAAAAGTACAACATCCTGCAGAACGCGATGGCCAGCTCGGAGCGGGTCTTCCGGCTCCTGGACCGTGTGCCGGCGATCGAGGAGCCGGAGAACCCGGTGGACCCGGGTGAAATCGAGGGACGCATCGAGTTCCGCAACGTCTGGTTCCACTATCCCCTGCCGGAGGACCGAGCGGACGAGGAGCACCCGCAGCATTCGCAGGACGCCGGGGTGGAATGGGTGCTGCGGGACATCTCGTTCGTCGTAGAGCCCGGCGAGCGGATGGCGATCGTCGGCGCGACGGGCGCCGGCAAGTCCACGATCGTCAACCTCCTGCTGCGATTCTACGACCCGCAGCGGGGACGGATTCTGCTGGACGGAATCGACATCCGGGAGCTGTCGCTGGAGACCCTGCGCAGCTCCATGGGCCTCGTGCTGCAGGACGTCTACCTGTTCTCGGCCAGTGCGGCGGAGAACATCTCCCTGGGTCGGGACACGATCGACGAGCGGGCGATCCGGGAGTCCGCGGATCGGGTCGGCGCGGACCGCTACGTCCGTCGCCTGCCGGGCGGATACGAGCAGGCGCTGGGCGAACGGGGCAGCAGCCTGAGCGTCGGTGAGCGCCAGCTGCTCAGCTTCGCGCGCGCCCTCGCCGGCGCGCCCCGCATTCTGCTGCTGGATGAGGCGACGAGCTCCGTCGACTCGGAGATCGAAGCCCAGATCGACGTGGCGCTCGAGGCGCTCATGAGGGGCCGGACCAGCATCGTGATCGCACACCGGCTTTCGACCGTGCAGAACGCGGATCGGATCCTGGTCCTCCACCACGGCGAGATCCGCGAGACCGGAACGCACGAACAGCTCCTTAAGGTCGAGGACGGCCTGTACGCCCGCCTCTACCGTCTGCAGTTCGCGTCCACGGAGGCCGCGTGAATTCGTTGATCGACGCGATCGTCTCCCTGGACACGCGGGTGATGCTGCTCGTGTTCCTGTTCGTGCTGGATGCCTGGGCGATCACGCTGATCGTCAAGGCACGGCCATCGCGGAAGGAGGGTCTGCTGTGGAGCGCGATCGTCCTGCTGTGCCCGATCATCGGATGCCTGTTCTGGTACGCGCTCGGGCCGAAGCCCCTCAGGGAGAGCTCGAGCTCCGCCGGCTGAGCCCGCGATCCACCAGCTCCGACACCAGGTCCGCTCCTTCCTCGGACGCTCCCGCGTTCCGCTCCACGTACGCTCTGGCAGCGGCGCCCATGCGGCGCATGCGGTCAGGGTCGTCGATGAGCGCCGCGATCCGGTCCGCGGCGTTCCGCTCGTGGATCTCTTCCGCCGCGCCGACGGCCAGCAGCTCGTCGGCCTCGCGGCGGTCGTGCACCGGCCCGAACAGTACCGGCAGCCCGGCGGCGGCCGGCTCGATCACCGAGTGGAGACCGGTCGTGTCGAACGCGCCGCCCACCAGGGCGAGGTCCGCCTCCAGGTAGAGATCGGCGAGGAGGCCCACCGTATCGACGACCAGCGGCTCGACGGAATGGCCCATGGCGGAGTCGCCGGCGTGTCGGCCCGGCCGCGATTCCGCGCTCAACTCGGACCATCGGCGGGGTCTCGCGCCCATCGTTGCCAGGCATGCCGCATCGATCCTTCGCAGCGCCTCGGCAGAGGGCTCGTGCGGTACGAGCACCAGCTCCAGCCGCGGACCCACCTCGCGTGCCGCCCGGAGGAGCACGTTCTCGTCCGGGGGCCACGTCGAGCCGGCCACGAGCCGCTGCCGTTCCGGCGAGCGGGGAGGAAGCCGCGGCCGCGGGTCAGCCTCCGCCGCGCGCACCCGCTCCAGCGCCTGGTCGAACGCCGCATCTCCCGTGACCCGGATCTTCTCAGCCGCGACACCGAGCAGTTCCAGCGCCCGGGCGTCCGGTTCTCCCACGACGCCGGCCAGGTCGAGCCGGGCATAGGTGGAGCGCAGAAACTGCCGCGTCGGGCTCCGCAGGCGCGAACTGTCCGGACGCACGGTTCCGTTGATCATTCCCATCGGCACGCCGGCCTGCTCCGCCGCCGCCGAAAGTCCCGGCCACATGTCCAGCTTCACGAAGACCAGTGCGTCCGGTCGAAGCGCCGCCACCATCCCGGCGCAATCGGATCGCGTGTCGAGCGGGGCGTATCCCGAAAAATCGGGCCCGAGCGCGCTGGCCGGCGGAAGACCCGACGGTGAGGAGACGGTGATCGCCACCTGCAGTTCGGGCCGGCGATTCCGCAGCAGCCGGATCACGGGAACGGCACCTCCGAGCTCGCCGGCCGACGCCGCATGGAGCCAGACCAGCGGGCGTCCGGCGGCTCGGCCGGACTCTGCCCACAACCGCGCCCTGCGCATGGCTTCCCGCCGGCCGTTCACGGCGTCGGCCACTTTCGGAGGGAGCAGCCGCGCGGCCGGAAGCAGGGGACGGGAGAGCGTCAACAACAGATCGTACATCCGTTCGATCGGGGCCACGCGCACTCCGGACGGGCTAGAGTCGGCCGGGCGCCTCGCCGGGCTCCCGGATCACCGGCTCAAGCTTGCGCGTCGCGGGGCGCTCTTGTCCACCGATGGCGGGACCGATACAGGTTCGAACCGGCGCTCAGGCCAATCGGCGCCCCGGCCGACGAACCTCGACCCGGCACGCCGCGGGAGGCGATCCGTTGCGCTACATCGGAAACAAGACGCGGCTGCTTCCCTTCCTGCTGGACGGCATGGACGAGCTGGGCGTGGAGGGGACCACGGCCTGCGATCCGTTCGCCGGAACGGCGAGCGTGGGACGCGCGCTGAAGCAGCGTGGCTGGCGGGTCCACTCGGGCGACGTCCTGGCCCTGTCGCACGCCTTCCAGGTCGCCCGGGTCGTGCTCGACCATGTGCCGGATTTCTCTCCGGCCCTCATCGCGCCATCGGGTAATGGGACACGACCGGCGAGCCAGCGCCGGGTCGTGGCGCTGCTCGGCTCGCTCCCGCCCCTGCACGGCTTCATCTCCGAGCACTACTCGCCCGCCGGGGCGGCGGCCCGTGTGCACGGCAGGATGTACTTCACCTCGGAGAATGCCGGCGCGATCGATGCGATTCGCGGGCGGATCTCCGACTGGTCGAAAGCCGGCCAGATCGGTCCGGACGCGGCGCAGCTGCTCCTCGCCGCCCTCATCCAGGCGGCCGATCGGGTGGCCAATACGACCGGCGTCTACGCCTCGTTCGTCAAGAGCTGGCAGCCGAACGCTCTCAGGCCGCTGGAGCTCCGATCGCTTCGACCCACGCCCCCGCCGGCTGCCGCGGCGGCCGGGTGCACGGCGCACCGCGGGCCCGCCACCGAGACCCTGCGCCGGGCGGGCGCGGTGGACCTCGTGTACCTGGACCCTCCGTACAACGAGCGTCAGTACCCCGGCTATTACCACATTCCCGAACTCCTGGCGCGCGGGTGGGAGCCCGAGCCGGAGCTGCGCGGCAAGACGGGACTGATTCCGGACCAGGAGCTGCGCTCGGACTGGTGCCGGCGCGGTCGCTGCGAACATGCCCTCACCGAGGTGCTCGCGCAGGCAGATGCGAGGCACGTGCTGCTCAGCTACAACGACGAGGGCCTGATCCCCGCCTCGCGCATCGAGGAGATTCTGCGGGATCAGGGGGAGGCCGACAGCTACCGGCGGCTGGACCGTGGATACCGCCGGTACCGCAGCGACGCGGACGGCCCGGAGCGGAACTACCGCGGGGACCGCGTCCGCGAGCGGCTGCACTACGTCCGGCGCCGGTGAGGCACCCCGAGGCGCGCAGGCGGGATCGTGCGACTCGCCCGGCGGTACACAGACCCATGCGAGCTCCGTTCACCTTCCGACCTTCCGCCCGGGCTTTGCCGGCCGCGCTGTGCTGCACGCTCCTGTGCGCCTGCTCGCCGGAGTACGTGATCCGCGGCGGCTGGGAGCAGATGAAGATCCTCTCCGACCGGCGCCCCATCGAAGAGGTCGTCGCCGACCCGGACACCGATCCCGAAGTACGCGACAAGCTGCTGCTGGTGCGGGACGCGCGGGTGTTCGCACAGCGGCGGCTCGGGCTCGATCCGGGCAGCAGCTTCACCAGCTACGCCAGCCTGGACAGCGACACCCTCGTGCTCGTCGTATCCGCGGCCCCCGAGTTCGAACTGCGCTGGAAGACGTGGTGGTTCCCGATCGTCGGAGAGGTTCCGTACAAGGGCTTCTTCGATTTCGAGGAGGCGCACGCCGAGGCCGACGAGCTGGAAGAACAGGGCTACGACGTGTATCTGCGACCGAGCGGGGCGTTCAGCACGCTCGGCTGGCTCCCCGACCCGATTCTCTCCACCAGCCTTCGCGAGGACAGTCTCGGTCTCGTCGAGACGGTGATCCACGAGATCACCCATACGACCTTCTATCCGAAGGGCCAGGCCCGGTTCAACGAGAGCTTCGCCAACTTCGTCGGCTGGCGCGGCGCGATCGAGTTCTTCTGCGACGCACTGTCCGACGAAGAGCGCTGCGGGATGGCCGAACGTCGCTGGACGGACGTGCGGATCTTCGGCGAGTTCTTCAACAGCGTGGTCGCACCGCTCGAGGAGCTGTACGCCAGCGGACGGCCGGAGAATGAGCTCCGGGCCGGCAAGCAGCGGATCCTGGACGAAGCCTTCGCCCGGTTCGAGGCGGAGTACCGTCCACGGTTCGTGGCCGGCAGTTATGGCAGCCTGGACCGGGCGAGCCTCGACAACGCCTGGCTGCTCTCCCGCCTTCTGTACTACACGAGGCTGGACGACTTCGAGGCCCTGTACCGGCGGTATCCGGACCTCGCCTCGGCCGTGGCCGCCCTGATCGACGAGGCCGGGAGCGACGACCCGTGGCAGGCGCTGGATGCGCTGCTCGCCCGACCCGTCGATGGCACCCGTGCGGAGGCCGTCGGCCTCGAGTAGCTTCGTCGCACGCCGGAATCCGAACCCGCGAGATGCGGGCGGTCCGGACGATTCACGCACACTCCTGGGCAATGCGAATGTACGACCGGATCCTCATCGGCATCGACTTCTCCGACTCCTCGGTGGAGACCGTCCGCTGGGCCGTCTCCCGGTTCCCCACCGCCGAGATCGTGCTGTTTCACGCCATCGAGCCGCTGTCGGTACCGGACTACCTGTCGCGCGCCCTGGGTGGCGGGCTGGAGCTGATGCGCGAAAAGGAACTCGACGTCCGAACCAACCTCGAGCTGCTCGCCGAGGGAATCGGCATCGAGGCGACCCTGGAAGTCCGGCTCGGCTGGGCGCCGGAGGCGCTGGCGGTCACGGCCGAGGAAGTCGGCGCCGACCTGGTGGTCGTGGGGGCGCATCGGCGGCGCATCAATCCGACGGACGAGCTCGGCAACACCTGCTCGGCCATCGTGCGGAAGACGAACGTGCCGGTACTCGTGTGGCGGCCGGTGATCAACGATCGCGACAAGACCATCCTGGCGGCGCTGGACCTCCGGGAGGGCAGCGCCCCGATCGCGGCCACGGCGGCCGAGTACGCCCTGTACTTCGACGCGCGCCTGCTGCTGCTGCACGCGATCCCGAGCACGCTGCAGGGCTACCTGCGGGCCGTGAGCACGCCGCCCAAGGTGGAGGAAGCGCTGCGCGGCCTGGAGAACGAGGCCCGTCGTGACGCGCTCGCCCGCGTCCCGAAGCACGTGCGCGACAGGATCGCCGTCCAGGTGGCGATCGTGCGTGGCAAGCCGGTCGTCAGTCACATTCTCAATACGGCCGAGCGGGAATCCGCCGACCTCATCGTAATCGGGAAGTACCACGCGCCAGGCCTCGCCGCCCGGGTCCTGCTCGGGGGGATCACCTCCGCGGTGATCCAGAACGCCAACTGTTCGGTGCTCACGGTGCCCCTGTGAGCGATTTCACCTGCGCCCGGTGCGAGGGCCCCGGCCGTATCCCGATGGGCGCACCGCCCTTCCGGAACGAGCTGGGGGATAGAATCGCGGCCACCATCTGCTCGGTCTGCTGGGAGGACTGGAAGCAGCGGCAGATGGTGATCATCAACCACTACGGCCTCAACGTGCGCGACCCGAAGGCCCGGGAGTTCCTGATCGCCAATCTGACGAGCTATCTCTTCGGCGAAGGCGACGGAGGGGCCGAGATCGACGCCTCTGAAGAGGGATCCGTCGAGTGGTGACCTGAAAGCGCCGCTCACCCGCCGTCATCTCCGTCGACTCGCCGCCCCGCCTTCCCGGCCACACGAGTCGCAGCCTGCCCATTGTCACACCGACCCCGTGTCCTGCGCATTCTCAGACGGATTGCGAATGGAACGGGCAGAAGCCCTCACGTTGTGACGAATGGAGATCTGAAATGAGCGACCGGATTCAGCACGCACGGAACTGCTCTGCGAACTGGCGGGGATGGCCACTGACGCTGACCGAGTTCGTACCGGACGACGCACCGTGCACCTGCGGGGCGGAGGCCCGGAAGATGGCCGACCCGGCACAACCCGAAAGACAAGCGGCCTAGGCGGC
>Ga0316576_10000700_pt1 | contig 16505 bp, 13 predicted proteins | sample S0NA_FD_203075 | JGI IMG/M metagenome (GOLD analysis project Ga0316576, IMG submission 203075) | Rhizosphere microbial communities from salt marsh grasses in Alabama, United States - S0-2_050615r3r5 | ecosystem: Host-associated > Plants > Roots > Rhizosphere | place: USA: Alabama | collected... | reverse complement strand
CCCTCGGGCAGCCCGTTCCGGAGGTGATCGATCTCGTCGAGAGCATCGCGCAGCCCCTCGCCCGTGCGCACCAGACCCGCCCGGTCCCACATCAGCCGACGCAGTCGGGCCACCTGGGCCCGGCCCGCGGACGCTTCCGCCACCACGGGCAGGTCGTCGGGGAGATCACGCAGACGGGCATCGGCGTCACGGGCCAGCGCTTCTTCCACCGAGCGCGCGGCCCGGGACCCGAAGACCAGGGCCTCGAGGAGCGAGTTGCTCGCCAGACGGTTGGCACCGTGGACTCCCGTGCACGCCACCTCTCCCGCCGCCCACAGACCGGGCACCGAGGTGCGCCCGTCCCCGTCCACGAGAACGCCCCCCATGTGGTAGTGCGCCGCCGGGGCGACGGGCATGGGCTCGACGCGGGGATCCAGCCCGTGGTTCTGGCAGGCCTCGAAGACGGTCGGGAATTCCTCCGGGAAGGCCGTCCCCACGGCCTGCCGGGCGTCGAGGAGGGGGCGGCGCCCCTGCCCCAGCGCCGCCCAGATCCCCCGGGCGACGATGTCGCGAGCCTGCAGCTCGCCCCCGGGGACATCGAAGATGGGGCGCTCGTGCTCGTCGACCAGCCGGGCCCCGGCCCCGCGGAGCGCCTCGGTCAGGAGAGGCATCGGGTCCTCGCCCACGTCGAGGGCGGTGGGGTGGAACTGGACGTACTCCACATCACCGACCCGCGCCCCGACCCTCCAGGCCAGGGCGAGCCCGTCGCCGGTGGCCTCGACCGGGTTGGTGGTGCGCGAGTAGACCTGGCCGATACCCCCCGTCGCCAGGACCACGGCGCGGGCACGGTGCAGGACCAGCGTCCCGTCGGCGTGCCGCACGAGGACGCCCACGAGCCGCCCGGCGGCCGTCACGAGGTCGACGGCGAAGCTCCGCTCGAAGACCGTCAGCCCGCCGACGCGGCCCACTGCCTCCCCGAGGGCACGAACGATCTCGGCGCCCGTCGCGTCGCGGGCGTGCAGGATCCGCTGTCGGGAGTGGGCGGCTTCCCGGGCGAGGTCGAGGGCGCCGTCGGCGTGACGGTCGAAGCGTGCCCCGAGCTCGATGAGGTCGGCCATTCGCTGCGGGCCTTCGGTCGTCAGCCGGGCCACCGTGTCGGGATCGCCGACCGCGCCCCCGACGGCCAGGGTGTCGGCCGCGTGGAGCCCGGGGGTGTCGTCGGGGCCGACGGCGGCGGCCACCCCGCCCTGGGCCAGGGGGCTGTTGCCGGTCCGCGAGAGCGGGCCCTTGGCCAGGAGGTCCACCGCGCGGCCCTCGAGGCCGAGGGCGACGCTCAGGCCGGCGGCGCCAGCGCCGATCACCACGACGTCGACGTCGCGGATTCCCTGCAGGCGGACGCTCATCGGCCCTCTCCTCGCCCGACCTCCAGCATTCGCTCGACGGCGGCGCGGGCCCGCTCCGCCACCTCCGGCTCCACCTCCACCCGGTGCTCCATCTCCTGCAGCGAGCGGAGGATGTTCGGCAGCGTGATCCGCTTCATGTGGGGGCACAGGTTGCAGGGGCGGATGAACTCGGTGTCCGGGAACTCCACCGCCACGTTGTCGCTCATGGAGCACTCCGTGATGAGGACCACGCGCGGGGGCCGGTGGGCCGCCAGGTGCTGGATCAGGCCCGACGTCGATCCCACGAAATCGGAGGCGGCGAGAACGTCGGGTGGGCACTCCGGGTGCGCGAGCACCGAGATGCCCGGGTGCTGCTCGCGGTAGGCCTCGATCTCCTTCCCGGTGAAGCGCTCGTGCACCTCGCAGTGGCCCTTCCAGAGGATGATCTCGGTATCCGTCTTCGAGGCCACGTAGCGCCCCAGGTACTCGTCGGGCAGGAAGACGACCCGGTCGGCCTCGAGGGACTCCACGACCTCCACCGCGTTGGCCGAGGTGCAGCACACGTCGGACTCCGCCTTCACCGCGGCCGAGGTGTTGACGTAGGTCACGACGGGGGCGCCGGGGTAGCGCTCGCGGAGCAGGCGAACGTCGGCGGCGGTAATGGACTCGGCGAGGGAGCAGCCGGCCTCCAGGTCCGGGATGAGGACCGTCTTCTCCGGGCTCAGGATCTTGGCCGTCTCCGCCATGAAGTGGACGCCGGCCATCACGATCACGTCGGCGTCGGTGTCCGCGGCCATGCGGGCCAGGGCCAGGGAGTCGCCCTTGAGGTCCGCCACCCCGTGGAAGATCTCCGGGGTCTGGTAGTTGTGGGCCAGGACCACGGCGTTGCGCTTCGCCTTCCACTCACGGATGGCGTCGATGTAGGGGGCGTGGACCGGCCACTCGATCTCGGGCACGACGCGGCGCACTCGCTCGAGGACGTCGGCGGTGCGACGGGCCACCGCCGGCGTGTAGCGGGGCTCCTCTCCCGCCGGGGTCGGGGGCGTCGTGCTCATCCTGGGCCTCCCCTTATGCTCTTGAGGAGCATAATAAGCGCTACAAGAAAGGGCGGCCATACCGCCCAAATCATCCTCAATATGCTACTTCGGAGCATAAAAGTCAAGCCCTGTTCGGCCCACCCGGTGTCGCCCGCCTCATGCTCGTCTCCAGTGCCCGGATTGCGACACCTTCATTCCGGACGAGGGCACTAGCGGCGCCCCACCCCGACGCCGGGAGCCAGGCGCTCGCGCAGGACCTCACGCCGGAAGCGGAACAGCTCGGCGGGACGGCCGATTCCCTGCGGCTCGACCACCCCGGTTCCCTCGACCAGCCCCCCCTTCTCGACCAGGCGCCGGAAGTTCTGCTTGTGCAGACGCACCCCGGCCAGGGCCTCGACCACGCGCTGCAGGCGCAGGAGGGTGAACGTGGGCGGCACCAGCTCGAACAGCACCGGCCGATACTTGAGCTTGCCGCGGAGGCGCCCGAGGGCGGTGGCCATGAGGCGTCGGTGGTCGAGGGCCATCGGCTCACCCAGGAGCGACGGCCTCACGGCAGCGACGCGGCCTCGATCGCGTCGCGCCTCGCCGACGAGACCGGCTTCGTAGAGGAGCTCGTACCGCTCCAGCACCCGCTCGCTGCCGAAGGCCACGCCGCGCAGGCCGAAGGCGATGTCGGCACGCTCGCGCCGGGCCCGGCGCGTCTTGGCGTCGGAGGCCGTCCTCACCCACTCGGCGAGCGCCGGGGCGATCACCCCGTCGACGAGCTCTGGCCGCCCGGCTCGGGCGTCCTCCCACGGCAGAAACTCGTAGAAGCCCCGCCAGCGGGCTCGCCCGCCTCCGGCCACCCGTCCTTCGCGCACGAGGGCCAGGTAGGCGATCGACAGCACGCGCGGACCGCCCGCTCGCTCCCTCGGGTCACGGTGGCGGTCGCCGAACGTGTACAGCTGCTCTGCGTAGCCCAGCTCCAGCCCCGTCTGCTCGTGCACCCAGTCGCGCAAGCCCAGCTCCAGGGTCCGGTGACCGGCGGGGTCGAGGGGACCGAAGGGGAGAGCCGTCTCCACGGCGCCGGCCCCCCGCGGCCCCCGCTCCTCGCGCTCCACGGTGAGCAGCCGCGGCTCCTCGTCGGTTACCGCGACGATGACCGCGTTGAGGCCGACGACCAGGGAGGGAGACATCCGCTCTCTCGTATAGTTGGGCCGCCCCGGCATGTCAAGACGGGTAGAATCGCCGCCAACGGAGGAGCCCATGCGCGCGAATCGATCCGTCCGGCTGGCCGTTCCGCTGAGCATGGCGGCGCTCCTTCTCCCCTCCGTCTCCGGTGCCGCCGAGCGCCCCCCCAACGTGGTCCTCGTGTTCGCCGATGATCTCGGCTACGGGGACGTGGGGGTGTTCGGGGCTCAGGGGTACTCGACGCCCCACATCGACCGACTCGCCGCCGAGGGGGTGCGCTTCACCGACTTCTACGTGGCCCAGGCGGTCTGCACTGCCTCCCGAGCGGCCCTCCTCACGGGGGCCTACCCCCAGCGCGTGGGCCTCACCGGCGCCGTCGACCACCGCGCCCGGCACGGCATCTCAGCGGAGGAGACGACCCTCGCCGAGATGCTGAAGAAGGGTGGCTACGCCACCGCGATCTACGGCAAGTGGCACCTGGGGCACCTGCCTCCCTTCCTGCCCACCCGCCACGGCTTCGACGACTACTACGGGCTGCCCTACTCCAACGACATGTGGCCCTTCCACCCCGAACGGCCCGGCGACTACCCTCCGCTGCCTCTCATCGAGGGTGAGGAGACGGTCGAGACCAACCCCGACCAGTCGCAGCTCACCGGCGAGTACGGGCGGCGGGCAGTGGCCTTCATCGAGGCTCACCGAGACGAGCCCTTCTTCGTCTACCTCGCCCACTCGATGCCCCACGTCCCGATCTTCGCGTCGGAGGCCTTCCGCGGACGGACGCCACGAGGGCTCTTCGGCGACGTCATCGAGGAGATCGACGACACCGTCGGGCGCATCCTCGACACCCTCGAGCGGCTCGGCCTCGACGAGAGCACGCTGGTGATCTTCACGTCCGACAACGGGCCCTGGCTGTCCTACGGCGACCACGCCGGGTCGGCCGGGCCCCTGCGCGAGGGCAAGGGGACCTCCTTCGACGGCGGAGTGGGCGTGCCCTTCCTCGCCCGCTGGCCGGGACGGATCCCCGCGGGCACGGTGGTGACCGAGCCGGCCATGACGATCGACCTTCTCCCCACGATCGGGCGCCTGGCCGGGGCGCCGCTGCCTGAGCTGCCCATCGACGGGAAGGACATCGGCCCGCTTCTCCTGGGTGACCCCGGGGCGGTGTCTCCTCACGAAGCCCTCTTCTTCTACTGGGGCCGGCACCTGCAGGCGGTGAGGAGCGGGCGGTGGAAGCTGCACTTCCCTCACGAGTACCGGAGCCTGGACGGCCCCCCCGGATCCGGCGGGATGCCGGGCCGGTACACCCAGCGCTCCATCGGTCTCGCGCTGTTCGACCTCCGGGTGGATCGCTCGGAGACCACCGACGTGGCGGCGCAGCACCCCGACGTCGTGAAGCGGCTCGAGGCCCTCGCCGAGGAGGCGCGCAAGGACCTCGGAGACTCGGCCACGGAGCAGAAGGGAACGGGCGTGCGCGAGCCCGGTCGCGCGCCCTGAGCTCTTTCTCGGCCATTGGCACATTAGCCATTGACAGAGTGGACCTCGCTGCCTACCTTCTGTGACGCTGTGTTGAATGGAGTGCCGATCGAGATGACGAGCTTGCTCAGTGCGACGCGCTGGTATTCGCGGACCCAGGTGTGCCCGCGTGACCTTCGTGCGCCTGGCTCCAGCAAGGAGGGGTCTGCGCCCTAGAGACGGCCTGAGCTCATTTCGCATCTGAAGGCCTTCCGGGGAGCGATCCCGGAAGGCCTTTTTGTTTGTCTGACCATCGGCGAGGCCGATGGAGGAGGAGGAGTGTGTGCCCACGGGACCCCGGTAGCCCCAAGTCGGTAGAGGCCACCGGCTCAGACCCGGTGTGGTGCCGGTTCGAATCCGGCCGGGGGAACCAGGCGTACGCGAGAGAGACCATGCAGTGGAGGACGCTGAGGGGAGAGCGGATCGAGGACGTGCTGGACTTCGTGCGGGACAACGCGGGCGAAGGGCAGAGCGTCCACGTGGGAACCGACTCGCTCCAGCTCACCCGGGTGACCCGGTTCGTGACCGTGGTCGCCATCCTGAGCCCGGGTCGAGGTGGGCGGGCGGCCTACACCCGCGAGACCTCGCCTCGAATCGCGTCGCTGCGCCAGCGCCTCATGCGCGAGGTGTGGCTGTCGGTGGACCTGGGCCTGAGGCTCCACCCGGTGGTGCCGGGAGAGCTGACCGTCCACATCGACGCCAACCCCGTGGTGACGCACCGCAGCAGCGCGTACGTCCAGGAGCTTGTGGGCCTGGTGGTGAGCCAGGGCTTTCGGGCGCAGGTGAAGCCCGAGAGCTGGGCGGCGACCCACGCCGCGGACCGAATGGTCCGCGCCGCGGCCTGCCCGCCCACGTCGAGGCCGTTGTCTCCCGGGCCGACGGCGCACCCGCCCCGCATGGCGGTCGGCGGGGTGCGTTCCGTGCACGGGTTCTGACGAAGGGAGGTGTCGGCAACCAAGCCAGCCTTCGAAGCTGGGGTTAGCCAAGTGGGTCAAGGCGCCGAGCCGATAACTCGGAGACGCGGGTTCGAATCCCGCACCACAACCGTCGTACCCGTCGTACGCCTTCGGGGGGCGTGCGCCGGTCCGCCCGTCCGGCCGCGGCGCCCGCATGGGCCGGGGCCAGACGGCACCGAACGGTGTCCTGCAGCCCGCGGATACCGGCCGGCGGAAGCGGTCCCGAGCGTCCCGGCCCACCCGGCCGAGCGCCCACAAGGGCTCGCCGGGTGGGCCGGCGGCGGAGGGGGCGGGACCACCGGCCTCAAGTGGGGCTCCACACCGGAGGGTGTGGCGGGTCGGAGAGACTCGTCCTCCGGAGGTTCTTCTGGTGACGTCTTCATCGAGTCGTCGTCGTTGCCGTTGCCGTTGTCGTCTGCGGAGAAAGGAAGGTGCCCCGTGTGGGCCATCGTTCGTCGGATCAAGGTCCGGGAGCACGAGCGCGTTCTCGTCTTCCGGGAGGGCTCGTTCGAGGGCGTGCTGCGCCCGGGCGTCCACTGGCGGTGGGACCCGCTCCTGCGCCTGCGGATCGACCGTCTGTCGGTCCGCGACGCCTGGATCGAGCACGCGGAGCTCGACCTCATCGCGCGGTCGCGCGAGCTGCGGCACGAGGCGCGCGTCGTGGACCTGAAGGACCACGAGCGGGCCATCGTCCGGATCGACGGCCGTGTCGAGGCGGTCCTGGGACCGGGGCTGTACGCCCTGTGGACCGTCTTCCACGCCGTCGAGGTCGAGACCATCAACGCGCGTGGTGCGCTGCTCGAGCACGGCGACCTCGCGGCCATCTCGGTGGCCCGGGGGGCGTCGAAGCTGCTCGAGGCCAGCGTGGTCGAAGCGGGCCAGGTGGGTCTGCTGTTCCGCGATGGGCGTCACGAGGCGACGCTCGCCCCGGGAGTCTACGGGCTCTGGAAGGGCGTCGCCCGAGCGAAGGTCCTCATCGTGGAGCTGCGCGAGCAGGTGCTCGACGTGGCCGGCCAGGAGATCATGACCGCGGACAAGGTCACCCTGCGTCTCAACGCAGTCGTGACCTACCAGGTCGCGGATCCCCTGGTCACGGTGACGACCGTCGAGGACTACCGTCAGGCCCTCTACCGTGAGGCGCAGCTGGTGCTGCGGGCCGGAATCGGCGCGCGGGATCTGGATGCGCTCCTCGGCGAGAAGGACGGGGTGGCCCGTGAGCTCGACGGGGCGCTCCGCGCGCGCGTGTCCGCGATCGGACTCGAGGTCAAGTCGCTGGGTATTCGAGACGTCATCCTGCCCGGCGAGATGAAGGAGCTGATGAACAAGGTCACCGAGGCCCGCAAGGCCGCGGAGGCCGCGTTCATCACCCGCCGCGAGGAGACCGCGGCCATGCGGTCGCAGGCCAACACCGCGAAGATCCTCGAGACCAACCCGACGCTCATGCGCCTGCGTGAGCTGGAGGTCCTCGAGAAGGTCGCGGACAAGGCCCAGCTGTCGGTCGTGGTCGGTGAGGGCGGCCTCGCCGACCGGGTCGTGAAGCTGCTGTAGAGACGTGCCCGGGGGACACGCCGACCGTGTCCCCCGGTTCTCCTCCGGACCTCGCCGGGCACCCCGGCGATCCCGACTGGGCAGCCGCGGAGGTCTCCGGCCCCGCTCTCAGGAATATGAAGTGGAATCTCATATTCTGTCACACAAACACCTCCAAATATGGAAGAATCCGGGATGCATCCGGTGCCCGAATGGGCCGGAGGCGTGTCGGTTCGAGGGGATGACCAAACCGGGTGGAGGCATCGGCAGCGGCGTCTGGGCACTGGCCCTGGTGGGAGCACTGGTGTGCTTCTCGGGGGTCGCCAGGGCCGGGGGCCTCCGGATCCGTACCGACTTCGGCCCCGAGAACGCCGGCCGCCCGCTTCGACCCGAGACCCGCTACATCGTACTCCATACGACCGAGGGGCGTGAGACGGGATCCCTCCGCAAGCTGCGCAAGCTGGGCGAGGCCCATTACTTCGTGCACCGCGACGGGCGCGTGACGCGGCTCCTCGACCGGCACCGCATCGCCACCCACGCCGGTCGAAGCATGTGGAACGGCCGCACCGAGCTCGACGAGGTCAGCCTGGGGATCGAGGTCTCGGGGTACCACGACCGGGTGCCCACCCGAGCGCAGCTTGCGGCAGTCAAGGAGCTGGTGCGACAGCTCCAGAGCCTCTACGGCATCCCCGACGACCGGGTGTTGACTCATTCGATGGTGGCGTACGGGACGGCCAACCGCTTCCACCCCTACCGACACCGTGGCCGCAAGCGGTGTGCGATGGTCTTCGCGCGGGCCGACGTGCGGGAGCGCATCGGGCTCACGGACGCTCCCCGCCACGATCCTGACGTGCGGGCGGGACGGCTCCGGGTCGGCGATCGGGAGCTGCAGCGCACGCTCTACCCGGACCCGCCGCCCCGTCGCGCCGCGCGGCCCGCGCCACCGCCGAAGCCCGCTCCCCCGGTCCGCCGGGCCAGTGTCGACGTGGGAGCCGACACGATCACTCCCGACCGGACGGCCTGGTCGATCGCCGGCCGCGCCTACGCCAGCGCCTCGACGGTCTACGTGCTGCCCGACGGCACCCGGGTTTCCGGCGATCGGATGCGGGACTGGGATGAGATCCCCCTCGGCACCCGCGTGCTCCTCGACCAGGCGAAGAGAGTCGGCGCCTTGCTCCTCGACGACGACGACGCCCGGCCCTACGTGGACGGCCTTCTGCTCGTCAGCCAGCCCGCGGTGGCCGCCGACCTCCTGGGAAGCGCCGCGGAGGCGAGCACGACCACCTATCTCTTCCCTTCGGGGTCGGTGCGCACCGGTGCGGAGCTGAGCGCCGGCGCCGAGGGCCGCGGCCTCCTTCAACGCCTCCCTTCGGGGACCCGGGTCCTGGTGGGCTACGTCAACGCGGGCCGCGTGACCTCGACGCGGAACCTCACCCGGATTGCCGGCGACCGATGGAACTACCCCTCGACCTACTACCGCGTCCCGGGAGGGAGCATCCGCAGCGGCACCGAGATCGACGGCCGCCGGGTGCCGACGGGCACGCTCGTCTTCTTCCGCCAGTAGGGGCGGGGCTCGGACCGGAGGTTCGTGCCGCACAGACGCGTACCGTCGAGCTTCATCTCCCATTGGCATTCTGGTGGTCTGGGGTTCCGGCCTTCTAGCGCAGCACACGCCATGCCACCAAGGTGACGGCGATCCCGAACAACGTGCCGCAGATCGGAAAGACACGATCCGCAAACCACTTCGGCAGGAAGATGTCGGCCACCTCGCCGCGTACCGCACCCTGGCGCTCGGCGAGGAGCGTCAACGGGCACGTCCACCGAAAGGCCACCAAGACGATGCTCTCGACGAGCAACAGCAGAATCGCCACCCAGGTCCAAGGCGTCACCCGGTCCGCAACGCCACTGAAGAGAACATAGAGCACGCACAGGCTCAGAACCCAGAAGATGACGGTGTGAACGACCTTGATCTGGAAGATCGTCATCAGGGACTGTACCTCTCGTGCAGGTCCGTCCAGCAGTTGGCCTGTCGGGATCGTAGTGGCATTGGCGCTCGTCCGTGGTCGGATTGGGGTTGCGGGACGGGGTCGTGGCAAGGCTCGAGGCCTCATGGGCTCGTCTGCTGGGCCGTGCCCCGGCTCCTTGCGAGCCATCACTGCCGGGAGGGGTGGCTGGGTGCCGCACTCTGCGCTTGGGCACGAGGTCCTGAAATGGGGTTTCAGGTTCAAGTGACTCGGTCCGGACCGAGTCACTCGAAACCGAGATTCATGTTGGCCTCCGTCGGGACGGCCGGCACGCGGGCTCAGGCCTCCTGGGGCCCCTCCCCTGGCAGTACCCTCTCCAGCATCTGCCGCCAGGGCTTCTCGAACCGGGCCACGGCGTCGCGTCCCTCGCCCCAGGCGGCCAGCCAGAGATGCGGACGGGCCGCGAAGACCTCGATGCGGAAGATCCCGTCGTGGAGGCCGTCCACGGTCACCGCGAGCTGCCTCGAGGGCCGGGAATCCAGGACCGTGCCCTCGAAGACCGTTCCCTCCCCAACCGGAAAGGAGTACCGGTCGCCCTCGACCAGGTTTCTCGGATCGGGGGTTCCGAAGCCGTCACGCACGACCCGCTCCCACACCTCGGCGCCGGTGAGCCTGCTCCCTGGCCCTACCAGGAAGAGCGCCTGGCGGTCCTGGCCAGGGTGGCGCTGGAGGTAGTGGCGCAGGCTCCGCAGCTCGAACATCCACCCGGTGTGGACTCCCTCGTACTCGTCGTCCCAGTTGGCGCCGCGGCCGAATCCGGAGTGAACGAGGCGGAGAGCGGTGCGACCCTCCCGGCCCTCGAGGTGGTAGTCGACGGCGAGCTCGATGGGGCGGCCCTCCTTCTTCGTCATGGACGGCCACGTGGTCCGAAGGCGGCGCTCGGGCTCGAAGATCTCGATCCGGCTCTCCCCATCGTACTCGTCGCCCCACGACATCCAGTAGCGCCCGCCCACCCGCGGCTCGATCTCCGCCTTCAGTGGGAACCACCGGACCAGCTCCCTGGCGTCGGTGAGGGCCCGCCACACCGCGCCCGTGGGGGCGTCGATCTCCATCGTCATCTCGATGGTGCGCTCGTCGCTCCTGCTCATTGCTTCTCCCCCTTCTTCCCCGTCCTCCGGGGGGACCGCCCGCGGGTCCCCGCCTCCCCGTCTCGTCCGCCGGGAGCGGGATAGCCCCCGACGAAGAACTGAAACCGACGCCCGCCAGGGCTGCTCTCGTCGTGGTGCTTCGCGACCAGCCCAGCCAGCGCCGTCGCGAGCTCCTCGGCGAAGGCGTTCCTGGCCTCCGCGCTCGCGAAGCGCACCTCGCTGGTCAGCGTCAGGGTCGCCAGGCGCTTCCCCTCTTCGTCCGCGCGCTCCTGCATCTCTCCGATGTCCCGCACTGCCCGCCCCGCCGTGGCCACCAGGTACGCCGCCGAGAGGCGGTCCGGGATGCGCCCCGGGTCGGAGCCCAGAGCCCCCAGGGCCTCGGGGCTGATGAGGTAGGAGCGCGCCGTGGCCCGGACCACCCGCTCCGTGCAGTTCCCCCGCCGCCGCTCCTCCACCAGCTCCACAAAGCCGTCCTTCTCGAGCTCCCGGAGGTGGTAATTCACCTTCTGCCGGGGCAGTCCCAGCCGCCGCGCCAGGCCCGAGGCAGACTCCGGCTCACCCAGACTCTCGAGGATCTCCTGCCGAAGAGGCTGCAGAAGCGTCGCCGCCGTCTCCCGGCTCCGGATGACGTCGAGGGGTCGCGCCGCTGATACGTTCTCCATTCGGCAAGATCTAGTCCCGACAAATGGATTTGTCAAGACTAATCTAATGGTCGGAAAGATTCGACCGCTCGCGGCGTCACCAGGACGTCGGCTCCACCATCCGATGGCAGAATGCGCCCATGGCCTGGGAAGAGGAGATCGAGGTGTGCCGGCGCGTCTCGCGCAAGGCCGGCAAGCTGGCCCTCGAGCACGCGGCGCGCGGGGTGGAGAGCGAGGACAAGGCGGACGACTCCCCGGTGACGGAGGCCGACCGGGCCTGCGAGGAGCTCATCGTCTCGGAGCTCGGGAAGGCCTTCCCGGAGGACGGCTTCCTCGGCGAAGAGGGCGTGAACGACCCGGGGTGGAGCGGTCGCCGCTGGATCATCGACCCCGTCGACGGCACCCGCGACTTCCTGCGGGGACTGCCGACATGGAGCAACCTCATCGCCCTGGAGGCGGAAGGCGAGGTCGTCCTGGGTGTGTGCAACCTCGTCGCCCAGGGGGCCCTGTACTGGGCGGTCAAGGGGGAGGGCGCGTGGGTGAACAAGACCCCGATCCGGGTCTCGAGCATCGACCGTCGCGACCGGGCGATCCTGACCCTCACCGCCTTCAACGATCTCGCCCCCACCCCACTGGCGGGCCGGATGGTGGAGTACATGGCCGGCTACTGGGCCGTGCGGAGCATGGGCGGGTGCCAGGACGCGATCCTCGTCGCCTCCGGACGCGCGGAGGCCTGGATCGAGCTGAACGCCAGGGCCTGGGACCTCGCGCCGCTCATGATCCTGGCCGAGGAGGCCGGCTGCCGCTTCTTCAACTTCGACGGGGGCCGCTCCATCCACGGCGGCAACGCGGTCGTCTGCGCGCCGTTCCTCGAGGAGGAGCTGCGGGCCTTCGTCCGGCCCGCGGGCCGGGGCGCCTAGAAGGCGAAGCCGAGGCGGACATAGAGGGCCACGCGCTTCTCGCTCTCGGCCACCGCGATCGAGACCGTGTTGCTCCGGCTGAGGTAGGCCAGCCAGATCCCTCCGCCCCAGCCCGGGTGCCACTTGTTCGACTCCTCGCCGTCGAGGAAGACGCGGCCCACGTCGGCGAGGGCTAACACGCCGATGTCCGCGGGCAGGATCAGGGTCGCCCGGCCCAGGCGGGTGCGGACCTCGAGGTTGCCGTACACTGCCGCGTCGCCGGCGTAGCGGTTCTGGGGGAGCCCGCGCACCGTCTGTGACCCGCCGAAGAAGCCGCCTCCCCCGATGAAGGCGGCCTCGTGGAACGGGTACTGTCCCCAGTTCTTCTGCCCGCCCGCACGCACGGCCAGGGTCGTCTCGAACCGGCCCGGGGCGGTGAGGTAGCCGGAGACGTCTCCGTAGAGCTGACCAAACGTCTCCTCCACGTCCCACCACGACGGGTACACCGCCCCGGTGGCCCGGAGGTGAACACCGCGGGTCGCGGCCACTCCGTTGTCCCGGGTGTCGAGATCGAGCCGGATCGCCCCGCCGGCCTGGGCGAAGGGGCCGACCCCGTACGGGTCCCGGCGCCCGATGAGGGTCCCCTCCTCGTCGCGGGTGGAGGCGTACTTGACCACCGGGGCAACGCTCAGCTCGAGCGCCCCGACGAGAGGGAAGGTGTACGCCGGGGCGAACAGGTACTGTCGCTGCCGCACCTTGTAGAAGTCGTCGGACAGATCGTCGCTGGTCTCGTTCCCCAGCCCGTAGAAGCGGAGGATCTCCAGTCCCGAGGCGAACGCGTGCAGGCTGGCGTAGGCCTCCGAGTTCTCCCGGCGGAACTCTCCGCGGTAGTCGAAGCGGGCGCTCTTTGCCCGGAAGGCGTAGCCGCCCCGGAGCACGTGCCGACTCGCGTAGGGAAACTTGCGGAAGCCGTACCGTCGCCAGTCGACGCCGGTGCCGAGGAAGAGGCCGTAGTCGGCGCTCCAGCCCGAGTACGGGACACCCAGGATCTGGTGCCCCCAGTCGCGGGGCGGCAGCCAGGGGACGTGGGCCACGGGCACCGGGGCCTCGTAGGGCCGGGTGTCGAGGCTGGTGTCGGGCCCCTTGCGCACGTCCGTCTCCTCGGAGGAGTCATAGAAGCGCGTTCCGCCCGTGAGGGAGTCGTCGAGCACGTCCGCGCCCTCACCGCCGATGACCCGGAGCCCCATCCCCCCGCGGGGACCCTGCACCGCTGCCCGATCGTCACCGCCGTGGAGGAAGACGCGCACCTCGTCGGTCTCGTTCGGAAGGAAGTGGCGCTGGTAGAGGGGCTCTCCCTCCGGCTCCCCGTCGGGCCCGGCCGGCGTGATCGTCACGTCCAGGGTGCCGTCCCGGCTCCGCCTGATCTCGGCCACCTCCGGCTGATCGGTGGCGTGGACATCCACCTTGCCGGCAAGCAGCTCGTAGTAGTCCCGGGCGGCGTCGGGCAGCGCGTCGCGGCGCTTCCGGAGGGCCTGGATCATCCGCTCGCCGTCCAGGGCAAAGTACATCGGGGGCATCTTCCGCGCCGCCCGCTCGATCACGTCGTCGGTCATGCGCCCCTGCAGATCCAGGGCCATCCGCTCCCACGCCGGCCACTCCAGACCGGTCAGGAGGACTCGGTCCTGCTCCCAGCCGTTCCAGGTGAGCCCCAGCATCTTCGGGTAGTCCGGGCCGAACACCACGAACCGCGGCTGCCGGGGGCGCGCCAGGGTCATGAGAAGACCCTCGTAGCGGCTGAAGGCCTGGTCACGGTCCTCGGGAATGGGCTGCCAGAGGTCACTCCCGGGGAACTTCGCCCAACGCCACTGCTTGCGGTGGCGATCCCAGTCTCCGATGAAGACGTCGAAGAGACGCGCGCGCAGGAACGCCTCGACGTCGATCCGCTCCTCGGGGCTCCGTCGGAGGGCCGCGTACAGCTCGAGGTGATCCAGGATCTCGGTGGCCCCCTCGAAGCCCGGGTTCGTGTCCGAGACCGGCTGGGGGTAGACGGAGATGGTCCCCATGGTTCCGGCGAAGGCCTCCCTGAACTCACCGAGGGCCGGGTCGTCTCCCAGGACGACGATGCGCGAGTCCACCGTCCGGACCCCCGCCGCGTGCGCGAGCGCCTCCGCCACCAGCGCGCCCGCCGGGTGGGAGGCGGCGATCTGGTCCTGGACGAGCTCGTCCACTACGGTCTCCCGAAGGTCCGCCGGGAGGATGCCCGACGGGTCCTTGTCGATCCCTCGGAAGGTGTAGTCCCGGCCATCCGCGCCCTTCAGCGCGAGTCCCTTCGACTGCTGCCCCCCGACCCGCATCACCGGCGTGAGCCCGCCGGCGAAGGACTCCAGGTCCAGGACCTCGGCCTCGATGGGCGTCGTCCACAGGTCCCGGTAGTCGCTACCCAGCATGAAGCGGTGGAAGCCTCCGGCGCCGTACTCCTCTCCGGCCACTGCCGAAAGCGTGGTCGGGCCCGGCGAGACCTCGGCAGGCTCTTGCCCGAGAGCAATGGGGGCAACGGCGAGCAGCGACAGCCCGACGAGGCCCGCGTGCCACGGCCTGATGTGCTGACTCACTTTCGTCTCCCGCGAGTGGAATCGTTTGCACGATTCTATCGAAGTTGGCCGTCGAGGGGGCTAGAATCCAGGCCTGCCAAGGCAGCCGGCCGCAGGCCGGTTCGGTCCTCGGGAGGGACGAGGGATGCCGGAGCTCCCTGACCTGCTTTACATCCTCTCGCGGCTGCGCGAACGCCTCCTCGGCCAGGTGGTGACGGCCGAGCGCGTGGGTGAGCCGGTCGTCCTGCGCTTCGCCGTCCAGGGCAACCTCTCGCTCCTCCTCGGCCGAGCCCTGGCCGACGCCGTCCGGAGGTCGCACTTCATCGTCTTCCGCTTCGACGGGCTCGACCTCGCGGTGAACCCCATGCTCGCGGGGCGCTTCCGGCTGGCCGAGCCCGGAGAGCCCGACGAGAAATCGCTCGGGTTCGCCCTGGGCTTCGGGGAGGTCGAGCTCCGGTACCTCGACGACAAGAAGATGGGCAAGGCCTGTCTGATCGCCACCGACGACTGGAAGGCGATCCCCGGCATGCAGACCGGAGGCGTGGACATCCTCTCTCCCGGGTTCACGCCCGAGCGCTTCGTGAGCCTCCTCAGGCACCGGCGAGACCAGGTGCGGGTCTTCCTCCTGGACAAGAAGGCCCTCGACAGCCTGGGCAATGCCTACGCCGACGAGGTGCTGTTCGAGGCCGGAATACACCCCAAGACCTTCTGCCGGAAGCTCTCCCACGACGACGGAGTGCGACTCCATGCGGCGATCGTCAAGGTGATGGAGGAAGCGGTGGCGGAGGTCGACGGTCGCGCCGAGCCCATCGAGGTCAAGGTCCGGGACTTCCTGAAGGTCCGTCGGAAGCAGACCTGTCCGCGTTGTGGATCGAAGATCCGCACCGCCGGGGTCCGGGGCATGGACGCGTGGTTCTGCCCGCGATGCCAGCCGGCCACACGGCCGGGCCTCGTGGACTGGACGCGCACCGGCAAGTGAGCGGATAATGGGGAGTTAGTTGAACGCCGGTCCACGTGACCGGTGACGTTACTGAGGAGTGTGGATGGCCAAGGACGATCTCATCGAGCTGCAGGGAGTCGTGACGGACGTGTACGCAGGCGGGAACTACAAGATCAAGATCAGCGAAAACCACGAGGTGCTGGGCCGGCTGAACGGGAAGATGCGGCAGTTCCGCATCCGGGTGATCGAAGGCGACCGCGTGACGGTGGGGGTCTCCCCCTACGACCTCAAGCGCGGGCTCATCACCTACCGCGCCAAGTAGGCCGCTGCACCGCCTTCGCGTCGTTCTCTTCGACCTCGATCACACCCTTCTCGACTACGACCGGGCCGAGCGCGCTGCCCTGAAGGGGGCGCTGCGGGCGCTCGGGCTTTCGTACTCGCCGGCCGCTCACGGCGCCTACCGCCGGATCAACGACCTGCTGTGGGCGGCCTACCGTCGGGGGGAGATCTCCCAGCCCGCCCTCGCCCGGGAGCGCTTCCGGCAGCTGCTGAAGGAGATGGGAGCCCAACCCCGGGCCGCCCGCCGCCTGGGGGAGACCTACCTGGATCACCTCGCCCGGCGAGGAGACCGCCTGCCCGGCTGCCGACCCGTGCTGCTTCAGCTCCGGAAGCAGTATCGGCTGGGCGTCGTCACCAACGGGATCGACCGCGTGCAGCGCTCGCGCCTCGCGGTCTCGGGCCTGGCCCCCCTCTTCGAGG
>Ga0316576_10000699_pt1 | contig 16512 bp, 17 predicted proteins | sample S0NA_FD_203075 | JGI IMG/M metagenome (GOLD analysis project Ga0316576, IMG submission 203075) | Rhizosphere microbial communities from salt marsh grasses in Alabama, United States - S0-2_050615r3r5 | ecosystem: Host-associated > Plants > Roots > Rhizosphere | place: USA: Alabama | collected... | reverse complement strand
GGTCCCGGCCTGGTGCTAGTGCAGGCGGTTGCGGCGGATCCGGGCGAGGAGCTTGCGCAGGGATCGCTCGCGCTTCTCGAGGACGTAGTCCCGGATCAGCCGCTCGTGGGCCCGGGCCATCCCGGTGAACTCGACTCCGGTACCGTGAAAGTACTTGTCGAGGGCGTCGTAGCGGATCTCGCCCCGGGCCCAGATCACCTCGGAGGTGCCAGGGAGCTCGAACTCGAGCCCAACAACCTGGTTCTCGCGCTGGAACGGCGTGAGCAGCCTGTTGAGGAAGATCCCCGACGGGCTGAGGTTGACTGCCATGCAGCGATGCGCCTTGTCCTTCACGTATTCATTGAGGAACATCTGCATCGCGATGCGGGAGCTGGCCCTTCGGTTGACGGTGCCCACGGTTACCTCCTTGAGCAACAGGTAGTATATGTAGGATATGGTACTACCTGTGAATACCCGTGGCAACTTTTCTGCCGCGGTGCTAAACCACTGACTTTCGGAAAAGAGTCGAAATCCAGTGGGCATCGACGCATCAAGACGCCTTGCGCTGGCGTGTGCCACCTGTCTCGGGGCAGGCTATGTCCCCATCGCCCCTGGCACGGCGGGCAGCGCCCTGGCCCTCCCTGCAGCCTGGGGTCTCGCCCAGCTGGGCGGGAACTGGGCTGTTCTGGGTGGCGCCGCGGCGGCCACGCTGGTTGGCCTGTGGGCCGCGCGAGTCGCCGAGGCCCACTTCGACCGCCACGACAGCCCACACATCGTGGTCGACGAGCTTGCCGGCCAGCTGGTGTCTGTGCTGCTCGTGCCCTGCACCGTCCCCAACCTGATCGTCGCCTTCGGTTGGTTTCGGCTGTTCGACTCGGTAAAGCCCTGGCCGGCCGGCTGGGTGGACCGGAACGTGGGTGGAGCGCTGGGTGTCATGCTGGACGACATCGCTGCAGGCGGTTACGCTGCGTTGACCACGGCGTTGCTGTTTCACCTCGGGGTAGTCGAGTTGGGGCTCGCGTTCCTCGGGAGGCTATTCAGCTGACACCAATGGATTTGGCGTTCCATGCGGTCGGTCGATATACTGGGCCTTGAATCATCAACGTGACCACATGGCAACCACGCCCGTCTTCAACCTGATCGTCTCCAACTCGACGATCATCGTCTCTCAGCTGAGGCAGGGCGGTTTCCGGCGTATCGACCTTCACACCCAGGTCGCCAGCACCGCGGCCAACGTCGTCACCCTGCTGACCAAGCAGCTGCCCCACGCCGTCGTGCTGGAGGCCCGCCTGCCGGACAGCGACGCGTTCGACCTCTGCCGGCGGATCCGGGAGGAGCTGGGCATGACCGAGCTGCCGGTCGTGGTCGTCTGCGAGGGCAGCATCTCTCGCGCGGCCATGGCCAAGGTGGTGGCCTCGGGGTGCGACGAGGTGCTCAGCGCGCCCCTGTCCCGCGGGCAGCTCTACGACGTCCTCGCCGACTACCTGGGCTTGCCCAGGCGGAGCCAGCTGCGGGTCAACGTGCTGGCGCAGGTGACCGCCCGGGGGACCTTTGTCCAGCTGCGCGGCTCGGTGTACGACCTGACGGTGAGCGGGGCGAGGATTCGCCTGGAGCAGCCCTTCGTCGGCGAGTCCCCGCTGACGATCTGCATCGAGTCCAGCGCCGGGCAGGAGCTGCTCCTCAACGGGACCGTGGTCTGGCACCGACCCTACGCCAGCGGGGGCGAGCTCGCCGTCCGCTTCCTCGATGTGAAGCCCGAGCTGGCCCAGCAGCTGGAGGTGCTCGCCACCTGGCGCCTGGATCAGCAGGACGATGTCCAGGTGGTCACGCTGCAGCGGTCTCTCACCGAGCGCGCGAGCTTCGCCGGGTTGGCCGAGCAGCTGAAGGACAAGGTCCTCTTCGACCTTCGGCACCTGACGCTGATCAACTCGATGGGGGTCAGCCACTGGGTCGCCTTCCTGCGGGAGATTCCCGAGGAGGTGGAGTACTCCTTCGCCCACTGCTCCGTCCCCTTTTGCACCCAGGCCAGCTTCATCCCCGACATGGTCGGCGCCGGGAGGGTGCGGTCTTTCTTCGCTCCCTACTTCTGCACCGCGTGCGACCGCGAGGCCGAGCGTGAGCTGAAGGTGGGCGACGTGACGGTCGATCCGGCGCTCGTGCCGCCGACGCAGCTTTGCCCTTCCTGCGGCGAGGAGATGGTGTTCGAGGACATCCCCGAGCGCTACCTGCGCTTCTGCGTCCGACCGAAGCCCCAGTTCTAGCCGCTAGTCCTGGCTGACGTAGAAGATGTTGAGCGAGCGGCCGGAGGCCTTGAAGGCCAGCGACCCGCTGCGGACGTAGAAGGCGGCGATCACCTCGGTGGCCCGTCCGGCGTCGATGTTGAAGGTCAGCTGGGTGATGGAGTTGAACACCATGTGCAGCCCGAGGCCCGCGCCGCCCTCCTTCTCCTCGACCTCTGCCGGGCCGCCGGTGAAGCACCGCTGCAGGTAGTGGATGATCACGTCACGGTCGAGGGAGCCGAAGCGGTCGGTCACCGACAGCGCGATGTTTCGCCCGTCGCACGCGAAGCGGAACGTCGCATCCTCCTCGGGGGCGAGGCTCAGTTCCTCGGCGCGATCGCAGGAGGCGTACTTCGATTCTCCGGTGGCGTCTCGTGGAGCGTTGAAGATCGCGTTCATGATCAGCTCGTCGGCCACGAGCAGGACGGAGTTCTTCACCGCCCCGTAGCAGTCGATGCGGTTGAGGAAATCTTCCAGCTCGTCGATGATGTCCGCCTTGCTCTCGGTGCCGGTGATCGGTCGCTCGTGGATCTTGATGCCCCACGTGGTCAGGTACTTGTCGAGGCCGAAGATGTCGTGGCGGCACAGCTTCTGGCAGGTGACGATGACCTCGCTCTCGTCGATGAGCTCGCTGGCCGCGGAGACCCCGCCGTGCTTGGCGATCAGGTTGTTCAGGTTCTTGGTGGTCAGGCTCTCGCGCACGAAGGGCATCTCGTGATCCTGCGAGATGAGCAGCGTGATCACGTCCTTGTGCTGCTCGTAGAGCAGATCCAGCATCCACTGGATGTCGTGCAGTTGCTCGTCGACGTCGACGATGCACATCTTCGGAGCGGATTGCAGCGCCCGGACGACCGCATCACGGCCGGGGCGGCAGTGACGGACGGCGAAGCCCGCCGATCCCAGAGCCCGCGTGATGTGGCGCTTCATGTTCCGGTTGGACGTGACGACCAGGACTTCGCTGTTCTCCATTCGAGGCCTCGTGTCGGGCTGTCCGGACCACTCTACGGCGACGATGGTGTTGCATCAACAGTGAAATGGTCGCAGTATCGCGTCGGTGGAGGCCAAGGTGTCGAAGCGGGGCATCGGCATTGCGGGGAGGCTGATCATCATCAGCACGGTCCTTCTGGGGCTCGTGGTCGGGCTGTTTGGCGTCATCAACAGCCTGGAGTCGCGGCGCATCATCGACGAGTACGCGCGGCGGCAGCTGAGGGAGAGCATCGTCCATCTGCGGGAGGCCGGCGCCACGGAGATGCGGCTGTTGGTCAAGGCGGTGCGTGTGGCGCTCGTGCAGTCTGACTTCGCGACCCTCCAGACCGTGGTCAGCGAGCTCGGAGGGCAGGGGGGGCGGGTCACCACCGCCGTCGTCATCGACAACGCCGGCCGGGTGCTGGCCCATGTCGACCGGCGCCGCGTGGGTACGGCTATCGCCGGGCTGCCCGCCAGCGCGCTGACGGTACGGAAGCTCAGTGTCTTCCCGGACATTGACGTCGGTGGCACCCGGTCCATCGTCTTCGCGGCGCCGGTGACCTACGCCGCGGACGATGGGGAGGCGGTGCGGGCCAGCGACAGTGGTACACGCCTCGCCACGCTGGTGCTCGGGCTGAGCCTCAAGCGGCTGCAGGAGCAGGCGGTGCGGAACGAGGAGATCAAGCGCGCCGAGGTCCGCAAGAGCATCCGGAACGCTTTGCTCGTCGGTCTGCTCTCCCTGTTGCTCGGCGCCGGCCTCACCGTGGTCCAGGCGTTGCGGATGACCCGTCCGATACTGGCCCTGGCCCGTCAGGCGGAGCGGATGGCGGGTGGCGAGCTCACGGCGAGGGTCGCGGTGAATAGCAGCGACGAGATTGGCATGCTGGGCAGCCGGTTCAACTACATGGCCGAGCGGATCGTCGAGTTGCTCAAGGACGAGCAGGAGAAGACGGCGATGGCCAAGGAGCTGGAGGTGGCCCGGGCGGTCCAGGCGACCCTTGTCCCCGCGTCGGAGGTCTCGACCGTGAGCTCGTTGACTATCGCGGGCTACTTCAAGCCCGCAACGCAGTGCGGTGGAGACTGGTGGAGCTACTTCCCGCTGCCTGACGATCGGGTGATGGTGATCATCGGTGACGTCACCGGTCACGGGGTCGGCTCGGCGATGATCACCGCCGCCGCCCGGGGCGCGGCGACGACACTGATCAGCAGCACGGGGGGCCACCTGTCCCTGGATGCGCTGCTGCAGCTCCTCAACGGCACGATCCTCTCCACGGCGCGCGGGGAGTTCGCGATGACCTGCTTCGCGTCGATCTTCGATCACGCGGCCGGCGTACTGCTGTACAGCAACGCCGGGCACAACCCGCCCTACCTCTACAGGGCCGGATCCGGCCAGCTCTCCGCGCTGCCGCTGCCCAGCGACCGGCTGGGGGACTTCCCGGACAGCGAGTTCGAGGTCCGGGAGGTGAAGGTTGCTGCAGAGGATGTGCTTTTCTGGTATACGGACGGTCTTGTGGAAGGAACGGACCCCCGGGGTGAGCCGTTCGGGGACCAGCGGTTCCAGGAAGCGATCCGTCGCCACGCCCGCCTGGCTCCCGAAGATGCGGTGGATCAGATCGTCGGCACGGCACGCCAGCACTTCGGAGAGGCCGAACAGGACGACGACATCACCCTTGTCGTCGGGCGGATCGATTGATCGGAGCTGCGATGCAGAGAAAGCCCTTTGTTTGGACCATCGAGGAAGGGGAAGGGGGGATCCTTGTGGTCTTCAGCGGAGATCTCGACGAACGCTGCAACCTGGCAGAGTTCCCGGCGCTCCGGGGGGTGGTGACCTTCGACCTCGCCGGCGTCACCCGGGTCACCTCGGGGGGGGTCACCCGGTGGATCAGGCTGCTCCGGGGCCTGGAGGGCGTCACGGAGCTCGTTTTCGTGCGGTGCTCGGTGCCTGTGGTGACCCAGCTCAACATGGTCCGGGGGTTTCAGGGGCAGGGGGTGGTGCGTTCGTTCTACGCGCCCTATGCCTGTGACGCGACCGGCGAGGAGCAGGACGTCCTGCTGACCCCCGACCAGATCCAGGACGTCAGCACCGCGCCGCCCGTGTCGAGCGACGAGGGGGAGCTCACGCTCAACGATCTGCCCCGACGCTACTTCGCTTTCCTCTTCAATTCCAGGCGCTAGCAGAGCCGCCCACCCCGCCGGACGTTTCCAAGCAACTCCTGCCCTGACTGTGCCGATAACCAAGGGCATGAAGACGATGAAGACGATGAAGACGACGAAGACGGACGCGCGGGTCGCCGGGGCGCTGCCCGCGGCGCTGCCCGGACCCCCCCCGGCCTGGTCCGCGCCCTTCAGCGCCCTGCTTGGTGAGCCGCGCGAGCCCTGCGAGCCCCGCGACCGCGGCCCAACGGCGTCGTCGTCGACGGAGGACCGACGGAGCGAACGGCAGGAGGAGCCAGAGCCACAACCGCACAAGATGCAGGTCGAGCCGCCGACCCTCCCGCCAACGGGGCCACGAGCACCGGGCGATGTCGAACGACCCGCGGCAGCGGCGACGGCGGCGTCCAGACCCTCGGATCCCCCGCTGCAGGTCATCGCGGACCAGATGCTCCGTGGACTGTGCATCAACCAGCTGGGCGCGCAGACCAGCCTGCGGATGGAGCTGTCGACACCGCGTCTCGCCCGGGTCGGCATCGAGATGCGAGTGGAGGCCGGTCGTCTGAGCACCAGGTTCCGGGTGCCTGACCTCGCAGGTCGCGAGATCCTGCGGGCGTCCGCGTCGGAGCTGGCGGCGGGCCTGGACCAGCGTGGGATCGACGTCGAGGCGATCCAGGTTGATCTCGAGGGTGAGGCGGCCCAAGACGGTCGGTCCGGCGACAGGGACCAAGGTCGGGGCGGGCGACAGCGGGAGCGACCGCGCCCTCGCCGCGACCGGCGCGGCGGGTTTGTGCTTTGACCGCGACGACGACGGCGGGTTTCTGGTGTGGCGCGGCGGGGCCCGCGCGGCTAGGATGAGCCCGTGGTGAGGCCCTATCCATACGACCGGTTGCCTCGCCTCCCGCGAGGGTACGCCGAGGTGGCGCGGCTTGTTCGGACGCACCTGGGCGGTGAGGCGTCGGCCGCGTGGGCGCGATGGATCGGCCGCTACCTCCCGGGGGGGGAGGCGCGGGCGCCAGAGCTCGTTGCCGTCGAGCCCGTGTCACCCGGGACCGCCGAGGTGGTGCGGGCGTCTCCCGTCGTGCTGGGGCTGCAGAGCCCCGCCGGGCGTCCCGCGTTCCTCGCCCTCGACGGGGGATTGACCTCGGCGCTCCTCTCGATGCTCCTGCGCAGCGAGGCGGCGCCCCTGACGCCTCCGCTGACCGAGGCGGAGCGCGGGCTCGTGATCTACGTGGTGGCCGCCGCGCTCCACGAGCTGGGCGAGAGCGGCTGGAGCGTCCTTGCCTCCACACCGGAGCCGGACCTCGACCCGGCGGAGCACGTGGTGTTGCGCCTGCGGGCGCGGCTCGCAGGACGGGTCGGGCACGCGGCGCTCGCCCTGCCCCGGGCGTTGCTTGACGGCGCGCCCACAGGAGGTCCCCGACGGCGTCGGCTCGCGCGCCTGCGCTGGGTCGTTGGCAGCGCGGCCGTGGAGCTCGCCCGCCTGCGGCTCGCGGCGGGGGAGCTCGAGCTTCTTGCCGAGGGGGATGTGATCGTCTCAGCGGAGCTGCCCCCGGTCGGGCCGGCGCTCGCCGGGCTGTTGCGGATGGGGTGGGCCGCGATCCCCGTGGTGGCCTCGGGGGAACGCCTGGAGGTCCGGGGCAGCTTGCAGCTCGGAGGTGGTGTCATGGACAGCACGGATCCTCAAAGCAGCGCGCTCTCGGTCGCCGAGGGTTTGCCAGTGGAGCTTCGGGTCGAGCTCGGCCGCCTGACGCTCAGCGCCGCGGAGCTGCTCGAGCTCGAGCCTGGCGACGCGCTCGCGCTGGGGCGACCGGTCGGAGGAGCGGTGGACCTTCGGGTCGGTGACCGACTGGTGGCCCGTGGCGAGCTGGTGGAGGTAGAGGGCGAGGTGGGCGTCCGGGTGCTGGAGGTCTTCGACTAGGCGTAGACTTCGAGGTAGCGCCGGGCCAGCCGCCCCATCGGGAAGCGTTGCCGCATGGCGTTGGTCGTGAGCGCCGACCAGCTCTCGGGGGTCGCGTGGACGATGGCGAGCCTGTGCAGGGCGGTGATCAGCCCCTCCGGGTTGTCGTGCAGGAACGTGATCCCGGTCCCCGTCCTCGAGGGGGCGTCGAAGTCGACGACCGCGTCCGCCAGGCCGCCGACGCGGTGGACCAGCGGGATCGCTCCGTAGCGCAGGGCCTTGAGAGGAAGGTGGCTGCCCGAGTCCGCAAGCGGTGGTACGAGCAGCGCGTCCGCCCCGGCGAGCACGCGGTGGAGGTTGTCGCCGTCGACGGCCGCGCTGACGTGGGCCAGGGTCAGGTTGGGCCTGGTCTGGACCGCCGCGACCCTGGACCTGGTGCTCTCGTCCCCGCCGATGACGCCGATCTGCAACGGCCCCTCGCCCTCGGGCCAGCGCTGCAGCGCGTCCATCACGCGGCCGAGGCCCGAGCCCTGGCCGAACGGGGCGAGCTGGACCACGAGCGGCGCCGCTCGCGGCGGTAGCCCGAGCTCGTGCTGGAGCGCCCGCTTGCAGGCCGCCTTCCCCTCGATGTGGTCCGCCTCGTACCGCTCGGCGATGCGGTGGTCTGACGACGGGTCCCAGACCCCGTAGTCGATCCCGCCCTGCACCCCGACCAGGCGGTCGCCGAGAGACTGGAACAGGCCGTGCAACCCTCCCCCGCGCTCTTCGGCGCACAGCTCGCGGGCCCGCGCCGGGCTGGTGGTGCAGACCACGTGGGCGCCGATCACGCCGGCCTTGAGCAGGCTGACCTTGCCGTGGAACTCGATGCCCTCTGGCGTGAACAGGCCGTCGTCGAGCCCCAGCTCGTCCAGGGTCGATCGCTCGAACACTCCGCCGATCTCGTGGAAGGTGAGCACCCGGCGCGCGCGCGCCAGCGCCGACCCTCCGGCCGCCTCCCGGGCGAGGAGCAGGGTCAGGGCGCTCTGCCAGCCCACGGCGTGGAGGACGTCCGGGTCCAGGCCGAGCTGGTCGGCGATGCAGGCCGCGCTGCGGCAGAGCAGCTCGTGGCGTCGCGGCTCGCTGGTCCCCGACTCCTGGTAGATCTCGTGGTCGACGAAGATGAGCTGGACGTCGCTCGAGGGGAACTTGCCGTCCAGGAGCCCGACCTCGACCTGTCTCTGCCCACCCAGGGTCAGCTGCAGCTTGCGGATCCGACGGGCGAGCCCGAAGCGGTCGGCGTTGATCTCGCGGTGGAAGGGCGAGATCAGGGTCACGCGGGTGCCGCTCTCCCGCAGCGCCCGGGCCAGTGTGCCGGCCAGCTCGCCGGTTCCTGCCTCCGGGCAAAACGGGGAGACCTCTGGGGTGACGATCAGTACGTGCATGCGCAGTGTCTAGTCGTTTTTCACGGATCTGTCCAGTCACCCGGCGCGCGTGGCGGACGTGGTCAGCGGAGCTGGATCCGCAGGCCGAGCTTGAAGGTCTCGTCGGCGTCGAGCTCCAGCGGCCAGAGCAGGACCAGCGTGGAGCCCTGGAAGGTGCGCTCGATGCCCGACTCGGACTGCGACGCGGTCTCCAGCGGGAAGGCGACGAGCGTGGCCGGTGAAGCGGGCTTCAGGGCGATGGTCATCGGACACAGCGGATCGGCCAGCTCGACCCGGCTGACCCGGCGCGCGATGCACCGCTGTGTCACCGGACGGACGGTCTCCCCCGAGGCGTCGAGGACCGACATCCTCACGTCGGGGTGTGGGCCGGACGGGAGCAGCAGGCTCAGCTCCGTGGTGAAGAGCAACGAACGCAGGCGGCCCGCGGACGTGATCTCGTAGCTCACGACCAGGGTGTCGTCCTCCAGCTGGAGTGCCTTGCGCATCGAGACCGCCACCGCGCCGCCGGGGGCGCGTACGACGCCCTGTCGCCCGAGCAGCAGGTGTCCGCTGCCGCCAGAGGCCTGCAGCAGGTGGTAGTGCGCGTCCCGGAAGTCTCCGAGGTCGGGCGCCAGGCAACGCCAGATATCGTCGAGATCGACGTCGCTGGCGAGGAACTGGTCGACCAGCCCGAGCCGCTGATGCGGATCGTAGACGAGCAGGTCCGCCAGCCCCTCGTCCTTCAGCTGGGCGATGTCGTGGATCGAGCGCGGCGCGTCCTCATCGCCCTGCGCGGCGCCTCCGCCGCTGAGCTCGATCACCTTGGAGTGGTAGGCCTCCTCGCGGCGGGTCAGCACGTCGGTCACACAGAATGCGCGCCTCAGATCGTCGATGGCGAGCAGGGCGCCGCCCCGGCCGGGGGCGACCACCAGCCCGAGGGAGCGGCCGGTGAGGATGACCTCGTCGATCAGGTCGCCGTTCAGGTCGAGCCGGTCCATCTGCACCGGTGACGGGGCCCCGAGCACGTGCGACGCCTCCCGCTGCGCGCGGATAAGGTGGGAGTGGACGGCGGAGCGCAGCTTGGCGAGGTACAGCCCGCCGAAGAGGCCGTGCCAGTAGGCACAGTTGCACTGGCCACGGTAGAGCTCCCGGGTCGCCGCCTCGAGGCGCTTGTGCGCCGCCGGGTCGTCGCCTCCGGAGGCCACCTCGGCCGCGCGGGCCACCTGTCCGCTGACGAAGCACATGCGCTTGTGCATGAAGTTCGCCTCGGGGTACTTGGCGAGGAAGCCCTGCCAGATCCCGCCGCGGACGAAGGGACCCCAGTCGTCCTTGCGCCCCTGCTCCTCGACGGCCTGGCCGAGATCGTGGAAGCGCCGCTGGGCCTCGGCGGGCAGCGACCACTCCCCCATCTCGTCGTAGGAGGCCGTCGGCAGGTAGACCCTGCCCGAGGGCCGATGACGTTGCAGCACCTCGCTGAAGGTCGCGGTGCGGATCCTGTCCGCGTGCCGCTCGAGGAGGCCCAGGAACTGCTCGAGCCAGCCCTCCTCCCAGACCCACTTCTTCGTCCCGGGCCACATGCCGAACTTCTCGCCGTCGTCCCCGTAGGTCAGCACGAGGTCAGCGTCCCCGGCCTGGTCCGCCACCTGCAACAGGGTGTCCACCGCCTCCTGCGCCGGCTTGAACGGGATGGAGTAGCGCAGCTCCATCGCGATGGGGAAGATACAGAGGGGCGCCCCCGCCTTGTCGGTGACGAAGTACCCGCGAAGGGGACGACGCATCCCGGCGGCGAGGAAGTGGCCGTCGTCGAGGAGCGTGTAGCGGTATCCGGCGCTGGCGATCAGCCGCGGCAGGTCGGGCTCCCAGACACGCTCGGCGAGCCACATCCCCCGTGGTCGCCGCCCCACGCGCCCTTCGAGGAACTCGGCCATCATCGCGAGCTGCCCCAGTGCGTCGCGCTCCGGAAGCACCGAGAGCATGGGCTCGTAGAAACCGCCGCCCAGCAGCTCCACCTGGCCCGCCGCCACGAGGTGGGCCAGCGTGTCGAAGTAGTCCGGGTGGTGCTCCTCGAGAAACTCGATCAGCGGGCCGGAGTAGTGCAGCGAGAACCGGACCCCGGGGTGCTCGACGATCGCGTCAAGCAGGCGGCGGTAGCAGTCGTCGTGCCCCTGGTGAAAGACGTGCTCGAAGTTGCCCTGGGGCTGGTGGTTGTGGATCCCTAGCAGCAGTGTGACCGTGCCCATGGCGCGCGCCTCCAGGGAAAAGGGCCGGCGCATCTTAGGCAGCCGCGCGCTGGAGTGTCAAACCCTTGCGCGACGTGGAGCGGATAGCTACCCTCGGCCACAACACAGGAGAGGCCATGACCGCACAGGTGATCGACGGGAAGGCGCTTGCCAAACAGGTCCGCGCCGAGGTCAAGGAGCGGGCGACCGCCCTGACCGAGCAGGGCGTGACCCCCGGGCTCGCCGTGGTGCTGGTGGGCGACGACCCGGCCTCGGCGATCTACGTCCGCGGCAAGACCAGGGCCTGCAAGAAGGTCGGCATCGAGCACTTCGACCACAACCTGCCGGCGAGCACCACGCAGGACGAGCTGCTCGCGCTGGTTGGGCAGCTCAACGAGGACCCGCGGGTGCACGGCATCCTGGTCCAGCTGCCGTTGCCGCCCCAAATCGACAGCGACGTGATCATCCGCGCCATCTCGCCCGAGAAGGACGCCGACGGCTTTCACCCGGCCAGCCTGGGGCGGCTGCTCGCCGGCAACCCGCTGTTTGTGCCCTGCACGCCCCTCGGCATCCTGCGCATGCTCCAGCACGCCGAGACCCCGCTCAAGGGCGCGGAGGCGGTGGTGGTGGGGCGGAGCAACATCGTCGGCAAGCCGATGGCGGCGCTGCTCCTGGCGCAGCACTGCACGGTGACGATCTGCCACTCCCGGACCCGCGAGCTGGACAAGGTGGTGGCGCGCGGTGACGTGGTCATCGCCGCGGTGGGACGGGCGGAGCTCGTTCGCGGCTCCTGGATCAAGCCGGGCGCCACGGTGATCGACGTGGGGATGAACCGGCAGGACGACAAGCTGCTCGGGGACGTGGAGTTCGAGGCTGCGGCGGAGCGGGCCCGGGCGATCTCGCCGGTCCCCGGAGGCGTCGGGCCGATGACCATCGCCATGCTGATGCACAACACGGTGCAGGCGGCGGGGCTTCGCACGCGGCCGTGAGCGGAGACGGCTACTTCGCGGCCTGGGGCTGCCAGGGCTTGCCCAGGACCTCGAGGACATAGCGGCGCAGCTGCTCGTAGGCCGGAGGGTTCTCCAGCACCGCCGCCGCTCCGTCCCGCAGCGCCACGGCCTTGACCACCGGGTCCTTGGTCAGCGCGATCACCGGGACCGATGGGTCGGTCTCCTGGCCGGCGATCTGGATCAGCATCAGCCCGCTGTCGCCGGCCGAGTCCAGGTCGAGCAGCGCCAGATCGATGCGCTCCGTGAAGCCTGCGGCGACGACCTCCGACGACGAGGACTGCAAGACCTTGCAGGTCAGGATGCTCTGCAGGTAGCGCGTCAGCCGGTGCAGCGCGGCGCTGTCGTCGGCGAGCGCCATCAGCTTCACGCCGGCGAAGTCATTGACCATGCCGTCGATGATCTTGCCGATGTGGTCCTCGAGGTGGTCAAACTGCAGGCCCAGCCCGGTGGGCAGCCCATCCGAGGAGGCCGCGCGCCGGACCCACATCACCTTGGCCTGAGTCTCGATCTGGTGCTTCGCGCCGGGGATGGAGAAGCGCACGGTGAGCTCGGTTCCCACCGGGTGGAGGTCTTCGGTCTCGAGGAACAGACCACCCTTGGACAGGTTCAGGGAGTAGCTGACCAGGAACGAGCCCTTGGTTCTGTAGTGGACCTCGAGGCTCAGTGGCGCACGATCGAATCTTCTGCTCTCAGGTCGTCCGGTCACTTGAGAAGAACCTCCAGGATTCGGTCGAGCTCGTCGAGGGATGCGTAGTTGATCTCGATCCGACCCTTGTCCTTGCGTGTCGGCACGAGGCGCACGCGGGTCTTGAGGGCCCGGGCCAGCCGCTCCTGCAGGTTGCGCACGTTGGCCGTGACCGGGGCGGGGGGCTTGGCGGGGGCGGGGCGCTTGAGCGCCCGTACGAGGGCCTCGGTCTGTCGAACGGACAGGTCCCGGGTCACCACCTGACGCATCGCCTTGTCGATGAGCGCGGGCTTCTCCAGGGCGAGGAGGGCGCGGGCATGCCCGGTCGAGAGGCTCCCGGCCCGCAGCGCGTCCTGGGTCCGCGCGGGCAGCTTGAGCAGGCGCAGGGTGTTGGTGATCGTGGTGCGGTCACGGCCGAGCCGGGCCGCGAGCTGCTCCTGGGTTTGGCCGTGCTCCTCGAGCAGGCGGGCGTAGGCCTGAGCCTCCTCCACGGGGTTCAGGTCGGCGCGGTGCAGGTTCTCGACCAGCGCCAGCTCGAAGGCTTCCCGCTCGCCGACGTCTCGGATCACCACCGGGACGTCCTTCAGCCCCGCCTTCTGCGCCGCGCGCCAGCGCCGCTCGCCGACCACCAGCACGAAGGTCCCGCCCTTGGCCTGCCGGACCACCAGGGGCTGCACGACCCCCTGCTGCTTGATCGAGGCGACGAGCTCGTCGAGCTTGTCGGCGTCGAAGTACTGACGGGGCTGCTTGCGGTTCGGCTTGATCTTCTCGATGGGGCAGAGGAAGTACTCGCCGGACCTGCCGGTGGCGGCGCCCCGCTCAATGGTGTCGGGGATCAGGGCAGACAGCCCTCTGCCGAGCGCCTTGCGCTTCACGGTTTCCTGGTCCTCTTCGTGTCGCCCCGTTTGCGTAGCAGCTCCTGGGCCAGCTGGAGGTAACCCCTCGAGCCAGCGGAGTCGATATCATACAGCAGAACGGGTTTTCCGAAAGAGGGGGACTCGCCCAGCCGCACGTTGCGCGGGATCACGGTTTCGAACACCTGGCCGTCGAAGTGCTGGCGCACCTCGCTGGCCACCTGCCGCGTGAGGTTCATGCGCTTGTCGTACATGCAGAGCAGGATGCCCTCCAGCCGGAGGTGGGGATTGTAGGAGGCGCGGACGCGCTCGATCGTGGAGAGCAGGTGGCTCAGGCCTTCGAGGGCGTAGTACTCGCACTGTAGCGGGACGAGCACCGAGCTCGCGGCGACGAGCGCGTTGAGCGTGAGCAGGCCGAGGGACGGCGGGCAGTCGATGATGATGTAGTCGTAGCGCCGCTGGGAGGGCTGCAGCGCGTCCGCGAGCCGGCGCTGGCGGTCCTCGAGCGCCACGAGCTCGATCTCGGCGCCGGTCAGGTCGGGGTGCGCGGGAGCGAGGGTGAGGAACTCGAGGTCGGTCTCCAGCTCCACCGCCTCCAGTGGGTCCTCGCCGGTGAGCACATGGTAGATGTGCCGCTCGACCAGAGGCTTTGGGTAGCCGAGGCCCGAGCTGAGGTTGCCCTGGGGATCCATGTCGACGGCGAGAACGCGCTTTTCGGCCACCGCCAGGGAGGCCGCAAGGTTGACCGCAGTGGTGGTCTTTCCAACCCCGCCTTTCTGGTTGGCGACCGCGATCACATGCGCCATGGCCCCTGTTATCACAGAAGCCATCATCGCAGTAAAGGGAAAAAACAACGCTTTATTTTCAAAAGTTTATGCTTTTTATGGGGGGCTTTTTTGACACCCGATCTGGGCAAACGTAAGATGTAGCCAGATGTGGGACAAAAACCTTCATGTGGTTTGAAACCCTACAGGTTCTGGAGCCGAACACGTGCCTGATGCGTCCTCGATGCCTCCACTGTCGTTGCCTTTCTTCCGCCTCTTGCTCGAGGCGCTCGGTGTGGGCTGCACAGCTGGATCCGGCACGGCTGGGAGGAACGAGATGAACGTCGAAGACATCCGCATCGTGGAGCCGGTGGGTGGCTGGGACGCCTGGCGCGCCCACGCGAGCGAGGACTGGGGAGACGACACCGCCTTTGTCCAGGACTGGTTCCGGGCCGGGGACGAGCTGCAGAACCTCGACACGCTGGTGCACGAGCTGAACATAGACGAACCCGATCGGTGGGAGCGGGCACTCCATTGGGTTCGATCGCTGCTGGTCGCGACGTGAGGCCACCCGCTTGCTAGCTACTAGACTGGGGGCCCCGGGCGGATTCGCCCGAGGCTGAACGACTCCGCCCACGGGCGGCATGGAGACGAAAATGAGCATGTTCCCACGCGTCTATCGGTCATTCCAGGAGTTCGAGCGGGCGGAGCTGAGGAAGCTGGATCACCTCTATGGCTCGGTGGACGACATGGTCGACGAGCTGCTGCTCTCCGAGCTCGACGACGAGCCTCGCGGCCGCCGTGACGATGGCATCCTCTTCGACGATCCCGAGGACGTCGACGACGACTACTGATTACCACCCAATTCCGTTGCTGCCTGCGGCGGCGGGCGGGAATTCTCCGGTCCAACCCGCCCGTCGCCGCACCCCATACCCGCCCCAATAATTGAACCATTGTCGTCGCCGGGTTACGCTTCGCTCATGGCACGGGGCCATCTGGCGTGCGCTCTCGCCCTGCTCGCCGCCTGCGACGGCGAGACGGCGATCTTCGGCACAACACAGCTCGGCGACACCGAGGACCGCCTCGGCCCCTACGTCGTGGTCACCGAGGTCTCGGACCCCGACGGCGTCGACGGGGTCAACCTGGTCTTTCGCGCCGGCGGCACCGACGAGGTGAGCCGCTCCATGTCCGAGGTGAGCGGCGGGGTCTACGAGGGGAGCATCCCGGGCCAGCCCCCGTTCACCGTGGTCGAGTACTACGTCGAGGCGCGGGACGGCGACAGCCGGGTCACCGATCCGCCCGACGCCCTGACCGGCTCCGGCAACCGCTACAGCTTCAAGGTCCTCTCCACCAGGTGCACCGGCGAGCTGGACTGTGGCCCAGGCGAGCTCTGCGACGCCTCGGGCCGCTGCCGCCAGAGCATCGGCCCCTGCACCACCGACCTGGACTGCGGAAAGGGCATGCGCTGCGGCGCGGACGGGGCCTGCCGCCTCGCCGCGCGCTCCTGCACGCTCGACGAGGGATGCCTGGTGGGCGAGGTCTGCGACGCGATCCTCGGGCAGTGCGCCCCCCGCCCGCTGTGCAGCGGGGGCCTGACTTGCCCGCTGGACTTCGCCTGCGAGACGGCGAGCGGCCTGTGCCGCCGCTCGTGCATGGGCCACGCCGACTGCGGCCCGGGCGAGCTCTGCGTGGCCTCGACCTGCACCGGGGCCAAGGCCTGCGACAAGACCGAGGACTGCGACAGCGGGCTGGTCTGCGACCCTGTCGGCGGCTACTGCCGCCCCGAGGGGGCGAGCCCCTGCGCAGCCTGCAAGCTGGACGTGGACTGCGGCGGCCCCACCGACTTCTGCCTCCTGCTGCAGAGCGGCCAGTTCTGCGGTCAGGACTGCTCGTCCGCGGCCTGCCCGGCGGGCTACGGCTGCAGCAAGAACACCACGCCGCCCCAGTGCGTGCCCACGTCGGGCAGCTGCAGCTGAGCCGAACCCTCAGGACCAGACGATTTCGACCAGCCCGAGCTCCTCGAGTTTCTCGTCGCGAGCAAACGGCCGCGGTGAGGTGACCGTCTGAGACGCGACCGGATCAGCGGTCCAGATCCACGTGCTCGCCCATGCTGGGCACGTGGGCCTTGCGGCCCAGGGCGGTGACGTGCTCGGCCAGGGCCTCGCACTGGTCGGCGTCGCCGTGGACCATGAAGAAGCGGCGGACCTGGGCCCCGCACTCGCCGGCCCACCAGAGCAGCTCGTCCTTGTCGGCGTGGGCGCTGAAGGCGTTGAGCACAGCCACCTCGGCGAGGAGCTCGCGCTCA
>Ga0316576_10000698_pt1 | contig 16520 bp, 18 predicted proteins | sample S0NA_FD_203075 | JGI IMG/M metagenome (GOLD analysis project Ga0316576, IMG submission 203075) | Rhizosphere microbial communities from salt marsh grasses in Alabama, United States - S0-2_050615r3r5 | ecosystem: Host-associated > Plants > Roots > Rhizosphere | place: USA: Alabama | collected... | reverse complement strand
GCGAGCGTGATGTTGGGCCACGTCTTGGTCTGTCCCGACTCGAGCTCGATATTCGGGCCAGGGATGAACCTAGTCTCGGTGCTGTTGTTGGTGATTGCCGCGTCCATGTCTTTTCACCTCTGAAAGGGCAATCGGATTGCCCTTTTGCCTGATACTACCAATCACTCCCATAAAAAGGGAAGTTTACCCCTACACAATTCATCAAGACTGCGAGAATTTCTGTTGCAGCCTGAAAACGATGAACTCACCTGGCTTCTGCGGCGCCACGTAGATGTCGCAGATGACCGTCCCCGTGTCTTCGACCTCTTTGGGGTTGTTCGATCCGTCGCAGATGACCAAGAACGCCTCGGTACGCGACTCACCCGCGAAATACCCCTGCTCGAAGAGGTTTCCAAGGAAGCTCTCGATCGAAACCCTGATCCTGCTCCTCAGACTCGCTCCGATGTTCTCGAAGACGAAGCCATGGGTCGAGTTGAAGATCGAAGCCTTCAAGAAGTTGAAGAGCCTCCGGACCTGGATGTACTTGAAGTCACCCGCTGGTCGCTCGAGCGTGCGAGCACCCCAGATGCAACGCCCCGTCTGAGCCTTGTCGATGATGGCGTTGACTTCGTAGGGGTGGAGGATGTCGATCTCCGCGAACTCGAGCTCTCGCTCGAGGCCGATGGCGAACTCGAGCCGCCCTCGGTCCACGCCGGCCGGAGCCGTCGCCACGTTGAAGTTCACATCCGTTCGCGCATAGGCGCCAGCGATGTGGCCTCCGGGCGGGATGTTGAGCGGAAGGTCCGTCACCGGATCGGCGATGGTTATGTAGGGGTAGTAGAGCGCCGCGTAGGAACCCGTGTACCCCAGTTTGTTGAGGCGATAATCCTGCGCCTGTTGCGGAGTGTATCCCGCCGGCGTCGCGAGAATGGCGAACCATTTCTCGTTGCGCCCGCACTCCGTCGTCATGTCCAGAGACATGGTCACATCCCCCGCCGCATCGGGGACGACGAGGTTGATGAGCTCGTCGGGAACGAGAAGGGCGTACATGCCCTCGCGGTCGGCGAGAAGCGCCGGATCGGTGAGCTCGTTTCGCGTGATCGCCGCGCCGTCGGTTCCACCCGAGAGCGTCTCTGACTCCGTGGTCACCGCTGGAGTGGTGTACCACTCGATTTGGAGGATGGCATTGGCCCCGTTCACCGAGTAGTCAGCGGGAGCTTCTCCCACGGACCCGTCGCCCGTCTCGAAGGCGAACGCACCCGTGGTGTAGTCGACCTCGTTGAAGCCAGCGGCGGCACCGGGGTCGATTTGTCCGACGAGGTTGCCGTCACCGTCGTCGGTGATGGTCCGAGCCGTGCCAGTGGAGTCGTACCATGTGATGGTGATCGATCCAGGTTGAATCGGCGTCGGAAGGTCATCGCACAGGAACGGTTGCGGGATGGTCGGTGTCGCGCCTGCCGATCCGAACTCCGTCTGTGTTCCATCCGCGTTTCCACAAGCTCTCGTCATCTGGATGCCGTGAAGCTGTGGCGGATAGGTGATGTTGACCGGAGTCGCACTCATTTCGACGAGGTCGGAACCCACACCCTCGGTTCCGATAAGCGTCGGCGCGTACCGTGCATCCGTCGGGTCGGTCAAGGAGACGTTGTCGAAGGTCTCCTTGAGTTCGAAGGCAGACTCCGAGTCTTCGCGCTCGTTCACGAGAACACGATGGCGCGTGAAACTGGACGTCGTCCGATCCCAGTAGTTCAAGTCGCCGTCGATATCTACGCGGATGTTGTCGCCCCACACCCCCGGAGCCGTGCAGTCGAAGGGCCAATTCTCGTAGGTGTAGGTGGCGAGAATCTCGTCTTGGTCGTGCGGTATGAACCCCGTCACGTCGAGCGTCCATACGCCTGTGGCGTAGACGATCGTCCCCGAAGTCACCGTGAACCCGACACCCACGAGGTTGCCCGCGCCGTCATCGGTGACCACTCGAGCCGTTCCGACCGGAGTGTAGTCGTAGGTGACATCGGCAGGATTGACGGGAGCCGTCACGAATGTGAGCACGAAGTGACCCGTCTTGTAGTCAACGAAGCCGCTGAGTACCGGAGCACCAGTCGTTTCGTAAAGTATTCCATCCTTGTTGGTGTCTTGGTACGTCTCGCCTGCCGCGATACCGTTGATCGTAACCGTTCCCGGCACAATCTCCGTATCGGCCGCCGCCCCGAGTTTGCCAGCGAAGGTAACTGCCGCGCCGGCCGGAGTCGGCGAGAGATCGCTCGCCTCGGCAACCACCGGAGTTCCAGCCTCGTTGAAAGTCAACGAAAGCGACTCTGGCACGATTGGGAAATCTGCCAGTATTCCTCCGAAACTGACGAGAATCCCGTTTGGAGTGTTGTCGGCGACCTCGTCGGTGTTGATATTCTCGATATCACCCGACGCGGTCAGAGCCCCAGAACCCACGACGCGCACCACGTAGGCACGGCGCCCGCCCATGCTGTAGAACGCAAAGACGTGCGTGGGAACCTGGGAATCGGCTGTAAAATCGCCGAATTCCTCCTTGAATTGCGTATAACTGGTGACGAGAAGAGCCTCGTTGATGGGGCCCTTGGGCGTGAACCCAACGATCCCCATGTTGCTGGTCGAGACGCCCTGGATCGGGGCGAGTCCGCCGCGCCGCTCCTCGACGTACACCCCTGGATGCAGCCGTTCCGCCATGGTCTCCTAACCTCCACTTCCCCTGAGATAGGGGCCCTCTACGACCGCGACCTCGACCTTTTATTTCTCCTGCCCTTGTTCTCCTTCTCCTTGCCCTTCTCCTCTTCATCGGAGCGGCTTGTTTCGGGGGCCTCTTCTTCTGTCAGCTCCGTGGTCGCGGAGCTCGATTCCGATGCTACCACAGTCTGGTCGTCTTCGTCATTTTGCGATTCGGCGACCGATGCGGATTCTTCCTTCTTTGGTTCTGAAACAGGTTCCTTCTTTGGTTCTGGAACAGGTCCCCGCTTCGGCGGCGGAATGACCTCTTTCTTCGCCACTTCCTTGACTTCTTCTTTCGGAGCTGGCGGTTTTGGCCGCTCTCTCAGCGGGCCCACCACCCTCTTGATCTTGACGAGGTGCTTGACCGTGGCTCGAGGTGCCTCGAATTCATCCTGTGGCCTCAAAACGGTCGGTCCCTTTCCGGGAAGGTCAACAGTTGCCGTTATTGGGTAGATGTATCGCCACCGGGGCATCCCCATCACACACCTCCAACTGATCGTTCTCGCACAAAGACCGAGATGTCAACTCCTGTGGCCGTTTTTACGAGAGATGGATCTGTAAAGTCGAGTTCGGCCTCTACCCGCAACGATAGTGAATGGCCGATTGTTCTATCACCGATTTCGACTACTTCGTCGAGTTTCGACACCGCCTCGAGAAAGCCGTGGTAGCCGCGAGTGTCGCCTTCGGAATCTTTGACGTAGACCTGACCGTAAGGAAAACCACCGAGGTTGCTTACCACCTTGCGAAACATTTTGTCCGCTGGAATCCGCCTCTTATCGCGAATATGGATGTCGTACTGGAGGTTGAACGGAAGGGTCCACGGTTTTATCTCGACCATCGAAGGCCCGATTTCTCCCGTGGTCGGGCTCTTGACCCACTTAGCCACCGATGCCGGGATGCGATACTCGTGGCCACCTGGAAACCACCTAATGAGGTCCGGAGTTATGTCGCTCCTCGAGATGACGATGTGGGGCAAGTATCCGGGTTGATAGGTGTCTTCTGGTTCCTGCATGATGACTGGAACCATACCCTCGTAGCCTGGGAACGACTCGATGGGGCCTACTACCCCCTCGAAGCGAATGGCGTACTCAGGTGCTCTCTCGCCATCGAGTTCAATCTCGATGATCTGAGCTCCGAGGGTTTCGGTGAGTCCAACATCGAAATCCTCAAGAAAGACCTGGCCTGTTCGCCCGTTGCTCATTCTACTCCGCGGGTGCGTTCGCCTTCATGTACTCCGTGACGCGACCCGCGAACCCCGCCGTGGTCGCCGCCAAGCACCACCCAGAGAGTTCCTCGACTGTCGATTCGTCGGGGTGTGGCATCGGCGGAATTTCTCCAGAGGTCGCCATCTCGCCAGACACGATCTCGATGGCATCCATCACGGCCTCGTAGTCGTAGCCGTTGACGCCAGAGATGTCGTCGGCAATGCCAGCGATGTAGGAGAGAAACGCCTCGAGCTCATACGAGTAGTTTCCCACTCCTCCCGTGTCGCCCGTCTCAGGGTCGCCCATTGGAGAATGGTCAACGGGTTCAGTGCCGCCGATCCCCGTGTACTCCTCCTCCTGAGCGTCGGCGCCGTCGGAAGGGTCTTCGACCTCCTCCTTCTTCTTGCACTCTGAGTCGGCCTTCTTCTTCCCGTTCTTCTCGTCGTCGCCGTTCTCGTCGTCGCCGTTCTCGTCGTCGCCGTTCTCCTCCTCATCGAGGTCTTCTTCGTCGAAGAGCGCCATGAGTGCCTCTTCGGTATCCTCGTGAATAGCCAGAAGAGCCCTGTCGAGCACGGTGTTGACCTGTTGAATGTTCATAACGACCTACCCTCCCTCGACCTACAATGGTGACACGAGGTCTTGGAAATCTTGAACCCGTTTGATAACGGATGCCTTCTCCATTTGGAGATCACTCACCCCAGTGTACTTCGTGTCACTGGGATTTGCGAACCATCCGAAGAGTTCTTTGAAAACCTTCTCCGACATCTTCGGAAGCATGTGAATCGATGGCCTCCAATGAGCCACTCCCGCCATTGGTGGATATCCGAACTCTCGCCTCACGATCTCGAAGGCGATATCGCGTGAGACACGCCTCGAGAGAAGCACCTTGCCCTTGGGCCTCATCTGCACGCCTAAGTTTCTGAGTTCATCCGTGATTTTTGGGAGTTCTCGGCGTCGAGCAGACTCGATGGGTTGCACTTCGCGCTCAGTCACGCGCCTCGAGAGAATGGATGCTTCTCGTCGGTCTGGCTCGTAGGGCATCGTATCCATCGTCCACGGATTGGCCCGAGCCAGAACTACCGCCGCCTCGGAAACAACCTCTCCTCCAACCATTCTCGGACGAACATACAATACCGTTCGAGACACGTCAATTGATTGAAGTCGCTGGGAAAACGCCCAACCAGGCGGAATGACTCCTACTATCTCCCAATCCTTGAAGCCAGCAATGCTCTTTCGCTCGAGCATGTCTGGGTATCCCTTGATGTCGGTTGGGGCCTTTCTCGAGACCATTTGGAGGAAATCCGCCGCCACCATCTGGGGCATTGCCTTGACGATCGCCTTGATGCGCTCCTCCCACTGCTCCATGAGGCGGATGACCTCTTTGTTCTTCGGGAATGCCTCGACCGTGAACATCAGCGAATCCCCGCCAATCTCTTGACCTTGAGTGCCTTTCCGCTCTGAGGCCGAATATGCTCGTAGTGCGCCTTGCAGGCACCAATCATCTGGCCACCTGTTTTGGGTTGGACTGCAATATCCGCCTCTTTACCACAACGAAAACACATCGTTGCGAGTGCTTCTTTCGTCAATGGACCTTCGTATAGGGGGAAGTTGCCCCCGACGATTGGGCCAGCGCAGTCTTTTCCACTCAGCGCCGCCTCGCATCCATCTGTAAATCCGGAATTGTGAGCTCTGTGAAGCTTCTCGCACGTTGCACACACGAAGGCGTAGCCTTGAGCCATGAACAGTTGGATAAGCGTCTGGTTCACGTCCACCTCCAGAACCATGCCCGACCGATCCGAGTGAACGCCGCCCGCTCACCCGGCTTCAGTGGTAGAGGTGGCTTGACGGGAAGCACCACGATGTCGTAGCGAGTGCAGTCAACGTCGATCTGTACGTCGGCGCCAGACTCCACGTCAGCAACACGAACAACGTCCATGTCTGGCTCGAGACCGATGATAGTACCTCGAGCGACCTCGTCTCCTGCCTTGGTCTTCACGATGACGTTCTGTCCGACTCCGAGCACCACCTCGGATGTCGCCGCTTCTATGAGGTCATCGTACAAGGTCATTTCGTGTTCTCGATCTTCCTGACTGGGTTGAACTTCCCCTTCTTTCGAAGTTCGATGCGCATCATGGTGTACTCCGATGTCGACCAGAACTCGCCATCGGCAGTAGCCTTGACCACATCCCAGTAGGTATCACTCTTCTTGGGCCCGAATGGGGGCTCGCCCCAAAACTGGATAACGTCTCCCTCCTTCGGATTCGGGGCCTCCACAAGTTCTAGCTCGCGCCGAGCTATCCAAATTCGCGCCTCGCTTGAGGTCCGCATACCGACCTCTGTGGCCTCTGGAGAGACGTTGTCGGAACGTGGGAACTCGATGGCCCCTGGCATCTCCCATGGACCGTTGAACTCCCAGTCGCCCCCTACGCTGGCTTCTTTGTAAAGAGGATGACGGTTCGCTGCCCGTCTGAGAGAGTAGAGGGCGATTCTCCCACCAGAGAGTCGTGCGGGTTCTTGGGCGACGCTATCCCAGAAGGCCCTCTCGTCACCACAACTCTGTCCGTTGCAGTATTTCGGAAAGACCGTCTGTAGGTCGTCAGACCCAGTCTTGCAATACTTCGTCATCTACACCTCGCTGAGGTTCTTGCGGTCGAGCGAAGCCAAAAATCGCCAGCGCTTGAGAATCGCCTCGTCTCGAGCGTGGTCAATCGCATTGACTACCTTGGCCTCTTCTTGGGGCGGAACCGCCTCTTTCGAGCGAGTCTTCACCCCCTTGAGTTTGCGCAGTTGAACCACGGGCTTGTACCTCACGCCGCCCTTCGTGATGGTCTTCGCTTTGTGAGCCGAAGTGAACTTGCCCTTCTCGTCGTGGTTGGTCTGCTCGAGGATTGGCAAACCAGTCGCCATGTCTATATCTATCCCAGCGTACTTTTTGAGAAGCTCCGCTCCTCGTTGCATGATATAGGCATCGCGTTTTTGATTTGGAAGCGTCATCTGAAGAGCAATCCCCGCCCACGCCACGCCAAACCAAAATGGTGATACATCGAGAAGCCGATTCGTCACTCCACCAGCCCGAGAGAGCCCTGCCTTTCGAAGCGCGATTCTAATCATGTTGTCACCCACGAGATCAACGGGATGACGAACCCAATTAGAAACACCCATGATGCTTCCAGCGATCTTGAGAAGTCTAGGATCGCCCCCACGGAGTTTCGAGATGTTCGCTTTCGCGTTCTTCTCGAGGTTGGCGATTTCCTTGGTCGGCTCCTTCGCAAGATTCTTCTCGGCCCACTTCACTCCCTTGATGAATTCGCTCTGTTTTCGGGACGCGACGTTGGGCACTGGAACCTTGGCGTTGACGCCGCCGAAACGAACCGTCGTGGTCATCATCTTCACGGGGGCCGGCTGCTCGTGCGAATTCACTGGCGCCGTCGGTGGCTTCACGTCGTAGGAGCTCTTCTTGCCCCTCGCGACCGCCTCAAGCGTTGTCCATTTTTCGACCTGCATGTCGATCTCCTACGCCTCAAGCTTTGAGAGCTCGCTTCACCGTCACGAGCACTTTGCGAATTTCCTGTGTCGTCTTCTTCTCGAGAGGAGATGTCTCCCACATGGAAAGATTCGGGTATGCTTCAGACAGCGTCTCGTGAACCTTCTCGAGCCAACTGCGATACATCGATGGCGCAGCACTCCCGTCTGTCTCGGGCATGAGGCCACGTTTCTCTACCGCCTCGATGAGTTCGTTATGATCCTTGAACATCTTCTACCTCACACGTCAGGTTCTATCTTGCGAAACGCCCGCTTGAACTCGTCGTTCTTCTCGGGCCCGTCGCGCTCCATCGAATGCTTCATCGCCCGCCTGGTCCCCTTCTGCGTCATTCGAATGTCAGAGACCTTTCCACCGATTTTGTACGGTGGCTTGAGGTACTTTTGCTTGGTGAGCTCTGAACGGCAGATATTCCAAGCGCCTCGGACATCCTTCCCCTTCTTCATAACCGCTACGATACAGTGCTTCACGATAGATGGGACCTTCTTGGCCTTCTCCTGCTCGAGTAACACTGAAATCGGAAGCCACATCCACATCACCCCGTTATGAATGGCACCCCGTCAGAGAGCCCGATAATCTCCTCAGTGAGCTCCCTCATTTCCTCCCTGGCCTCCGTCAGAAGCGTGTCTCCATCGAGGTTCTTCTCGCCGCCGGCCGATGGCAGCGACGAGTATTTCCCCCGAATGCGACCGAGTTTCTGTTTCAATGTGGCCAGGAAGTATTTGAGGATGAGGTCGCGATCCCTGAACCGAAGATACCTGAAGTCGTTTCGAGGGGTCGTCTCGGGAGCCACAGGGTCCTCTGTCCGGAGAATGCTTGAGATGTAGCGCACCACAGCCGTACCGCCCATGTGTTGCCGTGGAAAGATGTGGAGCTCGTTTCGCTCTTGGAACCACCGCCACGATGGTTCGCTCGAGATGATCCGCCGCGCCGTCTCGGCATGAGCGATGATTTGTGAGAGCGTTCCGTAGAACTGCCCCCCTGGAACACCAGTAAGAGACTGGTAGGCCACTGGGAGCATATCCACGTCGATGAAAGCGTAGGGTTCGATAGCCGCGATCACGTCCAGTTGGACACCTGGGAACCAAACGTCGAGCACCTCGTCGGTGTCCTCGGGCATGGAATAGACCTGTACGCCCTGTGTGATGGTCGTCACGGCATGACGCCGCATTCCCCGTCGAGCAATCCACCACCGAACGGCATCATCGAAGGCATCTTCGACGTGCTTGTCGGTGAGCTCGATCGTGACTACACCACACCCGAGTTCAATAGGTCCCCACTCGAGGGCTTCCTCGCGAGTTTTCGGGTCCACTAAAACCTCCCACTACAGCGTACCCTACTTTTTGTGCTTCTTCCCCTTCTTCTGAACCTGGGCAATCTTATCAGCATTGCTCTTGGTCATGCCGCCGTCGTCTTCCTTCGGCTTCTCTGGAATAGGTTCCGGCTTCGGCTCGGGTTTCGGCTCGGGTTTCGGCTCGGGTTTCGGCTCCTCCTTGGGGAGTTCCTCCTTGGGGAGTTCCGGCTTCGGTTCCGGCTTCGGTTCCGGCTTCGGGGGTGCCTTCGGCTCCTCCGGGGCAGGCTTGGGGGCCTCCTTCTCGGCGTCGAGTTCCACAAGGTAGCCGAGCCCTACGAAGGGAGCGAACTTATCACCGACGAGGATCTCTCCATCGTTGATGGTTCTGTCGGCGTTGCCGATATGCAGACATAGGTATTTCCCTCGAAACGAGGGAGCCTTCGTGAATTTCCGTTGCTTCATGATTTCCTCCCGTGAAGCATCATCTCATATTTGGAGACGCAGCGGGAGGATAGGTGAGGATAGTAGAAGGGTCGCGAGTGCCCCGCCTACCCTCCTACCACCGTCTCAAGCAGACGATCAGAGACCGCCAGTAACCGTCACGCGACCGAACCACTCGCTCCGGAGAAGCTTCTTCGCGTAGCGAGTCCGCATTCCCTTGCGATAGGTCTGATCCTCGGGGTCGAGGAAAGTCGGCGTGATCTGAAGCGGGACATACGGCGCGAAGACGTAGCCAGCGTCGAGATACGACTCGCCTCGGAGACCGAGAAGCATCTGGTTGAAGGTGAAGTAGGGATCTTGGTATCCCCACCACTTGTTTTGGAGCGGACCAAGCCGCTGGATGCCGAAGTGGCTCGTGATGGGGCCATAGCTCGAAGGAACCACGGTGCCATCGAACGGGCCCGTCGGAGACTCGGGCGACGAGACCCACGGGGGCCTGTAGTCCATGTGAGTCTGGAGTTGCACGATCCTGGCCGCGATCTCGGGCGAGGTCACGTACCAGTTGGCCGGCGCCCGCCTCGACTGCTTGTGGATCTGGAACGACACGTTGCCCATCCGCGTCAGGATCGAGCGAATGTGATCGATCTCGCTGACGCCCGCGGGCACGGTGAAGTCGAACGTGTTGGTGATCCCCGCCGAGGCGATGAAGAGGTCGTTGAGGATGTCGCGGTCGAGTTCGAGGCCGATCTCCTGGGAGATTCCGCTCACGAGCTCGGTCTCCGCGTCCACGCCGTGGTAGGCACGGAGATCGTCGCTGGCCTCGGACGACCAACGGGCCTTGAGCTTGCGGGTCGTGGCCTTGATCGGCTCGAGGGCGATGTCGATGAAGACATCGGGGACCAACTTGTTGGCCTCGGAGTCGAAGAAGTACCGCGCCCGGATGACGTGGCCTGCCACCGGGATGTTCTGGAACTTGAAGCCGGTCAACTGCCCCGTCTCGTAGTTCAGAGCACCCGCAGCATTGGCGCCAGCGGGGGTAAACACGAATCCACCCGAGCCGTCGTCGACCGCGCTCTGCTGCACCGCACCCGTTCCGTCGATCTCCTCGATGACGACCGACACACCGGCATCGGCATCGAGAGGACGAACTGGCGTGTACTGGAAGATGCACGCGAGCGGTGTTCCGGCCGCACCACCGTAGGCAGCGCCGTCGCCGAGGGCGATCTGCTCACCGTTGATGTACTCCGAGGAGTAGTCACGGTCGAAGCTTTGGAGCAAGTTGCTTCCCGCAACCGTCTGCCCCTTATTCCGCCCGTGCTTGTACTCGAAGTAGAAGATGGCTCCGATCGGCCCCGACATCGGCTGCACCGAGACGAGTTCTTGCGCGATCAGATTGGGGAACACCCGACGCAACACGGGGAAGATGTACTTGGTGTACTCTCCCGCGTTGACCGAAAGGGTGTCCTCGGTGAGATTCCGCGAGCACTCCTGCCACTGGTTCTCGAAGAGAACCGCCATGACGCGCTTCGAGTAGGGGTCTTCCACCCCCTCGAGAAAGCGTCCCCACTTCTGGACCAGCTGCGCAGTGAAGCTCTCATCACGGATGCTCTGCGAGCCAGCCTCGTTCAGCATTTTCCTGGCTTCCATCCTATTCCCTCCTGGCTCCACGGCTACTGTCGAGTTCTTCCCGCGAGCCGATCGAATTCACCGTCATCGAGACCCATTGCCTCGAGGAGGTGCTTTCCCGTGGTGTCATGTCCATTCCCGCCACTCGCACCCTCCGTGACAGGGCGCCCGTGCGTGTCTTCTTGAAGGTCACGTTCCTTGCCTTGCGCGATCCGTCGGCGAATGCGCTCGGCTTGGTCTTCGTCGAGGCGACCACCGGAGTTCTCCGTGGCGTAGCCAGCGGCTTCGGTAAGCGTCTCGACGATTTCATTCACCTCTTGAATGGAGGTGGCGTTCTCGGTGAGCTTGAGCACCTGAGCACCCTGGGGGTGGTTCTTCGCGATGCCCTCGGCGTAGGCTTGAGCCGCCGCCGTTCCCGCTGCGTCGAGAGCTCGGCGCGTGCGGTCGTTCGCATCCTCGACCTCTTTGGCCGCGGCTTCCGCTTGCGCCTTCATCTCTTCTTGGGCGGATTCAAGAGCCTTGATGCGCTCCTCGAAGTCGACCCGCTCGTCTTCCTCGACCTCGGGTTTCGCCGTGTCGAGTTCCGTGCAGACCGCGTCGAAGCGCTCATCGATGGCATCCTTCGACTCGAACGCCTTGAGGTCGCCCATGAGGTTGATGACCGCCTTGCGCCGCTCATCGCTCTCGCCCCGGAGTCGCCGCTCGATGTGGAGAGCGTAGGCCGCCTCTTTCGCGAGCGTGATCATCTCCTTGGCCCTGGCCTCGGAAGCCTGGACCTCGAGCTCTCGCTCGGCGAGCGTGGCCTCGAGTTGAGCGATGCGCTCCTCGCGCTCCGCGATGGCTTCCTGTTGGTCCATCGGGGCGCCGAAAGGAGACACGAGCGTCGCGATCTGCTCGACAATCCCCAGAGCTCCCGCCACTTGCGGGTCGCTCGCCGCCTCCGAGCGTGCCTGCTCGATGGCCTGTTCTTGCACGCGCTCTACATGTCGAAGGACATCCGCCGAGAATTGCTCCTTGAGTTTCCTCTCGACGCGCCGCTCGGTTTCTGCCACCGCCTCGGTGACGGCACGAGACCGATGCTGCTCCTCCTCCGACAAGAGCGTACCCCTGAGCTCGCCTTGAATCATCTCGACGAGTTCCGGATACTGCTCCTTGAGCACCTCCAGAGTCAATTCCATGGTGCCGTCCTCCAAGTCTTGGATGATTTGCTTCTCCTCCGTGTAAACGTTGGGATAAGCACTCTCGTCCGCTGGTTGAAAAACGAAGTCGTAGGTGTCGAGACGATAATCGTCGGCGACCTCTTCGACCCCGTCAGGTCGAGTATTGGTAGATCCGAACCCGCGGCTTGAAACCCCAACCGAAACACCGGCTTTAGCCAGTGCCTTCAAGATACGCCCGTTGGGAGTATCGAGCGGGTAGGCTTCGCCGATGATTTGCGGATGGGAAACCTCGAGCGACGTGATGACGTGCGAGACTCGCTGCAATCGCGTGCGACCGTCAGCGGGATGGTCGAGTTCACCGAGAACCTTCATCTCGGATATCGGCTTCGCCATCCTCTTGAGCTCGCGCTCCATCAGTTTCGGGCCATAGAAGCGGTTGTTGGCAGTGGCTTTGTCGGTTCTCCCGAACTCGCCCTTGAAACGAATCTTCCCGCTTCCGTCGTTTGACTCCTCCAGTTGGAGAACCAGAGGTTGGGTATCGATGAGAAGCTCTGCCATTGCCCTTTCCCTACCAGACCCGTGATTTCGACGTTTTGGCCCGAAGGGGCGTTTTGTCGATCAGACTCCTCGAGGGCTTGGGTCGCTTCCGCTTGGGGGCGACTTTGCGCTCGCCGGGCTTCTCGAAGCCAATCATGCCACGTCTCGTCTCAAAACCCAAGAGCTCTCGTCGACCTGATTTATAGGCGGTACGCCTCTTGCGTACCTTCTCGAAGAGCTCTTTGACAGAAATCCACACCAACGACCTACTACTCTTCGACGTTTTCCTCAACGTTTTCAGAGTCTTCTTCCGCGCCCTCGATTTCTTCCTTCCGGCCCTGAGCCGCCATCTTGGCCATCTTCTCTTTGCCGTATTTCTTCTTGCCGATCCACGCCGCGAGAGCTTCGGGGTCTTTGGCCCCCTTCTTCTCAAGCTCCTTCGAGAGCTTTTTGAAGCGCTCTCCCGATCCCAACTCGGCTTCCGCTTCGTCGAGTTCGTCGATCTCCTCGGCGAGACCGTTTTCCATGGCCTCGCCGACGAGTTCGATGGCCTCCAGAACCATGATCGCCGTCGGAGCACCGATTTCGTAGTGCGCCTTCATGACTCGAGCGGTGGCCAAGAACAGCGACTCAAGCCGCTGCTCGACCTCTTCGTCGATCTCCTCGACTCCCTCGAGTTCCTCGGCGAGTTCTGCCGCCCCGTCGGAGAGGTCGTACATCGCCGCCGCCGCTTCGATGTCCACGTCCTCAAAGCACTCACCAAGGTACATGAGGATCAAACCGGCTTTGACCGCCGCTTCCTCGTAGGGTGTGATCGGGATGTCTTCGGCGTGCTCGGCCTCGACCGTGGAGAGTTCCGCAGCCGCCTTCATCCGTGCCTCGGCTTCCTCGAGTTCCTCACGGATGTTGGAGATGGCATCGAGACCCGTCTGCTGGATGCGCCTTTTTCCGCCAGCATGTATCTTTGCTAGACCAGCCTCGCCCCCGTACTTGGCGCGGAGCTTCTTCTTCTTTTTGGAGATCTTCCGCTTGTTTCTCCGATAGAACATCGCGGCGGCGCGTCGCGCAACGCTCCGAACTTTTTTGTAGGCACGAGACGCCTTCGCCTTCTCGGCCGCCGTCTTGATCATCTTGCGGATTAGTTGGAATGCTTCCTGAAGCTCATCCTCGGATACGTAGATTCCGCCATCGATGGTCTCGTTGGCCTCTACGGTTTCGTCGTCGGCTTCTTCGACTGGTTCTTCGACATCTTCGCGAAGAGCCTCGCCAACCTCTCGGAGCGAACGCGGAACATCCGACCCCTCTTTGAGTCCGCTGATGTCACGGGGAAGCGGTGCCTGCTCGAGAAGGCCAACACCGCGTTCCATGGCCCCGATGGTCTTCTCGGGGTTGAGCCCGATATCCCTCATCTCCTCTTCGAGGGGGCGAATCTTTTTGGGATCACGATTTGGAAACATGCTTGACCTCCTACGCCGCTTCTGGCGCCGTGAACTTCGTCGAGAACTTCTCCGCGAACGCCGAAGCAAGTCCAGCGTCAGCGACGAACTCGGCCACCGCGTCGTGGATACGTGCGAGAGACTTGAGCGTTCCGTCCTCGGAAATGGCGATGGCATCCTCCACGAGGCCAATCATAGCATCCAAGTCCTCGCCGAGAAGTCTCGAGAACTCGATGAAATGACTCGCCGCCATCTCGTCACCCTCTCGAAGGGCGTAGGTCTCGTCGATCTGCCGGGCCAGAGCGATGCCGTTGTTGAGGTCCTCGAGCGCTGACCGAAGTCGTCGAAGAGACTCTCTGACCACCTTCCGGTGCCGTTCCTCGTCTTCCTCGGCGAGGTCGTCGATGGCGATAAGCGCATCGAACCGTGGTTTCGGGAGGTCTTTGTTGGATGCCGCTCCGACGAACTCCCTCATCGTCACCGCGTTGGAATCGACCGCCTTCATCCAATCACTCGATCCGAAGTCGGCCTCTGTGATGGCATCTTCGACGCTCTCGGCAGTGACCCTCACCCCGTTGGCCACGAGCGTGAAGAGCGACTCGAAGTTTTCTTGGGCTCGGTCATCGTCGCCGTCGAAGACCGCCAGCACCACCTCGTCGGCGTAGCGCCGAGCTTCACCACCGAGGTGTTTGGCCTCTTTGACCGGGATGTCTTGGCGCTCGACCTTTCCGAACGTCACCTCGCCACTCTCGTCGATGGCGTACTCGGCCCGGAAGAACTCCGCGTTCTCGTTCGCGACGATGACATGTGACGGGTAGGTCCACGAATGAATCCCCTCGACATCATCTGCCCCGAACAGGTTGAGGTTCCGCAGAACCGCCTCATCCACCTTCTCGATCAGCGACTCGAAGCTTCCCTCGACCAGCCTTTCGACGATGGTGGTGTCCACGAGTTTTTCATTGTGATTCATGTGTGCGCCCGAAGTGTACGAGTTTGCCCTTTCGGGCAACCCTACGGCTATCACGGTAACGCTGTCAAGTCACCGTGTTACATAGGGGGAGCACCGTAGGCCCCCGTCCTCATTGAATGGCGCACATCTCGGAGTAGACCATCAAGACGCTGGAAGCGCCTTGCAACACTTGGATTTTGCTGCAAAACACGGTCTAGCTTGGCCTCAAGCCGTGCGTTGCTGCTACGAATCTGCCCCTCGAAATCACGCCGCCAATCGCCTCTCTCAACCGCTGTCACCAACTGAGAGATGCGCCTCTCCAACCTCTCCGATTCTGAAAGGGCAATCGGATTGCCCTTTTGGTCCACAGATTCGCCCATCCTCATTTTCTCGACCTTGGCGTCGATCTTGCCACGATCAAGGGTATCTTTGTCTCGGGCCCGCATGAGTTCTTTGGCTTCGGCCTCGCTAAAGTTGTAGATATGCTCAAGAACCCATTGAGTTCCGACATCTTCCTTCATCCGAGAGGCAAGATCGGCCTTTGCGCTCATGACCTCCATTCTCGCGAGTTCGAGAATTTGTGAAGGCACGTTCATCCGGATGTCGTAGTCAATGCGGTCTGGTTGCTTGTTCTTGGCTATGAGATGGACCCGCGACGCTTGACGGAACCCAGAACGGAGCACCCGTTGAATTCTCATCACCGTTCGAGCAAACCGGATGTCTTCGCCAGAGAGCGCCGTTCTCGTGGGTTCCCCACCGTATCCCATGTAAGTCTTCGGGATTTTTATGGCACTAACCAGCTTGTCCCTGTGGTACTCGAGCGTTTCCACCTCGGAGTAGTCGGGTCCTTGGAGTACGTCGATCTCGGTCGAGCGCTTGCCGTCTCGAACTGGAACGAAGAAGTCTTCGTCCATGGCCAGCGGGTTGTAGCGCATGTCGAGGTCGCCAGTATTCGGGTTGACGAATTTTTTTCGCGTGAAGGAATTTTTGACCCTGTTGACGTAGGCGAGACCGCGCTCCATGTCCATCTGGCCCACATCGATGTAGAAGGCGTACCGACTCGGGGCTCGCTCAAGCTTGTAGATGAGAATCGCATCCTCGAGCAGAGAAAGTCGCTTCCATATCCACCTCGCCGGCTCGATGACCCCATGGCCATAGATGCTCCGTAGGTGCTTCCCTCGAAGACGCCAATGAATGACCTCCCACTCTTCGAATACCGAGAGCACGCCTGGAGGCCGCGCCTGTCCATGTGTTTGGTTTCTCTGGGTAGCGAGTTGATAGAAGTCCTCGAGCGAGATGTTGAACCGCCCGTGAACGTCTTGGATGTACCCGAGAAGGTTGCCGCGAGGGTCTTCGACGCGCCGCACCGTCGGTGGCGGAAGAAAGTTGATGCCGACGAGTCCATCGTCTGCAAGGAGGAGCTCACCGAAGACGTTGCCGTACTTGCATAGCGTTCGACTCACACCCCAGATGTCATCTTCGATGCCGAGCCGCTTGTGGAGCATGTTGTTGAGGTCGGCTTCGATGGCGCGATCCTTCGATACTGCCCAGATGGCTTGTTCGCGGTCGAGTTCTGGAGATGTCGAGTCGTCGGCGTAGATGTCGAGCCCCGT
>Ga0316576_10000697_pt1 | contig 16521 bp, 18 predicted proteins | sample S0NA_FD_203075 | JGI IMG/M metagenome (GOLD analysis project Ga0316576, IMG submission 203075) | Rhizosphere microbial communities from salt marsh grasses in Alabama, United States - S0-2_050615r3r5 | ecosystem: Host-associated > Plants > Roots > Rhizosphere | place: USA: Alabama | collected... | reverse complement strand
ACAACGGGGCAGTGCATAGTCCCCTACCCGAAAAAGAAAGGAGAAAACATGGCAACGATAGATTTTGGCGGCGTAATGGAACAGGTGGTAACAGCGGAGGAATTTCCACTCGAAAAAGCGCAGGAGGTTCTGAGGGATGAAACGGTCGCGGTCCTGGGGTACGGTGTCCAAGGGCCCGGGCAGGCCCTGAATATGCGGGATAACGGCATCAGGGTCATTGTGGGACAGCGCGAAGGAAGCGCTTCGTGGCAGCGGGCCGTGGACGATGGTTTTGTCCCCGGGGAAACCCTTTTCCCCCTTGAAACAGCGGCGCAAAAAGGAACGATTATACAGTTTCTGGTCTCTGATGCAGGACAGGTGGCCACCTGGCCTGTTGTTCGGGCATGCCTGCAGCCGGGAGACGCCCTCTATTTTTCACATGGCTTTTCCATCGTGTACAAGGAGCAGACGAAGGTTATTCCGCCCGCGGATGTGGACGTTATTATGGTGGCGCCGAAAGGTTCAGGGCGAACCGTTCGGGCCAATTTTCTGGAAGGAAGCGGCATCAATTCCAGTTACGCCATTTTTCAGGATGCCACGGGTCGTGCTGAACAAAGGACCGTGGCACTGGGAATCGCAATCGGTTCAGGATACCTTTTTCCCACCTCCTTTGAGAGAGAGGTGCACAGCGACCTTACCGGGGAACGGGGCGTCCTGATGGGATGCCTCGCAGGGGTGATGGAGGCGCAGTACGAACTCCTTCGAAACCACGGCCACAGTCCGAGCGAGGCATTCAACGAGACCGTGGAGGAATTGACCCAGAGCCTCATCAGGCTGGTGGCGGAAAAGGGCATGGATTGGATGTTCGGCAACTGCAGCACCACGGCCCAGCGGGGAGCCCTTGACTGGAAAGGCCGATTCAAGGACGCGGTCAATCCGGTCTTTGAAGAGTTGTACGAGAGTGTCGTATCCGGAAAAGAGACGAGGATTGTTCTTGAAGCCAATAGTGCTCCCGACTACCGGCCAAAGCTCGATAAGGAGCTGGAAACCATGAGAAACTCCGAAATGTGGCGGGCAGGAGCGGCAGTTCGTGCGCTGCGGCCTGAAAACCGAAAGAAGGTATAGCTGGTGAAAAAATTGGAAAAAAAGGGGAGAACCTATCGCATCGGCATCATCCCCGGTGACGGGACAGGACTCGAGGTGGTGACCGAGGGGCTCAAGGTATTGCAGGCTGTTGCAAAGAGATTCGGGATTACCTTTCGTTTTAGAACATTTGATATCGGCGGAGAAACCTATATAAGAAACGGCACGTTGCTGCCCGGCGACGTCCTGGATCAGTTGAGGGAGATGGATGCACTTTTTCTCGGTGCCATTGGTCATCCTGATGTGCAGCCGGGAATTCTGGAACGAGAAATACTGCTGAGGCTTCGTTTTGAGCTGGATCTCTACATCAACCTGCGGCCCATTACCCTGCTGCCCGGGGTTCTTTCCCCCCTTAAGGACAAGGGACCCGAGGACATAGATTTTGTCGTCATACGGGAAAACTCCGAAGGCATGTACGCAGGAGGCGGCGGTTTTTTCAAAAAGGGAACGCCCGATGAGGTTGCGCTTCAGGAATCCGTCAATACGAGAAAAGGGGTGGAACGATGCGTTCGCTACGCGTATGAGTACTGCCGAAGGCGCAATCGGAAAAAACAGCTGACCCTTTGTGCCAAGACCAATGTTCTGCTCTACGAGTCAAATCTCTGGTACCGGGTATTTGAAGAACTCCATCCTTCTTATCCGGACGTGGAGATTGATTACCAGCATGTGGATGCCCTCTGTATGTGGATGATTAAAAACCCTGAGAAGTTTGATGTGATCGTGACAAGCAATCTTTTCGGGGATATCATCACGGATATCGGGGCTATCATCCAGGGGGGTATGGGTATCGCGGCCGGAGGGAATATTAACCCTGAGGGGAATGCCATGTTTGAGCCGATCGGTGGTTCGGCACCCAAATATACCGGTCTTGGAAAAATCAACCCTCTGGCCGCAATCGGAGCGGCTCAGATGATGCTCGAGTACCTGGGGGAAGAGAAGTCTGCGCAAGCGGTCATGACTGCCATGAAAAAAGTGGCAAAAGAGGATCTGGAAAGTCTTGACGCCGGCAGAATGGGCCATTCCACGAGTGAAGTGGGGGACCTGGTGGCCGACGCAGTGACTGCGTAACGACCGAGGAAGTATGGAAGATCTGATCATCGGAGCAGTCTGTATGCATGCAGAGCCCGGTCAGATGGATAAGAACCTGGCAACGATGGCCAGGCTCACCCATGCTGCTGCTGCAGAAGGTGCGGATATCATCTGCTTCCCTGAACTGAGCCTGACAGGATATACCCTGGAGCAGGGAGCGGGCAGGGAAAACTCCCTGTCCCTTGCCACGGCGGAATCCATTCTGACGCCTGTCGCGGGGGATGAAGGTGTGATCATGCTGGCCGGGATTGCCGAAGACACCGGAAAGGGAAAGCCTTTTATCACCCAGTTGGTTGTCGGTTCAGAAGGGCTTCTGGGCGTCCACCGGAAAACGCACCTTGGCCCCCCAGAAAAAGGGAGATATCAGGCGGCTGATAGCTTGGGAGCATTCTCAGTGCATGGCACCACGATCGGCATCCAGCTCTGCTACGAAACCCATTTTCCCGAGATTAGTACAACCATGGCGCTGCAGGGGGCCGAACTATTTTTTTGCCCTCATGCATCACCCCGTGGATCGGGGGAGGAAAAACGCGAAAGCTGGCTGAGGCATCTTCCTGCCAGGGCCTTTGACAATGGAGTGTTCCTGGTGGCATGCAATCAGGTAGGGGAAACATCCGAGGGGTTCTCTTTTCCGGGCGTTGCCCTGGTGATCGGGCCGGATGGACGACTGGATGCCGTTTTCACCGGAGACTCGGAAAAGGTACTTATAGCTTCGGTGAAATCCCGAGATCTCCTTGCGGTCCGGCAGAATCGCATGGGGTATTTTCTCCGGCACAGAAGGCCATCTCTTTATGATCACGGCCCACTGGAGTTGGGGGGGAACGGGACAAGAAACAACCAAGAGCGATGATGTCCTCAGAGGAGTGGGGAGAACCATTCGGCGCGGGAGAGGACCTGCTACCGGAACTAATGTACCCTTTCTGCCTGTTGCGCTACTCCTGCGGAAACGGCGATTCCCATGACCCCGTTGCGGGCAGGTGGTGCATGAAAGGGGAATGTTTCAAGAAATCCGAGAACAGCGACGCTATGGCTTGGTTCGGTGGCAGGAGATCGGTCTCGAGAATTCGCTGAAGAAGCGACGACGCAGAAAAAAGGCGCATGAGTCCTTGCGTGGATCTCCTGCGCCTTTCCTTATCCTTGGTGTCAGGATTGAATGCGCGCTATACGCAGCCGGTAGGTTTGGGCAGACCAGCCATTTTACAGGCACCTTTGCCCGGTCCGCTTGGGAACAGCTCATAGATGTATTTCAGTTTGTAGCCGGTGACCTTGGAAAGGATCCTTACCATGGGAGCAATCCCATTTTTCTTGTAATAGTCCTGAAGAACGCTGATCACCTTCCAGTGCTCATCGGTCAATTCCTCGATCCCTTCAGTGCTTTTCACATAGGTAACCCAGGATTCATTCCAATTATTGAAGTCATCGATGAAACCATCTTCATCTACATTGAAGGTGTTTCCCTCAAATTCCACTGATGGCATGCCTTTTATCCTCCTTTTTTTAAATATTATGCTATGTTATATAGCTTCAGCCCCTAGTTAGATTCGTAAATATAGGATATATTTTTCGTGATGTCAATTATTGTTTTGCTTCATTTGTGAATTTTTTCCATTTTTCTCTGGAGTGCCGCGTCATGGAGAGATTTTGCCCAGCCTGGTTCTCCTATGGCGTGGATATGGGTATAGGTGGCGAGGAGATTATGCTGCACGATGCCGTCGTGGTGCCCGTCAAAACCGTGGCCTCTTTTTACCCGGAAAGCAAAGCGGACATCCTTCTCAGTGGTCAGAATGGGTCTTGAGTAGTGAAACTCATGGCCGCACAGGGAGTGCCCGACGGGATAGAAGGGATTCTCCTCCGCCACGTCCATCACGGTGTAGCCGTGCCCCTGGGGTTTCTTCTCGAGCAGCAGTTTGATGGGCAGTGCGCCGACCATCGGATAGGAACGATGACCCACCACGAGATTTTCACCCAGATACATGAGTCCGCCGCACTCCGCGTAAACAGGCAGTCCCTTTTCGATGGATGCTTTCAGGGAGTCTCTGAATCCATGGTTTGCGGCAAGGGGCTCCGCCTGCGTTTCGGGAAACCCCCCTCCGATATAGAGAGCATCCAGATCGGGCAGACGGGGATCGGAAACGGCATCAATCTTTACCAGCGTGGCGCCAAGCCGTTCCAACTGCTCCAGATTTTCAGGATAGTAAAACCAGAAAGATCGATCCAGAATGTAGCCTATCCGGGGGCCGTCGCCCGAAAGCGGGGATTCCTTTTTCTGAAACACCTCGGTCTCGGCAGCGGCTAGAGGGTCCGCAGTGCGGGCAAGCTCCAGAATAGCATCCAACCGAAGATGTCGAACCATGGCTTCCCTTGCCCAATTGACGGCCTTTTCAGCGTGACTCCTTTCCTGAAAGGGAACGAGTCCCATGTGACGCTCAGGGAAATTGTTTGTCATAAGCCTGGGGATCACGCCCAGGACCGGAAGGTGGCAGTATTCCTCTATGGCACCCTTTATGAGGGCGGTCTGCCGAGGTCCGGCGGCACGGTTGAGAATAACGCCCGCCAGGGTGAGGGACGGATCGAAGACCTGACATCCCCTGACAATGGCGGCTATGGTTCGGGTGGCCATGGAGACGTCCACGATCAATATAACCGGAGCGTTCAGTGCTTTTGCCAGTTCTGCGGTACAGCATCGTCCGTGGATGTCAAGGCCGTCATAAAGTCCCCGGTTTCCCTCTATGAGCGAGATATCAGCGTTCCGGGACCGGGAGACGAATGAGGAGATGATCTGCTGATCCGTCATGAGAAAAGAGTCAAGGTTATAACACTGGCGGTCAGCAGCAAAAGTGTGCCACCCGGCATCGATAAAATCAGGCCCCTTTTTGAACGGGGCCACTGCAAGTCCCTGTTTCCGCAGGGCGGCGATAAGCCCGAGTGTCAGGAGAGTCTTTCCGGAGCCTCCCTTGAGACCTGCAATGACAATCCTCGGTTTCTTGTGTGTTTTCATTCGGTGTGTACCCGATCCTCACCGACGTAAAATTGCCGACATGCGAACTCCCTGCGGACTGGTGACCGGCTTGTGAAACTCTTCATTTTTTTTATTGACAATGTCAAGGACTTTTTATTATAAATGAGTCCTTAACTATTTGAAAATGTAACTAATTACAATATTCACAAATAGTTAGTGGATGTCTGGGAATAATTTTCAGGCAAGATCAGTTTCTCAAACCGATCGAAGACCAGTGAGAAATGAGATCAGGTGAACAGTCTCATTTCTCGCAAACGATGGAGATCAGGTGGGAGACCACACATAAGATACGGTGATTTTTTCAGGGAGGAGGTGAATGGAACGGCTTTTTTCATATTTTTTGTGTTTCACTCCTTATAGGAAAGGACTCTTCAAATAGCAAAAGGAGGCAATGATAATGGCGTTTGAACCAAAAGAGGAACAAAAAGAGCTAAAGTATAATGAGCTTCGAATATATAGTGATGAAGAGCTCAATAATTATACAGAAGATGAGCTCAAGAGTTTCAAAGTAAAGCATCCGATTCCCGATTTGGATGAATTGGAAAAGGGACCGTGGCCGAGCTTTGTGGCTGATGCCAAGCGGGAAGCCCTGCATCGGCATAAACTGAGTGATGATCGGATGATGATTGAACGGGATGTGGTCGAAGATATGCTGGGACAGCTTCAGGTATCCTTTGATGAAGGTGAGACGCACTGGAAGCATGGCGGCATTGTCGGTGTTTTCGGGTATGGTGGAGGCGTCATCGGAAGGTACTCCGACCTTCAGGAGAAATTCCCTTCCATTGCCCATTTTCACACCATGCGAGTCAATCAGCCAGCCAGTAAGTTTTATAACACCGATTACCTGAAATGCCTCTGCGACCTGTGGGAATACCGCGGAAGCGGCATGATGAACATGCACGGATCCACCGGTGACATTGTTTTTCTCGGCACCTTCACCGAACAGTTGGAACCCGTTTTTTACGAACTCGGCCATGTCCTTCAACAGGACCTCGGTGGGTCGGGATCGAACCTCAGGACCCCGTCCTGCTGTCTGGGCAGGGCACGGTGCGAGTGGGCCTGTTATGATACCCAGCAAATGTGTTATGAGATGACCCACTTCTATCAGGATGAACTCCATCGACCGGCATTTCCGTACAAGTTCAAATTCAAATTCGACGGTTGCCCCAATTGCTGTGTGGCGTCCATTGCCCGGTCGGACATGTCCTTCATCGGCACCTGGCGTGACAATATCAGAATCGACCAGGAAGCCGTGCAGGCCTATATCGGCGGAGAAATAGCTCCCAACGCTGGGGCCCATGCCGGCAAAGACTGGGGAAAATTCGATATTCAGAAGGAAGTCCTCGATCTTTGTCCGACCAAGTGCATGTGGATGGAAGACGGGAAACTCATGATCGATGACAAAGAGTGCACACGGTGCATGCATTGCATCAATGTCATGCCTCAGGCCCTGCGCCCGGGGACTGATACCGGTGTGAGCATCCTTTTCGGTGCAAAGGCACCTATTCTTGAAGGCGCCCAGATGTCTGTACTGACGGTTCCGTTCATGAAGGTTGAAGAACCCTATGACAACGTCAAGGAACTGGTGGAAAAAGTCTGGGATTGGTGGATGGAAGAAGGAAAGAACCGTGAGCGCCTGGGAGAACTGATTCAGCGTTACGGTATCCCCAAGTTCCTGGAAATGCTCGATCTGCCGCCCATGCCGCAGATGGTGAAAGAACCACGGAGCAACCCCTACATCTTCTGGAAAGAAGAGGATGTTCCGGGTGGATGGCAGCGCGACATTAACGATTACCGATCCAGGCATAAGAGATAGGAGGGATCAACAATGGCATTATCAACTGAAAGATTGGGACTCTATAATCCGGAAAAACCAATGGAGAACAGGCTGACGGACCTTGGTCCACGGCATTTCTGGCAGTATTTTCCTCCTATTATCCAGAACAATTACGGAAAATGGAAATACCATGAGATCCTGGAGCCGGGAGTCCTGGTCCATGTTTCAGAGACCGGAGACAAGGTGTTTACGATTCGCTGCGGCGGCTGCCGGTTTATGACCGTGGAGCACGTTCGGGAGATCTGCGAGATCGCCGACAAACACTGCGACGGATTCGTACGATTTACCACCAGAAACAACATCGAATTCATGGTTGACAGCGCTGATAAGATGGAGGCTTTGAAGAAAGACCTCATGAGCCGAAAACATGTCAGCGGCAGCTACAAGTTCCCCATGGGCGGCACTGGTGCCGGCCTGACAAACATCGTGCACACGCAGGGGTTTATCCATTGTCATACTCCTGCCACGGACGCTTCCTCCATGGTGAAGGCCGTTCTGGACGATCTTTTTGATTATTTTCAGGGTATGACCCTTCCCGCCCAGGTGCGCGTTTCCATGGCATGCTGCCTGAACATGTGCGGTGCCGTGCATTGTTCCGATATCGCTCTTCTGGGATATCACCGAAAACCGCCGGTCATCGATCATGAGGTGATAGATAAACTTTGCGAGATTCCGCTGGTTATCGCGGCGTGTCCGACCGGGGCTATTTCTCCTGCAAAGAGGGAAGATGGGGGAAAGACCGTCAAGATCAAAGAAGAACGGTGCATGTTCTGCGGAAACTGCTACACCATGTGCATGGCGGTTCCTTTGTCGGACAAGGAAGGCGACGGTGTGACGATCCTGGCGGGAGGAAAGATTTCCAACCGAATCAGTCCTCCGAAATTTTCCAAAGTGGTTGTTCCCTTTCTGCCGAATAACTTCCCGAGATTCCCGGAAGTGTGTGATACGGTAAAGAAGATTATTGAAGCCTATGCTGCGGATGCCAATAAATATGAGAGGATCGGTGACTGGGCGGAAAGAATCGGTTGGGAGAAATTTTTTGAGAAGTGTGACTTGCCGTTCAGCGAGCATTTGATAGATGATTACCGCCTCCAATATGATACCTATCGAACTTCAACACAGTTCAAGTATACCGAGGCGGCATGGGAGGTTTCACGCGCAGCTGGCGGTATCGACTGATTGTTTTTCTAAACCATCTCAGTAAAGGAGCAAGTAGATGGAAGATATAAAAAAGGCCATTTTGGATTTTGCCGAGAGCAGTAAAAAGACCAAGTTTTACTTCAAGGATTTGGAAAAAGCGGTGCAGAAAGTCATGCCTGATGTCAAAGCCCGAATGATCAAGAAGGCTGCTACCGCGCTGATCAATGAGGAAAAACTGATTTATTTTTCAACCGGCAGTAGCACCATGTACGGCCTGAAAGGAAGAGGTGTTACCGAGGATCACTAGCATCTATTTGCGGTGATTTTTACGTACTGAGACCATGTTTTCTCGGAGAAGAGGTCGCTGTCCCCTGGTGGACTGCGACCTCTTCTTTTCTCAATCCTTCCGAGTGAGTATGGGGTAAAAGCCCAGAAGACCGAGTGAATGATCAATTGAAGCGCAAGAAAGCTATTACGGAGACGAATAAAATGAAAACGCCGCAGGATTCCGAAGAATTCATCGCGCAGCAGAAAGAAATACTTGCAGAAAATTCCGAGTGTGCCAGTACCAGTTACAACCTTGGTGTCGCGCTCATGAACCAGGGGAAACTGGACGAAGCCATTGAAGCCTTTAATGAGGCCATCAGGAACAGTGGCCGAATGTTTGAGGGGTATGTAAATCTCGGGTACATCTATTTTAAGAAAGGAGATCTTGAGCAGGTCATCGAGGTCAACAAAAAAGCAATCGAGATAGAACCCCGGTATGCCAGAGGCTACGCCAACCTCGGTTTTGCCTATCTGCAGCTCGCACGAACCGATGAAGCCATCGAGGCGCTCGAAAAGGCGATTGAACTTAATTCCGATATCGTCCAGGCATGGAGTAATCTGGTGAACGCTTATCTTCAAAAAGAGGAGGTAAAAAAGGCCATCGAAACTGGGGAAAGACTGGTGGAGAAAGCCCCGCAGTTCGCCCTTGGCAGGAACAACCTCGCCTTTGCCTACTACAGCAATGGAGAGTACGAAAAAGCGATTGACCACTTGGACAAGGCCGTCTCTCTCGGATTCCAGGCCCACCCCGAATTCCTGGAGAGACTGGAGCCGTATCGTAGGAAATAATGCTCAATTCACATTTCGAAGAGTATGAAGCACTGGCAGCCGGTGCGGATGCGGCATTCGGGGATATGTCCAGTCGATACCATGCCTGTGTTTCCTGTGCTCCAGGCTGTTCCGATTGCTGCCACGCTGTGTTCGGACTTTTTCTGGTGGAGGCCGCTTACCTGAGATTCCAGTTCGAAAAGCTTGAGAGGAAGGAAAGACGGCAGGTGTTGTCCCGGGCCGGAAAAGCTGAAAAGGAATTGGAAAGATTACTGACTGAAGCAAAAAAGGGGAGCGACCCGGACGGGTCATTTGCGCTCGAAATGGCCCGGATTCGCTGTCCCATGCTGAATGAAGCCGATGCATGTGTGCTGTATCCATTTCGCCCCATAACGTGCCGGGTATACGGCATTCCCACCGCAATTCAGGGGAAGGCTCATGTTTGCTGGAAGGCGAGGTTTGAAAAGGGAAAAAACTACCCCGCATTTAATCTCGACGCAGTGAACAGAAAGCTCTACCGGATATCTCGAGAGTATCTTCAGGGGGCGGGAGGCAGCGATTCCTCTAAGGCAGGTCTCCTGGTGAGTGTCTCCAAGGTTGTTTCAGCCTCGACACCGGATTTGATACGGGAAGTTTTTCTATAAGGGTACTCAGTCGTTCCACGTGGGCAGGGAGCTGTTCATGGATGAGCAGGACTTCTTGCTCTTCTCCCTCCCGGTAGATTTTGAGAAGCGGTTCAAAGACTGAGAAGAGTTCCTTCCTCGAAAAGGATCGAAGAAGCGCAAGGAACTCGCTCGTCTTGTGGTTGTTCCAGGATCTCCCATCATTCGGAGTATTCAAGGCCTCAAAAAACCCCTGGACCACTGCCGGCAGGATATCTTTTTTCATCCAGATCATCTCACCCACCCCGTCAAGCCGGTCAAGGTGCATTTTCAGTCCCAGGTCAAGAAAGAAGAAGAGGAGATTAGCCAGTTTTGCTTTCGAATGATGGCCGGGAAAGGAGAGTAGTGGTGCATACCGCCGGACGGTCGTCAGTCGGACACTGAGGTCGCCGCTGTGATGTCGAACGACGAAATCCCCTGCAGCATGATTCCAGGAACATACCTGACAGGCGGTCTCAGGATCGAAGAGCATCGTCAACGTGCGGGCCGCCTGTCGAAAAAGCTCAAAAGAGAATGCTTCCCCCGCAGCGTAATACCCCTCTTCTTGATCCCAGACGCATAGGTGCTCTCTTCCGGCCTCGTCTCGGGAAATGTGCCACTCGTGATATCCCTCCAGCCACTCCCCGAGCAGGAAAGAAAGGGTCGCTTTTTGATTGCCGCAGGCAATAGTTCTGTCTCCCCTGGAATAAACGTTCGGAAGACCGCACGAAGGGTACCTGCTGATAAGAGCGGTGAGGGTGGCGTACTCGCGTTCCATAGCCTGCCTGGATTGTTCATTCAGTGCTGCCAGCAGTGCAAACTTTCCGAAAGCGGTTTCTGCTGCAGCTTCGACACTGGCTACGTGGTAGAGTGCACCCTGTTTCTCACTTCGAATAAGGAGTTTTTCAATCTGGTCTTGGTGAGGAAATGTTTTCTTCTTCGAATGGAGTATCTGAAGGATGGTTGCAGCGTTATCTTCGAGAAGGAATGCGCTGGCAGTGTGAAAATAATCCTTGAGTTTCAGAAAAGCATGCGGTCTCGAAGGGGAGACGAGGAACGATCTTTCAAGGTCTTTGTCTGTGAGCGAAAGATCTCCTTCGGAGGAAGAAAAGAGGAACCGGGTGATCATAACCGTGCATGGGCCTCGGTGGCTACCTGCCCCACTGTCTTCCTTTGTATCACTCCCTGTTCGTACAATTCTATCTCAGCCGATTCAGTTTGAAGTTGTTCCAGATCTTTTTTTATTTCCGTTGCCCCCAGATTTCCCAGAAGACGGGCAGCGTAGCCCCGAACCGCAGGATCATCATCTTTTAGATAGGGAATAAAATGGAGGGTGTACCTTCGTAGTAGATCGGGTCGCTCTCTCGCGATGTTTCCCAGGGTGCGGAGGGTTATGGCTTTCCTGGTTTCATCGCCCAGAAACTGGTACAGCTCAGGAATATAGCCCGCAAAAAGGTCCAGTTTGTGGCGGATTATTTCCCCGATGGCTTCGAAAGCCCCCCAGCTGGATGCCGCAGTGTCGGAAATTGCGGTAAAAAGTCGTTGAAGGAGCTTGGAAATACTGGCGGGTCTGTCCACAGCGATGGAGGCGGCCACGCAGCCCAGTGCCTCGGCAGCCCGGTTTCGAAACTGCACATCCGGCGAATAGAGAAGCCGCATGAGATTCCTCTCTATCTTCGGATCTGTCCCTGCGACTTCAATCAGGGGAGTGAGGTTGTAATCCCTCACCATCGCCTCCACCTCCTGTTTAGAGAAAGATTTTCCACTACGCAGTTGTCTTCTTTTGACGGTATCAGATTTCGCTGTCTCCAGCTTTTTTCTGACGCCGCTTTCCGTGACCTCAAGGACGTCATCAACAAAACGCACAAAATAGAGCGCTCCGGAGATCCGTCTCCCTTCAAAGAATCCCCCTGGTATTAAGAGGTGGTTCACGTAGTCATAATGTTCCATAAGATCTTGCCGGTAATCTTCACCCGGTGTCAGACTCCAGGCCAGGTCCCAATCCATATTGCATCCGAACACCAGTGCCTCAATCTGAGCTGAACCAAGATTGTGCCCGGTAACATCGCAAGCGTAGACCGCACCGCACGAGCAGGAGCCGACCGGCATTTCGCTGCGTCTTCGAAGGTTCAATTCTTTGGGTTTTTCTATCATCGTGCCGCAGAAAGGGCAGGTGGGTCTCTTTATGAATTCTCTTCCCAGGAGTTTGTTTTCACGCATCGCTGCTTCCTATGGTTGTATGTCAGACGAGGACCTTCAGGTCTAGGTTCCGTGAATCCTCGTCATATTCAAATTCGGTGATCTCGAAATCAGAGCGGGTTTCCCGGAAGTGGATGAGCCAATGGGAGAATCGGGGATCGGCAAAAGAGCAGTTCAGTGTTCCGATACGAGCATTGAGCTTTTTCAGTTTCGGGACTACATCCTCTGAAAACGCGGTCAGGATTTGCAGGCGGTCCTCATCAGTCAGTTCTTTTTCCATCTATTTGCTCGGACCGGGAAGGTCAAGGGTCATGCACTGGTTGGAAGAGCCGCAGGATTTTGCGGTTATCTTCGGCTGATTGCCGCCGGGTCCTGCACCAATGGAGTAATTTGTACGACTCACAACCCTTTCAAAGGAATCTGACTGGCAGGCAGGGCAGGTTATTTCCACTTTTTCTCCGGCGTTGGTGAACAGTTTTTCAAAGATATTTCCGCACTTCAAACATCTGAACTCAAATATGGGCATTGCTTTGCTCCTTGATTTTCAAATATATTAAAAATATAGCTACATGTGAGGCCAAAGTCAAATGACGATTCTCTCGTTCCACCCCTGTTTTGGAGCAGACCGGCAGATAGTGCTCGGTGCAAAACCTTTGAGCCGAGAAAACCGGATATGCATTGAAGAGGCGGAAGCAATAATTCTGCCCCAAGGGTGTTCAAAAGAGTTGTATCATGCCTGTGCCCAATCGCGTGCTGTTGTCTTTCCCGATTATCGCGTCCGCTATGACTATCCCGGGAAGATGGGCCAGGCCCGGCTTTTCCGCGATGTTGCTCTTGCCCACCCTGAAACCCGCTGCTGGAAGAATACGGAAGAGATTCGGACATTTCTGAGGGAAAACGGGTGCCAACCCCACGGGTTTCCGTTTTTTCTGAAGATGGACGGCCTTCATGAAGGGGAAGGTGTTTTCTACATCGATGATCACCGAATCTTTGAGGATGTTTTCGGTCAATTGCATGAAAGGGAGGCGAGAGGAACATACGGCTTTTTGACGCAAGCGGCGGTGCCAACGCGGGGCAACGCCCTTCGCGCGGTGATTATCGGCAGTGATGTCTTCACGTTCTGGAAGCGGCCGCGGGGAAAAGGCGGGATGATCACCAGCATCAGCAAAGGGGCAATTATCGACAAAAAATGGAGGCTTGATCTCCAGGAGAAGGCGGTGGAGGAAACCAGAAAGCTCTCTCTGCAGACGGGACTTAATCTGGCCGCCATAGATTTTGCTGTGGCGGTGGAGGAACCGAATCCCCGACCGCTTTTCCTTGAGATAAACTATTTCTTTGCGCGGAGGGGGCTTGGGGGTACCATGCGCTATTACCGATACCTGTATGATGCCATACGGAAGTGGCTTCTCCAGCAAAAGATTAATCCTGAACGGATTGCCCTTTTTTGAGCGTTACTGTATTTTCAAGAAGACCTTTCTGCTTCGGGGACCGTCAAACTCGCAGAAAAAGATTTTCTGCCAGGTGCCGAGCATAAGTCGCCCTTTTTCAAAAGGAATCACTACGGAACTGCCCATAAGGGATGCCTTTATGTGACTGTCGGAATTTCCCTCGAGATGGCGGTATGCTTCCCCGGCGGGGACAAGGGTATTCAATTGAGTGAGGATATCGTGGCACACAGCGGGATCCGCACCTTCATTAACGGTGATGCCGGCCGTGGTATGGGGCACATAGACAACACAGAGGCCCTCCTGAATTCCGCCCTTTGAAAGCTCATTCTGGACGCTGGCGCTGATGTCTATCATTTCGATTCTGGTCCTCGTTCTTACCGGCAGTGTAATAGCCACGGGGAGCCTCCTTTCAAGGGTGAATAATGAGAGAGGATTCAGTGCCGGAGCCGGAATCTTGTTCCCGGGCATCATCTCGCAGTTTCTCGTAATACGCCAGGGTTTTTTCCAAGAGAAAGGCGGGAACCGTCCCGGCGGGATAAAAACCGTCTCCCCCAAGGCCGCACCATGCTGCTCCGAGTGCCAGGCGGGCATAATCCTCTTCATCCTGATTGCAGAACGCGTAGGCCATTTCTTCCAGCCGGTGTTTCATGATTTTCAAACGTTCGCTCGGAAAGTGCTCTTTCGCCCATTCTTCTTTGATGGCGCTGATTCGCTCTTCCTGCTGCGCCTCCGTGAGCAGGAGCAGGCCTTTCTCGAGGTTTTCCAACGCAAAGACGAGGGTTTCCATTTCAGCAGGATCGATAAGCCATGATTCCATTGCAGAATGCGAAAACAGCTTCTCAAGCTGGACGGTGGTCAGAGGTTTGATGCCATCGGGAACCTGTTCCAGGATATCGTAGACCGGATGATGATCCAGAAGGCTCCAGCGTGAAAGCAAGAGGGACCTGAATGCCAGATAATCCTCCGGCACCTGCGGAGAGCCTTCCAAGGATTTTTCATAGGCACCTTCAGTCACCGTCAGGGCATGAGAAATGGAGGCGGGTATGGTGAGGTTCATTTCCTGCAGGACGGCACTCTTCAACCCTTTCATCTTTTTCTTACTGTACCCGGCGGCATGGAAATGAAAAATGCCTTTCTCATCATTTATCATGCCGATCCCTATGTGGTAACCGGACGGGTTTTTAGGAATCGATATGTAGACGCCACGCGATCCCGATCCATCAATGAGACTGAGAAAGGCCTCGGGTTTTTCCTTGAGGACGTTTTCCGTGGGCACCGAAGCATCGCCGTGGAGGGAAGTGAGGGGCGGCACGGAAATGCCGTTTTGACGGAGTTTGAAGGCTGCACGCCGGATAGCCTTTCGGACTTCCTTGTGGGGGAAATCATTGTGGAGCGCCAGGAGGATGGCAACGCTTCGTTTGTCGTCGGACGGAAGGAGTTCGGCGAGGGCTGCGGCCATATGGGGTGTTGTGATTTCAGAAAGTATTTGGTCAGGGGAGGAGGCGTGTCCGCATTTTTCAAGAAGTAGCTGCAGCCGTTCCTTCTGATCGGGAACCATTAGTGTAGATGGGGGCGCTTTCTTCTTTCTTGTCTTTCTCCGCCGCATCCTCAGGCAGCCTTTTTCTGTTCAATAGCCACGTGATCGGCGTGCCCTTCTTCTTTCAGGTAGACGTTGATGGTCTGGTCAGGGGCTGTTTTCCACTTTCCTCCCGCATAGTTGGCGGTTATGGGCAGCTCCCGATGTTCATCTCCCCGATCAACCAGGATTGCCAACTCGATTTTTCTGGGGCGCCCGAAATCCATGAGGGCATCCATAGCCGCTCGTACGGTCCTGCCGGTGAAGATGACATCATCCACGAGGACGATTGTTTTTTCATCCAGGGAAAAAGGGAGTTCTGTTTTGCCCACTGAGGGTGCGGGCCCGATGCGTGTCCAATCGTCCCGGTAGAGGGTAATGTCGAGAATGCCGACAGGAATTTCGGTCCTTGTTGTTTCTCGTATGACCTCATGAAGACGATGTGCAAGGAATGCCCCTCCCGTCCTGATTCCCACGAGAGCGAGATTTTCCAGGGAGCTGTTTTTCTTAACAATCCCTTCAGCAATCTTTACGAGCTTGTCGGAGATTTCCTGCTCTTCCAAAATGACTTTCTTTTTCATAGCCTGATCTCAAAAATGTTCATTTAAAAAAAACTTTATTTATAGTAAATAGAGGTAAGGGTGTCAATAAAAAAGCAGGTGAAGAAAAACCGCAGGGAGAGTGTCCTGAAGGAGGGAGGGCATGATGCGTGCGTGGGACTTGAAAAAAAGCCTCTGCTCGGGTAATCTCCCAGAAGAAAAGGCAAGACGTGTCGGAAAAGGAAGGATGAACGAACAAGCCGCAAAACAGCGCGTGCAGCATCTCCAAGAGAAACTCGGCTATCGGTTTCGAGACATGACCCTTTTGCACCAGGCGTTTCAACACGCTTCCTTCGTCAACGAACAGACTGAGGGGAGTATGGAAGACAACGAACGGCTGGAATTCCTGGGAGATGCCGTGCTTGACTTGGCCATCAGCCATCTTTTGATGGGTCGTTTTCCCCATGCTGATGAGGGAACCCTTTCAAGATTCCGGTCCATGCTCGTTGATGAGCACGGCCTTTTCACGATTGCCTCTTCTCTGAATCTGGGAGACCATGTTCTTCTGGGAAAGGGGGAGGAACAGACCGAGGGAAGAAAAAAACCGTCCATCCTGGCCAATACCGTGGAAGCACTCCTGGGTGCCGTGTATCTTGACGGAGGCTACGATGCCGCATTCCAGCTGGTCGGACGGGTTTTTGCTCTTCCTCTGAAACGGATTGATTCTCCCAAAATGGTGCACGATTTCAAAAGCAGACTCCAGGAAGTTACCCAGAAAATGGATAAAATGATGCCCCGGTACCGTCTGGTTGAGGA
>Ga0316576_10000696_pt1 | contig 16540 bp, 14 predicted proteins | sample S0NA_FD_203075 | JGI IMG/M metagenome (GOLD analysis project Ga0316576, IMG submission 203075) | Rhizosphere microbial communities from salt marsh grasses in Alabama, United States - S0-2_050615r3r5 | ecosystem: Host-associated > Plants > Roots > Rhizosphere | place: USA: Alabama | collected... | reverse complement strand
CAGGGGCGCATCGGCGACCTGCTCGAGCGGCTGTTCGCCGAGACGCCGCCGCGGGCGGCCTGAGAGTCCGCCGAGACTCGCCCTGGACCGTCCTTGCGCGCGGGCGGATCAGGCCGCCTCGAAGGGCACGTAGTGCGGGTGGAACATCCGGGCGCGGATGAATGCCTCCGGGTCCTCGGGCGGCTCGATGCCGGCGATGCCCTGCTCGAATGCGACGCGGCACACCTCGGCGGCGATCCGGGCGGAGATCTCGCGGATATGGCGCAGATCCGGGAACAGGCGGCCCACCTCCAGGCTGTCGTCGGCCACCTGCCCGGCAAGCGTGCGGGCGGCGGCGAAGAACATGGCATCGGTGACCGCGCTTGCGCGGCAGCTCACGGCACCCATGCCGACGCCGGGGAAGATGAACATGTTGTTGCACTGGCCGGGCACCCGCAGGCGGCCGCCGACGGTGATCGGCGCAAAGGGGCTGCCGGTGGCGACCAGCGCATCGCCGTCGGTCCAGACATAGGCCTGCTCCGCGGTGCACTCCGCCTTCGCGGTCGGATTGGACAGCGGAAAGATCACCGGCCGCCGGCAGTGGCGATGCATCTCCCGGAGCGCCTCCTCGGTGAAGACGCCGGCCTGGCCGCAGACGCCGATCAGCACCGTCGGACGCAGGTGCCGGATGGCGTCCGTGAGCCCGGTGACGGCAGGTGCCTCGTGGGCATAGGGGAGCTTGTGCGCGGCGATGCTGTCGATGCGCTCGCGCGTGACGAGGCCCTGGCTGTCGATCATCCAGATCCGCGAGCGGGCAGCGCGCGGGTCGAGCCCCTCCTCGGCCGCGATCGCGCCGGCGATGGTATCGGCGATGCCGCGGGCCGCGGACCCCGCCCCCATGAAGAGCACCTGCTGCTCGGCGAGCCGTCCGCCGGTGACGCGCAGCGCGCCGAGCAGTCCGGCGAGGGTGACGGCGCCGGTGCCCTGGATGTCGTCGTTGAAGCAGAGCACGCGCTCGCGATAGCGCTGCAGCAGGGTCAGCGCGTGATCGTTGGAGAAGTCCTCGAGCTGGATCAGCGCGTTGGGCCAGCGGCCGTGCACCGCCTGGACGAAGGCATCGACGACCGCGTAGTAGCGCTCGTCCGGCAGGCGCGGCGTGCGCTCGCCGAGATAGAGGGGGTCGTGCAGCAGCTCCCGGTTGTTGGTGCCGACGTCCAGCAGCACGGGCAGGGTTCGATAGGGATAGAGTCCGGCACCGACGACGTACAGCGACAGCTTGCCGATCGGGATGCCCATGCCGTTCGCCCCCAGGTCGCCGAGCCCGAGGATGCGGCTGCCGTCGGTGACGACGACGATATCGATCTCCTCCTCCGGCCAGTTGCGCACCATCTGCGGAAACTGCTCCACCTCCGCGTGGCTGAAATACATGCCCCGGGCGCGGCGGTAGATGTGGCCGAAGTGGCTGCAGGCCTGCCCGACCACCGGCGTGTAGACAATGGGGGTGAGTTCGCGCAGGTGCTGCAAGAGCACGCGGTAGTAGAGGACCTCGTTGCGGTCGTGCAGGCTCTCGAGCTGGATGTAGCGATCCAGGTCGTTGCTCTGGCGCCGGAAGTTCTCCATCACCCGGGCCACCTGGTCATCGATGCTGACCACCTGCGGCGGTACCAGGCCGCGGATGCCCAGCGCGTCGCGCTCGCTGTCCGGGAAGCCGCTGCCCTTGTTCAGCATCGGGTCGCAGAGCAGGTCCCTGCCGCGCTTGTGCACGGGCAGCACCGGGTCGTCCAGTGAATCGACGTGATGTCGCCTGAGCGGTGCGGTCATGACGCTGGCTCCTGACAACTCCCTACCCTTCAGCGTAGCTGGCTCGCCGCAAAACGCACGCGGCCCGTCCCGGGGGGGCTCCGCGGTCGTCTAACAAGCGCTATTCGGAGGCTGGCTTGATGCAGGTCAGGCATCCGGGGGCCGACGTTGCGGATGTTCAACGCCGGACCGCCCGCGCCGGGACCAGACTGTCGCCTGGTGGCGGCGCCACCGGTCGGCCCTCTCGAGTCCTCCGATACCTTCCGCGGCCCGCGGAAGGGCCACCCGCGACGCTGCCGTCTCTGCAACGACTCTCTTCGAGGGATGATCCCATGTCGCCGCAACCCCTGCGCATCGTCGTCATCGGTGGCTCCGCCGCCGGACCCAAGGCCGCCGCCAAGGCACGCCGGATGGATGAGTTTGCCGAGATCACGCTGATCCAGCGCGAGCCGGAGCTGTCGATGGCCTCGTGCGGCTTCCCGTACTACGTCGGCGGGACCTTCGACGACCGCAACCTGCTGCTGTGCACGCCGGCGGGCGTGGTCCGGGACCCGGCCTTCTACGGCAAGGCCAAGGGCATCAACGCGCTGGTCGAGACCGAGGTGCTGAAGATCGACCGCCAGGCGCGCTCGGTCACCTGCAAGCACCTGCCCAGCGGCGCCCAGGAGACGATCCCCTATGATCGGGTGGTGATCGCCACCGGCGCCTCGCCGGTCTGCCCGTCCGCGCCCGGCTTCGAGCTGGAGGGCGTGACCACGCTGCACTCGATGGCCGATGCGGACCGCCTGCGCGCGGTGCGCGACGAGCACAAGGCGACCAAGGCGATCGTCGTCGGCGGCGGCCTGATCGGCTTCGAGGTCTGCGAGGCGCTGCGCCTGGCCGGCATCGACACGACCGTCATCGAGAAGACCGACCAGATCCTGCCGTTCCTCGACCCCGAGCTGGCCAAGCTGGTGGAGCAGCACGTGCGCGCGAACGGGCCGGACATCATCGCCGGCAACGGCGTCGCCGAGTTCCTCGGCGACAACGGCAGCCTCGTCGGCGTCAAGCTCGACAACGGCACCGAGCTGCCGTGCCAGCTCGCGGTCGTCGCCGTCGGGGTCAGACCCAACGTTGGCCTCGCGCAGCTCGCCGGGCTGGAGATCGGCGAGCAGGGCGGCATCCGGGTCAACGATCAGATGCAGACCTCGGACCCGGACATCTATGCCGTCGGCGACTGCGTCGAGTGCACCTCGCTGGTCACCGGCCGGCAGGTGCGGGCCCCCTACGGCGACCTGGCGAACCTCCAGGGCCGGGTGGCGGGCCAGAACGTGATCCGCGAGGGCAGCGCCCGCTTCCCCGGGATCACCCAGACCGGCATCTGCAAGATCTTCGACTTCAGCGTCGGCATCACCGGCCTGTCCGAGACGCGCGCCCGGGCGCTCGGGATGACCGACATCGAGACCGCGACCATCTCCGGGCTCGACATCCCCGTGTTCATGGGCGGCAAGCTCCTGATCAGCAAGCTCCTCGCCGAGCGCTCCACGGGGCGCATCCTCGGCTTCCAGTGCATCGGTCCGGGGGATGTCAGCAAGCGTGTGGCGATCATGGCCACCGCCATCCTCGGCAGGCTGACGGCGCAGGACATGGTCAATGCCGACCTGCCCTACGCGCCGCCCTACTCACTGGCGCTGGATCACGTGATCGTCTCCGCCCACGCGCTGGAGAACAAGCTCGCCGGGCGGCTGCGGGGCCTCTCGGTCAGCGAGGTCAAGCAGCGCGTCGACAGCGGCGCCGACTGCTTCATCCTCGACACCCGCAGCCCGATGGAGTTCGAGCAGACCCGCCTCGGCATCGGCGAGACCCTGATCCCGCTCGGCGCGCTGCGCGACCGGCTGGGCGAGCTGCCGGAGGACAAGGACAAGGAGATCATCCTCTACTGCAAGATCTCGCTGCGCGGCTACGAAGGGGCCGCAATCCTTCAGGCCCACGGCTGGCGCAACGTCAAGGTCATGGAGGGCGGGATCATGGCCTGGCCCTATCCGAAGGAGAAGTAGCGCGGGCCCCGGCGGCGTGCTCGCGAGGCCAGCCCCAGGTCAGCCGCGGCGGGGGCTCCCGGCACAGCTGGCACAGGTGCCGAGCACCTCGACCACCGGCCTGCGCGGCGCGAACCCGGTCTCCGCCGCCGCCGAGCGCAGGCCGCCGGCGATGGCCTCGTGCTCCAGCTCGGTGACCTCGCCGCAGCCGTCACAGATCAGGAACTGGCCCGCGTGCGGCCGTCCCGGGTGGCTGCAGCCGACATAGGCATGCAGCGTCTCCAGCTTGTGCACCAGCCCCTGGGTCTGGAGGAAGTCCAGCGCGCGGTACACGGTCGGCGGCGCCGCGGCGCTGCCGTCGCGCAGCTGGTCGAGGATCGCATAGGCGCCCAGCGGGCGCGGCGCCCGGCAGACCAGCTCCAGCACCCGCCGCCGCTGGGGGGTCAGGCGCACGCCCCGGGCCGTGCACAGGGCCTCCGCCCGGGCCAGGATCTCGCGCAGCGGGATGTCGCAAGGGGCTGCCGCCATCGCGTATTCAGGCGACCGGCGCCCGTGTCAGCCGGACCCGGACAGCACGGCGGCGGCGCGGCGCGCCTGCCGCCGGGCGCGCACGCGGGCCGCGGCCGCGGACAGCACATAGACCGCGCCGGCGAGCAGGATGATGGTCGGACCCGCCGGCAGGTCAGGCCCATACGAGAGGGCCAGGCCGCTGCCCGTCAGCACCACGCCGAGCAGCGTCGCGCCCAGCATCATACCGGCCAGCGAGTGCGTCCACTGACCGGCCACCGCGGCCGGCAGGGTCAGCAGCGCGATGACCAGGATCAGACCGACCACCTGGATCATCAGCACCACGGTCACGGCCACCAGCACCAGCAGCAAGAGATAGAACAGCGCCACCGGCACGCCGCGCAGCCGCGCGAACTCCTCGTCGAAGGCCACCGCGACGAACTGGCGATAACCCAGGCCGACCACCAGAAGAAGCACCAGGTCCAGCACGGCCATGAACCACAGCTCGCGGGCCGGCACCAGCAGGATGTTGCCGAACAGAAAGCTCATCAGGTCGTCCGTATAGCCCGGCGTGCGCGAGATGAACAGGATGCCCACCGCCATGCCGATGGCCCACAGCGCGCCGATCATGGTGTCCTCGCCGGTGCGCCAGGTCAGGCGCACGGTGCCGATCAACAGCGCCGCGCTGACCGCCGCGAGCAGGGCGCCGAGCAGCGGGTCGAAGCCGAAGTAGACCGCCGCCCCCATGCCGGAGAGCACCGAGTGGGCGATGCCGCCGGCGAGGAACGCGATGCGCTTGACGACCACGAAGGGACCGATCAGACCGCAGCCGATGCTGGCGAGCAGCCCCGCCAGCAGGGCCTGCTGGAGAAAGCCCTGCTGCGCCAGCGCCGCGGCAAACTCAGCCATGGGCGGGCCTCCCGCGGGCCGCTGCGGCACCGGCGGCCCCCTCGGCACGCGCGCCCTGGCGAGGTGGGGCCGGCGCGCCGTGGTCGTGGCTGATGCTGCGCACGTCCTCGCCGTAGAGGGCGTTGACCATCGCGCCGTCGATGTCGCCGACGTGGTGGCACACCAGCGTCCGATTCAGGCAGGCGACGCGGCTCACGTACCCGGAGATGAAGGCGATATCGTGGGACACGACGACGATGGTCAGGCGCCGGTTCAGCGCCGCGAGAAGCTCGAAGACCTCGCCCTCGAGGCGCTGATCGATGTTCGCGGTGGGCTCGTCAAGGATCAGGATCTCCGGCTCGCCCACCAGGGCCCGGGCCAGCAGCACGCGCTGCAGCTGGCCGCCGGACAGGGTGCCGATGCCGCGCCTGGCCAGATCCGCGGCCTCCACCTCTCGCAGGGACCGCGCCGCCGCGGCGCGATCGGCGGCACGGTAGCGGCCAAGGGCCGGGCCGATCCCGAGCCGGCCCATCAGCACCACGTCCGTGACGCTGATCGGAAAGTCCCGGGAAAAGGCCGGATACTGGGGCACATAGCCGATGCGCCGGCGCGTGCGACGCGGCGGCTGGCCGAGCACGAGCACCCGCCCGAGCTGCGGCTGCAGCAGGCCGAGCATCAGCTTCAGCAGGGTGCTCTTCCCCCCCGCGTTGGGACCGACCAGACCGAGGAACTCACCGCGGGTCACGCTCAGGTCCACGCCCTGCAGCACGGGCACGGCACCGTAGGCGAAGCTCACCTGCTGCACGTCGATGACCACGGGTCCGCGCGGCTCGCTCATGGCCGCTCCCGGGCAGTGCCGGCGGGCGCGGCCGGGGATGACGCGGTCGCCCCGCCGCTGCCGCCCGCGCCGGCGATCAGGGCCGCGACACGGCGCAGGTTGGCCGCATAGTCCGGCGCCAGCGGGTCCATTGCCTCGACGCGACCGCCAATGGCGCGGGCGACGCGCTGCGCGGCCCGCCGATCGAACTGGGGCTGCACGAAGACCACCCGCGCGCCCTCGGCCCGGGCCTGCTCGATCAATGCCGTGAGGCGGCGCGCGCCGGGGGACTTGCCCTCCCGCTCGATGGGTATCTGGGTCAGGCCGTAGGCATCGGCGAAGTAGCCCCAGGCGGGGTGGAAGACCAGGAAGCGTCGGCTGTCGAGATGCGCGAGGGTGTCGGCCAGCTCCCGGTCCAAGGCCGCGAGCTCGGCGTCGAAAGCCGCCTGGCGTGCCGCGTAGGCGGCGGCGCCGTCCGGATCGAGCCGGCTCAGCGTATCGCGGATGGCCGCGGCCATGTGGCGCACCAGGCGCGGGCTGGTCCAGATGTGGGGATCGAGGGCATCGCGCCGATCCGCATCGCCGGCGGGGGACGCGTGCGGCCGGGGGGCAGCGTGCGCCGCGTCACCCTCCGCGTCGTGGTCGTGGGCCTCTGTCGCCCGCAGCGGCAGGCCGTCGCGCAGGTCGAGCATGGCCATGTGCGGATTTGCCGCACGGATCCTGGGCATCCAGGCGCGCTCGAACGGCACGCCGACGCGCACGTAGAGGTCCGCATCGGCCAGCGCGGCGATCTGCTTCGGCGTCGGGTCGTAGGTCGCCGGACTTTGGCCCGGCAGCACCAGCGTTTTCACCACGACCCGGTCCCCGCCCACCCGCTCGACGAAGGTCTGCAGCGGCAGCACGCTGACGAAGACGTGCAGCGGCACCTCGGCGCCCTCCCGCGCCGCGACCGGGCCGACCAGCAGAGCGAGCAGCAGCGCGGCGAGCGCGCGCGCCAGCGCGGCGGGCGGTGACAGGAGCGCCCGGGAACCCGGCCGCGCGTTGCGGCGGCGCGGGCAGCGAAGGATCGGTTGTTGCATCTGGAGGACGTCGGCGCGCCGGTGCGCAGCGGTTGGATCGAGCTGTCGATGTAACGTTATAACGCGACGATTCCAATGCCGGCCGCGCCGGGCGAAGCGGCGCCCGGGCGGCCCGCGGCCGTTGCCGGACACGGGCGGCTCGGCGCGGCGCGGGTCACTCCTGCGCCGGAGCCGGACCGCACTCGTGGAAGACGCGGCTCTTGCAGCGGGCGCAGACATCCTTGTCCAGCTTTTGATAGATGGCGCGGATCCCGGCGGCCTTGGACTGGAACACGTTGCGGGCGCCGGTGGCATCCAGACAGTGGCAGCGCTCCAGCGCGTCCCACAGGCCCTGCTTGACGTTGATCAGGTAGAACCCGCCGCCAGCGGCCATTCGCCGCTCGGACTCGTGCGCCAGCACGTGGCCGCCCTGCAGGTCGACGAAATTGATGCCGTCGGCCAGGATCGCGAGGTGCTTGCGCTCGGGCTCCTCGGCGCGCATGCGGTCGAACGCCTGCTCCACGTGGGCCGCGGAGCCGAAGAACAGCGAGCCGTCGATGCGCAGGAAGCGCAGCTGCGGACACTGGGGCACATCGGGCTCGCAGGAGAAGGCGCGCCCTGGCAGCCGCGGGTCGGGCGCCAGCGTGACCATGCGCGGCTTGGACGTGCGCTCCAGGTACAGCACCAGCGACAGCAGCACGCCGGCAAAGATCGCGAACTCCAGCTCCAGGAACACCGCCGACAGGAAGGTGACCCCGAACACCGCCGTCTCGCGCCGCGAGGTTTGGATGATGTGGCGGATCTCCTTGAAGTCGATCAGCCCCCAGGCCACCAGGAACAGCACCCCGGCCATGGTCGCCTTCGGCAGCCAGCCCGCGAGCGGCGCGACCAGCAGCACGATGACCATCAGCATCAGCCCCGCGAACACCGCCGCCAACGGCGTGCGCGCGCCGGCGGTGAAGTTGACGCCGCTGCGGTTGAACGAGCCGGTGGCCACATAGCCGGAGAAGAAGGAGCCGGCGATGTTCGACAGCCCCTGGCCGATGAACTCCTGATTGCCGTCGACGCGGTAGCCGCCGCGGGCCGCCAGCGCGCGGCCGATGGACACCGCCTCGGTCAGCGCGAACAGCGTCACCGCCAGCGCCGACGGCGCCAGCGCGCGGATGTCGTCGAGGTCGAACGACGGTGCCGACAGCGGCGGCAGGCTGGCGGGCAGCGCGCCGACGGTGGCGATGCCGGTCTGCTCCGCGCCCACGAGCCAGGTCAGCAGCGCCGCGAGCAGGCTCCCGCCGACCATCGCGGTGATCAGATAGGGCACCTGCGGCAGCAGGCGCCGGGCGAAGATCCCGAGCAGCAGGGTCGCCATCGCCACGGCCGTGGCATAGGGGTTGATCTCGAGCACATGGGTTCCGAACGAGTAGAGGATCTCGTGCAGGTGCCCGCTGCTGTCGAGCTCGACGCCGAAGAAGTGCTTGAGCTGCTTGGCCGCGATCAGCAGCGCCGCGCCGGCCGTGAAGCCCACCACCACCGAGTGGGAGATGAAGTTCACCAGCGCGCCCATGCGCGCCAGGCCCAGCGCCAGCTCCATCAGACCGACCATGAAGGTCAGCGTCAATGCCAGCGAGACGTAGTCCGGCGTGCCCGGAACCGCGAGCAGCGACAGCGACGAGAACAACACCACCGAGGCCGCGGTGGTGGGCCCCGAGACCAGGTGACGGGACGAGCCGAACAGCGCCGCGACCATGGCCGGCACCATGCCCGCATAGAGTCCGTACTGGGGCGGCATGCCGGCGATGGTCGCGAATGCGACACCCTGGGGAAGCACGACGATGGCGCCGGTCAGGGCCGCGAACAGATCCGCCTTGATATCGCCGCGCCGCACCTGCGGCAGCCAGGTCGTGAACGGAAAGAGCCAGCCGAAACGCTGGACGAGCGTTGAATGGGACAAGGCGATGGCCTCAGGAGACAAGTCGGAACAAACGGAGAGCCGGCGCCGAGCTGCGCGGCGAGCACGTCCGGGCCGGCGCAAGCGCCGCGGGGCGCCGGCCGGGAATCGCGAACGAAAAACCGCACAATGGTAACCGATTACGGGGCCCGGCGGCAGATCGCGGCCGCTTTGCGTGCATTCCGCGCCGGTCTCGGACCCCTGTTCGGAAATGAAAACGGGGCCCGAAGGCCCCGCTGCAAGACATGATTGCGTCCAGCAATCCGGCGCTATTTCCCAGCCCCGCGGGTGCCGACGAACTCCGGATAGGCCTCCAGGCCGCACTCGCCGACGTCGACGCCCTCGTACTCCTCTTCCTCGCTGACGCGGATGCCCATGATCAGCCTGATCAGAAGCCAGACGATGAACGAGGTGATGAAGACCCAGGCGAGGATGGTGCCGAGACCGATGGCCTGTGCGGCGAAGCTCGCATCGCCGTTGGTGATCGGCACCGCCATCAGGCCCCACATGCCGACCACGCCGTGCACCGAGACGGCACCGACCGGGTCGTCGATGCGCAGCTTGTCGAGCGCGACGATCGAGAACACGACGATGACGCCACCGACACCGCCGATCAGCGTCGCCGCCAGCGGGCTCGGCGTCAGCGGCTCGGCGGTGATGGCCACCAGACCCGCGAGCGCGCCGTTCAGGGCCATGGTCAGGTCGGCCTTGCCGAACAGCAGGCGGGCGGTGATCAGCCCCAGCACAAGGCCGCCGGCGGCCGCCATGTTGGTGTTGACGAACACCGCGGCGACGGCATTGGCCTCATCGATGTTGGAGACCTTCAGCTCGGAGCCGCCGTTGAAGCCAAACCAGCCCAGCCAGAGGATGAAGGTGCCGAGTGTCGCCAGCGGCAGATTGGCGCCCGGGATGGCGTTGATCGACCCGTCCTTGCCGTACTTACCCTTGCGCGCGCCGAGCAGCAGCACGCCGGCCAGCGCCGCCGAGGCGCCGCACAGGTGGACGACGCCGGAGCCGGCAAAGTCGTTGAAGCCGAGGCCGTCGAGGAAGCCGCCGCCCCACTTCCAGTAGCCCTGCACCGGGTAGATGAAGCCGGTCATGAACACCGCGAAGAGCAGGAACGCCCAGAGCTTCATGCGCTCGGCCACGGCCCCGGAGACGATGGACATCGCGGTGGCGACGAACACCACCTGGAAGAAGAAGTCCGCCATGCCGGAGTAGTAGGTGTCACCGCCGCTGCCGAGGACCTCCTCGACGGTGTTGTCTCCGCCGAACATGAACGACCAGTCGATCTGCGGGACGATGCCGTTGCCGCCGGCCGGGTACATGATGCCGTAGCCGACGATCATGTACATGATGCAGGCGATGGCGTAGAGGGCGACATTCTTGGTCAGGATCTCCGCGGTGTTCTTGGCACGGACCAGGCCGGCCTCGAGCATCGCGAAGCCCGCGGCCATCCACATGACCAATGCGCCGGTGATGAGGAAATAGAACGTATCCAGTGAATACGCGAGATGGGCGATGGGTTCTTCCACTGGGGAATACCTCCTGTGCGGATACGTTTAGAGTGCGTCCGGACCGGTTTCGCCGGTGCGGATTCGGATGACCTGATCCACGTCGAAGACGAAGATCTTGCCATCGCCGATCTTGCCGGTGCGCGCGGCATTGGTGATGGCTTCGATGACCTGGTCGACCAGCGAGTCGTCGACGGCGATTTCCACCTTGATCTTCGGCAGGAAGTCGACGACGTACTCGGCGCCGCGGTAGAGCTCGGTGTGGCCCTTTTGGCGCCCGAAGCCCTTGACCTCGATGACGGTGATGCCGGACACACCGATGTCCGCCAGCGCCTCGCGCACGTCGTCGAGCTTGAAGGGCTTGATGATGGCTGCAATCAGCTTCATGGTTGCGCTCCGTTGGATAGGGATTTGGCCGGTCCCTAGCAGGCCGGCCACGCGGGAATTCTTCGCAAGCGGGGGAGCGGCTTAGAACTCCTTGCTCCAACCGACCCAGAACTTCGGATCCGGATCGTAGCCGAGATCCTGGTCACCGCTGTTCTGGTCCCAGTTCAGGCTGAAGGTGCCGAAATCGCCGGCATCGCGGGTGATCGACGCACCATAGTTCCAGTAGTCGTAGCTCTCGGTGCGGGTGTAGATGACGTTGTTGACCACGACGTCGTAGGTCCCCTCGTCGTGGCGGAAGCTGTAGTAGCCGCCGCGCACGCTGAAGCCGAAGTCATAGGGCAGATCGACCTCGGCGCCGCCGAAGAAGTACCAGTCACCATCGTCGAACAGGCCGCCATCGTTCTCGCCGTAGACCGTGTAGGCGGCACCCAGCGTGAACCACTTGTAGGTGCCGCTCAGGGTCAGCTCGGCGAAATCCGAGTCGCGGCCGTCCGGATAGGCGTAGTAGATCGCGCCCAGGTCGTAGCTCAAGTCGTCGGTGATGGCCCCACCGAAGCCGGTGTAGAGGTCCAGCTCGTAGTTGGGATCGGGCGTGCCCCAGTCGATGTTCGAGATCCAGGTGCCGGCGTAGAAGCCGCTGTCGTGGGCAACGTCGATGCCGCCCTGCACGGCCGCCTGGTCACCGGTCTGGGTGACGCCGCGCCAGACGTAGTTGGACACGGCGCCGATGTTGGCGCTGAAAGACCAGGGATCCTGGGCCAGGGCCTGATTTACGGTCGCCACGGAGCCAAGCAGGAGTGCGCTCGCCGCAGCTGCCATGCGGACAGTTTCTTTTTTCATACGAAGTACCTCAAATGACGTGTTGGGGCGCGAGCTGCCGGCGCTGGCGCCTCGGCCCGGCGGACGAACCGCGACCTGCGGTCAGCGGTTTGTGGCATTCCATAAGCATGACCCATGCCATGTCTTCAATGTGCCCAAAAGCCAACGCTCAGGGCCGATTTGTAGCGGACAGGCGACACATGATCGCACCAGCATGAGGCGCACGACCCGCCGGCACCGCGCCCGGACGCACCAAATCAGTGCAAAGCCCGGCCGGACGGCGCGGCCGCCAGGCCCTTATAATCGTTGGCCAACGCACTGCCTCAGCCCGGAGATACGCATCATGTTGGACCCGAAGACCCTCGACGATCTGGCCCGCCGCATGGCCGCCAGCATGCCCAAAGGATTTCAGGTGTTGCAGGAAGACCTACACCGCAGCTTCCAGGCGACGCTGCAGTCCGCCCTCGACCGCCTCGACCTGGTCACCCGGGAGGAATTCGACGTGCAGCGCGAGGTCCTGGCGCGCACCCGCGCGAAGCTCGACGCGCTCGCCAGGCGCGTCGCCGAGCTGGAGGGGCAAGCCGCGGCGACCGGCGGCCCCGGCGCGGGCGGCGGCGCGGACTGAGCCCGGGGCCCGGGCGAGCAGCGCGTGGGACTCTGCGTACTGACAAGCCGCGCCCGCGCGGGCATCCACGCGCCGGAAGTGACCGTCGAGGTCCACACCGCCAGCGGTCTGCCGGCGCTGTCCATCGTCGGCCTGCCGGAGCTGGCCGTGAAGGAGAGCAAGGACCGGGTCCGCGGGGCCATGGCCAGCGGCCGCTTCCAGTTTCCCGCCGGGCGGGTCACGATCAATCTCGCCCCCGCGGACCTGCCCAAGGAGGGCGGGCGCTTCGACCTGCCCATCGCGCTCGGCATCCTCGGCGCCTCCGGACAGGTCCGCGTGGAGCAGCTGCCGCGGCTCGAGCTGCTCGGCGAGCTGGCGCTGACCGGCGCGCTGCGTCCGGTGACCGGTGTGCTGCCGGCGGCGCTGGCGGCGCGGGATGCGGGCCGGGCGCTGGTGCTGCCCCGTCGCAATGCCGAGGAGGCGGCGCTGGTCGGCGGGCTCGAGATCCTGCCAGCGGAGCACTTGCTCGAGGTCTGCGATCACCTGAACGGCGAGACCCCGCTCGGTGCCTTCGACGCGCCGCAGGCGCGCCGCCGCCGGCCGCAGTACCCGGATCTGGCCGACGTGCACGGCCAGGAGCACGCCAAGCGGGCGCTGGAGATCGCCGCGGCCGGCGCCCACAGCCTGCTGTTCATCGGTCCGCCGGGCACCGGCAAGTCGATGCTCGCGAACCGCCTGCCTGGCATCCTGCCCGAGCTGAGCGAGGACGAGGCGCTCGAGACCGCCGCGATCCGCTCGGTCAGCGGCCGCGACGGCCTGGACCCGGCCCGCTGGCGGGAGCGGCCGTTCCGCGCCCCGCACCACACCGCCTCCGGCGTCGCGCTGGTGGGCGGCGGCGGCAACCCGCGGCCCGGCGAGGTTTCGCTGGCGCACCAGGGCGTGCTGTTTCTCGATGAGCTGCCGGAGTTCGACCGGCGCGTGCTGGAGGTGCTGCGCGAGCCGCTGGAGTCCGGCCATATCCAGATCTCGCGCGCCGCCCGCCAGGCGCAGTTCCCGGCCCGCTTCCAGCTGGTCGCGGCGATGAATCCCTGCCCCTGCGGCTATCTGGGCGACGCGTCGGGCCGCTGCCGCTGCACCGCCGAGCAGGTGGCCCGCTACCGCGGGCGCATCTCCGGCCCGCTACTCGACCGCATCGACCTGCAGGTGGAGGTGCCGCGGCTGCCGCCGGAGCGGCTGGCCGCACCGGGCACAGCGGCGGAGCCGAGCGACGCGGTGCGGGCGCGGGTGGCCGCGGCCCGCGAGCGCGGGCAGGCGCGGACCGGCAAGCCGAACGCGGCCCTGACGCCGCCGGAGATCGAGCGTGACTGCCGGCTCGATGACGCTGGCCGCGCGCTGCTGACCCAGGCCCTCCAGCGCCTGTCACTGTCCGCCCGGGCCTATCACCGCATCCTCAAGGTGGCGCGCACCATCGCCGACCTCGCCGGCAGCGACGCCGTGACCACGGCGCACCTGAGCGAGGCCATCGGCTATCGGCGGCTCGACCGCGCACTGCCCGGCAGCGGCTGAGCCGAGTGGAGACGCCATGCTGCAACTGACCGGAGTCGGACTGCGCCGCGGCGGCAAGCTGCTGATCGAAGGCGCCGACCTGCGGGTCAACCCGGGCCAGAAGGTCGGCGTCGTCGGCGCCAACGGCTGCGGCAAGTCGAGCCTGTTCGCGCTGCTGCGCGGCGAGCTGGCGCCGGACAGCGGGGAGGTGAGCATCCCCGCGGGCTGGCAGCTGGCCCACGTCGCCCAGCAGACGCCGGGCGGCGATCGGCCCGCGATCGAGCTCGTCATCGACGGCGACAAGGAGCTGCGCGACGTACAGGCGGCGCTGGCGGCGGCCGAGCAGGCCGACGACGGCGTGCGCCAGGCGGAGCTGCACGGGCGGCTGGAGGCCATCGGCGGCTACGAGGCCGAGAGCCGCGCGGCGCGGCTCCTGCACGGACTCGGCTTCGCGATCGGCGACGAGCGCCGGCCCGTGGGCAGCTACTCCGGCGGCTGGCGCATGCGCCTGGCGCTGGCGCAGGCACTGATGTGCCGCTCCGATCTGCTGCTGCTCGACGAGCCCACCAATCACCTGGACCTGGACGCGGTGATCTGGCTGGAGGCCTGGCTGAGCGACTATCCGGGCACGCTGCTGCTGATCTCCCACGACCGCGACTTCCTCGACAGCGTGGCCGGCCAGATCTGCCACATCGAGCGGGGCCGGCTCAGGCTCTACAACGGCGGCTATTCGGCGTTCGAGCGCCAGCGCGCCGAGCAGCTGGCGCAACAGCAGGCGGCCTTCGCACGCCAGCAGCGCGAGATCGCGCACGTGCGCGCCTTCGTCGACCGCTTTCGCGCCAAGGCCACCAAGGCGCGCCAGGCGCAGAGCCGGCTCAAGGCACTGGAGCGCATGGAGCTGATTGCGCCGGCGCACGTGGACTCGCCGTTCCGCTTCAGCTTCGCGGCGCCGGACAGCCAGCCGCATCCGCTGCTGCGCCTCGAGGGCGTCGCCGCGGGCTACGGCGACAGCGCGGTCCTGTCGGGCCTGCGCCTGAGCCTCGCGCCCGGCGAGCGCATCGCCCTGCTCGGCCCGAACGGCGCCGGCAAGTCGACGCTGATCAAGCTGCTCGCCGGCCGGCTCCCGCCGCTCGCCGGCGAGTACCAGCCGGCGCAGGGGCTGCGCATCGGCTACTTCGCACAGCACCAGATGGATCAGCTGCGTCCCGACGACTCGCCGCTCGCGCACCTGCTGCGGCTCGACCCCCAGTCCCCGGAGCAGCAGCTGCGGGACTATCTCGGCGGCTTCGACTTCGGCGGCGACCGCGCGCTGGAGCCGGTGGCGCCCTTCTCCGGCGGCGAGAAGGCGCGCCTGGCGCTGGCGCTGATCATCTACCAGCGGCCCAATCTGCTGCTCCTCGACGAGCCCACCAACCACCTGGACCTGGAGATGCGCCACGCGCTGAGCGAGGCGCTGCAGGACTTCGACGGCGCGCTGGTGCTGGTCTCGCATGACCGCCACCTGCTGCGCATCACCTGCGACACGCTGCTGCTGGTGGACGGCGGGCGGGTCGAGCCCTTCGACGGCAGCCTGGACGACTATCCCGCCTGGCTCGCCGCGCGCGGCCAGGCGCGTCCCGACGGAAGGGTCGAGGCCGACCCCACCGGGGCCGGCTCGGGTCCGGGCTCGCGCCGGGATCAGCGCCGCCAGGACGCCGAGCACCGGGCGCGGCTGCAGCCGCTGCGCAAGCGCCTGCGGCAGCTGGAGGATCGGCTCGACAGCCTGACCACGCGCCAATCGGGGCTCGAGGCGCAGCTCGCCGACCCGGCCCTCTACGCCGACGACGCCAAGTCCCGGCTGCTCGGGCTGCTGGCGGACAAGCAGCGGGTCGACGCCGAGCTGGCGCAGGTGGAGCAGGACTGGCTCAGCACCGGCGAGGAGCTGGAGGCGCAGCAGGCGCGGCTGCGGGCGGAGAGCGGCGAATGAGACGCTGGCGCCCGCCCGCCCTGGTGGCCCGCGAGCGGGGACCGGCGCGCGCGCTGGCCAGGCTGCTCGGGCTGCTGCTGCTTCTGGTGGGCGTGCCCCTGCTGGCGTGGCCGTATATCGGCCTGTGGCGGCTGAACGAGGCCGCGCGCCAGGGATCGGCGGCGGCCCTCGCGCCCTGGGTGGACCTGGACAGCGTGCGCGGCGAGATCCTGCGGCGGCTGAACAAGGACAGCGACAGCGACATCAAAAAGGTGTCAGACCCCTTCATACAGTGGATCGAGCGTGGACTGCGCGAGCCCGGCAACGAGCGACTGCAGCGCAGCGTCACGGTCGAATGGATCGACGAGCTGCTCGCCAAGCGCACGAGCGGCGGCGGCTTCCTCGCCGACGTCGACTATGCCTTCTACGACCCGCCGGACGGCTTCCTCGTGCGGATCGCCTCCCCCGACCAGCCCCTTTTGTACCTGCGCCTGCGCCTCACCGCCGACGGCTGGCGCATCGGCGCCGTGTACTATTAGGGAAACGCCGATTAGTCGCTCTCTCGCTGAGCTCAACCTCTCGCTGGGCTCCACCTCTCCCTGGGTCCAACACTGCGCAAGTCCCGAGAGCGTCTCAGGCATCTGTCGTTGGCGTTGGCGCTGTCGCTATCGTTGTCGTAATCCCTCTCGTAGTCGCTGTCGTTATCGCAATCGCGAT
>Ga0316576_10000695_pt1 | contig 16554 bp, 15 predicted proteins | sample S0NA_FD_203075 | JGI IMG/M metagenome (GOLD analysis project Ga0316576, IMG submission 203075) | Rhizosphere microbial communities from salt marsh grasses in Alabama, United States - S0-2_050615r3r5 | ecosystem: Host-associated > Plants > Roots > Rhizosphere | place: USA: Alabama | collected... | reverse complement strand
CCTCCGCGCAAACCCTTGGTTTCCTAAACCTTGCCCGAAAACCGCTCGTTTCTGGATCGGGAACCGCGCTGTCCCCACCAAAGTTTCTGGATGGGAACGGGCTAGCCGCACGGGAGCGCGGTCGTCAGCTCAGCCAGAACAACGCGAGGACGAGGCAGGCTGCGGCGTAACAGGCTGCAGCCAGATCGTCGGCCATGATCCCGATGCCGCCCGGCAGGGCCTCGATCCGGCGCACCGGCCATGGCTTGGCGATGTCGAAGAACCGGAAGAGCAGAAACGCGGCCACCGCAACCCCCGCCAAGCCCTGCGGCCCGGGGTGCTCGAGGAGCATCGGCGCCGGCAGCAGGGTCAACCACTGACCCGCGACCTCGTCGATCACCACCGGGCCTGGATCTCCGATCCCGCGCCGTTGTTCCTCGACCCCCGCAGCCCACGTACCGACCGCCAGCACCAGGGCCACGCCGACCCCGGTCGCCGTTACCTGCGAGGCGACGTCGGGCAGCCAGAGCATGGCCAGCCACCACCCGACCACAGCCGGCAGTGAGCCGGCGGTTGTCCCGGGCGCCGGCAGCCGATCACCGAGGCCGAGTACGGTGGCGACGTGGTAGGCGAGAGACTTGTGGGCGGTCATCGCCTGGATCGTAGCAGAGGCCGGCGCGGACGTGGGACGAACGAGCGAACACGCCTCGCCCGGACTATTCACGAGCCTTCGCGCCACCACATCGATCCCGATCTCGGTCCCGTTCCCGACGACAGCGCGCCGCCTTCGGATCGGGACCGGGATCGAACAGGACACGGACCCGTGTCCGGGAGACTACTCGACGGTAACCGACTTGGCGAGATTGCGCGGCTGGTCGACGTCGAGGCCGAGCTCGACGGCCACGTTGTAGGCGAGCAGCTGCAGCGGTACGACCGCGACCACGGGCTGCAGCAGGGGGTGAACCGCCGGCACCGGCAGCACCAAATCGGCGACCTGGGCGACGTCGTCGGCGTCGGCCTCGGCCACCGCCACCACCGTGGCGCCACGGGCCTTGACCTCCATGAGGTTGCCGAGGAGCTTATCCCGAGTCGGGGTCGCGGTGGCCACGGCCACGACGGGGAAGCCGTCGGTGACCAGGGCGATGGGTCCGTGCTTCATCTCGCCGGCCGGGTAACCCTCGGCGTGGAGATAGGAGATCTCCTTGAGCTTGAGCGCGCCCTCCAGGGCGATGGGGTAAAGAATCCCGCGTCCGAGGAACAGGGAGTCCGTCGTTGCGGATAGCATCTCGGTGCCGACGCGGTTGAGCTCGCGGTCGCCGCGGAGCACGGTTTCGACGGCGAGCGGGAGCCGTTGGAGGTCGCCGATCAGCTCGCGATCGAGGTCGTCGGCGAGACCGCGGGCCGAGCGCAAGGCGAGCGCGAGCAGCACCAGGGCGACCAGCTGCGTGGTGAAGGCCTTCGTGGAGGCGACCCCGATCTCAGGGCCGGCCTGGGTCAGCATGCGCGAGGTCGCCAATCGCCACGACGACGAGCCTCGGACGTTGCACACGGTCGCGAGCAGGGCGCCCCCGGCGGTGGCGAGCTCCATGGCAGCGAGGGTGTCGGCGGTCTCCCCGGACTGGGTGACGCCGATCACGAGCAGATCGTCGCCGAGCAGCGGCGCCCGGTACCGGTACTCGGACGCGTAATCGACCTCGGCGGGCAGACCGGTCAAATGCTCGAGGATGAACTTCGCCACCAGACAGGAGTGCCAGGAGGTGCCACATGCCACCAGGTGGATCCGGCGAAGCCGGCCAAGCTGGTCGTGGGTGAAACCGAGGCCGTCGAGGTTGACCCCGGTCCGATCAGCGTTCAGGTAGGCCCGGACCGTGTTGCGGATGGCGTCGGGCTGCTCGAAGATCTCCTTGAGCATGAAGTGGCGAAAGCCACCCTTCTCGACCCGCCCGGCATCCCAATCGAGGGTTTCGGCGCTCCGCTCGATGTCGTTGCCCTCGGCATCGATAAGCTCGACCTCGTCCCGCCGTACCACCGCCACCTCGCCGTTGGCGAGATAAAGGACCCGGCGGGTCCGGTGGAGAATCGCGGTCACATCCGACGCGACCAGGTTCTCACCATCGCCGAGACCGACGACCAACGGCGGACCCTGCCGGAAGGCGACCACGGTTCCAGGCTCCGATCGACTCACCGCAACCACCGCGTACTGCCCGACCAGCCTCGGCAACACCGCTCGGACCCGCTCCGCCAGCGACCCGCGCTCGCGGCCGAGGAGCTGGGCGATCAGCTCGGTGTCGGTGTCCGACTGGAGCTCGCACCCATCAGCGGCGATCTTGCGCCGGAGCGACGCGTAGTTCTCGAGGATGCCGTTGTGAACCACCGCGATCTCGGCGTTCTCGTCGACCTGCGGGTGTGCGTTGGCCTCGGTGGGGGCGCCGTGGGTCGCCCATCTGGTGTGGCCGATCCCGGTCGTGCCGTGGAGCGGCTCGTGGTAGGCCCGCTGCTCGAGGTTGCGAAGCTTGCCCGCGGCTCGCAGGATCCGGATGTCGCCGTCACCGAGGATGGCCATCCCCGCCGAGTCGTAGCCGCGATACTCGAGGCGGCGCAGGCCGTCGAGGATAACCGGCACCACCTCGTCCCCGCCGACGTATCCGATGATTCCACACATGGCGCTCCTCCCCCGGCCCGCGCTACGACGCTCCGTCACACCCTGACGACCGAATGTGGCGTCTGGGTGGCAGAGGCGTGGGTTTTTCCGTGCAGCAGGTCACGGGCGTGGGCGGTGTCCTGCCCGCTTGCCGTCGAGGGCCGCCATGAGCTTGTCGAAGGCATCGGCGAAGGCGGCGACGCCCTCCACCTGGAGCTCCGTGGTCACGGCAGCGAGATCGATCCCGAGCTCACCGAGACGGCCGAGCAGCGCCTCGTCCTCATCGAAGCTGGCGGCCACCCGGTTGCGGGGTTGGCCGTGGTCACGGTAGGCCGTCACCGTTGCCATGGGCAGGGTGTTGACCGTGTCCGGACCGACCAGTTCCTCGACGTAGAGGACGTCGGGGTACGCGGGATTCTTAGTGCTCGTGGATGCCCACAACGGGCGTTGGAGCTGGGCGCCGCGAGCGGCGAGGTCGGCGAAGGCGGGACCCCGGAAGAGCTCGAGGAAACGACGGTAGGCGAGCCGTGAGTTGGCCACTGCAGCCCGGCCGCGGAGGGCGAGGGCCTCCTCGGTGCCGACCGCTTCGAGGGCCGCATCGACCTTGGTGTCGACCCGGCTGACGAAGAACGACGCCACCGAAGCCACGCCGGAGGGATCATCGCGGCGGGCAAGTCCACGAATGAACGCGTTCGCCACCGCCTCGTAGTCGTCGAGCGAGAACATGAGGGTGGCGTTGACGTTCACCCCGGCCGCGATCAGGGCTTCGATGGCCGGGATTCCTTCGGCAGTGGCCGGAACCTTGATCATCAGGTTGGGTCGATCGACCGCCCGCCACAGCCGGCGGGCCTCGGCCTCGGTTCCGGCGGTGTCGCGGGCCAGGTGCGGCGAGACCTCGAGGCTGACAAAACCGTCGGTGCCGCCGGAAGACCCGTAGACGCGGCCGAGGATGTCCGCAGCCATTCGGATGTCCGTGATGGCGAGAGCCTCGTAGAGGTCTCCGGTGGTCGCGTCCGGTCGCTCCTCGAGGAAACGGGCGACGTCGTCGTCGTACGAGCCGGAGCCGGTGATCGCTGCTTTGAAGATGGACGGGTTCGAGGTCACGCCGCGGATCCCGTCTTCGCGCACCAGGGCCTCGAGACCGCCACCGGTGAGAAGGTCACGCTCGATGTAGTCGAGCCACACCGCCTGCTGGTGGTCCTGCCACAACGACTGCAATGCGTTCATTTCGTCGCCTCCGATGCTGGGTTGAGGGCCGCCTCGAGGGCAGCGTCGTCAGGGTACCACTCTCCCTGCTCCCGCTCCCCGTCGTTGACCCTTTCCCTCCTCCGTTCCCGGCCGAGTCTGCCCCAGCGACCATTAAGCGGACCGGCGATCAGGGACAGGGACGGCGGCAGCAATCAGTGGCAGTCGCAGCGTCAGCGACAGAAGCTCCGAGGCGCACGCTGCTGTGCATCCTATCCCGTGCCTCACTCGCCGGTGAGAAAGGTCAGGGGGCGCACGACCTCGCCGGCGCCGACCGCGGCGTGGTCGAGGACCGAGTTGGCGCCAATCCGGGCGCCGGCGCCGATCCGGCACGAACCACGGAGCACCACACCGGGCTCGAGAACAGCGTCGGGTCCGACCTCGGCACGCGGGTCGACCCAGGTTGTGCCGGGGTCGCGGATGGTGACCCCAGAGGCCATGAGCGTGTCGAGGATCCGTCGGTTGAGCACTCGCTCGGCGGCGGCGAGGTCGGCGCGACTGTTCACGCCCTGCATCTCGGTCGGGTCGGCAAGACGAACGGCGGACACCCTGAGGCCGCGACTCGTCAAGGAAGCAACGACATCGGTGAGGTAGTACTCGCCCTGAACGTTGTTCTGGCCGAGCGTGCCGAGAGCGTCAACAAGCGCCGATCGATTGAACACGTAGGTCCCAGCGTTGACCTCACGAATGGCAAGCAGGTCCGCGGCCGCATCACCAGCCTCCACGATCTCGGCGACCGAGCCGTCCGCGCCACGTACCACCCGACCGTAGGCGGCCGGCTCGGCGAGCTCGGCGGTCAGAAGCGCCGCAGCGGCACCGGCGTCGAGCTCGTCGAGCAACCGCCTGACGGTCGCGGCGCGGAGGAGCGGCACGTCTCCTGACAGCACCACGACGCACTCCGTCGGTCGTGCGTCGAGACCTCTCAGCGCGATCCGCAACGCGTCGCCGGTGCCGAGCTGCGGTTCCTGAACGACCTCACTCAGCCCGCGGTCCCGGACCAGCTCGGTCACCTCGGCGACGCCGTGTCCCACGACAACCACCACGTCGTGTGGACGGGCCACGGCGAGCGCGAGGTCGATGACATGATCGAGCATCGGACGCCCGGCGAGCTCGTGCAGGACCTTGGGTCGCTCGGAGCGCATCCGGGTCCCCTTGCCCGCCGCGAGAATCGCGACCGCCCAGCGTGGTACAGCGACACTCATGGATCGAGATTATCGCGAATCCCGGTTCGATTCGCGAGTCGTGTCCGGCTCGCGTGTCCTCGTCGTGTTGTCGTGTCGTGGTGGTTGTGACGAGACGGTGCGGCGCCGTCAGCGCCGGCGCAGCTCGTACAGAACCTGCTTCGCGACCGCCTTCAGGGTCTCGAAGACCCCCATGCCCTGGACCGCGATGGCCTCGAAGGTGGGCTCTCCCTTGAAGTTGAGCGCCCGGTACATCTGATCAACGGGCAACGCGGTGGGCAGGTCGCGTTTGTTGAACTGGAGCACGTAGGGGATGGTCTTGAGATCGAAGCCGTTCTCGGCGAGGTTGTCCTCGAGGTTCTTGAGGGACTCGATGTTGGCGTCCATCCGCGCCTCCTGCGAGTCCGACACGAACACAACCCCGTCGACCCCCTTGAGGATGAGCTTCCGGCTGGCGTCGTAGAAGACCTGGCCGGGTACGGTGTAGAGGTGGAACCTGGTCTTGAAGCCACGCACCGAGCCGAGGTCGAGAGGTAGGAAGTCGAAGAACAGGGTGCGGTCAGTCTCGGTCGCGAGGGAGATGAGCTTCCCCTTCTGCTGCGGGTTCGACTTCTCGTAGATGTACTGGAGGTTGGTGGTCTTGCCGCCGAGACCGGGACCGTAGAACACGATCTTGACGTTGATCTCGCGAGCGGCGTAGTTGATGAAGCTCATTCGGAAAACAGCGCGTCGATGTCCTCGTCGGTGATCTCGGCGAACGGGGACTCCGCGTCCTCGGCGCCGACCTCCTGGGCCTTGAGCTCGATATCTCCGAGAACCCTCTCGATGTCGCTGGAGGCCTTGCGCACCCGCAGGCGGACCAGACCGAGAGAGGAGCGCTCATCGAAGATCACGACCAGGATCAGGCGTTGGCCGACGATGGAGATGTGGATGTTGTCCTTGCGCCCTTCGTGGAAGAGGATCGAGAATTCCTTTTCCCCGATGAGCTTGGCAAGACCGTCAGTAGCTGCGACATTGCCGGCGGTCAGCGACGCCAGGGAGGTGGTGTCGACCTGGTCGATCTCCCCTGCCCCGGCGATCTGCTGGCCGTTCTTGTCGACCAGGAACACGATCTTTGCACTTGCATCGATGCGGAGGCGGTTGAGGAGCTGGGTTATTCTCTCAAACTCCTCCTCGTACATGACCAGACTGGGGTTCACCTTCAGACACTCCTCGTGGAAATCATACCTAACACAGTCATCAATGCCAAACAAGGAGCTTCAACCGGCGTCGCGAAACCGGCTGCAATGCGGATCACACTTTCCGCCGTGATTGTAAAGCCTGCGCGAGCGTGAGCTGATCGACGGCCGCGAGCTCGCCCCCAACTGGGATCCCGGCCGCCGGTCGACTGACCTCGAGTGGCAGGCCCTCGAGCCGCCGGGCAATGTAAAGCGCGGTGGTCTCACCCTCAACGGTTGGATCGGTGGCCAGAATCACCTCCTCGACCCCGCCCGCGGTGCAGCGCTCGAGCAGACGGTCGATGGTGAGATCCTCGGGTCCGACCCCGTGCAGCGGAGACAGGTGTCCGAGCAGAGCGTGGTAGAGGCCGTGGTACTGGCGGGTATTCTCGACTGACCACACGGTGGTCGGCTCCTCCACCACGAGAATCGTCCGGCGGTCCCGCTCGGGGTCGCTGCAAACCGGGCAGGGATCGATCTCGGTGAGCAACGAGCAGATCGAGCACAGCCGAACCCGCCCGTGGAGCTCGGCGAGTGCGGTGGCGAAACCGGCGACCTCCGCCGCGTCGGTGGTGAGCAGGTGCTCTGCAAGGCTGCGAGCGGTTCGCGGCCCGACCCCCGGAAGTCGCTGCAGATGCTCGAGCAGGGTACGCACCGCTCGTGGCCGAAGATCCATCAGGCGCCCTCGTCGGGACGAACGCTGACGATCTCGCCACCGATCACCGTCCGCGCGAGCTCGATGCCGGGGTCGCGACGTGCCTCGGCCAGCAACGCTTCGACTGCGCAACCGAGGTCGGCAGCCGCTGTCTCGACATCGACCCGGACCTCGATGGCTCCCTGGAAGACACGACGGCAGGCGCCTTCGAGTGGACCACGGGCCTCGTCCGACGCCGCATAGCGTGCCGAGGCGGCAGCCGCGGTGGGAAAACGAAGCGTCACGACCGGCCCGTCGACCGCAACCTGCGCCGCGTCCACCGCCGCCGCCAGGCGTGGGTGGTCACTCCACAGAGCTGCGGCAAGATCAGACGGCACGGCGGCGTCGGCCGCGGCGGCGCCCCGCGGAGGCGGGCCGTCATGCCTCGGCTCGGCCGAGCCGGGAACCGGCGGCGCACCGTCAGCGGGCGCAGCCGTGCCGCCGGCCAGCCATGCCTCGATCCGTTGGACCGCAGGCCATCTCGCCAGGCGCAGTGCCGCGACCTCGAGGGCAAGCTCACGGTTGACCGTGTCGCGCAGCATCGGCTCCTGCTCGAGCCACAGCCCGAGCATTCTGGTCAACGCGTCGGGGCCGAGACCAGCGGCCGCCGGCTGCAACCGTTGGCGCTGGTCCTCGGTGAGAGCGGGCTCCAGGTCCGGCGCGACCGCCAGATGGAGCAATGATCGGAGCGTTCGACCGATCTCCTGGTAGAGGATGGCGGCGTCGTGACCCGCGGCGAGCTCGGAGCGAAGCGTCGACAGAGCCTCGGCGACCCGGCCATCGGCGAGGGCGTCGACGAGACCGCTGGTGACCTCGAAGGAGGGCACACCAAGCACGGCCGTCACCGCCTCATCGTCGATCGAGCCGGCGGCGAAGGCCCGCAGCTGGTCGAGCAACGACAGGGCGTCACGAACGCTGCCCTGGGCGGCGCCGGCGATGGTGGCGGCGGCTCCCGGGCTGAGCTCGAAGCCTTCTCGCGCCGCGATCGTTTCCAAGTGGGTGCGGATCGTGTCGTTGCCGAGGGGCCGGAACTCGAGCTGCTGGCACCGCGACAGAATCGTGGCCGGAACCTTGTGGCGCTCGGTGGTGGCGAAGACCCACAGCACGTATGGTGGTGGTTCCTCGATGCTCTTGAGCAGCGCGTTGAAGGCCGACTTGGACAGCATGTGAACCTCGTCCACGACGACCACCCGGTACCGGTCCCGAGTGGGCCGGAAGCGAAGCAGCTCCTGGAGCTCACGCACCTGATCGACACCGGTGTGGGTCGCGGCGTCGATCTCGACCACGTCGATGCTGGCGCCGTCGGTGATCTCGCGGCACGAAACACACTCCCCGCAGGGCTCGGCGGTCGGTCCGTCGACGCAGTTGACCGCCTTCGCGAGCAGCCGTGCCGCAGTCGTCTTGCCGACCCCGCGCAAGCCCGAAAACAGATAGGCGTGACCGAGGGCGCCCGCGGTCAGGGCGTTTTGCAGGGTCTGGACGACGGCCTCCTGACCGAGCAGATCGGCGAACCGTTGCGGACGCCACGAGCGGGCGAGAACCTGGTAGCTCACCAGGGCATGGTAGCCGATCTCGGTGCTCCGGACTCCACTGCCGGTGAACCAGATGCTCTGTTTGCCGTATGATCGGGGGTCGACACCGACGCGGATCACATCCCATTCGGTGAAATTCGATGGTATGGTGATGGCTGCGAAAATGAGAACTCGACCCGAGGAGGCACCCATGCGTCGTCTGATCACAGCCTGTGTCGTGCTCGCGCTGGCGGCTGCCGCCGCGCCCGCAATGGCGCTCGTCGGCGGTACCGACATCATCGTCCCGGCGGCCGGTCGTGGCACACCATGGGTCACGGACCTGTATATCGCCAACCCAGGTACGACCACGGCCAACGGCACGGTCTACTGGCTGGTTCGGGGCCAGGCCAACCCGAGCCCGGTGTCTGTCACCTTCACGTTGGCCCCCGGTGAGACCGCCGTGTTCGCCGACATCATCTCCGCCGACTTCGGGCTCACCTCGGGCAACGGCGCCTTCCGCGTCACCTCCGACTCGTCGGTGATCGTCAACTCGAGGATCTACGCCACCGACGGCAGCAGCACCTTCGGCCAGGGCTTCGAGGGTGTGCCGGCAACCGCCGCCACCCAGGCCGGCGCCACGGCCACCGTCGTCGGCTTGAGCTACAACTCGGCCTTCCGGACCAACGTCTACGCCACCGGCGGCGCCAGCGGGGCGACCATGGTGGCGAGGCTCCTCGACCTGACCGGGTCCGAGCTCGCGAGCGCCAGCCTGACCCTCGGCGCCTGGGAGCCCTACCTCCGTCGGGTGGACCAGCTCTTCTCCGGTCTCGCCAACTTCGACGACGCCACCTTGGCGGTCCAGGTCTCGGCCGGCTCGGCTGTGGTCGGCGCCTCCAAGGTCGACAATGCCTCGACCGACCCGACGACGCTCGAGTCCGACGCCACCTATGGCGGCGGCTCGTCGTCGGTGGATGGCACCTACCAGATCTCCATCTACGACTCGGCGCTGTTCGCTGCCGGCGGCAACATCGTCATCTTGAACGGCATGGTCACCGAGATCAACGGCACCTACTTCAACTGGGACAAGCTCGACGGCGGCGAGCCTGCGTGCACGCTCCAGTTCCTGTGGGGTCTCGGCCTGAGCCCGACCCCGGTCGCTGACTTCGCTTCGGGGGTGACCTTCACCGACAGCTACACCACCACCGGCAGCGGCGTCATGGAGTGGACCGTCACCTTCACCGTCGAAGACAACATGGTGATCGACGGAACCATCTCCGCGGAGGGCTCGAGCTTCACCCTCGCCGACGAGCTCGGCTGCAACGGCAGCTTCCCGGACCTGGTCCTGCAGGGCGGCAAGATGGAGTGACCCTGGCCTGACAGCGTCTCATCGAACACAACGGGCCGCCTTCGGGGGGCCCGTTTTCAGTCTCGGTTGCCAGGCCCGGCAGGGTAGGTCTCACCGAGGCCGGTCGTTCCTTGACGGCGCTGATCCCTCCGGCGGCGGGTCGATCGTCCCCTTGGGAGTCCACGGGCCGCAGCGCACCAGCCGGCGCACCGCCAGCCAGCCGCCACGGAGCGCGCCGTGGTCGCGGATGACGGTCTCGGCATAGCGGCTGCAGGTCGGATGGAAACGGCACTGACCGCGGGGAACCAGGACGTGTCCGACCACACCATAGGCGCGCACCGACGCGACCAGAAGCCGCGCGCTCAGCTGCCGTTGCGGGGGCCGGGCAAGATCACAGGCGGCCAGCGCGGCGAGCACCGCCACAGCGACCCAGAGTCGCAGGCGCACAGCGATCTCAGCAGCCGCGCCGCTAAAACCGGTCCGCGAGCTCGCTGATCCATGGTATCAGGAAGCGCTCGCCGCCGACTCCTTTGACGATGCAAAGAATATGGACGACGAGGAAGACCAAACAGAGCCCCCACCAGACCAGGCATCCAAGACAACCGATGCCCACCGTTGACAGTGCAAAGCTCAAGATGCCGAGGATCAAGAAGATCGCGATCTCACCCACGAACAGAACAAGGCCATGCTTGGCGTGCCACTTGACTTCCGCATCGTCCTTTTCGGCAACCAACGGAATCAGTGCGAGTGGACCGAGGTATGAGAGCACGATCCAAATGGTGCGGTTGTCCGACACCTTTCCGCCGGAAGGCGGCGTCGGTGCGGTTGGTGGCGGGGCGGCCGGCGGCGGCGGTGGGGGCGCATTGTCACCGGGGGCTTGCGGCGGGGTTCCGTCCATCATCATCACGGTCTCCCTTCAATCGGAGCGATCGCAATCGTCGTCGAGCTTCGTTCTTGGAACTGATGATATCAGGTACATCAAGAGGCCCCACAGGGCCAGGGGCGTCCTCCTCCGGAACACGCGTTCCAGACCGAGCCGACAGGCGATCGGCGAGGGCCGCGGGCCGTCGACGGTGGCTCGACTGTTTCGGCGTGTGGATGGTGGGGGTGGTCGGGGGAGGGGCGAAAGACCGGACCCGTGGCTTCTCGAAAGAGAAACTTGGTAGCCCGTACGGGATTCGAACCCGTGTTACCGGCGTGAGAGGCCAGCGTCCTAGACCCCTAGACGAACGGGCCACGCGAGGGCGCAAATTACCACAGGATCGGCCGACGCGCAAGAGCCGCTTTTTGCTATACTCGCCCGCCGATCGTCTCGATGGAGGAACCCATGACTCTGCGCGTAGGCATCAACGGATTCGGACGCATCGGGCGCCTGGTCGCCCGTCACCTCAAGGCCCGGGACGGCTTCGACCTGGTGGCCATCAACGACCTGACGTCGCCGGAAATGCTCGGCTACCTGTTCAAGCACGACTCGGTTCACGGCACCTACCCGGGCTCGGTCTCGGTCGACGGCCAGAACATCGTCATCGACGGCGACGCCATGAAGGTTTTGGCCGAACGCGACCCGGCCAAGCTGCCGTGGAACGAACTCGGCGTCGACTACGTCTTCGAGGCGACCGGCCTGTTCCGCGACCGCGACTCCGCCGGCGCCCACCTCACGGCCGGCGCCAAAAAGGTCGTCATCACGGCCCCCGGCAAGAAGGTCGACGAGACCTTCGTGGTCGGCGTCAACCACGAGCTGTATGACCCGAACGCCCACCACGTGGTGTCCAACGCCTCGTGCACCACCAACTGTCTCGCGCCGATGGCCAAGGTCCTTCACGAGACCGTCGGCATCGAGCACGGCTGGCTCACAACGACCCACGCGTACACCAACGATCAGCGGATCCTCGACGTCCAGCACCCCAAGGACATGCGACGCGCCCGCGCCGCGGCCGTCAACATTATCCCCACCACCACCGGCGCCGCCCGAGCCATCGCCCTGGTCTACCCCGAGCTCGCCGGCCGTCTCGACGGTGGCGCCATGCGGGTGCCGGTCCCGGACGGCTCGGTCTGCGATCTGACCTTCGTCGCCGGCCGCGACGGCACGGTGGACGAGCTACGCCAGGCGATGATCGACGCCGCTGCGGGCGAGCTCAAGGGCATCCTGCGCGCTGCAGACGAGCCCATCGTGTCGTCCGACATCATCGGCGAGCGCCACTCGTCGGTCGTCGATCTCGAGCTCATCTCGCAGGTGGCGCCCAACTTCTTCCGGTGCGTCGCCTGGTACGACAACGAGAACGCCTACTCGCTGCGGTGCGTCGACCTGCTGGCCTACATGGCGGGGAAGGACCGCGCATGAGCCTGCCGACCCTCGCCGACCTCGAGGGGATCGAAGGCTCGCGGGTCCTCACGCGGCTCGATCTCAACGTCCCGGTGCACGACGGCAAGGTCGAGGACGACACCCGGATCGTCGCCGCCCTGCCGACCTTGCGCTGGCTCGGCGAACGGGCGTCGGTGGTCGCGGCCTGCTCGCACCTGGGCAAGGCCAAGGGCACGCCCGATCCGCAGTACTCCCTGGCGCCGGTCGCGCCGGTGCTCGAGGCCGCGCTCGACCGACCGGTACTGTTCATCCGTGACTGCCTCGACCCTGCCATCGCCGACGCCGGGGCCGGCAGTCTGCTGCTGCTCGAGAATCTGCGCTTTCATGCCGGTGAGAAGGCCAACGACGCGGACTTCGCCGCTCGTCTGACCGCGTCGTTCAGCCACTACGTCAATGACGCCTTCGGCACGGCCCACCGCGATCACGCCTCGGTGTCGGCTGCCGCCCGCCGGTTTGCCGCCGGGACCAAGGCGGCAGGCTTCCTGATGGGGCGCGAGGTCGAGGCCCTCGGGCGCTTGGTGGCCGATCCCGAGCTCCCGTACGTCGCCGTCATCGGCGGCGCCAAGGTGTCGACCAAGACGGCTCCTCTCGAGGCCCTCGTCGACCGGGTGGACGCGCTGCTGATCGGTGGCGGCATGGCGAACACCTTCTTGAAGGCCCGCGGTCTGGCGGTCGGTCGCTCGCTGGTCGAAGACGAGATGCTGGCGACGGCCCGAGCGGTGATGGACCGGGCCGTCGAGCGGGGCGTCGAGCTCGTGCTGCCCGTCGACGTGGCGGTGACCAACAACCTCGAACAGCCGACCCGAATCGAGATTGTGGCGGCCGACGCGATCCCCGCCGACCTCATGGTCGTGGATCTGGGTCCCGTGAGCCGGGAGCGCTTCATCGGCGTGCTCGCCGGCGCTCGGACCGCCTTCTGGAATGGCCCGATGGGCGTCTTCGAGGTTGACGCCTTCGCCGCCGGAACGATGGCGGTCGCTGAGGCGTTGGCCGCTTGCCCGGGCTTCACAGTCATCGGCGGCGGCGAGTCGGTCATGGCGGTTCACCGCGCAGGGGTCGCGGACCGTATTGACCATGTCTCCACCGGGGGCGGCGCATCGCTGGCCCTCATCGCCGGCGACGAGCTGCCGGCGGTGGTAGCTCTCGAGGAGTGACGCCATGCGACGACTGATCATTGCCGGAAACTGGAAGATGCACAAAGGCGTCGCCGAGACGGCCGAGTTCATCGAGGCGCTGCTCGCCAGCCGCCCGAGTACGGCGGTCGACGTCATCGTCAGCCCACCCTTCACCTCCCTTCCCACCGCCGCCATGCTGCTCGCAGCGTCCGACGTGGGGCTCGCGGCCCAGAACGTCCACTGGCAGGGTGCGGGCGCCTTCACCGGCGAGATCTCGGCCGCTATGCTCGCCGAGATCGGGGTCGGGTGGGTGATCGTCGGTCACAGCGAACGCCGAACCCTGTTCGGTGACAGCGACCGCACCGTTCGCGACCGTGCTCGTGCGGCCCAGGGAGCAGGGCTCGGCGTCATCTACTGCATCGGAGAGACGCTCGACGAGCGCGAGGCCGAACGCACCTTCGAGGTGCTGGAGAGCCAGACCGACGGGCTCGGCGCGCTCGATGCGAAGCGGCTGGTCGTTGCCTACGAGCCGGTATGGGCGATTGGCACCGGCCGCACCGCGTCGCCCGATCAGGCCCAGGAGGCCCACGCCTTCGTCCGCTCGTGCCTCGGCCGAGCCTTCTCGGCCGACGCCGCAGCGACGATCCGCGTCCTTTACGGCGGCAGCATGAAGCCGGACAACGCCGTCGACCTGCTGGCCAAACCCGACGTCGATGGCGGCCTGATCGGCGGGGCGAGCCTTGACGTTGACTCGTTTTCCGCTATCATCCGCGCTGCGGCCGACTGCGCCGCGGGAGAGTGACGTGACAATACTGCTCGTAATCCTGTACGTTCTGGTCTGCGTCTTCCTGATCCTGGTGGTCCTCCTCCAGCAGGGGAAGGGCGCCGACCTGGCCGGCGCCTTCGGTGGCGGCGGCAGTCAGACCTCGTTCGGTCCGCGGTCCGCGTCCAACATCATGCACCGCATGACGACCGGCTCCTTCGTGCTTTTCGTGGTGCTGTCGCTGGCTCTCGCAATTCTGTCGGGCAAGCAGCACACCTCGGTCATGGACACGGTGGCCGTGCCGCCGGCAACGACCGAAGGAACGCCGGAGGCCACCGGCGAGGACGCGACCGGCGAGGCCGTGGTTCCCAGTGCCGTGGCTCCCAGTGTCGATGAGGAGGCGCCCGCGGAGCCGGGGACCGAGACCGAGATCTCGGCGACCGACGAGCCAGCCGGGCCCGAGGTCGAGGGGGCCACCGAGGGTGACGGTCAGGGCTCGTGAGATCTTGCCTTTCGACGGCAAGATCTCTAGAATTCGCTGTGCTGCCGAAGTGGCGGAATTGGTAGACGCGCACGGTTGAGGGCCGTGTGGAGCGATCCGTGCCGGTTCGAGTCCGGCCTTCGGCACCAATTCGAGGCTGGTCTTCCCGGAGACCAGCCTCGAATTGGTTCAGGCGGATCGGCGTTGGAGTCGCATCCCCGTGGTGTGACAACGATCGCACCATCATCGCCCGATGCGCGCCGTTGAAGGGCTATGATGGCCTCATGGCATCGCGTGCTCACACCCTCGCCCTAGCCCTCGCCATCGCAACGGCGTTCGGCGGCCCGGTCGCGGCCAATCCTCCGGTTCCACAACGGGAGAATGAGGCTCGCGCGATCCTGGAACGCATCCGGCTCTATCGGGAACGCCACGGGATCGACGGCGAGCTCAACGCGGACCAGATGCTCGAGCGGACGCGCTGGGGCTATCAACGCTGGCTCGAGAGTGAGCAACGACGACTGCTGGCGGGCGTCGCCGGTGACGGCTGGGTGAGCCTGGGGCCGACCAACGGCGCCGGCCGGATGACCGCCATCGCTCCCCACCCAAACGACGATGGGACGTTGCTCGCCGGCGCCGCCAGCGGCGGGGTCTGGAAGACCACCGACTTCGGCGCGAGCTGGCGCCCTCTCACCGACGGGTTGTCAGACCTGTCGGTGGGCGCCCTGGCCTACGCGCCGTCCGATCCGGAGGTGGTCTACCTGGGAACCGGTGAGGCCGGGCTCGGCAGCTTCTTCATTCCCGGTATCGGACTGCTGCGCTCCGAGGATGGCGGTGAGACCTGGTTCCTGCCCCAACCGTCGGAGGTCGTGGCCGAGCAGTTTTTCGCCCTGTCGGTGGACCCGCGGGACCCGGACCGCGTGCTGGCCGCCACCGAGCTCGGCCTGCTCGCCAGCCCCGACGGTGGCGCCTCCTGGGAGCAGCAGCTCGGCCATCCGAGCCTGTACGGGGTCACCGAGGTGGTCCGGTCACCCGCCGATCCCGACCGGCTGTGGGCGGCGCTGTGGTGCTTCAGCTACTGCCCGGCCGGCCTCGGTCGAGTCATGACCTCGTCGGACGGCGGGGTCAGTTGGCTGCCGTCCGTCGTCGGTCTGCCGAACGCCCTCCATGACGACCCGCTCGCCAACCGCATCGCGCTCGCCGTGGCGCCGTCCGACAGCGATGTCCTCTATGCCGCCCTCAATACCTCGGGGATCACGCCACAGGGCCCGGCGGCGGCCATCTACCGATCCACCGACGGTGGCGCGAGCTGGAGCGATACTGCAGACCCGGGGCCCTACCTGCTCACGCAGGGCTGGTACGACAACGCCATCACCGTCCATCCTACCGACCCGGACACGGTGATGGCCGCCGGAGTCTGGTACGTGCGCAGCTCGGACGGCGGCGCAAGCTGGACCACCCTCGACCCCATCGCCGCCGGCGACTGGATGGGCACCGACATCCTGCCGCACGTGGACGGCCACGCCTTCGCCTGGCAGGACGACAACCTGTGGCTGGGCTGCGATGGCGGTGTCTGGGCCTCCTCGGACGCCGGCGCCACTTGGGCCGGCCGAAACGCCTCGCTCGTGACCCGGCAGTACTACGGCTTCGACCTCGACCCGATCCGCAGCGACCGCCTCATCGGCGGGACCCAGGACAACAAGACGAACCTCCGCCTTGGACCCGGCGACGACGACTGGGAGTGGGTGCTCGACGGTGATGGTTTCGAGACCGCCGTCAACCCCCTCGCCCCGGACCTGGTGTACGGCACCATCTACGGTACCCTCGTCTTCCGCAGCTGGGACGGCGGCCTGACCTGGGAGGACATCGCACCCGGCACCGGCGGCGACCTGCGGCCCTTCGCCACCCCTCTGACTCTGCGCCCGGAAATGCCGTGGCACCTCTACACGGGGTCGAGCCGGGTCTGGCGGTCCATCGACGGCGGCTCGAGCTGGATCGATCTCGGCACAGAGGTGGTCAACGG
>Ga0316576_10000694_pt1 | contig 16555 bp, 13 predicted proteins | sample S0NA_FD_203075 | JGI IMG/M metagenome (GOLD analysis project Ga0316576, IMG submission 203075) | Rhizosphere microbial communities from salt marsh grasses in Alabama, United States - S0-2_050615r3r5 | ecosystem: Host-associated > Plants > Roots > Rhizosphere | place: USA: Alabama | collected... | reverse complement strand
ATCGAAACGATGAAGGAGCGCGGGGCGGAGGTGGGTGGTGAGGGCGACGGGGGGGCAATCGTCCTCCCGGTCAACCCCTGCCGCGACAGCTTCATGTCGATGGCGCTCATCCTGGAGTCGGTGGCCGACTCGGGGCACCCGGTCAGCGCGCTGCGGGCACAGGTGCCCTCCTACTCGATGGTGAGAGAACGCCTTCTTTGCCCGGCTCGGGACATCGCCCCTTCGCTCCGCTTGATCAAGGGCCTCTTCCCCGGGGAGCAGCTCGATCTCACCGACGGGGTGAAGGTGACGTGGCCCGACCGCTGGCTGCTGGCCCGCTCCTCGGCCACCGAGCCCTGGATCCGACTCGAGGCCGAGGCTCCCGCCGAGGACGAGGCCCGGGCCCTCGTGAACCGCGTCCTCGAGGTCCTCAGCCCCGGGGCGTGAAGAGCCCGCCCCCCTGCGGCGCTCCCAGCGTTGTTCGGCGCCACGAACCCGGGATCCTCCCTCGTCTACGACAGCGACTCGGGGCGGGGCAGAACCGCCCCGGCGACGCTCATCATGACGGCCAGAGCCCACAGCCCGTACATCACGGCGGCCCAGGCCTTGCCCGGCTTGCGGTGCCACGCCACCACGAGAATGGAGGCGAGGAGCGTCTGCAGGACGACCTCCCACAGCCCGACGATCTGGTCCACGACGGGCGCCTTCAAGAAGACCATTCCCTCGAAAGAGCCGGGGGCGGGCCCCGAGGTCCCGAGAATCGCCAGTCCCATGAAGAGGCCCCAGAGCTTGAGCCAGCCCCGATCCTCGTCCAGGAAGACGCGGCGGAAGGGGTAGAGGACCACCGCGAAGAGCAGGCCTCGGAACACCTGGAGCGCCGGTCCCAACGCCACGATCGGGGTGTCCGTGGGCTTCATGATCGAGCACTCGGCCGAGAACTGGGTCGAGTAGTCCATGATGACGAAGGCAGCAAGGCCCACCATCATGTACGTGACCGTGTGACAGGCGGTCAGCCTGAGGAAGAAGCGGGCGAAGCCGACGTCGCTGGGCTTCACGAACGACCTCCTTTCCGGGGACCGAGACCGGCTTGCGGCCGGGTGCCGCGGCCAAGGACACGCCCCCTGGTGACTGTGTCCTTGGCGGAGCCGGGGCGCGAACCGCCCAGCTCCTTCCGGGCCTTGCGGGCCCAGCGGATCCGAGCCTCGTAGTCGGCGAGGCCGAACTCGAAGGCGAGCCGACCGGTGAGGGGGAGACCAGATGACTCGCGGGCGTGATGCTGGCGGAGCACGGCGAGGTGGGCCCGAGTCTCGGACTCGAATTGCTCGAGGAATCCCGCCACCTCGGGAGGGGAGAGCACCATCCCCATGAAGGCGAAGCGCAGGAGCAGGCCGTCGACGCCCCGCACGACATCTTCTCGCTCCACTGGGCGGCGCAGCCACCCCACAAACGCCGACTGGCCCTCGGCAGTAACCTCGAAGGCACGGCGCCGGCGGGGCCCCTCTGGAGGCCCGGGCTCGACCCAGCCCCACCGAGCGACACGCCGGAGGGCCGGATAGATGGCCCCCGGGGAATCGCTGTAGATCCTGAGCGGGCTGTCCCCGATCTGCTTGCGCAGGTCGTATCCCGACCGGGGTCCGCCCGAGAGCAGGCCGACGAGGAGATAGTCGAGAGGGGAGGCGTCCATAGCACGCTCCGTTCTATTGATAGTACGGAGCGTACGGTGGCTTGTTCCGTCTTCTCTCAAGAGGCCGAGACGGCCATCTGGAGAGCCAGGACCGTCGCCAGGCAGGAGTTCACGGCCTTCAAGTCCACGTTCGATCCCTGCACGGCCCACCGCGAAGCGGCCGAACAGCTGAACAGGCTACTGGCGACGGCCACCCTGCTCGGCCCACCCGACCCGCCTCCTGGCGCTGGACCAGCGGGTCCGACCCCGTCGAGGAGGTCGAGACGCCGCTTCTGAGGCGAGAGGGAATCGTCGCCTGTCCGGGGTCGGCAGCCGTCAGGACAGCAGCGTGTCCACGCAGGATTCCCAGCGGAGCCCGCGGCTGTCGGCCTCCCCCGCCGCTCCCATCCGGGCGGCGAGGTCGGCCTGACCGGCCCAGAGGTCGAGACGACGGGCGATCGCCTTCGGGTCGGGGGGAACGACGTAGCCCGAGCGGTCGTCCACGACGAGCTCGGCGGGGCCGCCGCTGTCGATGGCGGTGAGGACGGGCTTTCCGGAGCGGAAGGCCTCCAGGGTCACGAAGCCATAGTCTTCCATGAGGGGAGCAAAGAAGACGCCCCGGCACCGGGCGTAGAAGGCCAGTAGCTCCTCGTCCGTGATGCGACCGACGAAGTCGACGCGGCTGCCGACCCCGAGATCGCCGGCAAGGCGCTTCAAGCCCTCCTCTTCCTCGCCGGTCCCGGCGATGACGGCACGGAGTTCCTTCGACTCCAGCGCGGCCATGGCCCGGACCAGCAGGTCGAGGCGCTTCGTCGAGTGGAGGCGGGAGACGGCAAAGACGAAGGGCTCGTAGCCTTCGGTTCGATAGAGCCGCTCGGGCGGCGGAGGGTAGAGCACCTCGGACGGAATCCCGCCGAAACGCCGGAGCCCGGCCGCGATGGTGTTCGACTGCGCGTAGAGCCTGGTCACGTGGCGCGTGAGCAGGTACCGGTCGGCGCCGTGAACGAGGACCCGGCGGATCGACTCCTTCAGGAGGTCCTTTCGCGACAGCTTGCTCCTGAGGGCCGGCCAGAGGTCGTAGTACTCCCGCATGCGGTGGTTCAGCCAACAGACGTGGCGGTGGTGGCGCACGGCGTAGCTCGGAAAGCGCAGGGAGACGATCTGGTCGACGGCGTGGCCGTCGCCCGTCATGCCCACGTCTGTCGCCCAGTTGGCGAGGTAGGCGGTGAACTGGCGGCCGAACCGGTTCTGCGGAGTCCGGACCACCTCCGCGAGGTGGCCTCGGCGCACGATGGCCCGGGCGAGCTCCTCGGCGATCACCCGGTGGCCGCCGCTGACCAGGGGCACGTCCGAGGTGACGACGAGGATCCTCCGCATGCTGGTCCGCGTCGGCGTCGCGAGTGGCGCGGATCGGATGGCCAAACCAGCCCAAGCATAGACCAGTTGCCAGGGGACGACGAGGGCGGCCCGGGCCGTGGGGGACGGGATGAGCACCCCTGCGCAGCAGGAGTCGTCAGCTTCGCGGGCGTGGCCGGGTCTGCTTCGCCGCTGTGGGCTGCGGCGCGGGCTCTTCCGCCGGACGCGCCGGCGTCCCGTCGCCCTTGACGTAGTGGGCCCACCACGCGAGGTAACGCCGGTAGCGGTCCCTGATGTGCGAGGGCGTCTTGAACTCGTGGTACTCGTCGGGATAGACGACGAGCAGGGTCTCGCGCCCCAGGGCCTTGAGCGACTGGTACATCTGCTCGCTGCCGAGGATGGGCACGTTCCAGTCGACGTTGCCGCCCATGAACATGGTGGGAGTGGTGACGTTCTCGACCTTCCGGAGGTAGTCGATCCGGTCCCAGATCTCCGGGTGCTCCCACGGGAGGCCGAGCTCGATCGTGTACTCGCGCTGGTACTGGTCGTGGCCCCACAGGCTCCTCGAGTCGGCGGAGCCGGCGCCGGAGATGGCGCCCTTGAAGCGGGTGGTCTGGGTGATGATGAAGTCGGTGGAGATGCCGCCGTAGGACCAGCCGCCCACCCCGAGCTTGTCGGGGTCCGCCAAACCCTGGGCGATGGCGTAGTCCACGATGGCCATGTCGTCCTCGAAGTCCTTGTTCCCCCAGTCCGCGTAGACCGCCTTGCAGAAGTCCTGTCCGTAGCCGGTGGACCCGCGCGGGTTCGGCAGGAGCACGACGTAGCCGTTGGCGGCCAGGAGCTGCGCGAGGTCCTGGAACTCGGAGTAGTAGGCCCAGACCGGTCCCCCGTGCGGCCGAAGGATCGCGGGGTAACGCCGTCCGGCGACGTACTCCGGCGGCTTGTAGACGTAGCCGTGGACGGTGGTGCCGTCCCGGGACGGGAAGGACACGTATTCGCCCCGGGCGAGCCTGACCCTGGAGAGCCACGCGTCGTTCGCGTGGGACACCTGGGTGAGCCGACCCCCGCGGGAGGTGAAGATCTCCAGCGGCCGGTCCGCGGTGGAGATGCTGGCGGCGACGGTGCCGTCCGGGCCCACAGTGTACTCGTAGATGGAGAGGCGACCGTCCACCGGCCGCGTCACGTGGCCGTCCGCAACCCTCACCTGGGCGAGGATCAGGGCGCCGTCGTCGTCCGCGATGAAGTCGATTGCGCTTCCGTCCGCAACGAACCGGGGAGAGCTGGCCATGCGATCGAGCGCCCGGGTCAGGACCCTGGCCGGTCCTCCCGCGGCGGGTGAGACAGCCACGTGCCGGGTCCCGTACCAGAGGAGATCGGGGTCGAGCTGGGTGGTGTAGGCGATCCACTGGCCGTCGGGTGACCACGCCGGCTCCCGGTCGTCGCCGGGTCCGCTGGTGACCGGCTTCGGGTGGGTACCTTTGTCGGCGTTGCCCACGTCCACCACCCAGATGTCGGAACGGAAGGTGGCGTCCGGATCCGGCTGGGAGCGGTTGCTGGCGAAGGCGAGCCGCTTGCCGTCCGGCGACCACGCGGGCGCAGAGTCGTCGTAGTCGCCGGAGGTCACCTGCCGGATCGTCCGGCCGGCGACGTCGCAGACGTAGAGGTGGGTCCGGCGGCGATCCAGGTAACCCTCGACGTCCTCCTTGAACTGGAGGCGGTCGATCACCCAGGGGCGCCGGGCCGTGGGCTTCGTGGCCGCCGCGGCTCTCTCGTCGCCCTCCTCCCTGCCTTTGCTCGCGGCCTCCTTGAGCTCCTCCGGGGAGGGGTCGCGCAGGACCAGCACCAGGCGGTGGCTGTCGGGAGACCAGCGGAAGTCACGGACATCCTGGACCGTCTCCGTCAGCTTCTCGGCCTCACCCCCGAGCCGGTTCAGCAGGTACACCTGCGTCTTGCCCTCTTTCCGCTTAGAGAGGAAGGCCAGGAACCTGCCGTCGGGCGACCAGCGCGGGTGGTCGGAGGACACGCCCTCGGCGGTGAGCGCGATGGCCTCAGCTCCGGCGGCCGGCGCCATGAAGATGCGCGTCTCCGACTTGTCGTCCTTCAAGGAGGTGGACGTGACGGTGTAGGCGACGAACCGGGAGTCCGGCGACAGCTGCGGGTCGTGGGCCTCGCGGACGTCGAAGAGGTCGTCGACATCGATCGGATGCGGTGCCGGAACGTCCTGGGCGCGGGCAGTGGAACCCGACGCGGCGACGGCAAGGAGAAGGACGGCCGAGTGAAGCTTCGTGAGCAAGGCAGTACCTCCCATCTCGTGGACGGCATGAGACTCTAGTCACGCGGCGACAGGAATGGCAAGCAGCAAGGGAGAGACGGAGCGCCGACCTCCGCCCCGCAAGCCCCTACGGCGTGAGGCTGTTCAGCGCCACGAAGGCCCCGCCGTTGCGCTCGCACAGCAGGCGCATGAGGGTGGCAAAGCGGATCCCGGTCATCTCCCCGTAGCGGGCCTGGGAGAAGATCGTCGGGAACCCGACGGCATGGATGCGCACCTTGCGCTCCCCGCTCTGGTCGGGGCGGTTGAGGTGGTCGACCGTCTCCAGAACCCGGTCGATCGAGTCGCCGGTGAACTCGTCGCCGAAGACGTAGAGGCTGATCCTCCGGTCCCGCCGCCAGTACGTGCGGATGGCGATCTCGATTCCCTCCACCGGGCTGGAGTTCGAGAAGGCGTTCCAGCCGCGCAGGCGGTTCATGATGGCCTGGCGCCGGGCCTTCGTGTCGGGGATCCACTTCCCGGAGTACTGGGAGAACATGTAGACACCCTCGTCGTTCATGATCTGCAGGCCCTTCACCTTCGGGTAGGCGTCGAGGACCTCCTTCATCTTTCGCTGGACGGCGGGCCAGGCAAAGCGCTGCATCGAGCCCGAGGTGTCGATGATGAAGATGATGTACTCGCTGTCGACCGGGATGCCCCCCACCGGGGCCTCCGGGGGTCTCCGGTAGACCCTCTCGGCCTGGAGGCGCTTCATCTCCTCGGTGAGCGCCTGCTGGGCGGCCACCAGGCGCCCGGCGATCGTGTCCTGGACCTCCGAGAGCTGCGTGGAGGCCTTGTACCGGCCCTGGATGTCGGTGAGGTCGCCGCGCAGGCGAGCGACGTTCTCCCTCTCCTTCGAGACCTGCACCTCCCGGCTCCGGAGCGCGCGCTCGAACTGCGTCGTCTCCCCCCGGACCTCGTGAAGCTCCTCCTCGAGGCGGGCGATGAGCCCCTGCAGGTCCTGCTGCGCCTGCTCGAGCACGATGGGCTCGCCCATCTTGTTCAGGACGAACAGGAGGATGATGGCCCCGAAGCCGCAGCACACCGCGTCCAGGAACGACAGCGAGAAGACCTCGACGCCCCGTCGCTCGTGCCGCCTCATGGCCAGTCACTCGAGGGAGTCATCATCGAGCCCCGGGTGGCCATCGCCACCTTCCAGAAGGCGGGGGACGCCATGGGGTCCCCCTCCATCGGGTACAGGATCACGTTGACCGGGACCCGGCTGGGCAGCGCGTCGAGGGAGCGCTCCAGCAGCTTCAGGCGGTCCTTGCTGGAGATCGTCTTGCGGCGCGGGGCCCCTTCGCCCTGGGTAGGGAGGCCGTCGGTGAGGAGGACGATATTGTCGGGGGGCGGGGCCATGGCCTTCGCCGCGGCGAAGGCGTGGTAGAGGCTCGTGCCCCCGATGGGCGCGGTCTGCCGGAGCACGGCGATGGCCTTGTCGATCTGCCCGCTGTCGCTGACCTCGAGCCACACGCCGTCGGTGCCCTCCACCACCGGCCGGGCCCGGGTGTTGAAGGCGTAGATCTGGTACTTCGCCCTGGGGGGCATCTGGGCCGCGAGCCAGTCCACCGCCTTCACCGCCTGCTGCCACTTGTCGGCTCGCATGCGGATCTCGGGGGCCAGGAAGCGGCGACGCACCGCGTTGACGATGTCGTCGGCGAGCATGCTCGCAGAGGCGTCGACCAGGACGAAGATGCGGTCGCCCCCCACCTTCAGCCCGGACAGGTACTGGCGGTCGCCGTCTCCCACGAAGCTGCGGATGTTGCGGCCCGGGACCTCCTCCCGCGGGGGCCCGCCGGAGAGCCGTTTCGCCCCCTCCTCCAGGGACTTCACGTCCGCCTCGAGCTTGTTGATGTGCTCACGGCTGGCGACGTTCTGACGGTCGTAGGTGGCCAGCTCCACCTCGATCTCCCGCAGGATGGCCAGAAGCCGCGTGGACAGGCCCTGGGTGACGACCCGCTGCCGCTCGATCTCACGCAGGGAGTTCCGGACCTCGACGAGCTTCTCCTGCCCCTCGAGGATCTCCTCCTCGCGCATCGTGGCCTCCGCCTGCAGGGCGTCGGTGACGTCGGTGAAGGTCTCTCCGGCCCGGGCCGCCACGATCATGTGGAAGAGGATGAGGGCCCCGAATCCGCAGGTGATGCAGTCGAGGAGCGACAGGCTGAAGATGTTGGTCTGGCGCTTGCGGGCCACCCCTCACTCCTCGGTCGCGATGAGCACCAGCTCCTGCCCCGGGCTGCCCACGCGCACCCGGTCGCCGGAGAAGACGACGGCCCGGCCCACGACCTGCTCGCCGTTGACGAACGTGCCGTAGGTGCTCAGGTCCTCCAGCACCACCTCGCCCCCGACCTCGAAGAAGCGACAGTGGGCGCGCGACACGCCCGCGGTCTCGCCGGCGAGGCGCAGTCCCCGGGCCCCGTCCGGGGGAGCGGTGCCCACGACCAGAGGCTCCGCGGTGAGGGCTCGGGCCCGGTGGCCCAGGAGGACGTGAGTCGGTCGAACCGCGCCTCCGAAGGGGACGGAGCCGTCGGCCGACGCCACCGGGGGCGGCCTGAGAACAGCTCCGGCGCCCCGGGAGCCCTCCTCCGGCGACGGCTCGCGACGCTCGAGGCGCGTCACGAAGAGCCGGAGGCCCCCCTTCACCGCCCGCAGCGTCTCGTGCTCCCGCAGCGCCCCCGCCGCGGCCGCCGGCCCGGGCAGGAGCACGACCTCGCTCCCCCGCATGGCGGCCAGGCGGCCCACGAGTCCCGGGATCCGGGCGGCGTGGGCCGAGACGAGAAGGGTCGTCGGCTCCCCCGGGTGCTTCAGGAGGCTCACCTTCTGGGCCAGCTCTTCGGCGTACTTCCGGGCCCACTCCTCGACCTCGGCCCGCTCCACCTCGACCTCGTGATCGTGGCCGCCTCCGGAGAGGGAGAGAGCCAACCGGTCCTCGCTCTCGAAGCGTTCGAGCCAGCCGGGAAGGCGGTCGTGCAGCGTCTGCTCGGTCTCGGCGTCGTGGAACGGGTCGAACCGCGTCTTGTGCACGAAGGCCTGGGCGATGCGGCGGGCGAGGGCGTCGTGCACCTCCTCGAGTCCCCAGCGTTCGATCGTGGCCACGCGCTCCCGGACGATGTCCTCTCCCTGGCGCATCTCGGTCACCGTGGCTCGGTGGAGGTGCACGTCGGCCAGCAGCAGCCGCTCACCGGGGAAGCCCGCGGTGGCCGCGGCCACCGCGCTGTCGACGAGGCCCACCACCGGGATGCCCAATGCCTGGGTGATGCCGAGGAGACGGCCCAGGGCCTCCGACCCGTGGAAGCCGGGGACGGCCAGGACCACCTCCTCCGTCCCCGCCCCGACGTCCTTCCAGAGGCTCCGGAGGTGGGCGTAGACCAGGTCGGCGGCGGTCAGCCCCTCGGGGAACGGCCGTCCCAGCGGCACGGCGTCGAGGCGTTCCCAGAAGCGGCTCATCACAAAGCGGGGCCGGAGGCGCGCGCGAGCGAGGGCCTCCGGGCCTACGAGCACGTCGTTTTCCTCGACGAGGGCGTAGCCCGGGCTGGGCCCGACGAGCGTCCCTCCGTCGCCGACCCCGAGGACGCCGGCGTCGGTCACATCGAAGGCGAGGGCGCGAGCCATGGTCCCCTCCCCGCTACACCTGCAGGTGCTGGAGCAGGTGCTCGTCTACGTAGCCCTCGGTGTCGAGCACCAGCCGCTCCTGGCGGAGCTGGAGCTGGTGGAGCACGAACATGATGCCCAGGCTCAGGAGGAGGGCGATGAAGGTCGAGTTGAAGGCGGTGCCGAGGCTCTCGGTGACGCCAGAGATATCGCCCTGCACCGCGCGGTGGGCCTGGGTCAGGGCGTTACCGATGCCCCTCACGGTGCCGATGAAGCCAATGGACGGGATCGCCCACGCGATGTAGCGGATCATGGCCAGCTCCGAGTCGAGACGGTCGGACTCGGCCTCGCACACCTCCCCGGCGATGGACGAGGCGTCCTGGATGCTCCGCGTGGCCCGGAAGCGCTGGAGGGCGGCCAGCAGCGTGCGCGGCAGGAGCCGTCGCTTCTCGGTCTCGGGCAGGCCCTGGATCTGCCGGGCGTACTCGCGCGCGTCCTCGGGGAGAATGCGGGAGCCCGCGGCCACCGGCACCAGCTCCTGATCGAGGAGGTCTCTCTCCCGGGTCGCGGAGATCCACTTGGATCCCATGATCGCCAGCGCCCAGAGCCCGAGGACGAAGCACGCCTCCTGCTCGAAGTCCTTGATCACCACCCAGACCGAGCGCTCCTGGACGTACTCGGGGTTCTCCCGCATCAGTCGCATCTGCTCGGCCAGCACCTCCTCGGCGTTGGGGCGCACCACCGTCACGTAGAAGGCGTGCACGAGCACGAAGGCGAGGACGAGCGACGAGAGCTGGTAGACGAAGTCGCCAGGTTGGGATTTCTTCATCTATATGTCTACTGGAAACGCCACCGCCTCGTCGGCCGGCACCTTCTCCGTCGGAACGAACTCCTCGAGCTGCTCCTCGGCATCCGCGGTGGGTGTGGGCTTCGGCGTGGGTGCCACCTCGACGGCGGGTGCGTCGGCCGCCTTCTGCGCCGGCGCGGACTCCTTCGGTGTCGCCGGCTCCGGCCCGGGCGCCTGACCTCCGGCGGTCGCAATCGCCCCCACCGCGAGGAGCGCGAACAGCAGGTTGCGCACGAGGGCGTTCATGGTGGGCTCTGTCCTCTCACTCTGCGTACCGTGCGATCCGGAATCCCAGGTCCGGCCGCGCGTCCTTGCCGTAGTCGCGGTAGCTCAGTCTCAGCTCGGTGACGGAGGCGTCCCTCCAGCTCGCCCCCCTGATCACATGGTACTCGCCCTCGGCGGGCCCCGTCGGGTCGGTCACCAGCTTTCCCGAGATGGAGGGGGTGATGGCGTAGAGGTCGTGCACCCACTCCGCCACGTTGCCGCCGAGGTGGAAGATCCCCAGGGCGTTCGCCCCGAGGGAGCTCACCGGGGCGGTGGCCGGATACTCGTCGGTGTAGTCCGGCAGGGTGCGCCGGAGAAGCTCGCCCGCACTCTGGTCGCCGTAGTTCCCGGCCCCCGGGGGGATGGGGAAGGCCTTGCCCCAGGGGTATCGCAGGGGGCCCTGGCCGCCCGGGTAGCGGGCCACCCGCTCCCACTCGGCCTCCGTGGGGAGACGGTATCCGGTCGACAGCGGCGCCCTCGCCACGAGACGGCCCCCGCGCTGCTCGTAGGCCGGCGGCAGCCCGTCTCGCTGGCTGAGCCAGTTGCAGTACGCTGCGGCCTGCTCCCAGGTGACGCGCACCACCGGGTAGGTGTCGACGTTCAGGCTCCGGGTCCCGGCGCGGCCCGAGTCGTGGCTGGCGAGGAACTCGCGGAACTGGGCGTTGGAGACCTCGGTGGTCGCCACGTAGAAGGGTCGGACGAGCTGGACGTCCCGGAGAGGCTCGTTCGCGCGACGGCCGGGCTCGCGGCGAGGCGCGCCCATCTTGATCTGCATGCCCTTCACGAGGACGAGCTCCTGCCCGGAAGCGGCGGTGGTCCGGGGCGGCATCGACTCCTCCCGGGCCTGCTCCTCGCTCTTGAGAGTGACCTTCACCGCCTGGGTGAAGCCGGGGCGGGGCGTCACCGTCTGCTTGTGGGGGAGGTAGCCCTCGCGGCGGATCAGGATCTCGTGGGGCAGGGCGATGAGGCTCAGCGTCTGGCTCGCCCGGCCCCGGGGCTCCCCATCGACGAGCAGCTCCGCGTCGGGCGGACGCGCCTCCACCTGCACCTCTCCCAGCCGCGGGGCGAGCGACAGGGACTCCTCGCGACGCTCCCCCGGGGCGATCTCGACGGTCAGGTCGGCGTCCTCGTGGCCGGCCTTCGTCACCTTCACGTCGAGGGCGCGACCGGGGGCCACGACCAGCTCGAGCGGCGTCTCTCCCCGCCACTTCCCGTCCACCGTCACCGCTGCTCCCGCGGGGTCGCTGGCGAGCGCGAGGACGGCGTCGGCGGGAGCCAGCTCCACCGGCGGCACGGTGAGGGGCCGGCCGGCCGCGACGGTAATCCTCCGCGAGGCCGGCTTGAAGGCGTTCAGCGAGTACGTGACCTCCCGGCGGCCGGCGCTCACCGCGGTGGTCAGCGGCGTCGTACCCAGAGACCGTCCGTCCACGCGCACCGTCGCCCCCGGGGGGACGGTCGCGAAGCTGACCGGGGCGCTGTTGGCCGCCAGCGCAACCTCGAGCTGCTGCTCGGCACCGCGACCCTCGATCTCCAGAGTCGTCCGGAACTCGACGTAGCCCTCGGCGCGGACCACGATCTCCCGCTCACCCGCGGGCACCGACACCGGCGCCAGCGGTGAGGTGCCCACCACCTCGCCGTCCACCACGAGCTCGGCCCCCTCGACATCTCCGGTGTGGACGACGAGGCGGCCGGGCAGGCGCTCGAGCGTGTACTCCAGCGCCTGTCGGGACGAGGTGGTCACCTCCACCGGGGCCTCGAGTCGGCGATACCCCTCCTTCTCTGCGACCAGGGTGTACGAGCCGGGGCGGGCGACGAAGCTCGAGCCCCACGGGACAGCCGGCGGGAAGCCCTCGAGGGCGACGTCGTCGGGCTCGGGGTCGATCGTAACCTCGACCGAGCGCGCGGTGGCGATGAAGGCCACCAGCAGCGCCACCGCCGCGACGAGGACACCGACGAGGAGACGCGAGAGGCGTCGGCGCAGCCCGCCCGTGCGGGTCTCCCCCATCGTCCCCGGGGTGAAGGTGATCGGGGTGACGGCGCGACCCGCACTTCCCTCCTCCGCGGCCGGCGGGGGCTCGCGGGGCGGGGGGACCAGGACCACCGGCGGCTCGGTGGGGTTGAGGTCCGCGAGCTGCGCGACGCGGAGGTGCACGCCGTCGGCGCGGAGCGCGGCCTCGAGCTGGGTGGACCCGATCCGCAGCACGTCCCCGTCGCGCAGCCAGTGGGACGCCGCCAGCCGGGTGCCGTTGCACACCACGGGCACCCCGCCCGCGGGCTGGATGAAGACGTCCCCGTCGCCGAGGCCGAGCCAGGCCAGGGGGGCGGGTGTCCCCGGTATCTCCACCGGCGAGTCCGGGCCACCGAGGGCGATGGGGAAATCCCCCTCTCCCAGGCGGGTCGTCCGCGCCCCGTCCTCGACGTGGAGGGTCATGCTCAGATGGCCTCCTCGCAACGCACCACGAGCGGGGGCGGTGCGGCGGCGGGCTTCACGACGAGCTGCTGCCGCACGTCGCGGTAGCCGCTCCGCGTCCCGATCACGGTGTAGGTGCCCGGCCGCAGCTCGAGTGTCTTGCGCTCGAAGGTTCCCAGCCGCCCCACCTTGTGGACCACGACCTCGGTCTCCCCGTCGGACTCCAGCACCACCGCCACCGGCGTGCGCGCCGCCACGAGGGCGCGCTCGAGGGCCGCGACTTGCTGGCGGTGGCGGGGCCCGGCAGCGTCGACCTCGTGCGCCTGCTGGAGCAGCAACTCCGCCTCGTGGGCCACCGCGTCCGTGGCCAGGCGCAGGGGGTGTCCGATGTGGAAGTCCAGCTTCTCGGCGAGGACGGCCCGCCGGCTCGATCGCGCGCGCCCCTCCAGGGCGAAGGCGACCGCGGGATCGAGCTTCAGCGCCGCTTCGTACTCGGCCAGGGCCCGGCGCCAGTCTTCCTTCGCCTCGAGATCACGAGCCACCTCGCGCTGGCGGGCGAGGGCCTGGGTGCGCTCCGCCTCGTCGACGCGCCGACGAGCGTCGACCAGGGCCGGCGAGCCGGGCTGGAGGGCGCCCGCGCGAGCGAGCGCCTGGCGCGCCGCGGGCCAGTCCCCCCGATCGAACGCGGCCTGGGTCTCGGACATGGCTGCCGCGAACTCCTCCCCGGCCCGGCTCGGGGCCTGCTCGGCGGCCGTGTAGTCTCGGGGCGGGTCGGCGCGCGGGCGCGGCAGGGCGCGGGCGGGCCTGGCCTCGCCTCGCGGCGGCGCGGGAGCGGCCTCGGCTGGTGCGGGAGGGGCCTCGGCCGGCGCGGGAGCCACCGGGGTCGACGCGGGCCGGGCTTCGGGGGGAGGGGTCGAGTCGGCGACAGTCTCAGCCGGCGCCTCCGCCATCGCCGGCTCGGCCTCCGAGACGGCGAGGGTCGGCGGCGCTGGAGGCTCGGCCAGCCGGGGGAGCACGACGACGACGAACAGGACGGCGACGGCCAGGAACCCGAGGAGGGCCACCTGGCCCAGGGACCGGGAGCGAGGGCGCCCGGGGTGGGCGGGCGCCTCGGCCGCGGGCAAAGGGCCGGCGGCGGGCGCCACCCCCACGCCGGGGACGCGGGGCGGCGCCTGCAGGCGCACCTCCGGCCGAGGCGAGGGGGCCGACGATCGCGGCGCGAGCTCCTTCTCGACCTCCCGCAGCGCCTTCTCGACCGCGGCCATGTCTGGCGGCCTCCCCTCCGGGGTCTTCGCGAGCATCGACGCCACCAACGCGCGGAGGCTCTCCGGGACGGGGTGCGTGGTGCCCAGGGGTGGCGGCGGTTGGGTTCGGACCTGGTCGTCCGTGGCCGTCGCGGAAAACGGCGGCCGCCCCGAGAGAAGCTCGTGGAGGAGCGCGCCCAGGGCGTACACGTCGTCTGCGGGCTGTGCGGGCTCGCCCGCGCGCTGTTGGGGGCTCATGCTCGCCCGGGAGCCTCCCCCCTGAAGCACCAGCCCCTCGTCGTCGTGCGGCCGGGCCACGGCGGCAATGCCGAAGTCGGCGAGATGGGCGCGCCCGGTCTCGTCGAGGAGAACGTTGGCAGGCTTCACGTCGCGGTGCACCACCCCGAGCCGATGAAGGTGATCGAGCGCCTCCGCGAGCTCACGTCCCAGGCGCACGACCGCGAGCGGCGCCGCGCCCCGGAGACGACCGGCGTCCCCGCCCTTCATGTGCCGGAGAACGACGGCGGCGCCGTGGATCCCCTGCGCGAAGCCGTACACGGGCACGATCCCCGGGTGCCGCACCTTGCGCACCAGCCGCGCCTCCCGGCGCAGGAGGGCCACCCGCTCCTCCGGCGCGTCGGCGGGGAGGACCTTCACCACGACCTCTTCGCCGCGGGAGGCGTCCCGGGCAACCCAGGCCTCCCCCATCCCACCCTGGCCCAGCGGTCGGACGAGGGTGAGCTGGGGCAGGAACTCGAGCCCTGGCTCCAGCGGGGTCATCGGGTGAGGAGTGTAGCGGTTCTCAGGGCCCCTGGAGCGGGGTCACCACGACCGCCGGGACCCCGGGCTCCCCGAGCGGCGCCGGGCTCGTCGGCTCCGCGGCCGTGGGCTCGGTCACCGGTGCGGGCGCCGAGGTGACGTTGATGTCCTCGGGCAAGGAGGCGTCGGTGCGGGCGATCTGCCTCAGGAGCGCCCGCCACTGCTCGAACTGCGCCTCCGCCGACCCCGTGAGCTCGACGGTCTTGCCGTCCACGTCGACCACGAGCTCGGTGACGTCCGCCCCGAAGGACTCGGCGAGCTCCTCCAGGGCCGCCTTGTGCATCTCCAGCTCGGCCCCGTCCTGGAGACCGCTCTGCACGGCCGCGATGCCACCCAGGACCGCGACGTCCTTGGCCATCCCCGTCCCGCGGTTGTGGGCGGGCAGGAGAATCCCACCGATGACGGCGACGGCACCACCAATCAGCTTGCCCCACTTCTTGTTGTTGAGCGCGTCGTAGGCTGCCTGCTCGGTGTAGCTGTTGGCTCTCCAGTCTCCGTACGGCTTGCCCATCCGCGCGTAGAAGTCGGAGTAGTACTCGTTGAGGGTGTCCACGAACATGTCGTCCCGCTCGCGGATGAGACCGAGGCGGACCAGCATCGGATCGGACTCGTCCGGCAGCCTCACCACCTCGTAGCGGCCCTTCTTGTCCGACTCGAGGTACGGGCCGAAGGTGTCGGGGGCGAACTCGGCGGCGAACCGGAGACGGGCGACGTCGCGGATACGGACGAGGTCCTTCTTCTTCCGCTTCTCGCGCGCCTTCACGAGATCGTTGGCGATCTCGTTGTAGAGGCCCTGGAAGGGATCGAGGCCGTCCACGTTCTCGGCCGCGTAGGACAGCACCTTCGCCTCGCGTCGGTAGTCGTCGTCGAGCCAGTTCCTGCCCGTCGCGTCCCAGGCCACGATCCGGACCTTCAGCTCCTTGCCGTGGGACGTCTCGATCTTCCCGACGATCGAGAGCTCGGCCCAGGGCACGCCCCCGGGCACCACCCGGACCGCGCCCCACTGCCCCGTGGACTGGAGGGTGTTCCGCAGGTGGGTGGGCAGGAACCGCGCCTCGGCCTTGCGCACCGAGGGCTGGATCCCCTTCTCGGTCAGGGTCTCCCGGTCGTGGTCGTCGATGCTCGGGGAGAACAGGTCGATGGCGATGTCGAGACGCTGCTCCTCCGGGATCTCACCCTTCGGAAGCAGCGCCTCCACGTCGTCGTCGCTCGCCAGTGCGAGGGGGGCGGGGCCCAGCCCGACGAGCACCGCCAGGGCCAGGGCGCCCACGCTCCGGCCGTGTCCTCCGTTCATGGCCGCTCCTCCGCTCACGAGCCCGTGCTCCTCTTGTACTCGCGGTACTCGTCCCAGAGCTTCTCGCGCAGCTCCGGGTCATCTTCCTTCATCGCCGCCTCGCGGAGCTGGCGCGCGACCACGTCGTCGTCGTGCCCGTCACCCACGTCCTTCGGCACGCGGGGGTCACCGTCCGCGCGGTCGCCTTCGACGCCGCCAGTGGAGGCGCTGCCCCCCGCGGCGCCACCCTCGTCCCGCGATCCCCCGGTCGAGCTGGCGCCGGTCTGGTCGCCACCCTGAGTCCCGGCCCGCTCACCTCGCCCCTGCTGGCCGGCACTCTGGCCCGTCCCGCCGCCGGCCGCAGCCTGGCTCCCGGAGCCGCCGGACCCGCCCGTCGCCGCTTCGGCTCCACGGGAAGGAAGCGGGTCCGCACGTTGCTTCTCCTCGAGATCCTGCTGCTGCTCCAGCAGCATGTCGTCGAACTCCGCCAGAGCCACCTGGAGACGGCTATCGAGGGCGTCGCGCTCCTCCTCCGGAGTCATCGCGCCGCCCCCGGCGGGAGGTGCGCCCGAGGTCGAAGCCGCGGAGCCGCTCGAGCCGGCGGCCGAAGGGGCACCGGACGCGGAGCCGGACGTGCGGGAGGCGCCGCTCGCTCCCGCGGCGCCGGCCGCCGAAGGCTGGGCACCCGACGATCCCTGGGAGCCAGAGGCTGCGCCGCCGCTGCCCCCCGCCGCCGCGCTGGCCTGCGATCCGGCCGGGCCGCCCGGGGAGCCCGACGTGCCGGTCGGACCCGCGGAGCCG
>Ga0316576_10000693_pt1 | contig 16563 bp, 18 predicted proteins | sample S0NA_FD_203075 | JGI IMG/M metagenome (GOLD analysis project Ga0316576, IMG submission 203075) | Rhizosphere microbial communities from salt marsh grasses in Alabama, United States - S0-2_050615r3r5 | ecosystem: Host-associated > Plants > Roots > Rhizosphere | place: USA: Alabama | collected... | reverse complement strand
ACGTGGCAGTAGATCATGTTGATCACTTCGAGCTCGTGCTGGTGCAGTGCGTCGGTGCCCGCGGCACAGCAGTCTTCCACCAGCACGACGTTGAAGCTCTCATCGGCGAGCGAGCGCACCGTGGAGCTCACGCACTGGTCGGTGTAGATGCCGGCGACGACCACGTTGCGGATGCCCATGTTGCTTAGCACCAGGCGCAGGTTGGTACCGGTGATCGCGCTGTCGGTGGTCTTGGTAACGACGATCTCGCCCGGTTCCGGCGCCAGCTCCGGCACGATCTGCGACGCCTCGGTGGTGAGCGGCATCAACAGGTTGTTCCAGCCGGGCATCTTCTGGCTCAGGGAGCGATCACGGCCATCCTCAAGCAGACAGGCGATGCGGGCATGGATAACGTCGATGCCCTTGGCGCGGAAGCTGTCCTGCAACGCCCGCAGGGTCGGGATGACGGTCCCCCGCATGCGCTCGTGAAACGGCGCCCAGCGCGCGCGCTCGACCGGGTCATCGCGCAGCACCATGCCGTAGTTCTGCACGTCAATGCACAGCAGCGCCGTCTCGGTCGGCGGCAGCACCAGGTCCTCGGGCTCCGGGGCGCCCTGGTAGTAGAAGGAGCGGTTGCGGGTTTTCCAGGACATGTACGCTCTCCCGCGCAGATTGATTGAGGTGTCTCGCACTGTGCCAGATCGGCACCGCCGATCCCAGAGGGGCGTCGTGATCCGAAAAGCTAGCTCACCACTGCCAAAGCTGCGAGGCCGCGCCCGGGGACGCCGACTTCAGTCGGCAGGCGGCGGGAGAACTGCGAATCTTCAATGCAGAAACAGCGCAGATCCCTAGAATTTTGGTGAACTTTCACCGTATGGACAACGCGCCCGAGATGAAACAGACCCTGCTGCAGGAGAAATATCCCGTCTACACACTGGAGGTGGACAAGATCGAGTGCCGCTTTGCGGACATCGACGCCATCATGGGGCATCTACGCGACTGCGTGGAAGGCCACAAGGTGGCACGCATGATCGGGGAGTTCGACCACTTCGCGCACACCCGCGCGCTGCCCGAGGGCGAAATCGCGGGCAACATCCGCGCGGCAAAGCACATCGTCTTCTGCTTCGGCACCCACCTGCCGAACCCGCACGTGATGGCGGTGCGCCCGCGCTCCATCGGCGTCGCGGACATGGGCGATCGGTTCGTCATCAGCTTCCTGGAGGCACCGATGCCGCTCGCCAACAACGCCATGGAGACCTGGGTCAAGGCCGTCGTCGCACCACCCGCCTCCGCTGCAGCCTGACCTCGGCCGCGGGGACACCCTTGCCGCTAAAGGGGGTCGCGCCGGGCTCGCGGCGCGGGCCAACTTGCTATAGCCGGGGGCCGACTGAAGTCGGCGTTCCCAGGGCGCACTAGGCCTTGGCGCGCGCCTTGGCAACGGACTCGGCGGTGATCTCGCCGGCGGCCATGCGCTCCACCTTGCCGAGCACCTGCGCCTCTAGGTCCTGCTTGAAGCGCTCGACGCGGGCGAGCAGGGTCTGGTCGGCGACACCGAGGATCTGGGCCGCCAGCAACCCCGCGTTGCGGGCACCGTCGATGGCGACGGTGGCCACCGGCACGCCGGGAGGCATCTGGACGATGGAGAGCAGCGAGTCCTCACCGGACAGGGCCTTACTCTTCACCGGCACGCCGATGACCGGCAGCGGCGTGATGGCGGCGACCATGCCGGGCAGGTGGGCCGCGCCGCCGGCCCCGGCGATGATGACCTTGAGCCCACGCCCGAGCGCCGACCCGGCATAGTCGTACAAGCGCTTCGGCGTGCGGTGGGCCGAGACAATGGTCATCTCGTAGGGCACGCCCAGCTCCGTCAGGGCGTCGGCGGCGGCCTGCATCACCGGCAGGTCCGAGTCGCTGCCCATGATGATGCCCACCTGCGGCTTCGAAGGTTGGTTTGACATGGCCACTGTCGGGTCGGTAAAGATTCAGAAGCGGTTACTGCCGGAGACTGTCACCCCGGCCAACCCATCGCTATCGGGATCGCTATCGGGATCGATCGTCGACGCCGATTCTGCTGCGCTTGGTCGCCTCACGCCCCCGCACGTCAGGCGATACGTTCCTCGCCGGTCACGGACAGCAGATCGCGCACCTGCTCGGCCTTGGCGCGCGCCTGCTCGATGTCTTCGTCCAGTATGGTCACGTGCCCCATCTTGCGATGCGCGCGGGTCTCGGCCTTGCCGTACAGGTGCACCGAGACACCGGGGATCGCCAACGCCGCGCGCAGGCCGCTGATGATAGGTCGGCCGCGAAAGCCGGGCTCGCCCAACAGGTTCAGCATAGCCGCCGGGCGCAGCAGGTCCGTCGTCCCCAACGGCAGGCCGGCGATGGCACGCAGGTGCTGCTCGAATTGGTCGGTGACACAGGCTTCGATCGTGTAGTGACCGGAATTGTGGGTCCTTGGTGCGACCTCGTTCACCAGTAGCTCGCCGGCCTCGGCGAGGAACATCTCGATGCCGAAGATGCCGACGCCGGCCAGCGCTTCCACCGTATCGACCGCCAGCCGGCGGGCAGCGTCGGCCGTGGCGGCGTCGATGCGCGCCGGTGCGAGCAGGATGTCCAGGATGTTCTCCGCCGGACGCATGCACATCTCCACCGGCGGATAAGAGACAGTGACACCGTCGAGCCCGCGCGCCACCATCACGGCCAGCTCCAGGCGCGCCGGCACGAACCGCTCCACCAGCGACGGCACGGGTAGGTGCTTGGCGAAGTCGGCAGGCTCGCGCATCACCTGCACACCGCGACCGTCATAGCCGCCGCGCCGCGCCTTCTGCACCAGCGGATAGCCGAATCGGGCGAACTGATCCGCCTCCGGCGGGTCGGCCACCGCGAACTCGGCACTCGGGATGCCGGCTTCGGTGAGCACCTGCTTCTGCCGTAGCTTGTCCTGGATGTCGGCCAGCAGGCCCGGACACGGGAAGATGCGATGGCCCGCCGCTGACAGCTCCGCGAGGGCCTCGGTGTCGATGTCCTCGATGTCGAACGTGGTCACATCGCAGGCGCTCACCAGCTCGCGCAAGGCCGCCGGGTCGTGGTAGGTACCGACGATCTGCTGCCCGGAGAGCTGCCCGGCGGGGCTATTCGGATAGGGGTCCAGCACGGTGCAGGTGCAGCCGATGCGCTTGGCGGCAGCCACCAGCATGCGCCCGAGCTGGCCGCCGCCGATGATGCCGAGATGCGCGACGGGATAGGGGTAACGGTCGTCGGCGGCGGTCATGCACCCATGGCCTCTTGCCGGCGCAGCCGCTCGCGGGTCTGCTCGAAAGCGGCCTTGGCGTTGGCGAGCCGCACCGCGATCTCGGGCTCGTAGTCGATGGCAAAGTCCCGGAACGTACGCGCCACCAACGACAGCTCGCGTCCGCGCCAATGCACCAAGTGCCAGCGACGCATAATCGGAAAGCCGTCCACGTCCAACAGCGCCAGCCCACCGCCAGCGCTCTCCAGTCGCAGCGAGTGCAGCGACAACACGGAGATGCCCAGGCCGCCGACGATGGCGTGCTTGATGGCCTCGTTGCTACCGAGCTGCATGCGCACCCGCGGTTCCAGGCCAGCCTCGTGGAACCACTTGACGACGGCGTCGCGGATACCGGAGCCGGGCTCGCGAAGGATCAGGCTCTCATCCGCGAGCCGTTCCATGGGGATATTCCGCTCCACCGCCAGGGGGTGATCCGCACGCGCTACCACCACCAGCGGATTCGGCGCGAAGGGGATGGACTCGATCTGCTCGTTGTCCTCCCGCGGCTGACCGGAGACGTAGAGGTCGTCGTCGTGCGCCATCAGGCGCTCCAGGATGTGTTCGCGGTTGGTGACGCGCAGCGACACCTCAATGCCGGGATACTGCTTGCAGAAGGCGCCGAGAATCTCCGGCGCCACATACTTGGCTGTGGTGACCACGCCAAGGCGCAGCCGTCCTCGCTTCAGGCCCTTCAGGTCCGAGAGCTTGACCTCGAGATCGGTCAAGGTGCCGAGGATCTCGCGGCACGCGCCGTAGACCTCGCGGCCGGCGTCCGTGGGCTCCACGGTGCGGCCCACATGCCGGAAGAGCGGCGTGCCCAGGGTCTCGGACAGCTTCTTGATCTGCATCGAGACCGTCGGCTGGGTGAGGAACAGCTCCTCGGCGGCCCGGGTGAAGCTGCCGAGCCGCACGATGGCCTCCAGCAGTTGCAGCTGGCGCAGCGTGGCGTGGCGGATCAGGTAATCGGCACCACCCGGGAAGGGGTGGCGGCCGTCGTTGGCAGGGGACATACTGGTGCTGCGGTCGACACCGGCACAGCCGTCACGGCGACCCTGTTCGGACCGTCGACGGGAGCGACCGGGTCCGGCCGCATTGTCGGTGCTGCCGCGGGGTTTCACCCTCTGTCGGCGCTAAACGCGACAGGATAGCTGGTTATGTCACCCTGTTCCAGCGACTTGAGTCGCTGGGGGCTGGGAACCGAAGCAGCCCCCAGCCCTCATGGGTCAGTCGGGCCAGATGCGGGGGGCGGCCTGGAAGGCGTCCTCACGCTCCGGGGGCAGGGCCGGGCCGGTGGTACCGGCCGGTTTGGCTGGGCCGCGGCGGCGGCTAGCGCCAGTCGCGCGGCGGCTGGTGGTGGTGCTGGCAGGTGCCGCTGGGGTGGCCGTTGGTTCACTCATGGGGCCTCAACCTCGTACTCGATCGGCTGGATTGCTCAGCCGGTGACTAACGTATCAACGCGCTCGGCGAAGTCCTGCGCCGCAGCACTTATCTCGTCGCTGCCCTCTTCGGCGAACAGCGTGAGATTTACGTAGGTGCGGCCGAAGCTCTGGTTTGGGTAGATCCCGGTCTCTTCCGAGAGGTCCGCCACCCGGTCCAGGAAGTCGCGCAGCGCCTCGTAGTCCGCAAACTCCAGTCGCCGCTCCAGTCGCACCGGCCGCTGTCGCCGACGCCAGCCGTGCGCCGGCGTCGGCGGCCCCTGTGGCGGCGGTGGACCCTCGCCCCGTTCAGAAGTAGGCCCGGTCATCACGGCCTCCGTCCGCCGCAGCGCCCAGCGACCTGAGCCATTCCTCGACCTCGCCGGCGTGGTGCTGCTCCTCGCGCAACAGCACCTCGAAGAAGCCGGCGTTCTCCGCATCGCCGATACGCCGGCAGAACTCGGTCGCCTCTTCGTAGAGAGCGACGATTTCCGCCTCCAGCGCCCGATCTTGCAGCAGCAGATCGACGAGGTTGCGCGCCACGCCCGCCGGGCGCAGCTGCGAGGCATTGGGCGCAACGCCGAGCCCCAACATGCGCTTGACCAGGCGCTCGGCGTGCTGGAGCTCCTCCACCACCTCGCGCCGGAAGCGATCTCCCGCGTCCTTGAGCCCCCAGGCATCGGCGAGCCCGGCCTGGGTCATGTACTGCTGCACGGCAGAGTACTCCAGGCTCAGCGCCCGACCGAGGTAGCCGAGGGTGCGGGGATGGATGGTTGCGCTACGCATCAGAATGAGGGGCTAAGGTCTAGCTGCTAGGGGCTAGGCGGAGCGATCTGGCTGCCTAGTCGTAGGGTGGACAAGCGGAGTGCGGTCCACCGCTGAGACGACGAGATGCTGCTGAGTTGGTGGATTTCGCTTCGCTCATCCTCCCTACCCGCTTGTCAGGGGCTAGGCGGAGCGACCTGGCTCCCTAGTCCCTAGCTCCTAGTCCCTCGGTCCTCATTCAGTCGGCCGAGCCACTGCCGGTCGGCAGCACAGGCTCCACCTCCTTATGCGGGCGGGCGATGATGTGCGCCGCCACCAGGCCGTCCCCGACCCGCTCGCAGGCGTCCGCACCGGCACGCACCGCGGCGTTCACGGCACCGGTCTCACCGCGCACTAGGACGGTTACATAGCCGCCCCCGACGAACTCGCGGCCGATCAGGCGCACTTCGGCCGCCTTGGTCATCGCGTCCGCCGCCTCGATGGCCGGCACCAGGCCGCGGGTTTCGATCATGCCGAGGGCAATGCCCATGGTCTCGTTTGCCATTGTCTCGTCTCCGTTTGGTTTGTGCGCCAGGCGTCACCCGCCCGATTCGCATGTTTTCGTATGCACTGCGCCAGCGAGTCCATCCGGGCCCGCGGCGCGTCGATCACTCGCCGCCCTTGGGCAGGACCGGCTCTACCTCCTTGTGCGGGCGGGCGATGATATGCGCCGCCACCAGGCCGTCGCCGACCCGCTCGCAGGCGTCCGCACCGGCACGCACCGCCGCGTTCACCGCACCGGTCTCACCGCGCACTAGGACGGTTACATAGCCGCCCCCGACGAACTCGCGGCCGATCAGGCGCACTTCGGCCGCCTTGGTCATCGCGTCCGCCGCCTCGATGGCCGGCACCAGGCCGCGGGTTTCGATCATTCCGAGGGCAATGCCCATGGTCTCGCTCGCCATTTGTGTCTCTCCGTCTGTGTCAGCTTTAGAATTTGCCTTGCGTGTTCCCGGGCACCATGCGTGGCCGGGAGGAATCTCGATGTCTCAGCGGCCAGGTCGGCCGGGTGCGAAGGCGTCGCCGGTTCGCTCCAACAGCGGCATCACCTCCGAGTGCGGTCGGGCGATGATGTGCGCCGCCACCAGGCCGTCGCCGACCCGCTCGCAGGCGTCCGCGCCAGCGCGCACGGCGGCGTTCACGGCGCCGGTCTCGCCACGGACCATGACGGTGACGTAGCCGCCGCCGACAAACTCACGCGCGGTGAGCGTCACCTCAGCCGCCTTGGTCATGGCATCCGCCGCCTCGACGGCGGGCACCAGGCCGCGGGTCTCGATCATGCCGAGCGCGATGCCATACCTTGCTTCTGCCATGGACTTGCCCTCAGTGTGCCGGCGGCGTTTATGCGGCCTTGGCGGAGTCGTTGGTCTGCGCCCCGGAGGACGCGTCGCTGCTTGCGGAGCCGTTGCTCCTAGCACTGGGCGCCGGCTTCGCGATGGTCTCCGGCGCCCAGTGGTCGATGATTCCGCCGATGGTGAGATCGGTCAGAATGTCCGGGTTGCCCATCGCATAGCGCCCGGCGGAGCCGCTCACCGTGAACACCCAGTTGCCGGGGCGCGTGCCCACCGGGTCCGTGGCCACCTGCAGCTTGCCCTTCCGATCCTGGAGGACGCGCAGCGCACAATGCCCGAGCCCCGGCACACGCTGGGTGCAGTAGAGGGTGCCCACCACCTGATTGATCTCCATGGCTCAGCCCTCTCCCGGCGGCGGCCAGTCGTCGATAATGCCGACGATGGTGAGATCGCTCGGGTACGCCTTGCTGCCGGCGGCCTCGCGCGCGGCCGAGCTGCCAACGCAGATGACCCAGTCGTCCGGCTTGCAGCCGATGGCGTCCACGGCCACCAGCTGGCTACTGCCGTCTTGCACAACCTGCAGGTGCTTGTGCTCGAACTCCGGGATCCGGTAGGTGGATACCAACGGCTTGACGACGCGGCAGATCTTCATTGCTCGCTACCCCTGTCGCGGCCTCAGTGCGCGGCCGCCGCGGCCGGGGCGAGCGACGACCCGACGACCTCGATGGGCGCCTGTTCGTCGCAGTCGCGCACCGCGCGCAGGCAGTGCAGCAGCCCGTCCTCGCAGAGCTTCGGGTAGCGTGCCTTGAGTGCCGCCGCGACCCGCTCGCAATGGGCCACCGCGCGCTCGCGCGCACCCGGCACCTGGCCGTGGTAATCGAAACGCACGACGATGGGCACCGGCAGCTGCCGCGACACGTTGAGCCCGGTGAAGATCTTGATGCCGACGTCCAGGTCCGCCGCGCCCTCCTCCACGGTGCTCAAGTATGCAAAGTAGGTGAGATTGCGCAGCTGGATCTCCTCGAAGCCGATGCCGGCGCCGATGAAGCGCTCGGCATGGCCGATGTCGGCGTAGCCACCACCGTGGAACTGCCTGACGTAATCGATCTGTGAAATGTTCTGCTCGATGAGCCAGGCGATGAGCTCGGCCATGCCGGCTCGGACCGCACCACCGGTCTCCAGGGCGACTTGGCGGGCGCGCGCTCCGGTGGCCTTGTCCGGCGCATGGGCATGCACGAGCTCCAAAATGCGGGTACGGGCCTCGGCGGCGCCGAGGCGTTGCGTGATCTCGTAAACCTTGGTGGCGTCGAGCCAGTGGTCGAGGTCGCAGTTTCCGTCGGTGTCCGGCACATGCACGCGGATGGCGTCGGTATCCGTGTCCATGCCGATCAGCAGTAGATCCACCGAGGCGCCGCAGCAGAAGCCGTTCTCCACCGCCTGGCGGAAGGCCTTGAGACGCTCCCAGCCCTCCCGGGCGGCGGCCTCGTCGTCGGAGCCATGCTTGGCGCAGCCCTGGTGGGCCGGGTCGACGCTGCTGAAATGGTAGAGCACCACCTTGAGATAGCGGGTGGGCTCATCGGCCGTGTTCGGCACGCCTTCTCGGAACCGCAGCAGCTCCGTCTCCACCCACTTCTCAACGGTATTCTCGATGTCGAAGAGCGAGCCCGCGTAGGACTTGCGCCGCACCGCACCGTAGGGCAGCCGCAGCACGAAGCTGATGGCGTGGGCCAGGCGGCCGTCGGCGCACGGCGTGACATCCATCAGATGGAAGCCGCAACGCTGCAGGAAGGCCTGAAACGGCGTGCCGTCGCGGCCCTGCAGCGGGTCCATGGTGTAGAAGTCGTCGCTGAATCGACGGTAGGTCTCGAAGACGCAGGCCGCGAAGAGCCGGCGCATGTCGAGCCCGGTGACCCAGGTCGCCTCCAGGATGTGCGCCGGCAGCTCGAAGCCCAGCTCGCGGCGGGCGACGGCCTGAGCTCGGTCGATGAAGTCCGGCTCGCAGCGCTCGGTGGCAATGCGCTGCAGCACCGGCACGATGGCGTCGAAGGCGCCCTTCACGGAGGACTCGTAGGCATGCAGCCGATCGTTGGTGGCGACATCCGTGAGCGGGTGCGAGCCTTGGCGCCCGAGACCGCTGCTCCGCGCTGCGGCCCAAAGCGCGGTGGATGCGCCGGCAGCAGCCGTTGATTGAGTGGGCCGTGACGCAGGCTGCCGTGGCACCGGGCTCGAGCGCCGGGCACGGGCAAGCTCCGCCTTGGCCTGGGCCCCGGTGCGCTCGGCGCGCTTGACCTGAGTTGCCAGTGCGCGCTGCGCAGTCCCACGGGGGCGCGCGTCGGCATCGACCCTTGCAGCCGACCGGGGGGTGAGGCTCGGCGCAGTCCCGCCGCCTGTCGCACCCTGAGCCAGGCGGCTAGAGGCACGCCGCCCCGCTGGCGACGAGAGCCCCCGGCTACGCGGCGATTGCACTGGTCGGCGTGGCATGACGGTTCGGCGACTGCTGCGGTTGGCTGCTCAGGTACGCGACGTTCGTGCCCGATCAGCCCCGGGCGCCACCGGAGTAGGTGATCAGGGCGCCACGATCGGTACCGCCGGCCGCGCCGGTCACGCGGCTAGTAGGCACTGCGCCGACGTCGTTGCGCTTGCGGTCAACCGGTGGCATGGCACCCATGGGGCCCGGGCGGGTGGGATTGCGCCGACGCGCCGAGGTGCCCTCGGTGCCGGTGATTCGCTCGCCGCGATCCCAGTCATCGCCGGTGATCTTCAGCCCGGCGCTCTGGCCCTCGCCGGTAACCCGCGGGCGGACCGGCGCTTGGTCGGCACCTGGCAGCACCTCGCCGGCGGCCTCTGCGTCACCGTCCGCCATGCCGGCCGGCTCCATCTTCGTCAGAGGTGGGCGCGGCTGGTTGAAATCGAACCGCGCCTGCTCGGTGCCCGTGACCTTGCCGCTGGCCATGCCGAAGGGGCCGGTGATGTGCCGGTCCGATTCGTAAACGGTGCCGGTGACAGCTCCGCCCTGGGCCTTTGCGGCAAGGGCTTGCCGCGCCGGGGAGCTGACGCTGAAGCCCTGCCCTGGCGCGCCGTCACCACCCAGCGAGCGCGGAAAATCGGCCTCGCCCGGTTGAGCACCGTTGCCGCCGCAGGCCGCGGCGTACTGGTCCTTGCCGACGTAGGGGGTACCGGTAAGCGGCTCGCAGGCGCCCTTAGCGGCACCAGTCACACCACCGCCGAAGCTGCGGCCGCCAGCCCCCGGAGCGCTGATGCCGGGCTGGATGCCGGTCATCACCGAGCCCGGCGTCATCGCCAAGGGGCGGGTGCGCCGCTTGATCTCCTCCAGCTGCGGCGCTTCGCAGTAGTCCGCAGCCTGGTCCAGACCGGCGTAAGGTGTGCCGGTGATCGCCTTGCAGGTGCCGGGCTCATCACCGGTGACCTTGGCGGAGCGTCCGGCTTGCGTGCCGGAGACGAACTGCCCCTTCAGCGTGGCTGAGCGGCCCACCTTGGGCGGCTCGGGCTGCGCCTCGACGTTGCAGGCTTGGTACTGGGAGAGGTCCGCGTATTCGTCGCCGGTGATGACGCGGCAGCTGCCGGGCTCGTCGCCGGTGACCTTTGCCGAGCGGCCCACGCGGGTGCCCGTGACGCTACCACCGGAGAGCGTCGTGGATCGGCCGACCTTGGGCGGCACGATCTCGGTGCCGATGTCCGACGGCGCGGTGTACTGGGTGCCGGTGGGCTTGATCTCGGCACCCAACTCATCGCCGGTCACCTTGGCGGAGCGGCCAACCATGTTGCCGGACACCGGCTTGCCGCCGAAGGTCTGGCCCACGCCGACCTTGCGCGGACCCGGTTCCGGGCGGGTCTCGCAGAAGGCCTCGTACTGGCTCGGCGATAGGTATTCCGTGCCCGTAACGTTCTTACAGGTACCCGGCTCGTCGCCGGTGACCTTGGTCGACCGGCCCACCTCGTTGCCGGTCACGCGCTGGCCGTGTCCGGTTGGGCTCACGCGGACCTTGGCAACGGGGGTCGCGGGCTCCGTTTGGCAGAACTCGCGGAAGATGTCAGCGCCCATGTATTCCGTGCCGGTGATGGCGCGGCAGGTGCTGGGCTCGTCACCGGTGGTCTGGCGGCTGCGGCCGACCTTGGTACCCGTCACCAGCTGGCCCATGGCCGTCTCGCTGACGGCAACCTTCCAGGGCTGATCTGACGCACCCTTGAGGGCTTTCTGCTTGTTTGGATGGATGCGGCCGGTCGGTGCGGACTTGCGCTCGCCGGCGCCACCGTTGACGCTGCGCTGGGCACGAACCTTTTGCGCGAGCTCGCGCCCGCTGAGCTTGGGGTTGGCCTGACGCGCGAGGCTCGCCGTGGACTGCGAATTGATGTCCGCACCCTTGCCTCGGCCCGACAGCGCCTTGCGGCGGGCCAGCGAGCGCATGCGCGAGGTGGGCTTGGCACCGAGCGCCGCCTCGGCACGCTTATTGAGCAGCGCGGCGGCTTTGCCGTTGCCGTTGCCCAAGCTGCTGCCAACACCGCCCGAGCGAACAGGCGCGCCGGGCTGGTGGGCGAACTGGCTGAGATCGGCGGCGGTCCGCTGCGGCTCTTTGCGCTCTCCGTTGCAACCGCAGCCGCAGCCTTCTTTCTTGCGCGAGGCCTCAGCAGGCTGCGACGGATCGCCCTTGAGGCTATCCTGCGCGGTACGCACGCGGTCGCTGCTGCGCTGTGCGCGGCGACCGTTCTGCGCTAACGCAGCGCGGCGTTGACGAGCGAGCGCGCGGCTCGCGGCACTCGGTGTTTGCGCCGATGACGGCGAAGAGCCCGCGGCGCGAGCCCGCGGCGCGGCGCTCCGGCTCACCTGAGGCGCGAGCACCGGCGCCGCAGCGGCCCGCGGAGCGGCCGCTGTGGCCGCAGCCGATGCCGTGAGCGAGGCGCTGCGGGTACGCTCCGGAGCGCTGGTCCGCACACCCTGCTTGCCCTGGGTCGACATGGCCTTGCGGCGGGCCAAGGCGGCTTCGCGGCCGCTCGATTTCAGGTTCGCTTTGCTTGCCATGTAACTGGTTCCAGTGCCTGTTGCCGGGGGCGGCGTCGGTTGCTCTGACGGATTATGCGGGCGAGTCGGGGAAGGCTCGGCGCGCGCGGCGGCGGGCAGTAACGGGTAAACCCGATCCTGCGCCGACTCGCCGACGGCGCCCGCCAGATGCACGTAGACCGAAAACGCGGTCAGCGGCATCGGCGGCGGGCGGCGTTAGGTCGACCGCCGGGGCTCGGCGCTCCGCTTGGAGCACGAGGCCGGCGGTCGCTACCGGGCTCAGCCCCGGCCTTGGAAGACCACGAACGCGGAGCCCTGACTCTGCGTGTAGTTGTCGTAGCCGGTGAGCTTAACGTGGTGATCCGGGTAGGCGCGGTGGCAGGCTTCCAGCTCGGCGACCACGTCGCCCAGCTCCTGCTGGCCGAAGAACGGCAGCTTCCACATGGTCCAGTAGTCGTGCATCGACTCGCTGGGATGGCAGTGCTCGATGGCCGGGGTCCAGCCCTGGGCCAGGATGTAGGCGATCTGGGTGTAGATCTCGTCCTGGGACATCGGGGGGAGGAAACCGAAGGTCTCCAGGGTTCGCTTGGTCTGGTAGTCACCCGTGGTGTCGGTGAGAGGCATGGCGTCGTTCCTGCGTATGCGGTTGATCTAGCGTTCGGTTATCGGCGCCCACCCGCCCCGAGCGGGTAAAGTGGCGCCGGAGAGAATCACGGCTTGGCTGCTTAGCCGACGTCGAGCTTGTCGACGGTGTCGAACTCGAACTTGATCTCCTTCCAGGTCTCCATCGCGATGGCCAGCTCCGGGCTGTGGCGAGCGGCCTCGGTCAGGATGTCGCGGGCCTCCTTCTCGATCTCGCGGCCTTCGTTGCGGGCCTTCACAGAGGCCTCCAGGGCGACGCGGTTGGCGGCGGCGCCGGCGGCGTTGCCCCAGGGATGGCCCTGGGTACCACCACCGAACTGCAGCATGGAGTCGTCGCCGAAAATGGTCACCAGCGCCGGCATGTGCCAGACGTGGATACCGCCGGAGGCAACCGCGAAGACGCCGGGCATGGAGCCCCAGTCCTGATCGAAGAAGACACCGCGGGAGCGGTCTTCCGGCACGAAGGACTCGCGCAGCTGGTCGACGAAGCCGAGCGTGGACTGGCGGTCGCCCTCCAGCTTGCCGACGACGGTGCCGGTGTGCAGGTGGTCGCCGCCGGACAGGCGCAGGCACTTGGCCAGCACGCGGAAGTGGATGCCGTGCTTCGGATGTCGGTCGATGACGGCGTGCATGGCACGGTGGATGTGCAGCAGCATGCCGTTCTCGCGGCACCAATTCGCCAGACCGGTGTTGGCCGTGAAGCCGCCGGTCAGGAAGTCGTGCATCATGATCGGCGAGCCCACTTCCTTGGCGAACTCGGCGCGCTTGTACATCTCTTCCGGCGTGGAGGCGGTCACGTTCAAGTAGTGACCCTTGCGCTCGCCGGTCTCGGCTTGCGCCTTCTGGATGGCCTCGCCGACGAACTCGAAGCGGTCACGCCAGCGCATGAAGGGCTGGGAGTTGACGTTCTCGTCGTCCTTGGTCATGTCCAGGCCACCGCGCAGGCACTCGTAGACAGCACGGCCATAGTTCTTGGCGGAGAGACCGAGCTTCGGCTTGATGGTGGCGCCGAGCAGCGGACGGCCATACTTGTTCAGGCGGTCGCGCTCGAGCTGGATGCCAGCCGGCGGGCCGCCGCAGGTCTTGATGTAGGCGATCGGGAAGCGGATGTCTTCCAGACGCAGGTGGCGCAACGCCTTGAAGCCGAAGACGTTACCGACCAGCGAGGTCAGCACGTTGACGACCGAGCCTTCCTCGAACAGGTCGATGGGGTAGGCGATGAAGGCGTAGAACGACTCGCTGTCGCCCGGCACGTCTTCGATCCGGTAGGCACGGCCCTTATAGTATTCGAGGTCGGTCAGCAGCTCCGACCACACGGTGGACCAGGTGCCGGTGGAGGACTCGGCGGCCACGGCAGCGGCGACCTCTTCACGCGGCACACCCGGCTGGCCAGTGCACTTGAAGCAGGCCAACAGGTCGGTGTCCAGCGGGACATAGTCCGGCGTCCAGTACATGTCCCGGTATTCTTTGACACCGGCGTCGTATTTCTTCGCGCTCATGCTCAGCTCCCGTGGTTTGTTCTGCGTCTGCTTCGCCTGTCGAAGCCGTGGAAATTCCGCCGGCCACCATACGCCTTGAAGGGTTTAGGACAAAATCGATTGTTTCAATCCGAGCTATGTCAGCTGGTCTATACATTGAGGATTCGCAATCCCTCGCCCGTCACGGCCACTAGCGGGTCGCCCTGGCAGCGGGCCGGGCTGCGCTGGAACCCGTTCGGCGAGCCGCCGCCGGAGGACCTGGCCGCACTGATCGTACCGACAGAGCGGGCGACCCCCGCCGACTGGCTGCGGCAGCCGCGGGCCGTCCAGCAGTACCTGGGCGAGGCCGGGCGGGGCAAAACGGCCCAATTGCGCCGCCTGGGCGCCCTGTTCCCGGACGCGCCCTATGTCTACCTGGCCGAGGACGAGCCCTTGCCGCCCTTGCCCGACCCTGCAGAGGTGCGCGGGCCGCTGGCGCTGCTGCTCGACGAGGCCCAGCGGCTCCCGCCGCGCCGGCGCCGCCGACTGTTCGCGGCCATCGCCCGATCGGGGCGCTCCCTGGTCCTGGCCAGTCATGCAGACCTCTCCGCCGAGGCCACCGGCGCCGGCCTCGCCTGCTGGACGGTGCACATCGCCGGCTTGTCCGCCGGAGACCTGCTCGCAATTCTGCGCCGCCGGATCGCCTGGGCGCGCCTCGACGAGGCCGCACCGGCGCTTCCGCAGCCGGGCGATGCACAAGCGCTCATCGCAGAATGCGGCGACGATATCCGCTCGATCCTGGATAAGCTCTACGAGCGCTATCAGGACTGGGCGATCAACGGGGGACGACATCCATGGCGAAGTGTGACCTGAGCATTCATCTCGACGGCGACAAGACCGACTATCGGGGCGGTGAGACCGTCTCTGGCACCATTGAAGTGCGCACCGATGCCGAGGTCCAGTGCAAGGCACTGACCGTGGAATGCCAGTGGCGAACGCACGGCAAGGGCAACACGGCCCGGGGCTCGACCCGGAGCCTGGCGCTGTTCCAGGGCGTCTGGCGTCCCGGAACCGCCCGGCGCTATGCATTCTCTTTCGAGCTGCCCCATGGTCCCTTCACCTACCACGGGTATTATCTCAACGTCGGCTGGTTCATCCGCGCTCGGGCCGACATTCCCTGGGCGCTGGATCCGAAGGCGGAGCAGGAGATCGGCGTCGTGCCCGACCCTGCCCAAGCCCCGCAATGGGCGAACCTGGTCCACCGGATGGATGCCCTGCCCCAGGCACTGCGGGCACAGATCGGCCCTCCCGACACGCCACTAACGCCGCAGGCGCAGCGTTTGAGCTCGACCCTCGGCTACGGCTGCCTTGCGATCTTCGTCGTCCCCTTGCTGCTGATCACCGCGATAGGCCTCTACCGCGGCATTAGCCTGATCCGAGGCGGCGGCGACTGGGTCGAGGCGCTGCTGTGGATCGGGGTGCCCCTGATCGTGCTAGCCGGTCTCGCGCGTGGGCCCCTTGGGGTGCTGCGCAACCACTGGGCGCAGAAGCGGCTGCAGAACATCGAGCTCGACGTGACACCCCTGACCCTGCGCCGCGGCGAGCCCCTAAGGGTCCACTTCAGCTGCCGCCCCAACCAGGCCACCGTCCTGAAGCGGGCAACCGTCCGCATCGAGGCGGAGGAGCGCGTGACTCGGGGCACGGGAACCAACCGAAGCACCTACCGCCAGACGGTTTACAGCCACGAGGAGGACCTGCCCCTACCGCACAGACTATCGGCGCGCCTGCCCTTCCAGCGGGAGATCGAGGTGCCGATCCCGGCCGATGCGCCGCCATCGTTCATCGCCGCGGACAACCGCCTGGACTGGACCGTCCGCCTGCACCTGGACATCCCGCGCTGGCCCGACTGGTCCGGGGAGCGCGCCATCCTCGTCCACCCGTGAGCGGCCGACCACCCTCAGAATCCGGGAGCATCCACCATGTCCTTGAGCTTCACGAGAAAGACCCTCGTCGAGATCCTGATCCTGATGGCCGGCGCCGCAATCGCGGCCATCGGCAAGGAACAGGGTTCGCCACAGCTACTGGGCCTTGGTGTCGTCATCATCGGGACCGGTGTCCTTTGGGGCGGACTCGTCGTCATACGCCGCCGACGGCTGGTCTTCCTGCACAGCGAGGCCAGGTTCACGAGCCATGCCTACGCCGGCGGTGCCGCCGTAATGTGGGGCCTGCTGCTCATGCTGACTGGCGTGACGCTGGTGGCTGGCGGCATCGGCCTGGCGCTAGGCCAACAGGAGGCCCTGAAAGCCCTGGTAATGCAGCCGGGGGCCTGGCTGCTCGCGGGCGGCGTCGCGCTGTTCTTCACGTCCAGCGCTGCCCTGCTGCAAAAGATCGCCGCCGGGGAGCATGGCGGCATCCGAATTCTGCTAGCCCTGCCCGGCTATTTGCTCGGCGCAATCGGCGTCCTGCTCGGGATTGCACTGACCGGCACTGGCGCCTGGGGACTCCAAGACCCCGAGGGCCTGGCAGCCCTGGGAGCCCAGCTCTGGACCGCCGGGGAGGCGTGGCTGGGGACGATCTAGGAGCTCGTCCGACTTAGGCTCCAGACTCGTCGGCTCGACGCGCTCGGATCGATAGAGAATAGACAGCTACTTCGTGGCAGCGCGACACT
>Ga0316576_10000692_pt1 | contig 16564 bp, 16 predicted proteins | sample S0NA_FD_203075 | JGI IMG/M metagenome (GOLD analysis project Ga0316576, IMG submission 203075) | Rhizosphere microbial communities from salt marsh grasses in Alabama, United States - S0-2_050615r3r5 | ecosystem: Host-associated > Plants > Roots > Rhizosphere | place: USA: Alabama | collected... | reverse complement strand
GATCAGAAGAAGCTCGAGGCGTTCACCGCCGCGTGCAGCCAGCAGGCCGGGCGCCCCCTGTCGGTGGAGATCCGCGCGCTCAGCCCCGACGAGCAGGCGACGCCGGAGGTGATGCAGGCCTCGGCGTTCCAGGAGCAGGCCCGCAAGCGGGACGAGACGGCGCGCACCCTGCGTGAGGAGGCCGAGGGGCACCCCATCACCCGGATCTTCGTGGAGACGTTCGGCGCGAAGATCAACGGGATCACCACCGAGGCGGACGAGTCATGAGCGACACACCACAGCCCCAGAACCTGCAGTCCCTGTTCGAGACGGCCCAGCGCGTGCAGCAGCAGATCAGCAAGATCCAGGAGGAGCTCGCCGCGATGACGGTGGAGGGCTCCGCCGGGGGCGGCATGGTCACCGCCGTGGCCAACGGGAGGCAGCAGCTGCTCTCCGTCGCCATCGAGCCCGAGGTGGTGGACCCACAGGACGTGGGCATGCTCCAGGACCTGGTGGTCGCCGCGGTGAACCAGGCGCTGTCCCGGGCCGCGGAGCTGGCCCAGCAGGAGATGGCCAAGCTCACCGGTCAGATGAACATCAACCTGCCCAACCTGTTCTGAGCGGGGCGAATGGCCGACCCGCTGAGCCAGCTCGTTCGTCTGCTCGCCAGGCTGCCCGGGGTGGGTGAGAAGACCGCCACGCGCCTCGCGTTCCACCTGCTGCGGGCGCCGGAGAGCTACGCCGAGGAGCTGTCCCGGGCCATCCTCGACGTGAAGCGCCGCCTGAGGCACTGCTCGGTCTGCTACCACCTCACCGAGCAGGACCCCTGCGCCATCTGCGTGGACCCGCGCCGCGAGCAGAGCCAGGTCTGCGTCGTCTCCCTGCCCCAAGACCTGCTGGCCATCGAGCGCACCGGCAGCTACCGCGGACGCTACCACGTGCTGCACGGGGTGCTCTCGCCCCTCGACGGCGTGGGGCCGGATGACCTGCGTATCCAGCCGCTGGTCGAGCGCATCGGCCTGGGCGAGATCCAGGAGGTGATTCTGGCGACCAGCCCGAGCGTCGAGGGCGATGCCACGGCGCTCTACCTCGCGCGCCTGATCAAGCCGCTGGGCGTGCGGGTCACCCGGATCGCCAGCGGCGTGCCGATCGGCGGCGAGCTGGAGTACGCCGACGGTGTGACCCTGAACCGCGCGCTGGAGTCACGCCGCGAGGTGTGATGCTCGCGGCTCAGTCGCAGTGGTCGCGGTAGCCGCGGCAGACCCGGTGGTTGTCGCAGCGCTGCTCCCAGCGCCGGCAGCCGGTCGCCCCGTGGAGCGTGCACTGGCGGCTGCAGCGGCGCTCGTAGCCCCAGTTGGCGCAGACCTGCCGGCAGTGCCTTCGATGGTGGCGCGGGCCGGGACGGACCTCGATGGTGTGTCGACGAGGCGGCGGCGGGCCGGGGGTGCGGACGATGCAACCAGTGAGCAGCAGGGCCGTCAGGGCGCCGAGCACGAGAATCCAGCGTCGGGACATCCTTCCTCCTTCCTCCTGGGGTGGGGTGAGCTGTCAGTGTAGCATGGCCCTGGCCCGTTCCAGTGAGTCGGGTCACACCGCCGTTGCTCTGCCCCATGGACCGCCGGGTTGGATGGGCGCTACAATCGCGCGCATGGTCAGCGATACGGGCGCCCGGCCTCCCTGGTTTTCCCGGGTGGAGGCGACGCAGATGGTGTTGCCAGGAGACGCCAACTCCCTCGGCACGGCCTTCGGCGGCAAGATCATGCAGTGGATCGACGTGGCCGCCGCGGTGGCCGCGCGGCGGCACGCCGGCTGCGTGGCCGTCACGGCGTCGATGGACAGCCTGACCTTCCACCGCCCGATCCGGCAGGGTGAGGTGGTCGTGCTCCGGGCCGCGGTGAACCGCGCCTGGCGTACGTCGATGGAGGTCGGCGTGCGGGTCGAGCACGAGGGCGAGGACGGTCGGCTGACCCACGCGGCGAGCGCCTACCTCACCTTCGTCGCCGTTGACGGCGAGGGGAAGCCGCGGCCGGTGCCGCCCGTCGCGCCGGAGTCCGACGAGGACCGGCGGCGCCACGTCGAGGCCGAGCGCCGTCGGGCCCGCCGCCTGGAGGATCAACGCGGATGAGCGAGTTGCAGCAAACCTTCGGCCTGCTGGTCGCCCGTCTGGCGCACGACCTGAAGAACCCGCTGGCGGCGGTCCTCGCGAACCTGAGCTTTCTGCAGAGCTCCGACATGGACGTGGACGAGCGGGAGGCGCTCGACGAGTCGCTGTTCGCCGCGGCCCGCCTGGGCCGGATGCTCGACGATGCGGTCGCCCTGACCCTCATCCAATCCGGGGGGCTGGATTCCGCGCCGGCGCCCGTGGACCTGGCCGCGCTGGCGGAGGAGATCGCCGGGACGCTGGCGCTGCTCAGGGGGAGCCGGGTGCTGCGGATCGAGGTCGCCGAGGCCCGGCTGACCACCGACGAGGCGTTGCTCCGCCGGGTGCTGGTCAACCTGCTCGAGCACGGCCTGCGACACACGCCGAGCAACGGGGCGGTGTTGCTCCAGAGCGGCCGCGACGGGGACGGGCTCGTGCTGCGGGTCGTCGACGGCGGGAGCCCGTTTGCCCCCGGAGTCCGGCCGAGCTTCCTGGATGACGAGCTGCCGCTCCAACAGGCGCCGCCCGCCGGGTATCGCAGCGACCAGGGCCTGGGCCTGCACGTCGCCGGCGTCACCGCCCGCGCTCTCGGCGCGCGGACCAACGTCGCGGAGCGGGCGGACGGCGAGCAGGGGGCGGTCTTCGAGCTCCACTTTCCGAAGGGGATACCAAGATGATGCGCTGGCCTGCACTGCTCGCCGCGCTGGTCTGGACGGCGGGCTGTCGGCCCGTGTCGACGCCACAGACCGGCCCCGTGATCCCCCGGGACTGCCCGGAGCCTCCGCCGGCGATGTCGGTGACCGAGGCGGCGGGAGAGCTCGCCCGGACCGCGCGCGAGACGCGGGCAAACCTCATGGCGCGGCTCGCGCCGAGCGCCGAGGGGCAGGGGGAGATCTTTGCCACCCTGCACCCGCCGGGGCTCAGCCTGCTCGAGGCGGCCCTCGCCTCGCCGGGCGAGGCCCAGCGCATGGACCGCGCCTGGATGCAGAGCCACCTGCTCTCGGCCCACGTCGAGCTCCACGCGCGGAAGCCGCTCGCCGGGCTGGCCGACGGCGACGTGCAGGGGGTGGTGCTGGAGGACGGGCGAGGGCGCCGGAGCCGCGCGATCTACATGACCGTCCACCGCCACAGCGGGGGGATGGCCTACCGCTTCTTTTTTGATCCGCTGCTGTTCGACCGCGAGCAGGAGCGCTCGATGGTCACCTTCAAGCTCCCGCTGGGCGAGCAGACGCTCACCGCGCGCTGGCGCCTGTCCCAGGAGACGCTCGCCGGGATGGACGACCTGCCGCTGTTGTTCTGGATGAGCCGCGAGCGCGGCGTGCGCCTCGGGCGCTGGGCGCTCTTGCTCGGTGACACCGACGAGGCCCGGGCGGTGCTCTCCGACGAGCTGAGCTGTGCGCCGGACCTCGACGCGGCCCGGGAGCTGCTGCGGGCGACCAGGGCGCTGCCGCGGCAGCGGGCGATGCCCGAGCGTCTGAGCCTCTCCCCGGCCCGGCTCCCCGCGCGGACGCGGCGCGAGCTCGGCCACGACCCGGTCCAGGACCTGGCCCTGCGGGCCGCCATGCTGGCGCGGCTCACGCCGCTCGCCGTCGAGGGCGTGGTTGCGCCGGCGGCGCTGCGCCGGGCGCAGCAGGCGCTGCGCCAGGCCGCCACCGCGCTCGGCAAGGGGGAGGTGGGCTGGTCCGTCGCCTCGCACCTGACCGACGTCGATCGAGCTCTGGCGCGGCTCCTCGCCGACGCCCTCGATGGAAAGACAGGCCGGGGCGAGGCGGTCACCACCCTCGTGCTGCAGGGGATCCCCGGGGTCCCGGAGCCGGCGGTGACCCAAGAGCTCGAGCTCCGCGTGTTGCACGCGAACTACGACCTGGTGCCGAGGTGGGTCAAGGGCCCCCCGGGCTTCCCCGTCGAGGGCGGAGGAGTCTCACGGGTGTCGCTCCTCGAGCTCGAGCCGGTGGTGCAGGGCGAGCACGTCGTGGCGACGCTTCATCGGCGGCTGGGATGGGGCTGGATTCACCCCGGGCTGCCGGCGGAGCGCTACGAGGTCCGCTTCGTCGACAGCAGCGAGGCCTACTGGCGGAGGCGGGTGGAGCAGATCCCACAGCGGGCCACGCTGGGGGAGCTGCGACCCCTGGCCCGGCAGCTGCTCGAGCGCGAGCTGCACAGCCCCTCCGCCCGTGTCGCGGGCCTGGCGATGGCCGGGCTGCTCGAGCTCAAGGTGCCGGGGGCCCTGGAGCGCGTGCTCGCGCTCGTGAAGCAAGCGCCGCCGGAGCGCCGCGGTCCGGCGCTGGAGGCCGTGGCGCGCTTTCGCGATCCGAGGATCGCCCGGGCCATCGCCGAGGCGACGCGCTCGTCGGACGAGGCGGTCCGCGCCGGGGCGCTGCGGGCCCTCGGCGTGCGCGCAATGCCCGCGGAGCGGAGCCTGCTCCGGGCTGGCCTCGCCGACGCCTCGCCGCTGGTCAGCGCGGCGGCCCTCGAGGGGCTGCTGCAGGCCGGGGACGCGAGCGGTGTGGTTCAGGCCCGGCGCTGGCTCCGGGAGCGTCCCGAGCGCCGGGGGCGCCTGCTGCGCTGGATCGCCCAGGCGCCGCCGGAGGTGAAGCTGGACGCGCTCGGTGCCGACCTTGCCCGGCTGGCGGGGGATTCGAGCCCCTCCAAGGATCTGCCCGGTGCGCTGGTCCGGGTGCTCGGGCGGCGGGCCGTGCTGCACCTCAACCGGCTCTACGGCAAGGCGCCAGAGCTGTCGGCCGCGGTGGTCCGGAGCGCTGCCGGGGCGGCGTTCGAGCCGCTGCTGCGACGCGCGCTCGCCGAGGGGCCCGCGGAGGTCCGGCACCTGGCGGCCCTGGGCCTGGCGCGGCAGAAGAACCCGCCCCAGGGCCAGCTCGAGCAGCTCGTGGGCGACAAGGACCCCCGCGTGCAGCTGGCGGCCCACGTCGGGCTGGCCCGTCTCGGCCAGGCCGGGTCGCTGCTGGCGCTGGGCCGGGGGGCTCGCGGCGAGTGCTGGGAGCGGCGGGCGGTCCTGGCGCTGCTCTGCCAGTCGATGGAGGCGGCCTCTCGCGCGCGGTTGCTGGTCGATGCGCTGGAAAGCGGCTGTCCGGGCCTCCTGCCCCTGGTCTGGGAGCTTGCCCGGCGCTACCAGCCCCGGGACCTGGTGCTGCTCCGCGCGGCCCTCGGCCACCATGACCGCTCGCAGCGCGTCCGGGCGGCGCTGGCCGTCCTCGGGCTGCACGCCGCCAATGTGGACGGTGGGGTGGGCAGAACGAAAGCGGGATCAACGTCGTTGCGTTAACAACGGGATAAGGATAGGCTTCAGTCCTTAGATAGTACTTGAACTAACAGAAAGGATTTGTTATTCACTTGCGCCAGGTTGGTTCATCCTCCCCGGCCAGGAGCACGGTATGAACCCCGAACTTGTGATGTACGAAGAGGAGTTTCAGCAGATCCAGGAGGTCTGTGCCCGTCTGCACCGTGACTCCAACTGCAAGGCCGTGCTGCTCATCGACAAGAATGGGCAGCTCATCGCCGAGTCGGGCGAGACAGCGTCGCTGGACACCACCTCGCTGTCGTCGCTCACCGCAGGCAACGTTGCCGCCACGGGTGGTATCGCCAAGCTGCTGGCAGAGAAGGAGTTCACGGGGCAGTTCCACGAGGGAGAGCGCACGAACATCCACATCTCCCTGGTGGCACAGCGCGTGATCCTGGTGATCCTGTTCGATGAACGGTCCTCGCTGGGGCTAGTTCGCCTCAGGGTTCGCAAGGCCAGCGATGAGCTTGCGAGAATCTTTGATTCTCTGATGGCCAAGGTCGAGCAACCCTCGGCGCCGTCGATCTTTTCCGAGATCACAGATGAGGACATCGACAACCTCTTCAAGGACTAGCCTTCGATGTCGTTCATCAACTACTCCTCTCGCGAGATAAACTGCAAGATCGTCTATTACGGACCCGGTCTGTGCGGGAAGACCACCAACTTGCAGTACATCTACGCCCGCACGAACCCGGAGGCCAAGGGGAAGATGATCTCCCTGGCCACCGAGACCGAGCGGACGCTCTTCTTCGACTTCCTGCCCCTCTCGCTCGGTGAGATCCGGGGGTTCAAGACCCGGTTCCACCTCTACACGGTCCCCGGCCAGGTGTTCTATGACGCCAGCCGGAAGCTGATCCTCAAGGGGGTGGACGGCGTGGTCTTCTGTGTCGACTCGCAGATCGCGCGCATGGAGGCCAACATCGAGAGCCTGGACAACCTCCGCTTCAACCTGGCGGAGCAGGGCTACGATCTCGACAAGCTGCCCTACGTTGTCCAGTACAACAAGCGCGACCTGCCCGACGTGGCGCCGGTGGAGCAGCTGCGTGAGATGTTCAACCCCACCAGTGTGCCCGACTTCGAGGCGGTCGCCACCACTGGCTACGGCGTGTTCAACACCCTGAAAGCCGTGGCCAAGCTGGTCCTGACCGAGCTCAAGCGGGGCCGGTGAGCACCTACCGCTTTCGCTCCAAGGAGCTCCGAGTCACCCGGAACCAGACCGGGGGGGTGACGTACTACGTCATCGAGGATCCCACCTCGGGCGTACGTCACCGGCTCTACGAGCTGGAGTACGAGGCGGCCCGCCTGCTCGACGGCCGCCGCGGCACCGACAAGGTGGCCCGGATGGTGAGCAAGCGCATGGGGCTCGATCTCACTGACGAGGACGTCGACCGCTACGCGCAGCAGCTGCTGGCCCTCGGGTTCGTCGAGAAGGCCTGAGGCTACGAGCCGATGCGCTCCCGCGCCCGCTCCAGCGCGGCGCGGCCCTCCACGTCGTCGCCGATCTCCTGCTCGGCGAGCGCGAGCTGCTCTCGCGCGCTGTCCAGCTCGCCGCGCTCGGCGAGCTGCTCGGCGAGCTCGCAGCGCAGCGCGCCGCCACGCGCGGCGTCCACCGCCATGCGCAGGAAGTGATCGGCCTCGTCGGGATCGCCCCCGCGCTTGCGGATCAGGCGGGAGAGCCGGGCGCAGGCCTGGACGTTGATCCGCTCGTCGTCGATCACCGAGCGGTAGAGCTTCTCGGCCTCCTTGAGCTCGCCGAGCTCGTAGAGGCTCCCCGCGAGCCCGAGGGCCAGGGTGTAGCCGCGCTCGGGGCCGATGTCGGTCAGCGCCTCGCGGTAGGCGGCCGCCGCCTCTCCGTGGCGGCCCAGACGGGAGAAGATCAGACCGAGCTTGCCGAGGACCAGGTGCCGCGGGGCGGCGAAGCGCAGCAGCAGCTGCGCGCGGTAGAGCGGCAGCAGCTCGTCGCCGCGGCCGGCCTGAAGCGCGGCCATCAGGCGCTGCTCGAACCGTCGCCCGCGCCGCTCGACCAGCGTCCGGAGCAAGACCTCGAGCCCGACCAGCGGTGCGACCGTCAGGGTCAGGGTCAGGCTCCAGGGCAGCCCGAGGCTGCGCCCGAGCGCCAGCAGGCCCCCGCCGAGGACGAGGTACAGCAGGCGCTTGGGCCAGATCACCAGGCGCAGCGGCGCGCGTGGTGCGCTCTCAGCCGAGGATGCGATAGCTCTTGACCTCAAGCAGGTCGCCCACCATGGCGATGCCCATCTGCTGGTCCGCGATGCGGCCGTCGACCTCGGCGCGTACGCCGTCCTGCAGCAGGTCGGCGCCGCCGCCGGTCAGCTGATAGACCACCCCCTGGTCGGTGACCAGGGTCCAGTGTCCTCCCTCGAGATCGGTCCGTCGTACCGTTCCGGTGTACTTGGCCACAGGGTGCTCCTCTCTCCCGCGTGCCGCATTTTACCCGGATTGCCCGCTCAAGGCCATGCTCGCTCCGCGGGTCCCGTGAGTCGCGCTCGCTCGCTTCCGCTCGGCGAGCTGCGCCCCCCGCTCGCTCGGTGTTTCCATGCTCGCTCCGCGGGTCCCGTGAGTCGCGCTCGCTCGCTTCCGCTCGGCGAGCTGCGCCCCCCGCTCGCTCGGTGTTTCCCAAACCCCCGCCGCTGAGATAGATTGACACCCGATGCGAGCTCTGACCCTTGTGCTGGCGGCTCTCCTTGTCCCCGGATGCCGCTGCTCGGACAGCGACGAGGTCCCCCGGTTGCTGGGGCAGATCGAGCAGCGGGAGTGGCAACGCCTCGATCCGCGATCATGGTTGCCGCCGCTGCTCGAGGACGAGCGGCCCGCGGTCCGGCAGCGCGCGACCCTCGCGCTCGGCCGCTTCGGGCTCGTGGACCGGGCGTCCATCGCTCTGCTGGAGCGACGCCTGGCCGACCCCGCGGCCGGCGTGCGCCGGGTGGCGGCGCTTGCCCTCCAGCTGGCGGTCACCGCGCAGCCCGAGGGGGCTGAGCGGCGGCGGCTGGGATCGCGGGCGACCCGCGCGATCGCCAACGCGCTGCGAACGTCGCGGGATCGCGGCGGACGAGGCGCGCTGCTCCGGGCGCTGGGCGCCGTGGCCCCTGCGGGCGCCGGGGCCGGGCGGATCCTGGCCCGGGCCGCGCACGAGCCGGACCTGCGGCGGGCGGCGCTCGAGGCCCTCGCGACGCTGGGTCAGCGCGACGCGCTCGAGACCACGGGCGCCGACGCGGCCGCCGTGCGCGCCGGGCTGATCCATGGGCTGGGGACCCCCGACGCCGCGCTCGCCGCGCTGGCCGCGGCGGAGGCGCCGGCGATCGTCGACGACCCGCTGCTCCGCGCGCTGCTCGAGGCGGGGGGGCGGGAGTCGGCGAGCCCGACGCTCCTGCGCCGCGTGACACGCGCCGTGGCGCGCTCCCGTGCCGCGGAGCAGCTGGACTGGCTCGTCGAGCGCTCCCGCTCCCATGATCGATCGATCCAGGCCGAGGCGATCCGCGGGATGGTCGCCGCAGGTCCCGACGGGGCGAAGCGCCTCGCCCGGCGGTTGAAGCGGATGTGGCGCTCGGTCTCCGCCGACCACTACCGGCTCACCGGCGCTCCGCTGCAGCCTGTCCTGCTCGGCCTGGAGCTGCTGCAACCCCACGCGGCGCGGCCCGGGGTCAGCGAGCTGGCCCAGGAGCTGCTCGAGCTCGCCGACGCGACCGACGCCGCGGTGAGCTACGGCGAGAAGGAGGCGCACGCCGTCGATCTGGTCCACTGCGGGGCGGCGCGGCTGGTGGACCTGGCGGCGGGTGAGCTGCGGTCCACGCCGGGGTGTGGTAGCGCGCGTTCGCCGAGGGTCACCGCGGCGATGCGCGAGGGCTTCGTGCTCGACGTCGCGCTCCGGCTCGGGAAAGAGCAGGCCCTCGAGCGGCTGTCGCGCGATCTGCAGGCCAGGGAGGCGGGGGTTCGCCTGGCGGCGGCCCGGGGCCTCGCTCGGCTGCCCGGCAAGGCGCCGGTCGGCCTCCTTCGCCCGGCGCTCACCGACCCGGACCCGCGGGTCGCGGCGGCGGCGGCGCGGTCGGTGGCCCGGCTCGGCACCGGTGGCGCCGAGCTGGTCCCGGCGCTCGGGCGGCGGCTCGGGAACCTCGACGCTCGACGCTGGCCGGGCGAGGCCTGCGAGCTCGCCCGAGCGTTGACCGGGCTCGCGCCCCGCCCCCGCGCCTCGGCGCTGCTGCGCCCGCTGCTCGACGTGCCGGTGAGCGGCGTCCGCCGCTGCGTCCGCGTCGCGCTGCCCGGCCTCGGCGGGCCCGGGGAGCGCTGGCCCACCGGCGTCACGCGGGAGCGCAGGCCGCAGCTGCCCCGCCGGGCCAAGGTGGTGACCACCCGCGGGGTGTTTTTCCTGCGGCTGATGGTCGACGAGGCGCCGGGCGCCGTCTCACGCCTACTGGAGCAGGGTCGCTACCGGGGGGCGCGGGTCCGCGTCGGGGCCTCGTCGGGCCGGGTGGAGCTGGAGCTGGAGCGTGGGGCCAAGCCCCCCCTGCCCCTGCCCTCCGAGCTCACGGGTCAGCCCTTCGACGCCGGAGCGGTGGGGATCCTGGAGCCCGCGGGGCGGGACAGCGGGGGCGGCGATCTGTTCGTTCTCCTCGAGCGGGAGCCCTGGCGTGACGGCCGGTTCACGCTGGTCGGCCGGGTCGAGCCGCCGGGGATGAAGGTCCTGTGGCGGCTGCAGCCCGGCGACCAGGTCAGCGGGATCTACGCCGCGCCGCGCCGCCGATGACTCTTTTGGGCCTTTTCCCGTCAAAGGAAATGTGGAGCGCGGCCTGGACGTTCAACACCCAGCGGGCGGCGGTGTTCCACCAAAAAAAGTGTGACCTGGATCAACCTGCGCGGAGCATTGACCTCGGCCGGACGCGACCGTAGGCTATGGCCGAGCTTGGGCACAGGAGACGACGCGCGATGACCACACCGGTGCGCTGGCGTAGCGCCCTCGAGATCGGCCTCCTGGCGGCGACGCTGCTTTGTGGGGGGCTGGGCCCTGCGGCGGCGGAGACCTTCGGCGAGGCCTGGAAGCTAAGCACCCCGAGCGTCTGGCCGCCGGCGGTGATAGACGGCAAGGTGGTGCTGAAGAACGGAGACACCCTCGTCGCGCACAGCCTCTCCGACGGGCACCAGCTCTGGACCCAGAAGCTCGGCGCGTTGCGCTACGGCGCCGGTGTGCTCGATGGTGGTCCGCGCTATGTCTACGTCCTGGGCGGCAAAGCGCTCTACCTGCTCGACCCCGCCGACGGGAAGCTGGTGAAGAAGAAGGCGCTGCAGAACCCGTCCTACGTCCACTACCACGGGGGCTCGGTCTATGTCGTCGCCAAGGCGGGCGTGCTTCGTTTCGACGAGGCGGGTGAGAAGCTGCTCAGCAAGGCCAAGGGCTACGGAGGCGAGATCCGCGGCGCTGACGGGGATTACGTCGTGCTCTACGATCACTCCACCGAGGCCAAGCGGCTCATCGTCGTCGATCTGAAGAAGGGGAAGAAGACCTACGAGTTCAAGCTGTTGCCCGACGGCTGGCACCGAGTGGTGAAGGTGCGGAAGGGGCGGGTGGTCTTCCTCGACTACTCCAAGCGCCGCAGCGACGGCAGCAACCCGAAGAAGCTGTACTTCACCGAGGCGGACTACGTGAAGTCCAAGAAGGTCAAGGACCAGGCGTTGCACAAGCGCTATCCGGCGACCTACGCCTCCTCGGCCTGCGACCACTTCTGGGCCGCGACGGACGACTCGGGCATCGTGTTCATTGGAAACCACGGCGCCGCGGGCGAGCCGTCGAACCTGATGGCCTACGACCCGGGCCAGGACAAGCTGCTCTGGAGCCGCAGCGGGTCGGTGGTCAACATGGGGCTGCTGCTCCACCGCGGCGAGCTGTGGACCGGGGTCGTCGACCAGGAGGGGAACGCCCACGCGGTGGTCTACAGCCCGGACGACGGTAGCCTCCTCGGGAGGCTGCCCCTCGACGGGCCGGGAACCGACGTCCCGGTGGCCGCGGGGGCGCGGGTCTTGCTCCGGACCCGGGGCTCGGTGTACTGCTTCGCGCGGCGCAAGACAGGGGCCCCGACCGCGCCGCTCGTCGGGAGCGCCGGCGGCGGGGGCTCGCGCAAGGGCTGGCGGCTGTACCGGGACCGCACCGCCGGCTACCTGGTCCGCACGCCGAAGAGCTGGCGCTTCGAGCGGGCCAAGCTGGTCAAGATGGGCGGGCTGCGCATGTCGATCCCCTTCGTCCGCGTGGAGCAGGTGCGGGGCAAGGAGGTGTTCCTCGGCTCGGTCCACGTGTTGACCTGGGAGGCGGCGGGCCGCGACGTGAACCAGCTCTGGAACTCGGTCTACACCCAGCGGCGGCAGACCAACCCCGACGTCCGCGTGGTCAACGTACACAAGATAAACAACATCGGCGGGACGGGCCTGACCGGGATCAAGGCGGCCTACACCTTCCGCCGCAAGGGTTACCCCGAGCAGCTCCGCAGCCTGTGTGTCGTGAGCCACGGGGTCGCCTTCGAGCTACGGGGCTGGGCTGGCCCCGGGCGGCCCGAGGAGATCTGGCGCGAGATCGAGGGGATCTTCGCCAGCTTCCAGCCACACAAGTTCTAGCCGAGCGCTCAGTCCTTTCCTCTCTTCTTGAGCCAGTCGAACATCGCGCGGATCTCGGTCAGCAGCTGCCGGTCCGGTTTGTAGAGTGACCAGTGCAGCGTCGGCGATCCCTTGGCGTGGGGCCGGCGCTTGAGCAGCAGGATGTAGCGGCTGCCGGCGATGTGGTCGAGCACGCGCAGGGCGAGCTGGAAGTCCAGGTCGCCCGGGGAGAGGGGCAGCAGGAGCTCTCCCTGCTCGTCGGTCAAGTCGTCGAGGGTGCCGTAGATCACCTCCCGCGGCTTGAAGGCGAGCGCGACCCGCTTGGGGGCGCCGAGCATCGTGAACAGCGTGACATCCCGCGCGGTGCCGACGGCGATCACGTCGGCGAAGCCGACCCGCTTCAGCAGCAGATCCTCGTCCACGCGCTCCCACTGCGCGCGCGGGGGCTCGGGCGGGCGGACGGAGGTGTTCGCGTACCACCGCTGCATGGCGTCCTGCCACCGCGCCGGCCCCGGCTCGGCGGTGCCGCAAGCTGCCGCCAGGAACAGGAGCGGGATGACCGTTGCTGTCCGCACGTCGCGTATCGTCCCCAGCCACCCGTTGGGCCACGCTGTCTCGAGGCTCGGGGCACTGTAGCACGCGCGCCGGGCGCCCCGGAAGGAGAGCGCCGGATCAGTCAGCGCGGGTCAGCCGGGTAATGCACTGCTGGATTAGGTCCGCCGGCTTGGCCTGGTCCTGTGCGTTGGCCATCGTCATGGACCAGCGCGCGTCGAGGGCGAAGGAGAGCTGGCCCAGGGCAAGCGGGCGCCGCACCTCGTCAAGGAGGCGATCGGCCACGGCGGCGGCGCCCTGCTCCTCGGTGGCCACCAGCACGAAGGCCAGCAGGTCCGGGGGCAGGAAGTAGGCGCTGTCCACCCCCCGCAGCTTGGCGCGGAGCCGCGCGACGAGCATGCGCATCAGGGCCTGCGCCGTGGCGCCGTCGTGTCGCTGCTCGACAGCGTCCAGGTGGATCAGCTGGAACACCAGCAGCACGAAGGGCTGCACCGCGGCCCGCGTCAGCTCCTCCTCGAGCGTGTGCAGCAGGCGCTTGTGGTCCCCCACCTCCCAGTGCACGCCGCCGGCCACCAGCTGGGCGTAGGCCGACGCCCCGAGCAGGGTCTTCATCCGGGCGATGAGCTCGACCACCTTGAACGGCTTGGTCAGGTAGTCGTCGGCGCCGAGCTGATAGCCCTGGCGGATCGAATCGTCGTCGGAGACGGCGGTGACCATGATCACCGGGAGGCTCCGGGTGGCGGGGTTGGCGCGCAGCTCTTGCAGGACCTCGAAGCCGTCGCGTCCGGGCATCATGACGTCGAGCAGGACGAGGTCCGGGGGGTCCTCCGCGATCACCTTGAGGGTCTCGTCGCCGTCCTGGGCAATCAGGACCTCGAGGTCCTCGGTGGCGCAGATGTCGGTGAGCAGCTGGACGTTGGTCACGTCGTTGTCAGCGATCAGGATCCTCGGGCGGGCGGGCATACTGTTCCTCGAAGTAGGCTAGCGGGCTCGTCGCTGATCTAGCTTGTACTTGTTGACCTTGCGGATCAAGTTGCGGCGGCTTATTCGCAGCTCCTGGGCGGCGCGGGTCTTGTTCCAGTGATTTCGCTTCAGCACCTCGTAGATCATGCTGCGCTCGAGAGACTGGATCGCCTCGGGGAGGCCGCTCGGCTCCTGGTCGTTGGCGGTCAAGCTCTCCTCGGCCAGCGGGCGCCGGATACGAGACGAGAGCAGCTCCTCCCCGACGAGCTTCTCGTCGCCGGCGAGGACCACCAGCCGCTCGATTTCGTTCTCGAGCTCGCGGATGTTCCCGGGCCAGTTGTACTCCATCAGGCGCCGCATGCACTCCTTGGTCAGCTTCTTCAGGCGTGCCCGGTTTCCCTTGGACTGCTTGCGGAGGAAGTGGTCCACCAGGAGTGGGATGTCTTCCTTGCGCTCGCGCAGCTGCGGGATGCGGATGTTGATCACGTTGATCCGGTAGTACAGGTCCTCGCGGAACTGGCCCTGTTCGACCATCTGCTTCAGGTCGCGGTTCGTGGCCGCGATGATCCGCACGTCGACCTTCTTCGGCTGGGTGTCGCCGACCGGGATGAAGGTCCCCTCCTGGAGCACGCGCAGGAGCTTGACCTGCAGGGCCGGGCTCATGTCCCCGATCTCGTCGAGGAAGAAGGTCGAGCCGTCGGCGACCTCGAAAAGCCCTTGCTTGTCGCTGATCGCGCCGGTGAACGCGCCCTTCTTGTGGCCGAACAGCTCCGAGTCGAGCAGGTTGTCGTTGAACGCGGAGCAGTTTTGGACCACGAACCGTCGCTCCCGGCGCGACGAGTTGAAGTGGATCGCCTTGGCGATGAGCTCCTTGCCGGTGCCGTTCTCGCCCTGGATCAGCACCGTGGAGTCCGAGTCGATCACCTTGTCCAGCAGGTGGTACAGCTCGAGCATCGGCCGGCTCTGTCCGATGATGTTGCTGTAGTTGTACTTGGTAGGCCGCGGCTCTAGGGAGGAGGTGCGGCGGTTGTTGCTTGCGGTCTCCTCCTGGAACAGCTCCACCTCGTGGGCCAGCAGCTCGACGAGCTGGCGCAGGTTTTGCTCGTCCTCGGGGTTGAGCACCGGCAGCTCGACCCCGGTCAGGGGGGCCCCGTTGCCTGCCGTGAGGTAGCCACCGGCCAGGACCATCCCCTGGACCGCCCCGTCGATCAGGATGGGCGTGATCACCTCGTGTACCCCCAGCCCCGAGGTGTGGACCGTCGTGCCGCGGCTCTTGGTGAGCTTTGTCAGGAGCGTGTGGGTCTCGTCCATGGGCAGGCCGGAGTCTGTCCCTGGCTCGACAGTCAGCATGGCCCCATCACGGTCGACGAACCCCAGCCCGATCCGCCAGCGTCTGGAGACGAACTGGCCAAGGGCCTGGACCACCCGCAAGTCGAGGACATCAGGCCATGAAATGTGGTGTTTCCGTGTCATGGGCAAAGTGTGACAAACGGTAACAGAAGTGTGCGCTGCTGTCAAGGTATGACGCTCCGCATCATAACCAACATTCGATGCTCGGCCCCTTTTCTTCCTGGGGACAGACCCCTGGGGACAGACCCCTGTGGGCAGATCGATCTCGGTTGTCCATTTGGTGTTAATTAACTTGAATTAAAAGATTTTTGTTGTGGGGTCCTGTCGACAGACCTGTGGACAGCTGTTGATGATCCTGCCGCCGGCCGCAAGCCAAGGCTTTCCTTGACCCTCCCGGGTGCTGGCGCTAGCGTTGTTGGGAAGCTTTTTGGGCACCACTGCATTCCAACTGTGGGGCTGGATTCGTTTGCCTACCAAAGGGGCATCCGTGGGAAAGCCAAACCTCCTGCTCGTTGATGGCGATGCCAGAAACCTTCGCGTCCTAGAAGTCAGCCTGCGCAAGGCAGGTTATGTGGTCACCACGGCCGTCAACGGGCTGGATGCCCTGGAAAAGGTGGAGACGGCCAAGCCGGATCTGATCATCTCCGATACGAAGCTGCCCGAGCTGGATGGCTTCATGTTCTGTGAGAGACTGAAGCACGACCCCCGGTGGACGTCGATTCCGTTCATTTTCCTGACAAACCAGCGATCCATCGAGGACAAGATCCGCGGCCTCGAGCTTGGGGTCGAGGAGTATCTGACCAAACCCATCTTCGTCAAAGAGATCGTCATCCGGATCAAGATGCTGCTCCAGAAGCGGCAGCGAGAGTCTCTGACCAAACGGGACGTCCGAACGACCTTCTCGGGCGATCTCGCTGACATGGCGGTGGTCGACTTGATCCAGACCCTGGAGCTGGGCCGCAAGTCGGGGATCATCCACTTCACCAGCGACCACGGCCGCCAGGGGGCGATCTACTTCCGCAATGGCGACATCATTGATGCCGAGATGGGACGACTCCAGGGGGAGGCGGCGGTCTACCGTTTGCTCGGCTGGAGCGAGGGCAAGTTCGAGGTCGAGTTCAAAATCGTCCGCCGCAACGACGTGATCCAGCGCTCCAACCAGGCGCTGCTCATGGAGGGGATGCGCCGGGTCGATGAATGGGGGCGTCTGCTGGAGCAGCTCCCCCCGCTGGACACGATCTTCGAGGTCGACTACGCCGAGCTCGCCGACCGGCTGGGAGAGATCCCTGATGAGGTCAACGGCATCCTCCGGCTGTTCGACCGCCGCAGAACGCTGATGCAGATCGTGGACGACAGCGAGTTTGGCGATCTGGAGACGCTGGATATCGTCAGCAAGCTGTTTTTCGAGGGCCTGGTCTTTGACGTGGCCAAGGGGCCCATGCGTGGGCGGGTCGAGGCCGTGGAGGGGCAACCGAGCGAGGAGATCAGGAAAGACACGCAGCGCGGGCTCGCGGCCGTCAAGGAATCGGTTGGCGATGCGTTCGCCAAGGCGCTGGAAGGGGTGGTGAAGACCGATGAGACGTCGGCCGGATCCGCCGAGCCGACGACGGAGCAGATCGAACAGCTATGGGACCAGAGCGCTGCATCGATCGAGCCACCGGTGGAAGACGCACCGGCGGCTGTGCAGG
>Ga0316576_10000691_pt1 | contig 16566 bp, 13 predicted proteins | sample S0NA_FD_203075 | JGI IMG/M metagenome (GOLD analysis project Ga0316576, IMG submission 203075) | Rhizosphere microbial communities from salt marsh grasses in Alabama, United States - S0-2_050615r3r5 | ecosystem: Host-associated > Plants > Roots > Rhizosphere | place: USA: Alabama | collected... | reverse complement strand
GGGGATCGAGCGCGTCGCCGGATCGCCCGGGTCGGGGCCGGCCAGGGCGCTCATCAGCCGCGCCGCGTCGCCGACGGTGCGGGTGATCGGTCCCACCGTGTCCTGGCTGTGCGAGATCGGGACGACGCCGGATCGGCTGACCAGCCCGACCGTGGGCTTGAACCCGACCACGCCGTTGACCGAGGCCGGGCAGATGATCGAGCCGTTGGTCTCCGTCCCCAGCGCGGCGGAGGCGAGCCCCACGGCGACGGCGGCCGCCGATCCGGAGCTCGAGCCGCAAGGGTTGTAGGCCGGGTCCGCGCCGTTTCGCGTCTGGCCGCCCAGGCTGCTCCAGCCGCTCGTGGACCGGTTGCCGCGGAAGTTCGCCCACTCGGAGAGGTTGGCCTTCCCCAGCACGAGGCCGCGGGCCGCGCGGATCCGCTTGACCACGAAGGCGTCCTTCGCCGGGATGTTGTGGGCCAGGGCAAGCGAGCCGGCGGTGGTCGCGATCCCGCGGGTGTCGATGTTGTCCTTGACGAGGATCGTCGCGCCCCGGAGCAGGCCGGACCCGCGCGCCCTGTCCAGCGCGGCCGCGCGCTCCAGCGCCCGGGGATCGAGCGCGATGACCGCGTGCGTCCCCCGCTCGCCCCTGTCCCGGGCCTCGATGCGGGCGAGGTAGGCCCGGGTCAGCCCGGCGCTGGTGAGCCTGCCGGCCCGGATCGCGGCGACCTGCTCGCGCAGCGGGCGGTCGAGGTAGTCCTTCGGCTTCTCGGTGGGGCGAACGCGACCGCCCGGACGCGCGCTCTTCACCCGGCCGATGTCGGGCGACCCACCGGTGCTCGGGCAGGCGATCAACGCCGCGCCGAGGACGGCGGCGGCGGACAGGCCCAGGCGGCCCGCCCATCGTCGGCGCGCGGCGTCAGTCAAACCGGATCCCTCCCAGCAACCCGAGCTCGTTGAGGATCTTCACCGAGAGGTCGCGGGCGACCCATCCGGCGGGCCGACGATCGGTCGGCTCGACCCGGTCGTTGTAGCTCGTGACGAACACGTACTCCCGGTCGCCGTGCGCGATGCGCCCGACGAACCACCCGAGCGACAGCTTGCGCTTGCCCGGCAGGCGCCCCGATCCAGTCTTGCCGTGCAGCGTCCAGCCCGACGTCGACGTGCCGAGCAACGTGATCCGTCTGGTCATGTCGATTGCGTGCCGCGACACCGGGAGCTCCCCGCGCCAGAGGCGCCTCCAGAGCTGCAGCTCCTCGTCGGGCGAGACCTTCAGGCTCGACTCGAGCCAGGCCGTGGTCAGCCCCCCGGACATGTCCCCGTTGCCGAAGCCGAGCCGCGCGAGGTAGGCCTTCATCTTCTTCATGCCGAGCCGTCGGGTCAGGCGCTGGGAGAACCACACGACAGAGCTCCGCATCCACGTGGTCGCGGTCTGGTCGCGGTTCCAGACCGCGCGGCTTGTCCTCCTCCCGTCCCACTTCATCCCGGAGCGCTCGTTCTTCAGGGCGCCGGCGTCGAAGGCGATCAGCGCCAGCGGGACCTTGAACGTCGAGCACGGCGACGTCCGCCGGGCGCACCGACGGGGGTTGAAGCGCACGAGCAGCTTGTCGGCCTTCATGTCGTGGAGCTGGAAGCAACCGTCGCGGCCGGCGAACAGCCGGGCAAAGCGCGGCTCGGCGCCGGCCGGTCGGGCGAGCAGCAGCAGCAGCGCGACCGCCGTCCTCGGGATGCTGGAAGCCATGCTCCTACCCAACACCTGCCGCGCCTCGTTGTCCAGTCACGTCGGGAGCAGACCCCGACCTGGCGGGTCTTCTTGCCCGGGGAAGCCAAAACTTCATCACTCCAGTAGACAACAGGCGGGCTGGCCCTCGACGCCCCGGCGTGGCTGCCGTACCATCTGCGCCAGCACAAGGACCGGATCCATGGCCAAAGCCGTCGTCGCCCTGCTGCGCACCGGGCCCGAGCGGGTCCTCGCGGACTACCAGCGGCTGTTCGAGCTCGCTGGCGGCCCGGCGAGCCTCGACCCCGGGGCGGTCACCATCCTCAAGGACAACATCAGCTGGCACTACCCGTTCCCCTCGGCCAACACCACGCCCTGGCAGCTCGAGGGGGCGGTGCTCGCCCTGCGCCACCACGGGTTCCGCGAGCTCTCCTGCGTCCAGAACAAGACCGAGGTGACCGACGCGCTCAAGGGCGAGGACCTGAACGGCTACAAGCCGATCTTTGGCGCCCACGACGTCCCGGTGCTCTTCAACTTCCGCGAGGAGGACACGCGCTGGATCCCCTACCGGCCGCGGGGGCGGATGCTGGCGCTCGACCGGATCTACGGCGACGCGCTGCGTATCCCCGAGTACTTCGTCGGCAAGAACATGGTCCACCTGCCGACGGTGAAGTGCCACATCTACACCACGACCACGGGGGCGATGAAGAACGCCTTCGGCGGCCTGCTGACCCACAAGCGCCACCAGACCCACACCTACATCCACGAGACGCTGGTCGATCTGCTCGCGATCCAGAGAGAGATCCACCCCGGGCTCTTCTGCTTCATGGACGGGACCACGGCGGGCAACGGCCCCGGGCCGCGGATCATGAAGCCGGTGCAGAAGGACGTGATTCTCGCCAGCAGTGACCAGGTCGCCATCGACGCGGTGGCGGCCAGGCTGATGGGCTTCGACCCGATGTCGATCAAGTACATCGCCCTGGCCCACGAGGCCGGCCTGGGGGTCGGGCGTCCGGACGAGATCGAGCTCGTCGGGGACCTCGACGCGGCGGCGCAGAGCTGGGGCTTCGAGGTCGGCCGCTGCTTCCACCAGTTCGCGGCCTGGATCACCTGGTTCGGCCCGACCCGCTTCCTGCAGCGCTACCTCACGCGGCCGCCGATCCTCTACCTCGGCAACTTCTACTCCTTCTTCTACCACGACGTGGTGCACTGGCGCTTCCAGGAGCGGCGGGTCTACGAGCGCTGGCTGGAGGAGTCCGAGTGGGGCCGGCTGTTCCGCCGCTACAGGGAGCAGGGGCACCTCGCGGGGTGAGGGCGGCTGGCGCCGTGACCAGCTGTCCTGGCGGGGTTATCATGCGGGCACCATGCGAACAGAGTCGTTGAGAACCGTCACCCTGCTCTTGTGGACCGCGTTGCTCGTCGCCGGCTGCAGCGACGATGGCGGATCGCCCCCCGCGGACGCGTCCCCGCCCGCCGAGGGCAGCCCGCCGACGGACGGACCGATCACCCACGACGGTTCGCCCCCCCAGGGCGACGGGGCCGGGCCCCGCGCCTTCGTCGGCCTCAGCGCCGGCGAGAGCCACGGCTGCGCTTTGCACGCCAGCGGCAGCGTCGCCTGCTGGGGCGACCAGAGCTTCGGGGCCGCCACGCCCCCGGCCGGGATCCTCTTCTCCCAGACGGAGGCCGGCTGGGGCCACAGCTGCGGCGTGGTCACCCCGAGCAACGAGATCAGGTGCTGGGGCAACAACGACGCCCAGCAGGCCGACAGCCCCCCGGGGACTTACAAGCAGGTCAGCGCCGGCCTGGGCTTCAGCTGTGCGGTGAAGCAGGACGGCACCCTGCACTGCTGGGGCGGCAACGACGCCGGACAGGCCACGGCCCCCGCCGGTACGTTCAGCCAGGTCAGCGCCGGCAACCTGCACTCCTGCGGGCTGAAGACCGACGGCACCGCGGCCTGCTGGGGCTTCGACTCCTTCGGCCAGGCCACCGCGCCGGGCTTCAACTTCCAGCAGGTCAGCGCCGGCTCCAACTTCTCGTGCGGCGTGCGGGGTAACGCGGAGCTCGCCTGCTGGGGCGACGATCTGGACGGCCAGAGCTCCCCGCCGACGGGGACGTTCAAGGCGGTGAGCGCGGGCGACGACCACGCCTGCGGCATCAAGACGGACGGCACCGTCGCCTGCTGGGGCAGCGACCTCGACGGTCAGGCCACGGCGCCGGCCGGCAAGTTCACGGCGATCAGCGCCGGCAAGGGCTTCACCTGCGCCCTGGGCGAGGACGGCGCCATCAGCTGCTGGGGGCTGAACGACAAGGGGCAGACCACGCCCCCGGCCCCGTGACCTACGGCTGGCCGCTGCAACCCGGGGCAAATCGCTGGCGAGTTCTCGAGGGCCCGGCCACAATGAGCAGATGGATCGGGACGAGGCCCGTCTGCGGGAGCTTCTCGCCGGCGAGATGGATCGAGAGAAGCAGGACGAGCTCGAGTCCCTGATCGCCGAGCGGCCGTCGCTGCGCCGCAAGCTGGCCGACCTCGCCCTCGACACGGAAACGGCGGTGCTGCAGATCGGCTCCGGCCCACCCGTCGGCGAGCAGGGCGGCGACGCCGGCGAAGCCGCCCTCGGCCCCGACGTCGTCGACATGGGACGGATCCTCGGGCGCGGCGGCATGGCCGTCGTGAGGATGGGGCGGCAGCTGAGGCTGGATCGGCCGGTCGCCGTGAAGTCGCTGCGTCCGGCGGCGCGGTCGCCGGCCGCCGTCGCGCAGCTGCTCCACGAGGCGCGGATCACCGGTCGCATCGAGCACCCCAACGTCGTCCCGGTCCACGACATCGTGCGCGGCCCCGACGGGCTGCCCCAGGTGGTGTTGAAGCTGATCGAGGGGCACACCTGGGCCAGGCTGATGGGCGACGCCGAGCGCGTCCGCGAGCTCTTCGGCGCCACGGATCTGCTGGAGTGGAACCTCGGCGTGTTGATGTCGGTGGCGCGCGCCCTGTCGTTCGCGCACAGCCGGAACGTGCTGCACCGTGACGTGAAGCCCGGCAACGTGATGGTGGGACCGTTCGGCGAGGTCTACCTCGTCGACTGGGGCATCGCGCACGAGATCGGCGAGCCCGGTGGAGACGAGGAGATCGCCGATCTGTCCGGGACGTCGGGGTACATGGCCCCCGAGCAGCTCAGGGGTGACAGCGCCGCGCTCGGGACGTGGACCGACACCTACCTGCTCGGCGCGACGTTGTATCAGATCCTCGCCGGTCGCCCGCCCCACGCCGGTCGGCCCATCATCGAGCGGCGGATCACCGGCGCGGACGAGGCGGCGCCGCCGCCCCCGCTCCCCGACGATGTCCCGGCCGAGCTCCGGCGCATCGTCGCGGAGGCGCTGGAGCCCGATCCGCAGCGGCGGACCGCGCGCCCGGAGGACCTGCGCCTCGCCGTGGCGGAGTATTTGCAGCACCGCGGCGCGCTGCGGCTGGCGGAGCGCGGTGATCAGGAGCGAGCCCGGGCCGCGGCGGCCAGCGAGGCCGGCGACAGCGCGGGGTGGGAGCGCGCGATCCTCGCCGCCGAGCTCTCCTACCTCGCGGCGCTGGAGGAGTGGCGCGAGTGCCCCGCGGCCGCCGCCGGCGCGCGCGCGCTGGCCACGCTGCGGATCGAGCAAGCGCTGGCCAGCGGCGATGTCCAGGCCGCCGGTCGCATCGTGGAGGCGCAGGACGGTCTCCCGGACGATCTGGTCCGGCGGGTCGGGATCGCCCGGGATCGCGCCGCGGAGGAGGCGGAGCGCCTGAAGCGGATCGTCGCCGACGCGGACCGGCGCTTCGGTCATCGACTGCGCGGCATCTTCGGCGCGGCCTTCGGCCTGATCTGGGTCGGGTTCTGGTGCCTGGTCGCCCTCTATCCGCCTGCCGACGTCACCCTTCTCGTGGGCTTCTCGGGCGGTTTCCTCGCGGTCGGCGTCGCGGCGGTCGTCGGCCTGGCGCCGCAGTTGCTTCGCAACCGAATCAACCGCGCCAGCATGTGGGTCGTCGGCAGCAGCCTGTTCCTCACCATCGTCTGGTGCCTGGGCGCGGGCTGGCTCGGCCTGGAGATGCGCACCGTGCTGGCCGGCTTCCTCTTGATGTGCGCCTTCTTCACCAGCGGCATGGCGGGGCTGGTGGACCCGTGGGGCGCGGTGAGCGCCGTCGGCTTCGTCGCCGGGTTCCTGCTCGCCTGTTACCGGCCCGCCTGGACCCCGCACGCCGTGGTGGGCTCCAACGTGGTGCTGCTGGTCAATCAGCTGGTGCTCAACTTCGCCCGCGCGAAGCGCGGCTTCGAGGAGCTGCCCGCGGTGGGCCAGCCCCCGCGGGCCAACAGGTCAGGCCCCGACACGTCGCCGCCAGGGTGACGAGGGCTACGGCGTGGTGCAGGGCGGCGCGGCGCCGGTGAACGCGCTGGTGCAGGAGGCGGGCGGCTGGCAGCCGGCGCAGGTGCAGAGCGCGTTCTCCTGGCCGGTGCACACCCCGGTGCCGCAGGTCGACGTGGCGCAGGTCAGGTCGCCGAGGCAGTCGTGCCCGAAGAGCTCCAGCTCGCGCATGATCAGGTTGTCGGAGTCGTCGGTCGTCTTGATGCGGAAACGCCAGTAGCGGGCGACGACCCCCGTGAACGTGAAGTCGTCCCACTTGGGGTAGTCCGGGCCCAGGGCGGTGGTGTCCTGGGTCGTGCCGTTAGGGCAGCACTCCGTCGGCACTTCGGCGGTGCACGGGTAGCCGTCTATGCACTTCCAGGGCGCCTTGTTGCTCCGGCCGTCCATCACCAGGCTGAAGCTCGCGTTGTCATCGGACGCCAAGAGCTCCCAGGTGCCCGGCCGCTTGGACCACCAGTCGCTGAGGAACCGCAGACGACGGACGTACCGCCTGGAGCCCAGATCGAGGTCGAAATCCGTCGCGAAGCAGCCGTCCTCGCCGCGCTGGCACTGGTCGTAGGTGGCGGTGGTGTTGTTGCCGTCTATCCACTTGTCGCACGCGATGAGGGCGTTCGCGCAGGCCTGGATGGTCAGCTTCGTCTCCGGGCAGGCCGCGCAGGTCGCGCCCCCGTACCCCAGCGCGCACTCGGCGCAGTGGGGACCGTCGAAGCCCGGGGCGCACTGACAGACAGCGCCGCCGTCGCCCAGGGTGCAGCTGCCGCCGTTCTGGCACGGGTTTGGTGTGCAGGGATCGGGGGCATCGGGAGGGGCCGAGTCCACCAGGTCCGGCAGCGCGAGGTCCGGTTCGGCCGCGGCGTCGACCCGCAGGAGGTCGGCGACGGCCTGGTCGGGTTTCACGTGGCCGGTCGCGGGGTGCCCCGACCGGTCGAAGGTGCAGGCGGTCAGCAGCAGGGGGAGGAACAAGCTGGGGCGGCTCATCGCTTCATTGTAACCCATGAGAACTGGCTTGATTCCGTGGATCGGCGAGGCCGTCCGCAAACGTGGCCCGGCGGGATTGGCCGGCCACGAACCTGCTCTTGCTGTAAGATACGTCATGGAGCGTCCACGATGATAGCCTACCGAATCTCGCCGGGTTCGCCCGCGCTCATGATGATCGTCGCGGCTCTGTTTGGCTGTGACGACGGACGGCCCGGCGACTCCGGCCCGCCGGACTCGGCCCAGGACCGGTCCCTGCAGTTCCCCGACGGGCAGGTGGTCGACGGCGACGGCCAGTGGACGGATCAGGCGACCTGTGACAAGACGCTGTGTGGCAGCGACTGCGTCGACCTCAACACGAGCTGCGATCATTGCGGCGCATGCGGCAACGCATGCTCCCCGGACGAGGTCTGCTGTAACGGCCAACTGGTTAGCCGCATCGGCGCCGCGGGGTCGCCCCTGGTCAGCAGCGGCCCCTGCGGCATCCTGGTCTACGGGCGCTACGCCAACCAGGGGCAGACGAACAAGGTGCACGTGCTGCCCGACTTCTCCTACGCCGGTTACAAGGGGGGCGGGGTCCCGTTGCCGGCTGCGCCGGTGCGCCGCACGGTGTCCCCCGGTGCCGGCGACGACCGCGCCGCGATCCAGGCTGCCATCGACGACGTGAGCCAGATGAGCCCTGCGGCCGATGGGCTGCGCGGCGCGGTGCTGCTCAAGAAGGGCATCTACCAGGTCGGAGACTCGCTGTATATCAAGACGAGCGGAGTGGTGCTGCGCGGAGAGGGGCAAGGCGCCGCGGGGACGGTGCTGCTGGCGACCAAGACCTCCCAGCATGCGCTGATCCGCATCGAGGGCACCGGCAGCGGACTGGGCGAGGTGTCGGGGACCCGCGTTGACATCGCCGACAGCTACGTGCCGGTGGGGCGACGCACCTTCAAGGTGGCGTCAGCGGTGAAGCTCTCGCAAGGGGACGTCATCGTCGTGCTGCGCACCCCCAACCAGGCGTGGATCGACGCCCTGGGCATGGGCCAGTATGGCTGGACCACCAGCTCCTACACCATCGGACACGAACGGAAGATCACCGCCATCGACGGCGACGAGATCACCCTGGACATCCCCCTGGTGGATACCATCGAGGCCAAGTACGGCGGCGGCGCCGTGTTCAAGGCGTCGATCCAGGGGCGCATCGAGAGCTGCGGGGTCGAGAACCTGCGGCTCGACTCGGTCTACAGCAGCAGCACCGACGAGGACCACGGATGGACCGGGATCCGCCTCGGCCGGACCGTGAGCTCCTGGGTCCGCCAGGTGACGGTCCGCCACTTCGGTTACGAGGCGGTGGGCATCACGGACGAGGCCAGCTTCAACACCGTGGAGGAGGTGGCGATGATCGACCCCGTTTCGCAGATCACCGGCTCCCGGCGCTACTCGTTCCATGTCTCGGACGGGGTGGGCAACCTGTTCCAGCGCTGCTACAGCCGCGACGGTCGGCACAGCTTTGTCTCCGGAGCCCGGGTGACCGGGCCCAACGTGTGGCTGGACTGCCTGGCCGAGAGCTGCCACAACGACGACGGGCCGCATCACCGCTGGGCCACCGGGCTGCTTTTCGACAACACCAAGGGCGCCGAGCTGCACGTGCAAAACCGTACCACCTCGGGGACCGGACACGGATGGGCCGGGGCGCAGGTGCTGTTCTACAACGCCGTGGCCACGACCGACGTCATCTGCGACGCCCCCACGGGCGCGATGAACTGGGCCATCGGCTGCAAGGGGACCAAGGCGGAGGGGAGCTGGGCCCCGGGGGAGGCGTTCGGATGGTGGGAGTCTCACGGCACGCCGGTCAGCCCGCGCAGCCTCTACCTGGCGCAGCTCAAGGTACGCAAGGGACAGGCCGCGGTGGACAGCGTCACCACCGCGCCCCAGCGCAAGGGGACGATCTGGGGCATGCTCGGCAAGTGGGCTGGCGAGGGTGAGCTGGCCGCCTACGGCCCGGACCCTGCATGCAAGTACGGTATCCTCTCCAGCAACAAGACGGTGTGCTGCGCCGCTTCCTGCGGGGCGTGCGGCGGCACGGGGTGCAGCCAGCTCCCCGGGGGGGCGGACTCTTGCTGCACCAGCAACATCACGGCGGCGAACCAGTCCTGCGCCAAGCAGCCGGCGCCCTGCGTGATGCCGTAGGACCACGGTACTGGACAACTGTCGTCAACAGGGGCGGAGACGACCGAAGTCCCCCGCGCCATGGACGAAGGCAAGGATAGGGAAGAACATGAAACGCAGCATCAGACTCTTCTTGCTGCTTGCCGGCGTGGGACTGTTCCTCGCCTGCTCCCAAGAAGAGAGCGATGACGCACCTGATGGCGGTGGGACGGCTGACGCTGGCTCCAGCGCTGACACCGGCGCTGACACCGACGCTGGCAGCGATACGGATGCCGATACGGCCCAGCTCGAGCAGTACACGCCAGACCAGGCGAACTGGGACACATTTGCCACCAAACCGTTTGTAAGCGGCACCAACACTGCCCACGATCCCGATGGTGTTGGTTGGATAAGTCCAGCCGACTGGGCTGCTGCCGCGTGGGACGGAACCATCTACAACCCGTCCAAAATGACCAGGGCAGAGTTTGCTGCTGCTATCTGCCCGAGCGTGGACCGGGTTAGAGGTATCCGGGAGGTCTTCTATCAGCACAACCCCTTCGCCGATAACACCAACCCCACCAAGGCAGAGGTCGACGAGTGGCACAGAATCGCGATCAACCACGTCCGGGCGCTCGTTGGCTATACAAGCGAGGATCGTCAGGTGAAGAAAGACCATTGCATGTTTGCGCGCGCGCTGTGGGGCGACGAGCGAAAGTTCACCACCATGTGGGATGCCGAATACCCCGGCACCCTGGGTTCTGCTTTCGGACCTTGCCTGGACTCAGGAAACGCCCATTGTGGCGCGACCTTCATTCCTGACCTGGATGATCAGGCTCCCTATTTGCCCGCTGGTCACCCGGGCTGCAGCGCGGAGCAGGGCTCCGAAGGTGTCTTCAGTGGTCCCAAGTCGAACATCCCCTGGTCGATCAAGTGGTCGCGCGGCCTGTGTAACACGCTCATGGCGGAGGGGTTCTGGGGCGGCCATGTCGGCCCCTGGTTCCACCGCGAGAAGTTCGGCTTCAGCTTCTGGGATAACGACCCCAGCAACGTCGACAACAACGCCATCCTGCGCGCAAAGTGGACAGGCAATCTGATGCCCAATCTCTACTGCAACCCATCTGATCCCGGTTGTGACCCCAACAACACCGGGCCCTAAGGCATCGGCGCCAAGATTCATGCAGCCAAGACGTCAGGCAGTCTCCGGTACTATCCTGACGGCCCTGGAACGCGTCACATCAGACGATCAAACCGTGCACCCGACGCTGTAAAGGCTTTGGCCACATTGCCGCGGGTGTCTGAGCGCAGCGCCCGAAGCGCCTCCTCGAGCTTCGGCCCGTCGGCGAAGCCACCCTCCTTGACGCGGTAGGTGATTCGGTGTGGCGTTCGCCCTTGCGTTTGAAATGCGGTCTTCACCTTGGAGGTGGCGACCTCGACCACGAAATGCTCCACTACTACCGCGCCGCCTTTGAACCTTCCGGCCTCCATGCCGACGCCTGGGTCGGCCTGCGCGACCACGCGGCTGACCAGGAGGTAGGGGCGCGCGAGCGGTGCTTGACAGGTCTTCAGGATCGACTCTCCGTTGCGCTCTTCAAGCGATGCGGCGGTCATCTTCGGTTTTGGCCCGGTCCAGCTCAGACAGGTGAGCAGGTCGCCGGAGAAGCCGAGATCAAAGCGGTGCTGCTCGTCCATGTCGATATCGGGGTCAACCAGTTGGTCAAACATCAGCGCGTTCAAGTTGCCCGCCTGGGGCCTTTCCGAAAACGAGATTGGTGGCTCGAGCGCTGTAGGAGCGGTCCGCTTCACGCTACCCGCGGGTGGCAGGCTGGCCGCAAGCTTGGTGAGCTTCGAGCGCAGCGGTAGGTACGCGGGCTTGAGCTCATTGATGGCCTCGCGGTTGGTCTTGCCACAAGCCGCCAGACAGACGACGACGGTCAGGACGGTTGCAGTTCTCATACGGTCACCTGACGTGGACCAGCGATGACCTGCCGACAGACTGAATTGCCGGACAGCAGTGGCCGCCGCCGGGCCCCACACAATAATGCAGGCAGAATAGCGACGGGACGGCGCGGCCGTCAACGGCGCGCGTCGGCGCCTTCGGGGTGGCCGTGGGGATCTCTACCTGTCGACGACCGACGCGGAACTTCCGGACGGACGCACCGACATCTCGAGCGCTGACGGGCCGCAGTCCGACGGGCCCCAAGCAGACAGCGCGCAAGCCGATGCCGCACAACCAGACACCTCGCAGCCCGACCTTCTGTCCCCGGATTCCAAACAGGGCCCTTTGGTGATCGAGGCCGAGAATTACACCGCCAAGAAGTCACTGGATAGTGTCCACGATTGGGTCGTGCAGTCCAATATCGCCAACTATTCGGGCACCGGCTTCATCGCCGCCTTGCCCGGCACCCCCGACGTGAACTGTCAAGCCAACTACACAACCTGCGGCGCGCAGGCCGACTACGACTTCACCGTTGCGACGCCGGTCACACACCTACACTTCCGCCTCTATGCCATGGACGGAAACAGCAACTCGCTGCGCTGGGGCATCGACGGTGTGTATCAAAGCTCCATGATAGGTTGGTCGCCGAACCTGCAGTGGGCGTTCGCGACGATGGCCAAGCCGCTCACAGCGGGACCGCACAAGCTTACGCTGTGGATGCGCGAAAACAACGCACGCGTCGACAAGATTGTCCTCTCGGATACGGCCACGCCCCCTGGACCGTGACCAGGGACGCTGAGGGCGATCGAGCCACCGCCTGACCGAGTTTCTTCTCACTTGCCTGCGCGTAGTATCAGGAAGCGACGGGACCAAACACCTTATCTCTCAACTCCCGTGAGGTTCTCCCGCAGCCCAACGGGTCTCGCGCTGTGCTGCACCAGCGCATTGTTGGGCAGCGGAGCCCATTGGCGCGTTCGTCGAGCACGACAGTCCGTCAGTGTGTCCCACATAGACGGATTTCTCCGGTGAGGACTGCGTCCGTTGTTTGTTCACCAGCGGCGGTCAGGGCCACGGTCCAGTGTTGGGGCACGGCAGATCCGCACTCTGTTACGTCCAACTGCGCTGAAAACGCGCTCTGGGAGTATCCAAACGCTGCCACCGTCACCGATGCGGACAAAAGGCTGCTAGGAATCCAGTTGCCGTACCCCGGCTCGACATCTAAAGAGCCGACCCGTTTGTCATCAAGTCCCGGGATTTCCTGAATGGCATGAGTGCAACTCGCGCCGTTGGCGTTCGTCGAGCACCAGTCCGACAATGCGGCGACGCTTCCATTGACTTCGATGGTGGCGCTGGGGATCAGAACGGCCGATTTTTTGTCAGTGACTGTGAGTACCAGGGGCGGGGCGCCGACGCAGCGAGAAGGCGGGCACTTCTCGCCGCACCCCGTTGCGACGGCAACGACGGACGAAAGAAGAAGTCCGAGGGCCTTCTGTAGACGGTGATGGATCATCCGGCGCCGCTCTCCGTTGCCCAACAGCTGGCAGTCAGCCGCCGGCCGGGGGTGGTTGACAAGATGCTCTTGGGTGGCGCCGTGCCGCAGCGGAGCTCGGGCGCAGGTACCATCTCTGGACGAGGGCGCCGAGCCAGGGCCTCTGCGATGGCACCTGCGCCCGAGCTGGGTCGTGAAGGATCGTCGTTTACCCGATGAGGCGCCAGGCCGGCCGGCTGCATTGCATTGTTAGCTGGCGTTCGTGACACTACTGTTCTGCGGTATTTCGCCATTCATGTATCCGGCTGAGATGCGGATACCCGCAGCTTGCCTCAGTAGTCCTCCCATTCCGGCACGAATCCGTATTCGCGCAACTCGGCGGGTATTGGGACCAACTGCACGTAGGCGATACACCCGCGGCCCTCAGCCCCGACCTCGGCGCATTGTTGGACAAATGGCAGAACCCTGTCGATCGTGTCTGGCGGGTAGACCTGGGCCCGTCGCTCGAGTAGCGATCGGATGCGTGTCGCTTCCTGTACCAGGGATTGGCCCACGGCCAGACTTGGAGCACCCCCATATACCCCGACTCCAAATGTTGGGGCTTGAGCGTAATAGCAGCGCAACGAGGGATGCCACGTTGACAGCTCGGGAATGAACGGTCGGGACTCAAAGGTCAGCAGGGGGTTACTCCATAACATCGGATCGGGATAGGCGTCTATTGCGTATTGTACCTCGTCGCTCGATTCCGTAATGTATGGGGGATGCCAAAACTCGACGATCTCCGCGTTGCCGGCCATGAACTCCCGGTACTCCGGCAGACTGCTCGCCCGATACTCAAGACCGATACGTTCTGGCCAGGGACCCGCCACAAGTCGAACGATCCGTTCCATGAGGTGCCACGCGTGAATTGGCCGCTCGACTTCGCCGTCCTCATCCCAATAGTCGACTAGCGGGCAATCGCTGGGGATCCCGATCTGCGTGGATCTATGTGATAGTACCTGCAACGTTGCGTGGTAGATTTGTAGTACCTGATGCCCCAAGATAATGCTTGGGCCGCCCGCCGTTTCGAGTCTGTGGAACCGTTCAACGGTGCGCGTCAGGTCTTCCCATGAATCTCTGGAGACCTTCACCATCTTCTCTCTATTGGCAGAGGCCAGGACTTCAAGCTCTGTCAACGCTTCTTCGATTGCTCCGGGATAATCGAGCGATGGCGCGGACTCAACGACGACCCCGCTGACATCGGTATTGCCGATTGCCTTGGCGAGCGCGGCGCGGCTGTTCCTTAGGACTTCGGCAACATGGGCCCCATTGAGCTCGGTGTCAGCACTACGCGCCCGTTCATTAAAGGCGTCCACGAAGGGCTGCAGCGCCGCCTGAAGTGTGTCCGCGTTGGCTGTCTCAAAGTAGATGTGGAGTTCCTTCAGAACCGCATCACAGACCGCGGGATCGACTAGAATCGCCTCGTGGGTCCAGCAGTAGCTTCCGCTCTGAAGACCTTTGTCAGTAGCACTTTCCTCGTCGACCAATGAAGTCATCTGCGTCTCCAAATTGATGCATGATCTACCCTTGCGGTACGCGCTCCCTGGGCACAGACCACTTGATCAGAGACGGTTACGGCCGAACGGCTGCCACCACCAGCGCGTTGTTGGGCTGCAAGCCCGGAACCGGGCGAACCCTGGGGGGTCTGTTGCGGTCCATCGGACGCGCTGAGAGCCGACCGCCTCACGCTAGTGGACAACAAGTCCTTTGACGAACCGGATGATCTCTTCGTCGTGCGCTGGGCATCTATCGTGCGGTTGGCACTCGACGGTGGCATGGAATAGCCAGCTTCGGTCGCGAAACAAAAAGTGTTTGGATACGTCGATTTTCGACTTTTTGGGGAATGCGTAGCGCGAAGAGACCATGACGTACCGGCCGTTGGCGAACAGTCCACGGTCTACGAAATGAACAGGCCGCTCGTCCAGGGTCGTGCTGGGCCTCCACGAAGTGGACCGCTTCAGGTACCGTGACATCGACTCGACCGTGATGGGGCCCGGATCGCGGACCATGACAACACTGGCGAGGAGTGACTTGTCGTGAGTGTGGTAGAACGCGATGATGTCATATCCACACCTGTTGAGATCATGGACCTCGTACCGCTCGGGTTTGCCCTTGCGCAGGGTCTGGATGCTCTTCAGCTCGCTCCGACGAAAGCGGCCGAAAAGGAGAGGAAGACGAACGTCGCCCTGTGGATGGGCGTAGTTGCCAGCATCGTCCACGACAATGCGGTAGCAGGGCCGCGGCGGATCCTGCTCGACCTTCGCCAGAGTGGCGATGGTAGGATTGTGCACACGGCCACGGCGTGCCGGTGAGGTTGTTCCGCACGCCATGACTCCTGCGGCGAAGATCAGAACCGCATGGGTGCACCGTGTGCGGGAGCGCGCTTTCGTCGTGTCGAGTTTATACTGAAGGCAAGCTGTCAGACGCACCATCGCAGTGACACCCTTTCCCTCACGGCTCGGCGCGCAACGTTGATCGACTTGTTCGGTCCGTCGCGTCGGCAGCCCAACAGGTCTCGCGCTGTGCTGCAGCCGCGTCCGCCTCGCGCCAGCGAGGCGGCAGGGCGGGCGGCGTCGGGGCGGGATGCCTCTAGGCTGCGGGGTGTGGTTGGTGAGTTCATGTTGGATCTACCGATCATTTGGCCCGACCGAGCGACTGTCGGCACCAGCGCATTGTTGGGCTGCGCTCTTTCAGTCATCGTCACCAGGTCGCTTGTCATTTCCAAATATCCGCCGCTCCCGCAAACGTGGCAACGGCCTCCACATATTCCGGTGTTCCAGGAAGGGGAGCCGACATGACCGCCTCTACAAACTCCTGCGGCGGTAGGTACGCATGTGCCGCCACGTAGTGGGCTATCATCTCCGGACACACGAACAGAACTTCTGCAGGAACGCCGAAGTTCCCACTGGATTCGAACTTCCCGCACAGCTCGCAGACGTGTGTACCGCATGCGACGGGCCAACCCAACGCCTCAACACTCTCGGCCCATTTCGCCGCGAACTGCTCCAGCTTCAGGACCAATCCCGGTGGAGCGTCGCCGGATGAGTATTTGTGTTTGTCGTCTAACCACCCGACCGCCCGGATATGGGCCCCACTGTCTATCTGTGATTTCGTACCCAGGTCAGGATAGTAACTCATCGCACAACGACTCCTTCCGCGCAACCCAACGGGTCTCGCGCCGTGCTGCAGCCGCGTCCGCCTCGCGCCAGCGAGGCGGCAGGGCGGGCGGGGTTGGGGAACAGCTGGCGTCGTCGCAGTGCCGTTGGTGAGCTCATGGTCGGTCCACGATAACACAACTCGCCCGAGCGGCTGTCTGCACCAGCGCCCTTGTTGGGCTGCGAGGCGTGGGTCTCCACGGTACCAGGGCAACCCCAAACTGGACACGGGCCGGATGCCGCCCGGGCCCGGACCGGATACCGGATTCTCCTGGGGCACGTCCTGGAGCGGCCGAACAAGCGCTCCAGGTTTGCCGAGTTCGAGGATATCGACTACGAGGCCTGCCTGTCAGAGATGGAGCAGCTGCGTCCGGGCTACGCCCACCGCGAAAAGGCGATCATCCTCAGCTGGAGCATCCTCTACTACTACCTGATGTAGACGTGCTCGTTCGAGCGTGACGCGAGTCCCCGGCGGGCTGGAATCGTTCTCCTCGGACTGACCTCGCAGCGGGATTGGCATGTGGTGATCAATTGCCCTGCCTCTTCGGATATTGAGCTTTCGAGGGTGTGAGGATCTGAAGAATTGTCATCTCAGCACAGGGGTTGGTGTGGCGTGATTCTGGTTGTAAGGCTCAGTCAGCGGCCGTTTCTCAAGGGGCGTGCAGCTGATGCTGAGCGCCATACATTTGCTGCAACGGATTCTCTGTCACCTTGTAGATCTGCTCAGGCGAGAGGCCGAACCGACGGCGGA
>Ga0316576_10000690_pt1 | contig 16567 bp, 13 predicted proteins | sample S0NA_FD_203075 | JGI IMG/M metagenome (GOLD analysis project Ga0316576, IMG submission 203075) | Rhizosphere microbial communities from salt marsh grasses in Alabama, United States - S0-2_050615r3r5 | ecosystem: Host-associated > Plants > Roots > Rhizosphere | place: USA: Alabama | collected... | reverse complement strand
GGATCGGGGGTGGTGTGATGCGCCTACCGGTCATGCAGCTTTCCATCGCCTCCTCCTGCACCTGGGTAAAGCAACGTGCGTGCCAGCGTCCAAGGGCGCGAGACCCTGTGGCCCTGGAGGCCATAGAGGGAGCCGCTGTCCCCAACGCATATCATCCAAGTGTTCGATATGACAGGCGTAACAGTTGACCCCCCCGGTGAAACCCTCGGGTGACAGGCCCGCATCGTGCTAAAGTGGGCGTCCCATGGATCGCGAGCGGCACACGGGCACACGGATCATCGAGAAGCCCGACGGGAACCAGTTCCTGCTGGTCCGCTCCCTGGAGGTCAAGGTGCTCCAGGGGCCCGACGCTGGCCTGGTGCAGACCTTCGAGCAGACCCGCCTGCGCGTCGGCACCGGCGAGGAGTGCGACCTGCGCCTGACCGATCCCTCGGTCTCGCGGTGCCACCTGGAGCTGCGCGCCGCCGAGCAGGGCCTCCAGCTGCGGGACCTGAACAGCACCAACGGCACGCTCCTCGGCGGCGTCGGGCTCCAGCGCGCCGTGCTGGTCGGTCCGGCCACCCTGGCCCTGGGCAGCACGTTGCTCTCCATCTCGCCGGGCGAGGACAGCGTGGAGATCCCGATCAGCCGGCGCTTCAGGTTCGGAGATCTGCTGGGACAGAGCGCGGTGATGCGCGAGCTCTTCGCCACGCTGGAGCGCGTGAGCCAGACCGAGGCTACGGTGTTGCTCGAGGGCGAGTCGGGCACCGGCAAGGACCTGGCGGCCCGTGCGATCCACGGTGCGTCGAGGCGTCGCAACGGGCCGTTTGTCATCGTTGACTGCGCCGGCATCCCCGCTACGCTGTTCGAGAGCGAGCTCTTCGGCCACGAGCGCGGAGCGTTCACCGATGCCGTCGAGGCCCGCGTCGGCGCCCTCGAGCTGGCTGACGGCGGGACGCTGTTCCTCGACGAGATCGGGGAGCTGCCCGCGCCGCTCCAGCCGCGGCTGCTGCGCTTCCTCGAGACCCGACAGGTCAAGCGCGTCGGCGGGTCGAGCTACCGCGCGGTCGACGCCCGGGTCATCGCCGGTACCAACCGGGTCATCGCGGACGAGGTCCGGCGCGGCGCATTCCGCGCCGACCTGTTCTACCGCCTCTCGGTGGTGCGGGTGAAGATGCCCCCGCTGCGCGACCACCCCGAGGACATCCCGCTGCTCGCGCACCACTTCGCCGAGCAGCTCGTTCGCGAGCCCCAAACGGTGATCACCGAGGAGACCACCCCGCTGCTGGTGGCCCACCACTGGCCGGGGAACGTCCGCGAGCTGCGCAACGTGGTCGAGCGCCTGTCCCTGGTCCCCGGGCTCGCCATCGAGGCGCTGGAGGAGGGGGCGCCCCCCGACGACCCGCATTGCCCGGCGGCGGAGATCGGGTCCCTGGCTGACCTCTCGTTCCACGCGGCGCGCGCGCGCTGGCTGCAGCTGTTCGAGCGCCAGTACCTCACCGAGCAGCTGAGCAGGGCCAAGGGGGTCGTCTCCGCCGCGGCGAGCCTGGCCCAGATCCCGCGCCAGTCCTTCCACCGGATGCTCCGGCGCCACCGTCTCTCTAACGATCCCCTCCGCTGAGGGTCCAGAGCACGAGGAGCACCGCGCAGACGGCGACGAGGACGCCGACGAGCAGCCAGCCCCAGCGCAGGCGCTGTCCGTCGGGCTGGACCCCGGGCAGGGGCAGGTCGCTCGAGGTGGAGACCACCTGGAGCGGCCGGTCCGCTGGCTCGTGGAGCAGCCGGATCAGCCCCGATTCCTGCGGCGGCCCCGGTCGGGTCGTGACCTGGGAGACATAGACCTCGTCGCTCCCCTTCGGCGCCAGCGCGGGCTGCGCCGGCTCGGGCGGCGCCGGCGCTGGCGGCGCCGGCGCGGCTGGAGGGTCGGGGCCGGGACGAGGGGGCGGCCCGGTCCGCACCGTCTCCTCGGGGGCCAGCTCCCCGGTCGGCACGGCGTCCAGCGCCGCCTCGGGGCCCAGGCCCTCGGGGGGACCGGTCCGCTCGGTGCGCTGGGTGCGCTCGGTCTGCTCCAGCACGAGCTCGCCGGAGGGGACCCCGGCGATGGGCTCGGGCCGCAGCCGCTCGGGGACCGTCGGCTCGCCGGTCGTTGTCTCCGCCGCCGCGGCCTCGCGTTGCAGCCGCTCGGCGAGCCGCGCCATCTCGGCCGCGGTGAACGGGAAGCGCTGGAGCACGCGGCGGGTCTGCTCGACGAGCAGGGCGGCGTCCCGGGTGCGCATCGTGGGGTCGTGCTGCAGGGCGCCGCGGATCACCTCGTCGAGGGGGGCCGCCCCGGGGCTCAGCCGGGAGGGCAGGACCACGTCGGGGTCGTGGGCGCGCGACAGGAGCCCGGACTCCGTGCTCGAGCGGCTGTAGCGCTGCCCGGTGAGCAGCTCGAACAGGACGAGACCGGTGCAGTAGATGTCCGTGCGCGGGCTGACCGGCTCGCCGCGCACCTGCTCGGGGGCGAGGTAGTGCAGCTTGCCCTTGATCAGACCGGTGTACGTCTGGGACCAGCGCACCGCGGTCTTGGCCACGCCGAAGTCGCTGAGCTTGACCCGGCCGACCCGGTCGACGAACACGTTGTGCGGGGTCACGTCCCGGTGGACGATGGCCAGCGGCCGGGTGTGGATGTAGTCCAGCGCCCGGGCGAGCTCGTGGATGACGTAGGCCGCCGCGGGGACCGGCATCGGTCGTCCGAGCACCTGGCCGAGCCCGATCAGCTCGTTCAGGTCCCAGCCGTTGATGTGCTCCATCGCGATGAAGTACTGCTCCTCGACGCAGCCGTAGTCCACGACGGAGACCACGTTGGGGTGCGACAGGCTGGAGGCGATGGTCGCCTCGTCGATGAAGCTCTTGACGATCTCCATCTCGTGGACGTGCTGGGGCAAGAGGACCTTCAGCGCCAGACGCTCGCGGGTGGTCGGATCGTCGGCCCGGCGGGCCTCGTACACCTCGGCCATCCCGCCCACCCCGATGCAGCGCAGCAGGCGATACTTGCCCAGCGTCGCAGCCATGTTGGCTCGAGGGTACCACAGGGCCGCCGGAACGGCGCGATCCTTGGGGGCGGCCGCGCGTCAGGGCATCAGGGTGAGCAGGCCGAAGGCGGCGGGGTTCTTCTGCTGTCCGATCCCGCTGGTCCACTCGATGAAGCCGTCGCGACCCGCGCCGTCGTTCTCGTTGACCATCGCGCTGAAGCCCACGCTCTTCCCGGCGGTCAGGCTGCCCAGGCCCAGATCCACGAGCGGGAGCCGGACCTCGTAGCGCGTCGTGCTCCCCGCGCGCGTGACCGCGAAGGTGTTGACCATGGCGGGTGCGCCGCTGGGCGCCATCCAGCGGTAGCGGATCTGGTTGCCGCTGTTGGTCCGGGCCCAGCCATACTCGTAGTCGTCCGTGTTATCGTAGGCCGAGCCGTCATTGTTGGCCATGTCGAGCCCGATCTGGACGCTGTCTCCCTCGTACAGGTGCATGGCGTCGCCGTCGTAGGTGTTGGAGTGAACGTCATCGGTGACCTCGAGGGCGATGTACAGGGCGGCGGCGTCCCAGCGGGCGGCGAGCTTGGCCGAGAGGTCGGCGGCGCCGCTGCTCGAGCCCCCCATGGAGACCCAGTCCGCCGGGGAGCTGATGGAGATCCACCCTCCGGTCCACTCCGAGAGGTCTCCGTCGATGGTGATGCCCGAGGGAGGCGCGGCGAAGGCGTAGATGGTGTTCGCCGGCGGCTGGGGGTAGCTGTCGGGCGGCGGCAGGTCGGGCGGCGGCAGGTCCGGTGGCGGCAGGTCGAGTGGCGGCAGATCCGGCAAGGCCGCATCGGGCAGATCGGGCGGCGGCAGATCCGGCAAGGTCCCCTCGGGCAAGGCCGCATCGGGCAGATCGGGCGGCGGCAGATCCGGCACCGCCACATCGGGCAAGGCCGCATCGGGCAGATCGGGCGGCGGCAGATCCGGCACCGCCACATCGGGCAAGGCCGCATCGGGCAAAGCTGCGTCGGGCAAAGCTGCGTCGGGCAGGGCGTCGAACAGGCCCGTTGGGCGGTCGGCTTTCCCGGCCGAGACCCCGGTGCTGTCAAAGGTGCATGCGGAGAGGAGCAGCAACTCGAGCAGCAGGTACCTGGCCACGGAAACCAGGGTGCGGCTACTGCACACAGCTTCCTTGCTGGCAGTGGTAGCCGCTGGTGCACTGCTGGTTCGTCCAGCAGGAGGTCCGGCAGGTGCCGGTGCTGGTGTTGCAGGTGTAGCCCAGGCACGGCGTGTCGTCGGTGCAGGTGATCGCCTGGACGCACTGGTTGTTGGTGCAGGTGTAGCCGGTGGCGCAGCCGGCACCGGTGGACCCGCCGCCGCAGGTGGTGCGGCAAGTGCCGGTGGTGGTGTTGCAGGTGTAGCCCAGGCACGGCGTGTCGTCGGTGCAGGTGATCGGCTGGATGCACTGGCCACCGGTGCAGGTGTATCCCTGGGCGCACTGGCTCGTGCTGGTGCAGCTGACCCGGCACTCCCCGGTGCTCAGGTTGCAGGTGTAGGGGGAGCAGGTCGAGTCATCCGTGCAGGTCACCCGCGCAACGCACTGGTGAGCCGTGTTGCAGACGTAACCCGAGGCGCACTGGTTCGAGCTGTTGCAGCTTGTGTAACAGGTGTTGGTGGTCAGGTTGCAGGCGTACCCGTTGCACTGCGCGCCCGTCGTGCAGCTGCCCGCGCCGCCGTCGCCGGGGGGCACGACCTGACCGTCGCCCTGGGGTTGAGGTGCGTCACCGGTGACCGTCCCGTCCTGCTGGGTTGTTCCCTGGTCCTGGACGACCGTGTTCTGATCGGGCGTCGTCGTCGGCCCGTCGCTTGTTCCTCCGCCATCGTCACTGCAGCCAAGCAACATCACAGCAACCAACACGAGTGCTCTCCAACGCATTGCTCTTCTCCTAAGCCAAGTTTGTGCTGGATTCGATGATACCACGCCGCGAGAGCGCGGCTGAGAGATTGGCGACTATTTTGCAGAGCACAATAAACGCCCTGTGATCCAAGAAAAATTTCCAATTAAAACCTTTAAAATCAGTTACATGGTGAATTGTTGTTGCGCCGCAAAAAATCACTTGTCAACGCTCTGCGTCTGAGCTACAACGTCCCACATCGGAGCAGCAGACATCGGCGTTGTCGGAGGCGCCGAGCACCTCGGAGGGAATCATGGAAAAAACAGTCTTCGCCTGGGGCCTGTTGAGCGTTTACGCAGCGATTACAGGCTATTTGGCCTACCGCGGCTATCGCCGGACGCGGTCCATGGAGGGCTTCGCGGTGGGAAACCGTGACATGTCACCGGTTTTCGTGGGTCTGTCCCTGGCGGCCCAGCTCACCTCGGTGGCCACCTTCGTGGTCAACCCGGGGCTGATCTACGCCTTTGGCCTCCCGGCCCTGCTCGGAATGGGACTCTCGGCTTCCCTGGGCATCACCATCGGCATCATCGTCCTCTCCAAGGGCTTCCGCAGCGTGGGCGAGAAGATGCAGGCGTTGACGGTGCCTGGTTGGCTGGGCAGCCGCTTCGAGAGCCGCGGGATCCAGATCGGCTTCGCCCTGCTCAGCCTGGCCCTGATCACCTTCATGGTCCTCATCGTCGTCGCCATGGCTTACATCCTGATGAAGATGCTGGGCATCCCGGCCTGGTCCGCCCTGCTCGGCGTGATCGTGCTGGTCTTCGCCTACGTCCTCGTCGGCGGCGCCAACACCAGCGTCTACACCAACTCGGTCCAGGCGCTGATCATGGTCGCCGTGGCCCTGCTGCTCATCGCCAGCGGCATCACCTACTTCTCCGACGGCGTCGGCGCCTTCTTCAAGCGCCTCGGCGCCATGGACGCCGGCCTGGTCGGGCTGGTCAACCCGGCGAGCCCCTACTTCCGCAACCTGTTCGAGGTCTTCGCCGCCAACTTCCTCGTCGGGCTGGCCATCGTCTGCCAGCCGCACGTGATGGCCAAGTCCCTGAGCCTGAAGAACGAAAAGGACGTCAACCGCTACCTGCTCACCGCGATCCTCGTCGGCACGGTGTTCGCCATGGTCATGCTCGTCGGCCTCTACTCCCGCTTCGTCCTGCCGCAGACCCGCATCGACCTGGTGGTTCCGGTCTACATCAACACCCAGTTCTCGCCCATCGTCAGCGTGGTGATCAGCATCGGCGTGCTCTGCGCGGGCATCTCGACCCTGGAGGGGCTGCTCCTCGCCCTCTCGGCGATCCTCGCCACCGACCTGTTCATGCCGATGCTCCGCCGGCGGCGCGCCGCGGAGACCACGACGCCCGAGGAGGTCCGGGCCCAGGGGATGCTCGCCCTCAGGCTCGCCCGCTACAGCCTGATCGGGCTCGGCGTGGCCTGCTTCTTCCTCGGCATGTACCAGATCCGACACCCCACCGGCGGGTCGGTGGCGATCTTCGCCCAGTACGGCATCTACTGCCTCTTCTCGGCGAGCTTCGCCCCGATGCTCTTCGGCATGTTCTCGACCAAGGCCACGGTGACGCGGCTGATGGCGGCGCTGTCCGCCGGGACCGCGCTGGTGGTCTACGTCGGGATGTCCCTGTTCAAGGTGACCTCGATGCACAACAACCCGGCGGTGCTCAGCGCCTTCAGCATCATCGCCAGCCTGGCGGTGATGGTCGTCGGCGTGGGCTATCGCCGGATCACCCTGCGCTCCGCACGGCGTCGAGTGGAGGGGTTTGGCAAGCGGGAGTCGCAGGCAGCATAACCCGCAACCAGGAGAGGTAGATCGATGAAGATCAACGAGATGCGAGTCATCGTCACCGGGGCGGCCAGCGGCATGGGCCAGTGCTTCGCCCTCTCACTCTGCCGCGAGGGCGCGAAGGTCGCGGCGATGGACGTGAACGAGCCGGGCCTCGCCGAGCTGGCGCGGACCGCCAGTGACCTGCCGGGCGAGCTCCGGACCTACGTCGGCAGCGTGAGCAAGGAGCCCGACGTCGTGGACGTCGTGCGCCGCGCCTCCGAGGACCTCGGCGGCATCAACGGCCTGGTCAACAACGCCGGCATCTTCCGCGACGGGTTCCTGGTCAAGCTGGACAGGAAGACCGGCGGGCTGAAGAAGATGACCCTCGAGCAGTGGCAGGCGGTGATCGACGTCGACCTCACCGGCCCGTTCCTGATGACCCGCGAGGTCGCGGCGCAGATGATCGAGAAGCAGATCCGACCGGGGGCGGTGGTCAACATCTCCTCGGTCTCGCGCCAGGGCAACATGGGGCAGTCGAACTACTCGGCGGCCAAGGCCGGGCTCGTCGCCGACACCCGGCTCTGGGCCCGCGAGCTCGCCCGCCACGGCATCCGCGTCGGCGCCGTGGCCCCGGGCTTCATCCGCACGCCGATCCTCGAGGGGATGCCGGAGAAGATGCTGGAGAAGATGATCGGCAACGTCCCCCTCGGGCGGCTCGGCGAGCCGGACGAGATCTACCGCGCGGTGCGTTTCATCTTCGAGAACGACTACTTCACCGCCCGCTGTCTCGACGTGGACGGGGGCGTGGATCTGTAGCATGCTCTTCGGGATGCGTGGGGCAGCGGCCTTCTGCCTGTTGTGCTTAACGGCCCTCGGGTGCAGCGAGACCTCCGACTCCTGCACTCTTGCTTCCGACTGTCCTGCGGGACAGACCTGCTCCGACGGTCGCTGCCTCCCGGTCCTGAAGGGCGACGCCGGTCGCCCGGACGGGGAGCTGCCAGACAGCTCCCCTCCGGGTGATTCGGTTTTCGATGACGGTCCGGTCTGGCCCGACACCGGCACGCCGGACGGCGGCTGCACCGGCAACCACAACGGCAAGATCGAGCGCGACGAGCTGCTCGTGGTGGTGCCGGCCTCGCTGACCTACACCATGGGCACCGGGATCACGCTGGACCTCTCCGGCGGCAGCGCGGCCACGCCGGTCTGGGACCTCACCGCCGCCGCGGCCGACGACGCCCCCGAGGTGATGAAGCTCGACCCGGTCCCGGCCTGGGCCGCCTCCGACTTCCCCAGCGCGACCTACGTCAGCCTGATCGACAAGGACATGGAGACCTACGGCGTCTACAACGTGACCCAGACCCGGATGGAGCTGCTCGGGGCGATCAGCGGCAAGCAAGACTACGGCAGCATCAGCTACTCCACGCCGGTGGAGCTCTTGCGCTTCCCGGTCCAGGGCCCGGACAGCTACAGCACCGACACCTACGGCACGGGCTTCTGGGGCATCGCGATGATCAACAACCTGGAGAGCTACGATGTCGAGGTCATCGGCAGCGGCACGCTGAAGCTGCCCAAGCTCTCCCTCGACACGGTGCTGGTGCGCATCGAGGTCACCCAGTACCCGTACTGGAACCCGTTCCTCCAGAGCACCTCGACGCTGTTCCTGTTCCTCTCCGAGTGCTACGGCACCGTGGCCCGGGTGGTGGTCGACGGCGTCCCCTCCGATCTGTCCCAGGTCCAGGCCGACGAGCGCTGGCGCCTGGCCACGCCCTGAGACTGCCGCGCGCGCGTTACCAGAGCGCGGCAGGGTTCGGCCGCAGCGGCGTACCGAGTGCCAACCGGCGATGTCCGGGGCCTTTCCGGTTGGCACGAGGTCCGAGCGAGGCTTGCGGCCGGCCCAAGTCACCCAAGGGAGGCCGGCCGCTGCAAGCCGAGCGTCCGCAAGGCCGAAGCCCTGCCGCCGAAACACACGCGCGCACGGTCGCAGCGTGTAGGCCAACGTAGGTCGGTTGTTTTTCCGGAACGGGAAGTGGCCTGCCGGTGTCCCACGTATTAGTAACAAGAAGGACGCCAGCGGCTTCTGGCGCGTGATTCATGAAACACTTCATCCCGTCCATCATCGCGGTGGCGAGCCTGCTCCTGTCCGGCGCCGCGCTCGCCGCCCCGCCGGCGGGCGGGGGCAGCCTGGCCACCCAGAGCTGCCCCGGGCTGTTCGGCGACCAGGCGCTGCAGCAGCGCAACGCGGCCCGGCGTCAGCACAACATCGACTGGGTCGAGGAGGACGAGAGCGGGGTGACCATCGCCCACACCCGCACGGGCTGGGGTGACGAGCCCTTCCGGCTTTCGATTCGCGGCCTCCGGCTCCTCGGCGTGCAGGGCGGGTCGGCGGTGTTCCAGGTCTCGGGCGAGGCCGCGTCGGCGGGCCACTGCCGGCCCGGCCGCTACGTGGTCGGCGTGGACAGCTCCCTGTCTCGACACACCCGCGTGCTGGCGGTGCTCTCCCGCGGCCTGCTGGTCGAGCACCGGGGCAAGCTGGCCTACGTCGCCCCCCCCTCGGCCGCGGCGCCGGTCTGGCTCCTCGCCTGGCGCATGGAGGGGGAGATAGCCTCCAATGGCAGCTCCTCACCGACCTCGAGTCCGGTCATCTACTGACGAACCTCTGGCCGTTGTCCGACCCGGGTGGACTCGGGCCGCCCGGGGCTGGACAATACCGACCCATGCGATGGATCGTGCCCCTCGCCGCCCTGGTGGCGCTCGGCGGCTGCCGCAAGGACACCCCGTCGGCGCCGGCCCCACGGCCGGCGGCCCAACCCGCCTGCCATGACGGTCCGGTCTCCGGCCGCCTGGGCCCCGAGACGCGCTGGTGCGGCCAGGTGCAGGTCGTGGGCAACGTCCTCGTCCCGCGCGGGGCCCGGCTGACCATCGCGCCCGGGACGGCGGTGCGCTTCAAGGCCTACCGCGGCTACAGGAACCCTGAGCGGCGGCTCCAGCTCCGGGTAGAGGGCCGGCTCGTCGCCCAGGGCCGCCCCGGTCAGCTGATCCGCTTCACCTCGGATGCCCCGGACCCGCGCAACGGCGACTGGTCCATGGTCAAGCTGGTCGAGGCCACCGGCTCGAAGATCGCCCACGCGGTGTTCGAGTTCGGCCAGCACGGCCTGAACATCTGGAAGACCGACATCGAGCTCGAGGGCGTGGTGATCCGCTTCCAGAACTGGGAGGGGCTCTACGCCGAGAACCACTGCCGCGTCACCGTCCGCGGCAGCCGGATCTACGCCAACGGCTACAACTGCATCGCGGTGGAGCAGTACACCCGCTTGCGGGTCGAGGGGAGCTACATCGGGCCCTGCGGCACGCTGGGGATCCACGTCGACGCCTCCCGGGCCGAGATCCGCGGCAACCTGATCGAGGGCTCCCAGGAGGGGGTCTGCCTCGACAACGACGCCCGGGCGCTGGTCGAGGGCAACCGCTTCGCCGGCCAGCTCAACGGCGGCATCTCCTGCGACGAGGGGGACAACCGGCTGCGGCTGGGCGAGAACGACTTCGACGGGACCCCCGACGCGCGGGCGGTGGCCTGCCCGGCGGCGGCGGTCAAGGAGGTCAAGGGGAGGCGCCGGCCGCCGACGCACCTCGTCTCCGGCGTCCAGGAGGGGCCCGGCGCCTGGCTCGACTACCTGCCCGGTGAGCAGCGCCGCGACCGCTACCCCTATGTCTACCCCGACGCGGACGAGACACGGCGGGTGACGCGCAAGCTCGGCGGCAAGATGGGCCTGACCTGGAGCCTGGCCTGGGACGGATCGCACCTCTGGACGGCCAACCTGTCCGGGGAGATCTTCCGCCTCGATCTGGCGAGCGGCCGCGTGGTCCGGCGCCTGAGGGCTCCCGGGCCGCAGCCCTGGGGCATGACCTGGTCCAGCGATGCTCCTCCGACCCTCTGGGTCAACGACTTCGCCCGCCGGCGCATCTACGCCCTGGACCCGGCGAGCGGCGCGGTGCGCCGCGAGCTGCCCGCGCCGGATCCGGCGGGCGGGTGCAAGGGGCTGGCCTGGGACGGGCAGCACCTCTACGCCCTGGGCTGGGCGACCCACCGCCTCTATGGCCTGGACCCGCGGAGCGGCGAGGTCCTCTCCGAGGTCCCTGTCCCGGCCCGTGATCTCGGGGGCGGGGTGCAACGCCACGTGGCCGGGGGCCTGACCTGGGACGGCCAGGCGTTCTGGGCGCCGTCGGACCGGCTCGTGCGCTTCGACCGCCAGGGTCGGGCGCTGGGCTGGATCCACAGCACGAGCGAGCGGGTCTGGGACCTGACCTGGGACGGCACCGCCCTGTGGACCACCCAGCGCGCCAACGAGAACTGGACCGAGTACCCCCGGCTCTTCCGGGTCCAGGTGCGGGCGCTGCAGCGCTGATCGGGTCAGCCGTGAGAACGGTCGGGAAACCCGCCGACCACGAGCCGGCGGGACAGGCGCCCGCCGAGGTGTTCCGCCGCGCGGAGGTAGATCGCCTCGGCGATGGCGTCGGCGGCCTCCTCGCGGAAGCAGGCGAAGCTCGGCCAGTCGTTGATGTCGATCACCGCCACCTGTCCCTGGTCGGTGAGCACGGCGTCGCCGCCGTAGACCAGCAGGCCCACCTCGCGCACCAGCCGCTCGACCAGCGGGCGGGCGGACCAGAACGCCACCGGCGCCACCTTGCGGTCCCGCTCGCAGTAGAAGCGGAAGAAGCCGTTGCCAAGCACGCCGTAGAACTTGACCACCGTGCCCTCGACGTGGCGCTGGACCAGCGCCTGGCCCACGCCGCGCCCATGCATCCCGTCGAGGGCCGCGACGAGCTCGCCGCTGCTCTCCACCCGGACCACGTCGCCCGGTTCGGTGGCGTGGACATCCCCGCGCTTGACCCAGCAGGGGCCGGTCCGGATCAGCGCCGGGTCGGGGCGGGCGCCCGGGTCGGTGGGGACCATCATCGCGGGGGCCACCCCGTTCCAGTGCGGACCGAGGACGCGGAGCATCTCGGCGCGGAAGCAGCGTCGGGCGGCGAGCGGGCTGTTGACCACCAGGCGACCGCGTTCCTCCAGCGCGACCAGCGCGTTGACCGCGTCCGGTCCCTGGCACATGGAAAAGACCACCTCGTGCTCGATCTCGACCCGCCCCACCTGCCGCTCCTGGATCAACTCCACGCGGCAGCCGCGGCGGCGGAGCCGGTCCGCGGTCAGCTCGAGGATCATCCGGTCGTTCTCACCGTGCTGGGCCGGCGAATAGAGCGGGTCGCGATGGATGCCGATGAGCTTCATGACCACTCCATAATGCGAAGGTGCGCCAGAGATCGCAGTGACGGGGGTCACAGGCGGCCACTGTCGCGCTGTCGCCTGTCGAAGCAATCCGCGCGCCAGAACGGGGCCCCCGGCGATCCTTGCGGTTTGTGACGGGATGTGACCGGGATCACGTCGATCCGGCGACGCCCCCTGTCGAGGATCGGACAGCTGAATCAGAACGTGAGGACCTTGTCGGCCTCCAGGGTCAGCTGGGCGAGCTCGCCCAGCTTGGCGACTCGCACCCCCTCCATGAGCTCCTCGGGCCGCAGGCCCCGGGCGGCGAGGCAGGTCTCGCAGACCAGCACCGCCCCCTTGCGGATCAGCGGCCGGAGCATCCGCTCCACGTTGTAGTAGCCGTTGGGCGTCTCCTGACCGCGCTTGGCGCAGAGCACCGCGTCGTCCACCAGGTAGATCGTCAGATCCAGCTCCTCCTCGATCTTGATCAGGGCGTCGGCGAGGCGCAGGCCGTGGTAGCTGAGCTCGCGGCCGTAGGGTGCGGAGGTGAGGATGATCAACGTCTGCATGGACAAAGTCTGGGCAAGGCGCGGGCGCCCTGCAAGCGCGATGGGCGGGCGGACTGGAATGCGGTAGCCTGGAGTCGTGCGCGCGTCAGCTCTGCTGCTTGCCGTCTCCGTCATCGCCGCCTGCTCGGAGCCGGAGACCGAGGCCGTCGGGCTCACGCTGGAGCTGGTCTCCGGCGCGACGGGGAGCTGCGCCGCGGCGCACCCGACCGAGGCCCTGGCGAAGGCCGGCGCCGCGAAGCTGCGGCTGACCCTCTTGCGGAGCGCCGCCTCCGGTCCGCCGTCCCTCGAGTGTGACCGGGTGGTGGACCTGACCGCCAAAGAGGCCGATCTGACCCTCGACGTGGACCCCTCCGCCGCGGTGGATCTGCTGGTCGAGGCGTTCTCCGCCGACGCGCCGCCCAGGCTCCTGGCCAGCGGGCTGCTGGTCAACATCAACGCCCGGCCGCGCCTCAGGCCGCTCCGCCTGCAGCTCGTCCGCTCGGAGCGCTTCAGCTGCACGCCCGGGCCGCTCATCACGCCGCGCGGGTTCCACAGCGCGACGGCCCTGCCCGACGGTCGGGTCCTGCTCCTCGGCGGATTGACCCAGTCCACGGATGGCCTCCGCGCCCTGGACAGCGCCGAGCTGTTCGATCCCCGCAGCGGGCGCTTCGTCTCCGTGGCCGGCAAGCTGAGCCGGCCCAGGGCGCTGCACAGCGCGCTTCTCCTCGACGGCGAGCGGGGCGGACCCTACGACCTGCTGCTGGTCGGCGGCCTGGCCCCGGCGAAGCCCGACGCGGCCGCCGCGCGCCTGGGCATTGCGGGCGACGCGCTGCCCCTCGTCCCGGCCGACGACGCCCTCGCGCCGCCCTCGGTGGTGGTGCGCTTCTACCCCGCGGCCGAGCCCCCGCGCATCGAGGAGCTGTCGGCCTCGCCGCAGCTTGCCGGCCGGGTGTTCCACGGCGTCGGTCAGGCCCAGGGGGGCGGGGTGGTGGTCCTCGGCGGCCTCCGGGGCTACAGCAAGGGGCGGCCCTCGACGGTCGACGCGCTGGAGGTGCTGCCCGCGGCGGGGGAGTCGACGCACCTCGGGCCGTACCCGCTCCAGCGATCGCGCGTCGGCGCGGCGGCGGGGGCGGCGGGGAGCGACGGGGTGCTGGTCTTTGGCGGGAACATGGACTCCACGGCGGCCAGCCTCTCGAGCGAGGCGGCGGAGCTCGTCACCCTGGACGCCCAGGGCGCGAGCAGCAAGCTCCTCACCATGGAGAGCGGCTCCGCCTCCCTGGTCCAGCCCACGGTCTTCTCTACGCTCACGCCGCTCTCTGACGGATCGCTGCTCCTCGCGGGGGGGCTGCAGCTCGAGCCGGGCCAGGCCCGGAGGCTGCGTGACGACCGGCCGGTCCAGCGCCTGTCGCTGGTCGGCGGCGACCTGCGCGTCTCTGACGTGGCCAGCGCCTCCTTCACCCCGGTGGCCCTGCACGGGGCCACGGCCCAGCCCGACGGATCGGTGCTGCTGGTCGGCGGGCTCGCCGAGCCGGCGGCCTGCGCCGCGGACCGGCTGGTCTGCGACAAGGGCTGGCGCTACGACCCGGACAAGGAGACGCTCTCCGCGGTGGAGCCCTTGCACCACGGGCGGATCGGCCACGGGCTGACCTGGCTCCCCGGCGACACCCTGCTCGTGACCGGGGGGCTCTCCGTGACCGGCAGCGCCGCCGAGGCGCTGGGCAGCGCGGAGCTCTCCGCCCGTCGGGGCAAGGACCCCTTCGGCCGGACCCCGGGTGCGGCGGGCAAGAGCGGCTGCGACTGACCCGGGGGCTCTACCAGCTGACGTGGTAGCGCTCCGCGGGGTGGGTCTCGTCGCCGCCGGAGGTCAGCGCCAGGGGCACGGCCACGGCGACCCCGGCCACGCACACGGCGCCGACCACGCTCCAGACCCACCAGCGCTCGTACCAGGGCCGGTCGCGCCGGCGGGGCGTCGGCGTCGGGGCCGGCGTCGGCGTCGGCCGGTCGGCGCGCCAGAGGGCGAGGGCCGCCAGTTGCCCGGGACGTGGCCGGGGGCTCACCGCGACCGAGGCGCTCCCGAGCAGCTTGCCGTCCTCCAGACGGTAGAGGCTGGCCTCTGCGCGCAGGCTCTGCCCGCCGCCCCGCAGCCGGACCAGCAGCAGGCTGGAGAGCCCGAGGTTGGTGCTCAGGGCGGGAGGGACCTCGATGGTCTCCCGGCCGAGCTCCGGGCGCAGGGCGCGCAGCGCCTCCCAGACCGAGTGCGCCGGCTCGTCGGGGTGCAGCCGCACCGACAGCGTCTCCTCTCTCCCCTGTGGCGCCTCGACGCGGGTCACGCTCCGCCGGTAGCCGGTGAGCTGGAGCGTGAGGTAGTGCGGCCCGGCGGTCAGGTTGGCCAGCAGCCGCGGCGTCGGCCCGGCGCGCCGGCCGTCGATGAAGACCTCGGCGCCGGGCGGGACGGAGTCGACGCGCAGCGTGCCCGAGGGCGCATCGGAGAGCCACTGCCGGGCTCGCTGCACCACCTCGCGCCAGCCGTTCGGTGCGCCGACCCGGAGCCGCAGGCCGTGCTGGGGCCGCCAGGAGAGCAGGTGCTCCAGGGTCCGGATCGCCTCGCCGCGCTTGCCGGCGCCCTGCAGGGCCGCGGCCAGGTGCACGGCGATCTCGGCGAGGGCGGCCTTGGGGATCGTCGAGAGGTTGGCGTGGGCCCGGGCCTCGGCGCGCCGGAGCAGGGCGGCGGCCTTGCGCGCCTGCCCGCGCCCGAGGGCCTCGACGCCCTGCTCGAGCAGCTTGCGGGTCGCCGGCTCGAGCCCCAGGGGGCGGTCGGTGAGCGCCTTGAGCGGGTCGACCAGCATCACCGCCGGGTCGTCTCGAAACGCCCGCAGCGCCGCGCGGCGCAGGCGGCTCGCGGCGCGGGGCGCCACGTCGGCGTCGGGGAGCACCACCACCCCGACCACCCGGCGGGGTGGGGGAGCGGCGCCGGCGGGCGCGCCGGCGAGGCTAGCTACCAGGAGCAGTGGCGTCCAGCGCATGGAGGTAGCCGTTGGAGGTGGCGATGAGCACGGTGTCGCCGTGGACCGTGGGCGAGGCTGAGATGCGTTCGTTGGCGCCCCCGGACGGCGTCGCCGACCAGAGCAGCTTCAGCTTGTCCGAGAGCGCGTAGAGCCGGGCCGGCTCGACGCTGACGGCGAAGACCACGTTCCCCGGGCCGAAGGCAGGCTCGGCGCGCAGCATGCGGCCGGTGGCGTAGGTCGCCAGCGTCTTTCCCGTGGTCGCGTCGACGGCGTAGAGGTTGGCGTCCAGTGATCCGATGTAGAGCACGCCGCCGGGCCCGGGCCGCGGGCCGGAGTAGAAGCCGGCCTGGGCCGAGAAGTTGAAGCCGGAGTCGATCTGACCGGACTGCGGATCGACGGCGTGCACCGCGCGGTCTTTGCCCGAGCCGGCGACGTAGACCCGCGTCGAGGTCACCAGCGGTCCGCTCTCCACCTTCCCGGCGGTGGCGTAGGTCCACAGCGTCTTCATGTTGGCCGGGCTCGAGGCGTCCACCGCGTAGAGCTTGAAGTCGGACGAGCCGATGTAGACCCGCTTGCCGTCGGAGGAGAGGGCGGGCGAGCTTGTCACCGCGCCGTCGATGGGAGCGATGGGGTGGGTGCCCAGCACGGTGCCGTTGGCCGTGCCGTAGGCCACGAGAGAGCCGCTGGCGGCCTGTGTGCCGTAGCTGCCGATGTAGACCACCCCCGCCGCCTCGTCGAGCGCCGGGCGAGAGGCGGCGTGTAGCCCGGTCCCCGACCAGAGCTCGGCGCACGAGGCCGTGTCGACGGCGATGACGCGGTTCAGGGTCGCCAGGTAGAGGCGCGAGCCGTCGGCGCTGAGCGTCATCGGCGCGGCGACGCTGTCGGCCTTGCCCGAGACCGGGAGGGCCGTGTAGGTGCAGATCGGGGTGTGCGTCTGCGGATCGATCACCAGCACCGAGCCGGCGTCGGTGCCAACCATGATCACGCCCGCCGGAGAGACCACCGGCGCCCACTGGATCGGCGCGCCGGCGGAGACGCTCCAGAGCAGGCGCGTGCCCAGGG
>Ga0316576_10000689_pt1 | contig 16573 bp, 13 predicted proteins | sample S0NA_FD_203075 | JGI IMG/M metagenome (GOLD analysis project Ga0316576, IMG submission 203075) | Rhizosphere microbial communities from salt marsh grasses in Alabama, United States - S0-2_050615r3r5 | ecosystem: Host-associated > Plants > Roots > Rhizosphere | place: USA: Alabama | collected... | reverse complement strand
GAGAGGAGCCAGCCGGAATACTGGGCCTGAAACAGGTAGTTGGCGATGCCCACGTTGGCGAGCGCCCCCACGCTGCAAGCGGCCACGAAGGAGAGCCAGCCCCACACGAGCTGGCGCCCGCGCAGACGCATGTCCCGGTAGGTGATCACGTTGTTGAGAAAGAAGTTGCTGGTCATGGCGACCAGGGCGGCCGCCGACTGGCCTACCAGGAAGGCCTGATCCCCGCCGATCGCGAGGATGGGCCAGAGCACCGCCAGGTGGACCACGACCCCGATCCCGCCGATGAGGGAGAAGGCGATGAAGCGCACCGGGATCAGGGGTCCCAGGAGCTTCTGGATCAACATCAGCAGGTACTCCCAGGCCACCGCGTTATCCAGCTTGCTTGCCCCCGCATGGCGCAGCCGGAAGCTGTAGGGCAGCTCGCGGAAGCGCAGGGGACGCTGGGCGGCTGAGAAGATATCCAGAAGGATCTTGAATCCGACCCCGCTCAGGCGTGCCGCGTTCTCGTGGATCACCTCGGCGCGTACCAGGAAGAAGCCGCTCATGGGGTCCTTGAGGTCCGCCCGGATCAACAGCTGGGCGAGCCGCGTGGCCAGGCGGCTCATGAACTGGCGGCGGGCGCTCCAGCTCCCGACGTCGCCCCCAGCGGCGTAGCGGCTGCCCACCACGACATCGAGCTCGTCGGCCTTGGCCACCTCGAGCATCCTGGGCAGCAGGGTCTCGTCGTGCTGCAGGTCCCCGTCCATGACCGCCAGGAAGGGGGCCGAGGTGGCCAGCATCCCCTCGATACAGGCGGAGGCGAGACCCCGCCGTCCCACGCGCTGAAGGACCCGGACCCGCCGGTCGCTCCTCGACAGGGCGCGGACGCGGCTCGCGGTTCCGTCGGGTGAGTCATCGTCCACGAAGATCAGCTCCCAATCGATCCCCGCCAGGGTCAGCCTCGCCCGGCGTACGATCTCTTCCACGTTCTCGGCCTCCCGATAGGTGGGGATGACGACGGCGAGCTCCGGGGGCGGGCAGGGGAGGGAGGCGGTCTCTGATTCGGGCACAGGAACGTATCCGGTTGGTCACCAGGGCCGGCACGGCGATCTGGGTTAGAATCCGCGCCGTTCTGGCGGGGTCTGGACCGCTATAGTGTAACCGGCCGAGCCGCGGCGGGCGTGGCCCGAGTTGCCGCAACATGGGGGATCTCAAGCCAATGGAGCGCCCACCCGGGCAGTCCTTTCTCCATGATCCCTGGCCCGCCGGCCTGGTGCTGATCGGGTTTGTCGTCCTGTGGCGTCTCGTGCTGGCTTGGCTCGTCCCGGTGACGCAGGACGAGGCCTACTATTTCGACTGGGCGAGCAATCTGGCCTGGGGTTATTTCGACCATCCGCCCGGTGTGGCCCTGCTGGCGCTCGGCTCCCGGATCGAGCCGGGGTCTTGGCTGGCCGCTCGGCTGGGAGGTGTCCTGGCGGGGTTTGCGACGCTGCTGGTCCTGGCGCGCCTCTATCGCAACAGCGGGCTGGGTCATGGGCCGGACCTTTGGCTGGCCCTCCTGGTCTTTGCCGGCAGCCTGCCGGGGCTCGCGGGCGGGTTTCTGACGACGCCCGACTCGGCCCTGGCCCTGGCCTGGGCACTGGCGCTGCACGAGTCGGAGCGGGCCCTGCGGGGGCAGCGCTGGCGCTGGCTCGGGGTCGGGGTTGCGGTCGGGCTCGGCCTTCTCAGCAAGTACTCGATGGTCGTGATCGGTCCGGTGTTGCTGTGGGCCATACTCCGAGCGGATCCCCGCGCCCTGCGCACCCCCTGGCCCTACCTGGGTGGGCTTCTGGCGTTGCTCGTGTTTGCCCCCAATCTGCTTTGGAACGCTCACAACGATTGGCTCAGTCTGCGCTTCCAGCTCGGCCACGGGTTCGCCACCGACTTGGGTGTCCTGATCGCGGATGCCGATTCAGCGCTGCAGGGGCCGGGGGCTGAGATCGTGCACTCGGGTCCCCAGGGCTGGGGGGGGCGCGCCCTCAGTCTCCTGTCCTTCCTGGGGACCCAGCTCGGACTCTGGGGCCTGATGGCGCTGCCCATCCTGGCGACCCCCTGGCTCGCCCGCCGCCGCGGAGCGGCGGCGCCATCCTCCGGCCTGACGCTCCCGGGTCGGGCACTGCTCGAGGCGGCGACCTGGTTTCCCCTGGGCTTCTTCGCCCTCGTTTCCCTGAGGAGCGACCCAGAGGGCAACTGGCCGCTGATGTACCTGCTCGCCGTCCCACCCCTTCTGGTCCCCTTTTGGCGCGAGATCAGGGGCTGGGTCATGGCTGCCACCCTGGGGAACCTGCTGCTGGTGAGCCTCTACGGGCTCCACGCCGCCACCGGGATCCTGCCGCTCTCGAACGATCAGAACCGCGTCCTTCGGGAGACCCATGGATTCCGCGATCTGGCGGAGATCGCCGCCGACCTGGACGGCCCCGTTTATGCGGCGCGTTACCAGGACACGGCCATGGTGCGTTTCTACCGACCCGGGATCGAAGCGACCCAGTGGCCCGGCCTGGCAAGGCCCTCGGAGTATCTGCTGGGGCAGATCACCCCGCGGATCGAGCCCGAGGAGGTCACGGATTCCTTCTGGCTGCTGGTGCGGGGACGTCAGGCCCTCGAGATCCCGGGGTTTCGTGTCGCCGCCCAACGCATTCTCATCGATTGCCCGGGCCGGTCGCTCACAGAGACCGAGGGTTCCCCCTGTGCCAGTCCGCTGCACGTATGGGGCCTGTATGAGTTTCAACCGGCGCCTTAGGAAAACGGGCGTAAACCGTTACAATGTCGCCAAAATTCCCGGGGGGCACAAATGAACGGCGTGTCGGCTACGGCCCTGTGCCCCGGGAGCCCATCTCCGGGTGACCGGATTCATTGAGCGGTGACCTGTCCGTCGCGGCTATTTTTGTCTGTCTTTGCAAGCATCCCTATGAGATTCAAGAACAATCCGTTTTCTCGTATCTCCGGGCTCCTCTCTATCGGCCTGGTCCTGAGCATGACGCTCTGGGCCGCCGACGAGCCCAAACTCGTCGAGCCGCCCGTCGCTGAGGGGGCCCCGGGAGAGTTCACCTTCGCCGCGGTGGTGCGGCGGGCGGCCGAGCTGGCCCAGGGGGACTACGCGCCGGACCGCCCGGCCCTTCCGGAATACCTGGCCAATCTGGATTACGACAAGCATCGTGACATCCGTTTCAGCCCCGACCAGAGCCTGTGGCGGGCCGAGGGCCTGCCCTTCCAGGTCCAGTTCTTCCACCGGGGGTTCCTGTTCCAGGACCGGGTGAAGATCAATGTGATCGACGCCGGCCAGGTGGCACCCGTGGACTTCCAGCACGATTTCTTCGACTACGGCAAGAACGAGGTGCCGGAGGTGATGCCGCCGGACCTGGGCTTCGCCGGGCTGCGCCTGATGTACCCGATCAACCGGGACGACTACTTCGACGAGGTGGCGGTCTTTCTGGGGGCCAGCTACTTCCGGGCCGTGGCCCAGGGACTCAACTACGGCATCACGGCCCGTGGTCTCGCCATCGACACGGGACTGCCCAGCCGCGAGGAGTTTCCGGTGTTCCGGGAGTTCTGGATCCGCAAGCCCGCCGCGGATGCCACCGAGATCGAGCTCTATGCGCTGATGGACAGCGAGAGCGTGACCGGCGCCTACCGATTCGCGATTCGTCCGGGGACCGAGACCACCATCGACGTCAAGGCCCGGCTCTTCTTCCGCCGGGGGGTGCAGAAGTTGGGCATCGCGCCCCTGACCAGCATGTTCTTTCACGGGGAGAGCACCGACCGGTTCATGGACGATTTTCGCCCGGAGGTCCACGACTCCGACGGCCTACTGATCGAGACCGCCTACGGGGAGCGCATCTGGCGACCCCTCGCCAACCCCATCGGTCTGCGGATCAGCAACTTCGTGGTGGAGAACCCCAAGTCTTTCTCCCTCCTGCAGCGCGACCGGGACTTTCGCAGCTACGAGGATCTGGAGGCCCACTACCACAACCGCCCGAGCCTGGTGGTGGAGCCCCAGGGGGAGTGGGGCAAGGGGATGATCGAGTTGGTGGAGATCCCGAGCAACGCCGAGCGCTACGACAACATCGCGGTCTTCTGGGTCCCAGAGCGGCAGACCGAGGCGGGTCAGGAGTTGGAGCTCGCCTATCGGCTGCGCTTTGCCAAGGACCCCGAAGCGGGTCTGCTCGGCGGACGCGCGGTGGCGACCCGCATCGGTGCGGGTGGCACCGATGTGCTGGATCCAAACGTACGCAAGTTCGTGGTTGACTTCGCCGGTGAGGGTCTCGGGGGGCTGGATCCGGACACCCCCATCGAGGCGGTGGTCTCGACCACGTCGGGCGAGATCTCGCCGCCGGTGGTCCAGCTCAATCCCGAGACACGGGGTCGTCGGCTCTTCTTCGAGCTGACGCCGGATGGTCGCAAGCCCGCGGACCTGCGGGCCTTTCTGCGCCATGGGGACGACGTGCTGAGCGAGACCTGGAGCTTCCGATGGGTGCGGGAGTAGCCCCCCCCCTGGACGAGACTCCGGTACCCCCCGGGGTGGCCCCCGGCCAGGGGCAGGGGCTGGAGGCTAGCGACTGGGAGCGGGCGGCGGCGCGGGTCTTCGCCTATCTAGGGGCGATGGGGGTCCGGGAGCCGAAGGAGCTGGAGCTGCTGCGCGAGCAGATCAGGCCGCGGGTCGAGGCCCGGGCACTAGCCGCCCCCCTGGAGGACCCGATCGAGGCGGCGATCGAGGAGACCCATGCGCTGCTGGACCTGTGGATCGTCTCGGAGCTGGGTCTGGAGGGAGATGCGGACACCCTGTTCGCGGCCCGGGCGGGCGTGCTCGGGGGCGGGGTGCCCGGGTGGAGCGCGCGCTGGGCCGGACTCTCAGGGTGCTCCCTGGCCCCCGAGATCCGGGCGCTCTGCGTCCCTCCGGTGCCCGAGCCCGCGCCCCTGACCATGGAGCCCAACCCGATTGACCTCTTCCTGCACCGGCTGACCGGCCGCCTTGCCGCGATCGTCAGGTGTGTACTGGGGAGGCCCGCGGGTCCGAACCCCGCCGCCAGAGGCCACTCATGACCGCTTCCCCGGGCGTCGGCGGGCTGTGGCGCCATTTCCACAGACCCATCTATTTCTCCCTGGTGATCCTCACCACCCTGGGAGCCATGTCGCTGCTCTCGGCGGCCATCCAGGACGGGGGTACGACGCCCCTCGAGCTCCTGCTCCTGATCCTCTACGTGATCCTGATGCTATGGATCAATGCCTCCTTCTGGACCGCTGCCATCGGCTTCATCCGGCTCCTGCGGCGTCCGGATGACCCCGGGGGGCCGGTCGTCGCTTCCGCCGTCGCTCCGCAAGGCGAGGCGGGTGGCCCTTTCAAGACCGCTCTGGTGATGCCGATCTACAACGAGGACCCGGAGCGGGTCTTCGCGGGGCTGCGGGCCATCTGGGCCTCCCTGGTCGAGACGGGCCGTCACCAGGACTTCGAGATCTTCATCCTGAGCGACACGCGGGACCCGGATATCTGGGTGAAGGAGGAGATGCACTGGCGTCGCTGGGTCGAGGAGCTGGGCCAGCCCGCGCGCCTCTTTTATCGCAACCGGGTGGAGAACACCGCCCGCAAGAGCGGCAATCTTGCGGACTTCTGCCGCGGGTGGGGCGGGCGCTACCGCTACATGATCGTGCTGGACGCGGACAGCATCATGACGGGCGCGACCTTGGTCGAGATGGTCCGGCGCATGGAGGCCGACCGGCGTTTGGCCCTGATCCAGGTGCCGCCGGTTCCGGTGAACCGACACTCGCTCTTCGCCCGGATGCTCCAGTTCGCCGGCAGCCTCTACGGGCGCATGTTCGTCGCGGGCCTGGCCTTCTGGCAGCAGGACACCGGCAACTTCTGGGGTCACAATGCCATCATCCGTGTCCGACCCTTCGCGGATCATTGCGGCCTGCCGAAGCTGCCCGGGCGGGAGCCCTTCGGCGGCGACATCCTGAGCCATGACTTCGTGGAGGCCGCCCTGCTCGCCCGGGCGGGCTGGAAGGTGCGGCTCGCGGACGATCTGGGAGGGAGCTACGAGGAGATCCCACCCACCCTGATCGACTATGCAAAGCGGGACCGGCGCTGGTGCCAGGGTAATCTGCAGCACGCCCGCCTGGTCCTGGCACGGGGCTTCAAGGCCCTGAGCCGCGTCCATTTCGCCATGGGGGTCATGTCCTATCTGGCCTCGCCCCTCTGGCTCCTGTTTCTCCTTGCCACGGGCATCGAGGCCTACTTCAAGAGCCTGCAGCGGCCGGTCTATTTCTTCGGGGACAATGTGCTGCCGGTCTGGCCCCAGACCTACACGGTGGAGATGACCACGGTCCTGGTCGTGACCCTGGCAATGTTGTTCCTGCCCAAGGTGATGGCGCTGTTCCTGCTCGCCGTCAAGCCGCGGCTCGGGCGTCTCTTCGGCGGGGTGCCCCGGGCGACCCTCAGCGTGGTGATCGAGAGTCTCTTTTCGGTCCTGTTGGCCCCGGTCCTGATGCTGTTTCAGAGCAAGTTCGTCGCGGCGATCATTCTGCGCACCACCGTTGGCTGGCCACCCCAGCAGCGCGGCGACCACCAGACGGGCTTCGCCCAAGCCCTGGGGGCCCACGGATCCCATACGCTGATCGCGGTGATCGCGGGGGGCCTGGCCTATTTGTACGTACCGTCTTTCTTCTGGTGGTTCACCCCCGTCCTGGCGGGTCTGGCGCTGTCGATCCCCGTGTCCATGATCACCAGCCGGACCTCCCTGGGGATGCTGGCGCGACGGGCGGGATTCTTCCTCACACCGGAGGAGTCCGCAGAGCCGCCTGTGCTGCGGCAGCTGGAGCGCAATCTGGCATCGCCATCACCCTTGTTGTGCGGGGAGGTCGACGAGCGGGATCTCTGGTCCCGTGCCGTGGTGGACCCTTGCGCCTATGCGTTGCATGCCTCGCTGCTTCCGGACGAGACCCCCAGCCGGCGGCGGCGCCACTATCTGGAGGGCCTGATCTTCCAGCTTCAGGACGAGGGAGCCAGCAGCCTGACCGCCGCCGAGAAGCGGGCCTTACTCTCCCACAGGGACGGCCTCTACGAGCTGCATACCCTCCTGTGGGCCGGCGCCGAGCCGCCGGCGACGCCGGTGGCCGGGGCTGGCGCCAGCGCGAGGCCCTAGGGGCGGAGCGGGCTCGGATATTGACAGCGCAGGCGCGAGGACGATCGACCCCTCGAGCGGTCCCCGCGCGTCAGGGGCCGGCAGCGTCCAGACTGCCGCCGGGGGGAGTGGCCGGGCCGGCCGGCGGCCGGCCGGTCTTGCCCGACCTCGGGCCCAGGGTTTCCCGTATAATCCCGCGATGGAAGCCCTGAATCACATCCAGCTGCTGGCCGTGCTGGCCCTCCCGGTCCTGTTCGCGATCACGGTCCACGAGGCCGCCCACGGCTGGGTCGCCAACCGGCTCGGTGACAAGACTGCCCTCATGCTGGGACGCGTCACCTTCAATCCCCTGCGACACATCGACCCCATCGGGACCCTGCTGATTCCGGCGGTGACCTTCCTGCTCGGCGGGTTTCTCTTCGGCTGGGCCAAGCCGGTGCCCGTGGATATGCGCAAGCTGCACCACCCACGCCGCGACATGGCACTGGTGGCGGCCGCGGGGCCTGGGGCCAACCTGGCGATGGCCATCCTCTGGGGGCTTGCCATCCAGACGGGTCTGGCCCTTTGGTCCGTGAGCGAGTGGGTCGCCATGCCCCTGATCTACATGGGCGCGGCCGGTGTCCTGATCAACGTCTTCCTCATGGTGCTGAATCTGGTACCCCTGCTGCCCCTGGACGGCGGCCGGGTCCTGAACGCACTGCTACCGCCCCGTTGGTCCGCGATCTTCTCGCGGATCGAGCCCTATGGGATCTTCATCCTGCTGGGTCTGCTCCTGAGCGGCCTCCTGGGCTCGGTGCTTCTGCCACTCGTGTCCGGCACCGTGGGTCTGCTGCCCGGGGCCGGAGTCGTCCGGGAGCTCTTCTTCCGCTGATCCGAGGCCATCCCCTTGACTTCCGTTTCTGCTCATCATGCCCGCGTCCTCTCCGGAATGCGTCCCACGGGCCGCCTCCACCTGGGTCACTACCACGGTGTGCTGAAGAACTGGCTGGAGCTCCAGCACGAGTTCGAGTGCTTCTTCTTCGTGGCCGACTGGCATGCCCTGACGACCCATTACGAGGAGCCTTCCCTGATCCCCGAGAGCACCAGGGAGATGGTGGTGGACTGGCTGGCGGCCGGGATCAATCCGGGGTCCGCGACCGTCTTCATCCAGTCCCGGGTGCCCGAGCATGCGGAGCTGCACCTTCTGCTTTCCATGATCACCCCCCTGGGCTGGCTGGAGCGCGTCCCGAGCTACAAGGACCAGCAGGAGCGGCTCAAGGAGAAGGATCTGGCTACCTATGGCTTTCTCGGCTACCCCCTGCTCCAGTCCGCCGACATCCTGATCTACAAGGCGGGCCAGGTGCCCGTTGGTGAGGACCAGGTGGCCCATGTGGAGCTCACGCGGGAGATCGCCCGCCGCTTCAATCATATCTACGGACGGGAGCCGCAGTTCGAGGAGAAGGCGGAGGAGGCCAAGCGACGGATGGGCAAGAAGAACGCGAAGCTGTTCGACAAGCTCAAGCGGGCCTATCAGGAGCAGGGGGACCAGGAGGCCCTCGAGGTGGCTCGGGCCCTTTTGGAAGATCAGGGCAATATCACCCACGCTGACCGGGAGCGCCTGTTCGGCTTCCTGGAAGGTGGGGGGCGGGTGATCCTTCCCGAGCCCATGCCGCTGTTGACCAAGGCGTCCAAGATGCCCGGTCTGGACGGGCAGAAGATGTCCAAGTCCTACAACAACATGATTGCCCTGCGGGATGATCCGGCCGAGGTGGAGCGGGCCCTGCGCACCATGCCCACGGACCCGGCGCGGGTGCGCCGGACCGATCCGGGGAGCCCGGAGAAGTGCCCGGTCTGGCAGTTTCACCAGGTCTATTCCGGAGATGCCGTAAAGGAGTGGGTCCAGCAGGGTTGCCGCTCCGCGGGGATCGGCTGTGTCGAGTGCAAGCAGCCGGTGATCGAGGCGGTGCTGGCCGAGCTGACCCCGCTGCGTGAGCGGGCGGCGGAGTACGAGGCCCAGCCCGACCTGGTGCGCACCGTCATCAACGAGGGCTGCGAGCGGGCCCGGGACGTGGCGCGCGAGACCATGGAGGAGGTCCGCCACGCCATGTCTCTGGTCATGCCCTAGGCGCGCGACCAGGGGATGGCCAACGGGGCGGAGCAGCTCCCCGGCGGGACCCATGGGGCGGGTGCGACTGGGGCCGTTGCCCCCCCCGATCCCGTGGGCGCGGGCGAGCCCCGGGGCAATGGACGTGTCGCCTGGGGGGTCCAGCAGGAGATGCCCTTTGCCCTGGTCCAGGGGGCGCCCCTGCTTTCCTTGCCCCAGGACCTCTACATACCGCCCGACGCCCTGGAGATCTTCCTCGATGCCTTCGAGGGCCCGCTGGACCTGCTCCTCTATCTCATCAAACGCCAGAACCTGGACATCCTGGATATCCCCATTGCCTCCATCACCGATCAATACATGGAGTACGTGGATCTGATGAAGGGGCTCAAGCTGGAGCTGGCGGCCGAATATCTGGTGATGGCCGCCATGCTGGCGGAGATCAAGTCGCGCATGCTGCTTCCGCGCCCAAGCGAGGAGGGGGATGACGAGGAGGACCCGCGCGCCGAGCTGATCCGTCGGCTTCAGGAATACGAGCGCTTCAAGCAGGCGGCCCAGGACCTGGATGGGTTGCCCCGCCTGGAGCGGGACGTCTTCGCGGGCCAGGCGGAGTTCCCCTCGGGCCATATCCGTCGTATTCCGCCCGAGGTGGACCTGCGCGAGCTGTTGATCGCCCTGCGCGCCGTCCTGGCCCGGGCTGATCTGTTCACCAGCCATCGGGTAGAGAAGGAATCCCTGTCCCTGCGCGAGCGTATGTCCCTGGTCCTGGGGCGGCTGCAGGGCGGGGGATTCGTCGGCTTCGCCTCGCTCTTCGACGTCACCGAGGGACGGGCCGGTGTCGTGGTGACCTTCCTGGCCATTCTGGAGCTGATCAAGGCCGCGACCCTGGAGCTGGTGCAGTCCGAGTCCTTCGCGCCAATTCATGTGCGGCTTCGGGAGGACCCGCGGGCGGGGGCCGCGGCGCTCGCCGACCGGTCCGTGGAGGGGGAGGAATGAGGATGGCGGCCATCGACCGATCCGCGCTCAAGGCCATCGTCGAGGGCGCCCTGTTCGCCGCGGGCGGACCCTTGACCCTGGAGCAGCTTCAGTCCCTGTTCGAGGAGGAGGAGCGACCGGAGCGGGGCGACCTGGCGTCCGCCCTGGCGGAGCTGGCGGAGGACTATGGGGGGCGCGGTCTCGAGATCGTCCAGGTCGCCGGGGGCTACCGGGTCCAAGTGCGCGCCAGCGTCGCCCCCTGGGTGGCGCGGCTGTGGGACGAGAAGCCTGCCCGTTACTCCCGGGCCTTGCTGGAGACCCTCGCCCTGATTGCCTATCGCCAGCCCATCACCCGAGGCGAGATCGAGGACATCCGAGGTGTGGCGGTCACCACTCAGATCGTCAAGACCCTGATCGAGCGCGAATGGATCCGTGTGGTGGGGCACCGGGACGTCCCCGGACGACCCGCCCTCTATGCCACGACCCGCCGCTTCCTGGATTACTTCGGCCTGCGCTCCCTCAACGACCTGCCCCCCCTTTCAGAGATTCGCGACCCCGAGTTCCTGGGGGATGAGCTGGATCTCGGGCACCCGGACGGCCCCGCCCCGGAGGCCTGACCCGTCACCCTCACCTCTTCGGTATTCCTGTTTGCCGTTACCCCTTGTTCGGCGGACAATTGCCCATCGATCTGTCCCGAGGAGAAAATCCCATGTCCGACAAGGCCCCCTGGATCACCTACAGGCCCGAGCTCAAGGTGCTCGACTGCACCATTCGCGATGGCGGTCTGGTCAATGCCCACCAGCTGAGCGACGAGTTCGTCAAGGCCGTCTACCGGGCCTGCGTCGATGCCGGGGTGGACTACATGGAGATCGGCTACAAGAACTCCCGCAAGGTCTTCCCGAAGGACCGTTTCGGCCCCTGGCGTCACTGTGACGAGGAGGATCTGCGCCGGGTCGTTGGGGACCACACGGCCGCCGGCACCGGGCTCAAGCTCGCCGCGATGGCGGACGCCGGCAAGAGCGACTGGGAGACGGAGATCCTGCCCTCCAACGAGAGCGTGCTCGACATGATCCGGGTGGCCTTCTACGCGCACCAGGTCTCCGAGGCGGTCGACATGATCCGCCACGCCGCGGAGCTCGGCTACGAGACCACGGCCAACCTGATGGCCGTCTCCAACATCACCGAGGAGGAGATCGACACGGTGCTGGAGGCCATCGCCGACACCCCGGCCACCACCATGGTGATCGTGGACAGCTTCGGTCACCTCTATCGTGAGCAGATCGACCGACTCTACAAGCAGTACGCGGGGGCCCTCGCGGGCACCGGCAAGGACATCGGTATCCATGCGCACAACAACCAGCAGCTCGCCTTCGCCAACACCATCGAGGCCATCATCCTGGGCTGTAACCGGGTGGATTCCACCCTCTACGGCTTCGGGCGCGGGGCGGGAAACTGCCACACCGAGCTGCTGCTCGGGTTCCTGCGCAACCCCAAGTTCGATCTGAGGCCCATCGTCGAGGTCATCCAGGAGTATCTGGTGCCCCTGCGCCGGGAGATCGAGTGGGGGCCATCCGTGCCGTACAACCTCACGGGACAGCTCAACCAGCACCCGCGTGCCGCCATCGAGTGGAGTGAAGGACCCAACCGGGACGACTACCTGAGCTTCTACGACAAGGTGGTGGCGGAGATCTGAGTGCGACACCGGGATGGCCCACCGGGCCGTGTCCAGGGGCCTGGGCCCAAGTCCAATCGGCGGGTCAAGGCGCCAGCGGCGTCGGGCGAGCCGCCGGAGCGCCTGCAGAAGGTGCTGGCCGAGCTGGGCCTCGGCTCTCGCCGCTCGATCGAGGGCTGGATCAATGAGGGTCGGGTGCGGGTCAACGGCCAACTGGCCAAGCTCGGGGACAAGGTCACAGACAGCGACCGTATCCGCCTGGACGGCCATGAGGTGCGCCGGCCCCGGCGCCGGGAGCAACCCTCCGAGATCATCGCCTACCACAAGCCGGAGGGGGAGCTGGTCACCCGCCGGGACCCGGAGGAGCGCCCTACCGTGTTCCGACGCCTTCCGCGGCCCCGCTCGGGCCGCTGGATCGCGGTGGGCCGCCTGGACATCAACACCTCGGGGCTGATCCTCTTCACGACCGACGGGGAGCTGGCCAACCGGCTGATGCATCCCTCCCGGGAGGTGGAGCGGGAGTACGCGGTGCGCATCCTGGGTGAGGTGCCCCCGGGGGCCCTGGAGCGGCTCACCAAAGGGATCGAGCTCGAGGACGGCCCGGCCCGTTTCGACCGGGTGGAGGAGCGCGGTGGGAGCGGCGTCAACCGCTGGTATCACGTGGTGCTGCGCGAGGGGCGCAACCGCGAGGTCCGCAGGCTCTGGGAGGCCGCCGGCTGCCAGGTGAGCCGCCTGATCCGGGTGCGCTACGGCAACGTCGAGCTGGGGCGGCGGCTCTTCCCGGGAAACTGGCGGCCCTTGGATGAGGAGGAGCGGGCGCTCCTGCTGGAGATCGCCGGTCTGACGCCGCACGGCCGCAGGGCCGGCGGGCGGGAGGGCAGGGGACCTGGGCCGCCGGTGTCGGTCCGCGGGGGCGAGTCCGGATCCGCGGCTCGCCCCGCCGGGCGCCGGGGTCGCGGCCCTATTCCCAGCAGGTGAGGGCCCAGGGGTCCGCACAGGGATCCCTGCGGCTCGCGGTCTGCTGCCCCGGCTGACGGGTTTGTTGGGACGCGACCCATTGACGCAACCGACCCGCGTCCCCCACGGGGGTGCGTCGTCCCGACGCATCGAGCAGTACGATATACAGCCGGCGATCTCCCACGACGGTCTGCATCACGAGGCAGTGCCCCGCCTCGTTGATGAAGCCGGTCTTGCTGACCTCGATCCGCCACTCCGGGCTCTTGACCAGGGGGTTGGTGTTTCGATACTCGAGAACGCCGTTGTCCCCGTAGGGCGCCACCTGCATGCTGTCGCGGCTCGTGATCTCGCGGATCAGGGGATAGCCGGCGGCGGCCCGGACGAGCTTCAGCAGATCGTCGGCGGTGGACTGGTTTCCGGCGTCGAGGCCGGTGGGGTCGGCGAACTGGGAGTCGTGCATCCCCAGAGCCGCCGCCTTGCGGTTCATTGCCGCGACGAACGCGGGCTTGCCCCCCGGCAGGGCGGTACGTCCGAGGGCGGAGGCGGCTCGGTTGTCCGAGGACATGAGGGCGACCGCCAGCATCTCGCGCCGGGGCAGGGTCGCATGCCGGTCGATGCGCAGGCGGGAGCGGCTGTTACGCAGGGTGTCCCGGTCCGATTCTTCGATGGTGATGGGCTCGTCGAGGGGAAGGCCCGCGTCGAGCACCACCATGGCGGTCATCAGCTTGGTGATGGAGGCGATGGGCTTGCGCTCGCGCGTGCGCTTGGCATAGAGGGTACGGCCCAAGTCGTCCACCACCAGGGCCGCGGTGGCGCGGATGTCGAGCTCCTTCGGGGTGACCTTGATGTACCTTCCGCTTGCCTCGGCTGCCGCGACCGGATTCGAATCACCGCCGAATCCAATAGCGAGCACCAAAAGGGCCCAGGCCAGGGCGGAGACGGAAGGGGCGGGGCTTCGTCGAGCATCGGGGTCGGGTTCCATGGAAGCTCCAGGCCGGGGTCTCAATTCGCCTCGAATTATGGCACGTCAACGGGGGCTGGCGTTACCTGGCCGGGCCTTTCAATGGTCCCATGCCTTTCGAAATGGAGCGTCCCGAGACGCACACCTCGCGGGACGCGAGCTGATCGAATGCCGGGATGGCATTCGATCAGCATCGACTCAGGGCGTCTTCTTGAGCTTCATGATCCCCATCGCATTCATGAACAGCTTTTCGTACACCGGCTCCGAGGTGCCCTTACGCATCTTGCGCAGGAAGTAGCGCTCGAAGGCGACCTTCGCCATGTGCACCCATTTGCCCTCCGAGAACCAGTTCACGTTGCGCGGTGGGATTTGGGGCAGGGCGACGAAAGCGGCGCCCGTGTCGCCGAAATCGGCGAGACAGACCGCGTTCCAGGTGGCCTTGTGGGTCGGCTCCTTGCCCGCGATCGCGTCCCGGATGTTATGGGCCGTCGCTGTCACCATGGACTCGATCATATAGCCCGTCTTCGGCGCACCCGTCGGCACGGGGGTGGTCTCCACGGGGGGGATGGCGACGCAGACGCCGACCGAATAGATGTTCTGGTACTTGGGGTTGCGCTGGTACGCGTCGATGAGGATGAAGCCGCGCGGGTTGGTGAGGCCCTCGATGCCGAACACCGCATCCACGCCCTTGAAGGCCGGCAGCATCATCGAGTACTTGAAGTCCAGGACGTGCTCCTTCTTCGGCTGGCCGGCGTCGTCGTGCTCGGTGACGTGCATCTTGCCGGCCTCGACCTTCGTGACCTTGGCGTTGCAGATCCACCTGATGTGACGCTCGCGCAGGGCGGACTCCAGCATCCCCTTGGAGTCTCCCACCCCGCCCAGCCCGAGGTGCCCGACGTAGGGCTCAGCGGTGACGAAGGTCATCGGCACTTGGTCGCGGATCTTCCGCTTGCGCAGGTCGGTATCCATGATCATGGCGAATTCGTAGGCCGGGCCGTAGCAGGATGCGCCCTGGACGGCGCCGACGACCACGTGGCCGGGGTCCTTGACGAACTCGCGCCAGGCCTTCTCGGCGGTCACGGCGTGGTCGACATGACAGACCGATTGCGTATAGCCGTTGGGTCCGAGACCCTCGACCTCGTCGAAGGCCAGCTTGGGTCCCGTGGCGATGACGAGGTAGTCGTAGTCGACCATCCGCCCGTCGTCCAGCTCGACCTGGCTCTTCTCCGGATGCACGCGCTTGGCGCCGACGGTGATGCAGTCGATGCCGTGCCGGGCGAAGGTCGGCTCTAGGTCGATCTCGATCTCCGGGGGGGTGCGCCAGTTGACGGCGACCCAGGGATTCGACGGCACGAAGTGGAAGCGCGGGGTGTTGGTGATGACGGTGACCTTGTCCTGCTTGCGCGCAAACTCGCGCATCTCGTAGGCCATCGGCATGCCGCCGAGGCCAGCGCCAATGATGACGATGTGGGCCATGGGGTCCTCTTGGTGGGTGGTGATTCTCGGGCGAGCGAGCGCCGATATTGCCGCCGGATGCTCTTCGGCGGTGATTCCGGGCGGTGGGGCGATTCTAAACCCTGTGGACGGTCACCACGTAGGGGCTTGCGGGCCGTTTCGGTCCCGGTCGCTACCGTTCATCGCCTCGTGCGGAAAATAGAGCCGTGCGGGCCGATGACGGGGCTCGATCGAGTAACGGGGGAGAAGCCGATGGGCTGGGCGTATGCGTCGTTCAGGTGCTCGCGGTCGCACTACTGGTAGGTTCTGCCTTGGTGCCGTAGCCAACCAGCGACATGCCTGTTGTCTGGGTCGTGGTGCGTCCAGTGGATGACGCCGCCCTTTGGGTTCCACTCGTATTCCCCGTAGAACTCGACGGTGTCTCCCGCCTTCAGCCCATCGATCCTCGGTGCGAGATCGATGTTGTGCGCCACCAGCAGGGTCTGGCCGGTGTCCGTTTTGAGGATGAACCTCTGGTGTCTCGACCCCTTCAGATCGTCGCGCAACACCTTCGTCACCGTTCCCGCCCCTTGAACCTGAAGGTCGCTTCGCTGGTTCCGATAGGCCTCCTGCAGGCTACTTTCGGTGCTGCGGGAAAGCGATCCAAGACTCGGTATCGAAATACCTTGCTCGTGCACATATCCGTACACAAGCGCAATGACGACGAGAAGAAGCGCAAATTTCTTCATTGTCTCAAGTTGCCGTGATGCGGCTCCCACGAGATGGACTAAATCCTTACGGCGCGGTCAATGGGTGTCCCGCCATGTCTTGGAACATCCGCACGCCGATAGGGGCTTCTTGCTCCCTATAGAGGGCATAGAAACGCCGGGCGCGTCGTTGTATCAGGGCGGCGCGGCCAATCAATACTCGACCAGCTCGACCCGACGGTTCTGGGCGCGGCCATCCTCGGTTCCATTCGATGCGACGGGCGCCGCGAAGGACACGCCGACCGGGCGCAGCCTCGCGCGGTCCGCCCCATAGCGGCCGACGAGGGCATCCACGACCGCCTGCGCGCGCCGCTGGGAGAGATCCTGGTTGTAGTCGAAGGTGCCGGCATTGTCCGTGTGTCCGACGACCAGCAGCTTGAGCTGGGGGCTCGACTGGAGCAGGGACCCGATCTCGGCCAGCACGGGGTCTGATTCCGGCTTCAGGGTGGCGCGATCGAAATCGAACAGGATCCCGTAGAGGGCGATCCGACCGGTGGCCGCGATGGAGCGCGCCATCTCCGGCGCATCGACGGTCACCATCTTGTGCTCGCGGGCCTTGGCCTCCACCAGGTCGACCACGGCGACGGTCCGTCC
>Ga0316576_10000688_pt1 | contig 16576 bp, 11 predicted proteins | sample S0NA_FD_203075 | JGI IMG/M metagenome (GOLD analysis project Ga0316576, IMG submission 203075) | Rhizosphere microbial communities from salt marsh grasses in Alabama, United States - S0-2_050615r3r5 | ecosystem: Host-associated > Plants > Roots > Rhizosphere | place: USA: Alabama | collected... | reverse complement strand
CAAACTGGGGCATGTCGACCCCGCCGAATGGCAAAGCTCCAAAAAGGGGGCGGCCGGCGTTATTTTCAAAAACATCGTCGAAGGGGAAAGCGATATCACGGTGGAGCTGTTCCCGGCCAAGGCCCTAGGGGATGAAAACGCCTTGGTCCAGCAGGTTCAGGAAGGCACGACTCAAATGGCGATCGTGTCCGGCGCCATGTCGACCGTCTGCAAGACAGCGGACGTACTGAACATTCCCTATGAATTCCCATCCGCTCCTGTGGCCTGGGACGTGCTGGACGGCCCCTTTGGAAAAGAGCTGGCCGAACATTGCCTGCAGAAGACCGGGCTGCGTACCCTGGCCTACGGTGAAACCGGTTTCCGCAATTTCACCAACAATGTCCGGGAGATCAAGACGCCGGCGGATATGAAGGGCCTCAAGTTCCGCGTTCAGCCTATTCCCCTGTATGTGGAAATGGTCAAGGGCCTGGGCGGTGAGCCGACCCCCATCGCCTGGTCCGAGCTGCCCAATGCCCTGGCCACGGGTGTGGTGGATGGCCAAGAAAACCCCGTAGGCGTCATCTACAACAACCAGCTGCACAAACTGCAGAAATACTTGGTACTGGATGGCCACGTCTACGGCGCTGACTTCATCATCATCAATGATGAATTCTTCCAGTCGCTGCCGGCCAAAGATCAGGCCATCGTCAAGAAGGCTGCCCGCATTGCCGGCACCATGGGACGCGCCATCCAGGAGTTCAACACGGCGGAAGGTGTGACCAAAGTGGCCGCCGAAGGGATGCAGGTCTACTCCCCGACCGCCGAGGAACTGGCCCAGTTCAAGGAATTGGCCCAGCCGGCTGTTAAGAAATGGCTGGCCGGCGAACTCGGCGACGATGCCGTATGGATTAAAAAACTTGACGATGCGGTAGCGGCCGCGTCCAAGTCCGAGTAGTTGTCTACTCCCCGCGGCGCCGGGATCCGCGCCTTGCGCTTCCCGGCGCCTTCCTATGTTGGGGATTAGGCACCTTAGGGTTTCTGTTTTTTGGAGAGGGGGCAACCATCATGTCACACATGATTGATAAAATCACCCGACGTTTTTCGCAATTGGCCGCCGGTGGTGCATCCCTGTCCATGGCGCTGCTTTTTCTAATCGTCTTCGTCAATTCCGTCCGCCGCTACGCCATCGGCAAATCATTCGAGTGGGGGGAAGAGCTTCCGATTTATTTGGGTATCTACGGTGTCATGTTCGGGATGGCCTGGGCCTATATCCAGGATCGGCACGTCCGCTTCACCATGCTGGTTGGGTTTCTGTCGGAATCCCTGACCCGCAAACTGTACATTCTGGTAGACCTGATCATGGTGGTAAACGGCATCTTGCTGGCCTACTCCGGCTGGATGTTCGTCATCAAACGGGGCCGACTGGAATCGCCCGGCATCATCAACATGGCCAAAGGGCTCAAAGCTTTGACCGGATGGGACGGCATGATCTGGATCGGGCACATGTACCCCTATCAGGCGGCCATTCTCGTCGGCGGTGTCCTTCTGACGATTGCGGCCCTGCTGAAACTTTCCATGCGCCTCACGGAAAAACCCGCAACCCAAGCCACCGGAGGATGAACCCATGGTCTACGTAATCCTGATTGTCGGTCTTATCATTGGCGTACCGGTGGCCTTCGCCATCGTGGCGGCCCTGATGTATTTCATGGCGGTGGGCGAATTCCCCTACAACGTTCGCATCGTGGCGACCCAAATGTTCGGCGGGCTGCAGTCCTACCCCCTGCTGGCCATCCCCCTTTTCATTCTGGCCGGCGAGCTTATGAACGAATCCGGCATCACCAGCCGTATCATCGCCTTTACCAATGTGATCGTCGGGCGTCTACGGGCCGGTCTGGCCCTGGTCAATATCTGGGCGTCGGTCATTTTCGCCGGACTGTCCGGCTCGGCCGTGGCCGACACTTCCGCCATCGGACGCGTCTTTATTCCCGAAATGGAAAAACGGGGCTACCCCAGGGATTTTTCAGCGGCCATTACCGCCGCGTCTTCGGTGATCGGCCCCATTATCCCGCCAAGCATCCCGGTGATCATTTATGCCCTGATTGTGACCGGTGTCTCCGTGCCGGGGATGTTCCTGGGCGGTGTGGTACCCGGAATTTTGCTCGCCATCTTTCTGTCCGTGTACGTCATGCTGTTCAAGGGGCACTACGAAAAGGAGGCTATGGAAGCGGAGGCGGCCTCCGTGTCAAAAAGAAAAATCCTCATCCAGGGGATCATTCCTTTGCTAATGCCGGTTTTTGTGGTGGGTACGATCCTTTTTGGGATCGTGACACCCACCGAAGCCGCCAGTTTCGCGGTGGCCTATGCCCTGATCGTAGGCCTGTTTCTGTTTCGGGAGCTCAAATGGACCGATCTCCCCAAGATCTTTGCCAATTCCATGCGCGACAGCGCCGTCATCATGATCGTCATGGCCGCCGTTGCTGCCGCCAATTGGCTCATGACCTACAACCGCATCCCCAACATCGTCACCGATTTCGCCCTGGAGTTCATGACGGCCAAATGGATGTTTCTGGTGTCCTCGATGATCCTGTTTCTGTTCATCGGGCTGTTTCTGGAAGGCATCGCCGCCATGCTGGTTTTAGTGCCCATTCTGCACCCCATTGCAATCAGCATGGGGGTCGATCCCACCCATTTCGGTATTCTGGTGGTCTTCAACCTGATGATCGGCCTGATCACGCCGCCCATGGGCCTGTGTCTCTTCGTGGCGGATTCCATTGCCAACGTCGGCCTGGGCCGCCTGACACGCCAGATTGTTCCGCTCTTTTTCGTCGAGGTGCTCGTGCTGATCATTCTTGCGTTCTTTCCGGTGACGGTTATCGGCCTGCCGCGCCTGTTCGGATTTTGACGCACCTCGGCAAGGAGAACACGGCCCCGTTCATGATCCCTAAGGATGCCTCAGTTGCCGAGCAAACTATCTTACGGGAGATAAAAAAGCATGAGAGCTGCGATATTGACCGAAGTCGGCCAGATCGTCGTCAAAAACACCGACATGCCCGTATGCGGCCGGGACGAGGTCCTCATACGGGTGAAGCTGGGAGGCATTTGCGGATCCGACCATACCCTTTATCACGGCCGGTTCGGCGTGCCCCTGCCGGTGATTCCCGGACACGAAGCCGTCGGCGTGATAGAGGCGACGGGAGAAGGTGTAACAGGGATCGAGCCTGGCCATAGGGTCACCATTCAACCCAACTTCTCCTGTGGCGAATGCGCCTTGTGTACTTCGGGCCACGGCAATACCTGTTCTTCCAAAATCAGGCTGGGAGTGGACACCAATGGCGTTTTTGCCGAACTCGTCAAAGTGCCGGCCCGCTATGTCTGGAAAGTTCCCGATGCGCTCCCCGACGAGGTGGCCGTCTTTACGGAACCGCTGGCCGTGGGAGTTCATGCCATGCGCGTCACGGCGCCCAAGCCCGGGGACAAGGTACTCATCTTCGGGGCCGGCATCATGGGGCTGCTCGTCTTGCAGCTGGCCGTAAGCAAAGGCGCCAGGGTTACCGCCTGCGACTTGGCTGAAAAGCGGCTGTCGCTGGCCAAGCAGCTGGGGGCGGAGGGTGTTATCGGGCCGGACGCTTCTCCCGAAGACTTCTTCAACACCTTCGATGTCGTCTATGAGACCAGCGGGGTCCCGATGGCGCTGGACAAGGTCATTCGATTAGCAGCCCCGCTGGGGAAAATTGTCGTCCTGAGTTTGCCGGGAAGGGATCACGCCATTCCCATCGACATGGTGGTCCGCAAGGAATTGACGATACGGGGGTCTCTGATCTATACGAACGAGTTTCCCGAAGCCATTGAAAGTCTGCAAAGTGGCAAAGTTCAGACCGGGCCCCTGGCCACCGGTAAGGTGACCCTCCCGGAACTCAACCAGGTCTTGGGCGCATTTGCATCACCCGAGCGCATCAAAACCCTGGTGGAAATCTGACCCGGCTCCGCTCATGCAAGTACTCTCGACCATCCTTCCCATTTTTGCCGTGGTTATTCTGGGCTGGTTTGCCCGCCGGCGGGGATTCATGCCGCCCGAATTTCTGGGACCGGCTAACCAGCTCGTGTATTACCTGGCCATCCCGGCGCTCATCTTTCGGTCCATTTCGAAAGCCTCGTTCGACACCCAATTCAATATGACGGTTCTGCTGATCACCCTGTCATCGGCGGTTCTGGCCTATTTCAGCGCCTGGTTGATCGGGCATTCGACGCGTTGGCCCAAGGGACGCATCGGAACCTTTATCCAGTGCTCGGCCCACGGCAACCATGGCTACATCGGGCTACCGGTAGCCTTTTACTTCATGGGCGAAAGCGGTCTGGCCAAAGCCGGTATCCTGGCGGGCTTTCTAATGATCCTGCAGAATGTCCTTTCGGTCCTGGTGCTGCAAGCCAGCACGGTAGCGGACGTCGCGCCCCAAAAAAAGATGCGGCTCGTCGCCAAGCAGCTGGTGCGCAATCCGATCATTATATCCGCCCTGGCCGGGGTGGCAGCCTCGGCCTATCAAGTTGTGCTCCCCACGCCGCTTCAGCGCTTTATGGACATTTTAAGCGGCCTGGCCCCCCCCATGTCGCTGCTGCTGATCGGCGCCTCGATCTCCCTGGAAGTCATGCGTAAGAATCTCTTATCGGTCCTGGGCTCCGTCGCCATCAAGATCATCGCCCTGCCGCTGGCGGGGCTGGCCTTCTTCCTGCTCTTCGGGCAAAAAGCAGCCGATTTCCTGCCGGGTCTGATTTTGCTGGCCACCCCCACGGCGACCGTGGCCTACGTCATGGCCCGGGAAATGCACGGTGATGATCAATTCGCCGTCGCCGCCATTTCCACCAGTACCCTGGCCTCGGCCCTGACTTATCTCGTCTGGTTGATGGCGGTTGGGTCGTGAAAGATGCATGGTAGTGATGCTCCTCCCTCAGAACGGGGAGGCTTCAGGTACCCTCTCGAATGGGTCATGGAAGCGGCTTTTATGCTTTTGGGTTTCCTGCTTCCCTTTGTCCCGCGCCGCGCATCGGCGGGGCGGACGGAATAAAGCGCGCGGGCTGTCTGAGCTCCGCTGAAGGCGGGGCGAGTTTCCGCGCGCTCCGGACGCGGCAACCGGTCGATGCAGCAATCATCGTTCTGTTAGGCAAGGCGCCAAATGAAGGGAGGCGCGCAGCAATCGCCTGATTGTGAGCACCCGAGCAAATTTGGCACCGCCGCATGGCGGAACGATGCGCCGTTTCATCGACCGGTTGGGTGATGCGCAGGGTCAAGCGGGGCACGGGCTGTTTTCTTTTGCTTCGTTTTCTTTTCACGTGAACGCAAATGAAGAAAGTCTTCCAGAAAAGAAATCCCGTTTGGTAGAATTTGTCAGGGTTTTTCACCAGATGGGTTGGATTTAGTTTGAACCTAAGACTAATTTTGTCACAAATGACATTGCTGCCGAGCAGCCTCGCCGGCGAACTTAAGGGCAATACAGCTCAGCAGATGTAAAAGCGCGGCATGGAAATGCGCGTCTCCCGGCACCGCGGGCATCGGCCCGGGCGGGAGAAACGGTTGCGGTCCTTGAAGACAAAGCCGCACGCCAGGCATTTCGCCGGCGTTATCTCGAGGCTTTTACGGCTGGCGGACAGGCTGCGCCGGATGTGTTCCAGATGGTCGCTCACCTCTTTTTCGGAGATATGCAATGCCTTGGAAATATCACGCACGTCGCACTCTTCGTCTTCCAGCAGGGCGATCATCCGCTGCCGCACCGTCAGGCGGCCGTTCACTTTTTCCATGGTACTTTCCTCACGGCGGTAGAATTTCTTCCTTCAGCATGCAGCAGGCAATCTGGTAGGCCGGCGAGCCGTCCCTGTCATAGATCAGATTGCCGGGTTGGACCAGGCGATTCATGACGCAGCCTTCCGGAATATCCAGCGCGAACAGATCCGTCTCGTTGATGGCCGGCATGGGCTCCAGCCGATCGTTTTCCAGGGTATAGCTGTGCAGGGGGAAATCTTCGCACAGGGGGCAGCGGTAGACGCGCCCGTTGGGAAAGATGAAGAAGTTCTCCGCCACGCGGGCGGCACAGATGAAGGCTTCTTTGGCCTCCAGGAAGACTTTGGGGTAGGACACCGTAAGACCGCGATTGGCGATGCGTTCCGCGGCAGCCGGGACCACCGCCAGCCAGCGCGCCCGGTCCACTTGCAGCGGCCGTTGCGACGCCCCGGATCGGGCCTGCAGGGCCGGGTTGCCCCGGATCCCCAGAACCTGGATGAAAAACCGCTCCACACCAAGATCTTCCAGCAAGGGCCCCATCTCTTCCAGTTCATCGATGTTGGCCGTGCTCACCGTGTAAATCATGCTGGTGCTGAAACCCCTGGCCACCGCCCGTCGAACCCCTTCCAGGCAGGCGGCGTAAGTTCCCTTGCCCCGCAGGGCGTCATTGGTCTTCTCCGTCGCTCCGTCCAGGCTGAAGCTGAAGTAGTCGAGCTCTTCAGGGCTGATCCGATCGAGGATGTCGTGAAACAGGTAGCCGTTGGTGTCGATGGTGATCGATGCGAATTGCATGCGGCGCGCCGCTTTGACCACATCCGCCAGGTCTGGATGGAGGGTCGGCTCCCCTCCCAGAAGGACCAGATTCATCGGCTTGCCGAGATCCGCAAAGATCCCGAGCCAACGCTCGATAGTCTCCAGCGGCAGCGTTGCCGTACCGTGTTGGGCCGGGTTGATGTAACAATGACGGCATTTCAGATTGCAGCCGGTTAGGATGTGGAAGAAGAGATTGACGGCGTTGGCGGAAAAGGCGACCGTGCGCTTGCGGGACATAGGGTTAGGCAAGGGCTTTGAGAATTTTATTGGCCTTGATCAACTCATCGTTGGTCAACCGCAGCCGCAGGGAAAGGAACTCGGCAAAAATCCGGTAGAGCAGGAGCAGGAAGTCGAGCTGCTCATCCCGACCCCCGGAACCCTCCATGCGGTCTTTGGCGGTGGTGTTGACCGCCAGACAGACCGTCGGCTCCAGGGCGATGACCGTGGCGGACCGGCTCTGGCTGTCGATGATCCGCATTTCGCCAAAGATATCACCGATTTCACCGATGACGCTTATTTCCACATCCTTTTTGGTAACCCGGACCTTGCCCTCCAGCAGGAAATACAGCCAGGGGTCTTCATCCCCCTCCTTTATGATGGTTTCACCCGCCTCGTACTCGCGCATTTTACTCAGGTGCAGCAGCCGACTGAGGTTGCTGGTTTCAAAATTGCGCAATGCCGGAATGGACATCAGGCGTTGGATGTTCTCCAGGTTGTCTTTGAGATAGCGCGACTCCTGCATACCGTCTCCGTGGGGACCAGCGTACGTTTTAGCGGACTATAGCATTTCCATGCAGTTTTTGGAAAGCTCTCCGTCAAAATCGACCGGATAGCAGCCGTCGAAGCATGCTTTACAGAAATGATTTTCAGGATTCTCGAAACCGGTGGATTCAAGAAGTCCCGGAAGGCTGAGATAGGCCAGTGAATCCAGCCCCAGATGCTGGCCCAGGGTTTCGACCGACATGTGAGCGGCAATCAGCTCGCCCTTGGTGGGAAAATCGATACCGTAATGACAGGGAAATCGGTGGGGCGGCCCGCTGACACGAAGGTGTACATGCCGCACGCCAAGCTCGCGAAGGGCTTTGACGCGCGTCTTGACCGTGGTGCCGCGAATGATGGAATCTTCGATAATGATGATGTCCTTGCCCTTGAGGAGATCCTTCACCGGGTTGAGTTTGACCCGCACGCTGAAGTCACGCATGCTCTGGGTGGGCTGGATAAAGGTCCGACCGACATAGTGGTTGCGGATCATGCCCATCTCGAAGGGGATGCCCGAGGCTTCGGAAAATCCCAGGGCCGCGTAGGTTCCCGAGTCCGGGAAGGGCATGACAAGATCGGCATCCACCCGCGACTCCTTGGCCAACTGGCAACCGTGGGCTTTACGGGTCAGGTAGACGTTTTTCCCGTAGATTGTACTGTCCGGGCGGGCAAAATAGATGAATTCAAAGATACAGAATGTGCGTTTAGCGCCCTCAGGCTGGGTTTGAATACTTTTGACGCCTTTGTCGCCAATGATCACGATTTCGCCCGGATCCAGTTCCCGAACGAATTCGGCTTCCACAAGGTCCAGGGCACAGGTTTCTGACGCCAGGACGTAGCTGCCGTTGAGCCGGCCCAGGCAGAGCGGCCGAAAACCGTTGGGATCTTTTATCCCGATCACTTCGCCCTCACTGGTCAAAAGTACGAAAGAGTATGCCCCCTTGAGACGTTTGACGGTCTCCACCAGGGCCCCTTCAAAGCCATGCTTCAAATTTTTGACAAAAAGGTGCAGGAACACCTCGCTGTCCATGGTGGTCTGGAAAATGGAACCCGTGCGCTCCAACTCGTCCTTGAGGATGTGGGCATTGACGAGATTGCCGTTGTGGGCCAGAGCGTAAGAGCGATGCTGATGCCGCACGAAGAAGGGCTGGGCGTTCCCAAGGATGGAACTGCCGGTGGTGGAGTATCGAACATGACCCACTGCACTTGAACCCCGCAATTCTTCAAGGTGGGTCATGTCGAAGACGTCGGAGACCAGCCCCATCCCTTTGTGGCTTATGATCGATTTGTCCTGCCAGACGGCGATACCGGCGCTTTCCTGGCCCCGGTGCTGCAGGGCGTATAGCCCGAAGTAGGTCAACTTGGAAGCGTCCGAATGGCCGTGAATGCCGAAAAGGCCGCAAGCCTCGCGAGGTCTGTCGTCAGTGATCATCATGAATAGGTTTCTCCCGGGAAAACATGTAAATCAACCGGTAGCCACTGCGGCCTCCCGCATCAGGGTTTGGTGATATTCCTGCAGGGACTTCACCTCCAGGCGTCGCTCCTTCAAGGCAGCCACACCATGGCAAATTGCCCGCGCCCCGGCGATCGTGGTGGCATAGGGCAGCCGAAACTTCAAGGCCGCGCGACGGATTTCATAACCGTCCCGTTTGGTTTCATCGCCGGAGCCGGTATTGATCACCAGCTGGATTTCGCGGTTTTTAATAGCGTCCACCACATGGGGCCGACCGGTGGAGACTTTGAAGACAAAGCGGGACGGCAGCCCCTTCTCCTTGAGATAGTCGGTCGTACCCCGGGTGGCCATAATCTCGAAGCCCTGCTCGATAAAAAGCCGCGCAATATCCACCACAGCGGCTTTGTCACGATCCTGCACGCTGATGAAAACGGTCCCCTTGTTGGGAAGACGCTGGCCGGCGCCCATCTGGGCCTTGCTGAAGGCCGAACCGAAATCCGAATCGATCCCCATGACTTCACCCGTCGATTTCATCTCCGGTCCTAAGAGGGTATCCACATCCGGAAAGCGGTCGAAGGGCAGCACGGCTTCCTTGACGGATACGTAATCCGGAATGATCTCCCGGGTGAGCCCCAACTCTTCAAGCGACTTGCCCAACATGACCTTGGTAGCCAGCTTCGCCAGCGGCACCCCGGTGGCCTTGCTGACAAAAGGGATCGTCCGGGAGGCCCGGGGGTTGACTTCGAGCACGAATACCTTCTCGCCCTTGATAGCGTACTGAACGTTCATCAGCCCCACCACATTGAGCTCTTTGGCCATGGCCCGGGTCGCGTCGACAATTTCGGCCAGCACAGGCGCCGGGATGGATTTCGGGGGCAGGATGCAGGCCGAGTCGCCGGAATGGATGCCGGCTTCCTCCACATGCTCCATGATGCCGCCGATGATCGTCTTCCGGCCGTCACAAATGGCATCCACATCCACTTCGATGGCATCTTCGAGGAATTTGTCGATAAGCACGGGATGCTCGGGCGAGGCCTCGATGGCCAACCGGGTGAAGTTCTCCAGGGCCTCCTGGTTGTAGACGATTTTCATGGCCCGCCCCCCCAGCACGTAGGAAGGACGCACGATCACCGGATAGCCGATGGTGGCCGCCACCTGGACGGCTTCTTCCACGCTGGTGGCGGTACCGTTATCCGGCTGCACCAAACCCAGCTTTTTGAGCATGGCCTGGAACTGTTCACGGTCTTCGGCGCGGTCGATGCTGTGGGGATGGGTCCCCATGATATGAACGCCGGCATCCAGCAGGGCGGTGGCGAGATTGAGGGGCGTCTGACCGCCGAACTGCACGATGACGCCCGTCGGACGCTCGGTTTCGACGATGTTAAGCACATCCTCCCGGGTCAGGGGCTCGAAGTAGAGTTTGTCCGAAGTGTCATAGTCCGTGCTGACGGTCTCAGGATTGCTGTTGACCATGATGCTCTCCACACCCTCCTCGCGCAGGGCGAAGGACGCATGGACACAGCAGTAGTCGAATTCGATGCCCTGGCCGATGCGGTTCGGTCCGCCTCCCAGAATCATGACTTTGGGGCCCTGGGTCATGCGGGCTTCGTTTTCCTCCTCGTAGGTGGAATAGTAATAGGGCGTGGCCGCCTTGAATTCGGCGGCACAGGTATCCACCAGCTTGTAGACCGGTTTGAGGCCAAGCCGGTTGCGACGTTCGCGAACCGCGTTTTCCTTCTGGCCGGTAAGATGGGCAATCTGGATATCGGAAAACCCCCAGGCCTTGGCCCGGGCCAGCAGATCGTCGTCGGGTTCGCCGTTGGCGATGGTCTTTTCCATCTCGACGATCTGGCGCAACTGGTGGAGAAACCAGGGGTCGATATGGGTCAGAGCGTAAATGGATTCGATGGACATCCCCTGCAACAGGGCATGCCGCAGATAAAAGATACGCTGGGAATTCGGTGTGGCCAGATGCGGTTCGATTTCGGCCCGGGTCAGGGGTTGTCCTTCCGCTGCCCGCTTGTCACCAGGGTCCCTCCCGTCGGCGCCGAAGCCGTAGCGGCCGATTTCCAACGATCGCAAGCCTTTCTGCAAAGCTTCTTTGAAGGTCCGGCCGATGGACATGGTTTCCCCCACCGATTTCATAGCCGTCGTCAGGAAGTCCGTGGTTTCTGGGAATTTCTCGAAGGTCCAGCGGGGAATCTTGACAACGCAGTAATCCAGTGTCGGTTCGAAAGAGGCCAGGGTTTCCCCGGTGATGTCGTTGGGAATCTCATCGAGGGTGTAACCCACCGCCAGTTTGGCGGCGATCTTGGCGATCGGAAAACCGGTGGCTTTGGAGGCTAATGCCGAACTGCGCGACACGCGGGGATTCATTTCCACCACGATCATCTCGCCGGTTTGGGGGTGAATCGCAAACTGGACGTTCGACCCGCCGGTATCCACCCCGATCTCGCGCATGATGGCCAGCGAAGCGTCACGCATGACCTGGTATTCCCGGTCGCTCAGGGTCTGGGCCGGCGCGACGGTAATACTGTCGCCGGTATGGATTCCCATGGGGTCCATGTTTTCGATGGAGCAGACAATGACCACGTTGTCGTTTTTGTCCCGCATGACCTCCAGTTCGAACTCTTTCCAGCCTAATACAGACTCTTCCAGCATTACCTGGGTGTTCAGGCTGGCATCCAGACCGGCCTTGGCGATACGCTCCAGATCCTCGGGATTGTAGGCCACACCGCCGCCGGTGCCGCCCAGGGTAAAACTGGGTCGGACAATAATCGGAAAGCCGATCTCTTCAACGATGCTGCGGACTTCGCTCATGGTTGTGGCGATGCCGCTGCGGGGAATACGCAGGTCGATATTGGCCATGGCCTTGCGAAACAGATCCCGATCTTCGGCTTTCTGGATGGAGCCCAGCGTGGCGCCGATCATTTCAACACCGAATTTCTCCAGCACGCCGTGCTCGGCCACCTTGACGGCCGTGTTGAGCCCTGTCTGTCCCCCCAGGGTGGGCAACAGCGCGTCCGGACGTTCCTTTTCGATGATGCGGGCCACGGCTTCCGGGGTTACCGGCTCGATATAGGTGTGGTCGGCCATTTCCGGATCGGTCATGATGGTGGCCGGATTGCTGTTGACCAGCACGACCTCGTAACCTTCCTCTTTAAGGGCCTTGCAGGCCTGTGTGCCGGAATAGTCGAACTCGCAGGCCTGACTGATGATGATCGGGCCGGCTCCGATGATAAGGATTTTCTGGATATCGGTTCGTTTGGGCATGGATTCTGGTCTCTGTCGGTTTACGCAGCCCGGACAAAGTCTCCCGGGAGGGCTTTCCGAGTTCCGCCGGCCCTTTTATTTCGCCAACGGCGTGTTCTCGTTCATCAAACGGTCAAATTCCGCAAAAAGATAACGGGCGTCGTGGGGCCCGGGCGAAGCCTCGGGGTGGTACTGCACCGCGAAGATGGGAAAGCGGCTGCTGCGGAACCCCTCGAGGGTGTTGTCGTTGAGATTGATATGGGTGATCTCGACGTCCTTGTCCTGCAGGGAATCGGGATCAACGGCAAAACCGTGATTCTGGGAGGTGATCTCGATGCGGCCGCTGGGCAGGTGCTTGACCGGCTGGTTGGCCCCCCGGTGACCGAATTTGAGCTTGTAGGTTTTACCCCCCAGGGCCAAGCCCATCAGCTGGTGGCCGAGGCAGATGCCGAACATGGGACGGTAGTCGATCAATTCGCGAATGGCCTCGATGGCATAGCGCACCGGTTCGGGATCCCCCGGTCCGTTGGAGAGAAAAATTCCGCTGGGCGCCATGGCCCGAATGGTTTCCGCCGAGGTCTCGGCCGGCACCACCACCACCTCGAAGCCGGCCTGCTCGAGGCAGCGCAGAATGTTGAACTTGATGCCGTAGTCGATGGCCACCACGGAATGCTTGCGTCCCGGCATGCGCCAGACCGTCTGATCGAGGACGGGAGCGCCCTTGCTGTCGGTTTCCAAAGGCGTAGGCCGGTTGTCCTCCCACCGGTAGGGCATGTCGGCGCTGACGCCGCTGGCCAGGTCCAGGCCTGCCATTCCGGGAATGGCCCGGGCTTTGGCCACGGCAGCCTCCGGATCGAGAATCGAAGTGGAAAGAAAGGCACGCATGGCGCCGGTTTTGCGAATATGGCGGGTCAAGGCCCGGGTGTCCAGATCTTCAACCCCCATGACGCCTTGGGATTGAAGATAGTCCGCCAGGGATTGGGTCGCGCGGTAATTGCTGTGAAACGCCTGGTATTCCTTTATAATAAAGGCCGCTACCTGGATGCGGGCCGACTCGACATCTTCCGGATTGACACCGTAATTTCCCACCAGGGGGTAGGTCATGGTCACCAGCTGACCGCTGTAGGAGGGATCCGTCAGGACTTCCTGATAGCCGGTCATGCTGGTGTTGAACACCACTTCGCCCTGGGCTTCCCCGGGGCCTGTGAACGAACGGCATTTAAACGTTCGTCCGTCTTCCAGTGCAAGTAAAGCTTTCATGGGCCGCAGTCCGTTATTCATAGGCCGGATGCCTTATGCCCCGGCCGAATCGTTGTTTAAAGGATGAAACTAGTAATGAAGTTGAGGCGATTTATCAATAGAAAACCGGCCTCGTACCCGCTGGTGGAAGGGGGTTCGAGGCCGTATTTTGGTAAAACAGTTCTGCCGCACTCACGTCAAGGGCGCGTTCTCCACCAGGTCCCAGATCCCGCATGGACAGGCCCCGGCACAGAATGCGCAGCCAATGCAGCGGTCGGCGTCCACCACATATTCGTAGCTGTTGTCGGCGGTTTCCACCCGGCTTATGGCACTGTAAGGGCAGACGGCCGCACAGATGCCGCAGTCGCGGCAGGCGCCGCAGGATGAGCACTGGGAGCCGCAGTGGTCGATATCCTCGTAATCGAGGATGCGGGGATCGAAATACTCCAGTGAAACCCGCTTTTTATCGATCATCTGGCGCGTGTCGCTGACCGGACGACGGCCGTCCAGCATTTCCACAATGGCCCCCGCGGCTTTGCGCCCGGCACCGATGGCATCCGTCAAAAGCCCCGGCTTGACGAGGTCACCGATGGCAAACACACGGGCATCCGTGGTCTGGAAGTGCTCGTTGACCACCACGAAGCCTCTTTCCGTAGCGATATCCTCGGGGATGAAGCCCAAATCCGGTGCATCTCCGATGGAAATAAACACCGTGTCGGCCGATATCAATTCGCCATCCTGCAAGACAACGCCCTCCTCCGTGATCTCTTTGGTAAAACAGGGATAACGGAATTTGGCCCCCACCTTCTCGGCCTCCTCGCGTTCCTTGCCGAAGGAGAGGGGTTCCTGGATATCGATCAGGGTGATGTCTTCGGCCCCCAGCCGGTGGGCTTCCGTGGCTACATCGCAACCCACGTTGCCGGCCCCGATGATCACGACCCGCTTGCCCACCCGGGCCTGCCCCGCTTTGGCATCCTGCAGAAAATCCAGGGCCGTTATCAGGCGCTCCTTGCCGGGCACCGGCACGACGCGCGGTTTCTGGGCCCCGGTCGCCAGGACCACAAAATCGTAATCCTCGCGAAGCTGAACGATATCTTTCTGGTCGACTTCCTGCTGGAGGTGAACATGGGGGATGATCTCCCGGATCCGCTCCAGCTCGGCGGTGACCACCTCCTCGGGAATCCGGCTGCTGGGGATGGCTGAAGCGATCTTGCCGCCCAAGGTGGCCGAAGTGTCGTAAACCGTGGCCTCATGTCCGCTACGACGCAGTTGCCAGGCCACGGAGATGCCCCCCGGGCCGCCGCCGATAACGGCAATCTTGCGGCCGCTCAGGGGCGGCAGTTCGCCCACGGACGCGTTGATGCTGGCCTGCCCCAGCCCCCGGACATCCACGGGGGCCATGAAAGCCGATTGGCGCGTGCAGCTGCTCATGCACAGGTTGGGGCACAGGTAGCCGCACACCGTGGCCGGGAAGGGGGTATAGCTCAAGGCCAGATCCACGGCTTCGTCCATCCGCCCCTGGCGGACCAGCCGCCAGCGATCCTGCACTGGAATCCCGGTGGGACACGTGGCTTCGCAGGGAGCGGCATACTTGCGGTTTTCCCACACCGGCACGAAACGCCGCAAATCACCCGTCGTCACCACCGGAATCTGGCCGCGGTCCTGGTCGGAAAGATCGCCGATGATGCCTCCACGCCCCAGTTCCTTATCCCAGACCTCTTGATGGAAGGACTGCATCGAGCGGGTCCGGAGGGTCGTCTTTTCGTGAGGCATCCGGGCCACGATCAGCTGCCATTGGGAGCGTTCCGAGAGTTCGGCCGCCAGGTCCTCACGCGCGATGCGCTGCAGGAAAACCTGCAAATTCTCCTGTAGCCATTGCCAATCATCGTCGTCGATGGGAGTCAGTTTGGCATCCCCCTGGCTGTATCCGCCGTGGGGACCGTGGAAAAAGGCCTTGCCGCCCACCATTCCCACGAAGGGGCGATAGCCTATCACATTCTGGGGATCCTGGGGATTCACCCCGCAGACCACCGCGATTCCGCCGGCCATGAATTCCCCGAAGTAATCCCCCACGGAGCCCAGTACCCAGAGTTCGGGAGGTGCAAAGCGGGGATTGCTCTTGGTCATGGTCATGCCTCGTGCGCCGATATTGCCGGCCACCCGCACGACACCCTGGGCCATGCCATTACAGGTGCCGTTGCCGGCATTGCCATGGACGATGATTTCAGCCCCCGCATTTAGCCAGCCGGTATCATCCGATGCCGGACCAAGCACCTCGATGGTGGTATTGTCAAAACCCAGGGAACCCAGCCGCTGACCCGGCGGCCCCTCTATCTGGATATGGACTTTCTCGTCGCCGGCTTTCCAAAGACGACCCCCTATGCCGTGCTGGCCGAAGGCCAGAATCTTCAGGCGGCGCTCACCGTTGGATACCGCCTCCTGAATTTTTTCCTCCAGCACCCGTGATTCGATGCGTTCGCCGTCCTGCTGCCCGCTGATGATATGATAGGCGCTCTGCTCTTGATTGGCTTCACTGCTCATGAAACTTCTCCACTGGCGTTGAAATATCGACCCGCTTCGTTCCTTGTGGGATCAGACCACATATTTGATTTGCAGTCGATCGGCGGCATCCCTGTCGGCAATCCCCAGGGCATCCGACATGCCGATGGGCAGGGAGGTCGAGCGCCCCAGCGGGGCCAGGATCTTCCGCAATTCGGTATCGAAGGATAGGAATACATCCACCACCCGTTCCGCCACCTGTTCCACATCCAGGCGCCGGTACAGCCGCGGGTCCTGAGAGGTGATCCCTTTGGGGCACAGGCCGATGTTGCAGATATTGCAGCGGTCGGTTTCCGACCCCAGGCATCCGGCCGCCGCCTGCATGATATACTTGCCGATCTGCACGGCGCTGGCCCCCAGCATGATCAAGGAGGCCGCATTGGCAGCCAGGTTTCCGGTTTTACCGGTGCCTCCTCCGGCAATGATCGGGATTTCGTTCTGCATACCGATCTTGGCCAGGTTGAGGTAGCAATCGCGGATGTTGCTGGCAATGGGGTGGCCCATGTGGTTCATGGAAACATTGTAGGCCGCACCAGTGCCGCCGTCTTCGCCATCGATCGCCAAACCACTCGCATAGGGGTTGCGCGTCAGGTTGTTCAGAACGGCCAGGGAGGTGGTGGTGGCCGAAATCTTGGGATAGACCGGTACACGGAAGCCCCAGGCCATGTACATGGACTGAATCATCTTGGCCACGGACTCTTCAATTGAATACTGGGTCTGATGCGTCGGCGGGCTGGGCAGGCTGACACCCT
>Ga0316576_10000687_pt1 | contig 16577 bp, 9 predicted proteins | sample S0NA_FD_203075 | JGI IMG/M metagenome (GOLD analysis project Ga0316576, IMG submission 203075) | Rhizosphere microbial communities from salt marsh grasses in Alabama, United States - S0-2_050615r3r5 | ecosystem: Host-associated > Plants > Roots > Rhizosphere | place: USA: Alabama | collected... | reverse complement strand
GTCCGTCCGCGCTCCCGTGCCGCGAGTGAGGACGGACCCGGCGGGCATCGCTGGCCCCTAGAAGGAAGGAGCTACGGTTCCGCTGGACGGCCGGTGTTTAGCAAGCCACGTGCCCGTCGAGCGCGGTCGGCCATTTGCTTGTAATCATTTGTCCAAATGGACGGTCGGCGAAGCCCGGTGGGACGACACCCAGGACAATCTGACCCTCTTTCCCTGCTCGCCGTCCGGCGCGCGGGACAGACTGCGCCTGATCAGCTCTCGATGGAGCCCGCGGCGACCACCGAGCGCGCCAACGCGACGATGGTGGCCACGCGGTCTTGTCGGTGTCGGGTCAGGTACATCATCTTGTCCAGCTCACCGCGGTCGAGGAACAGGCCGCCGCAACTGGTGCAGTGCTCGATGTTGAAGGTGCCCAGGGTCGCCAGGCTCAGCTTGCCGTCGCAGGCAGGGCAGGGGCTCCCGGAGCCGGCGGGCGACTCCGCCTCCCCCTGCTCCTCCACGAGCCCGCGCAGCTCCTGCAGGGCGTCGTCGGTCTTGGCGCCAAGCTCCTGGATCTCGTCCTGGTCGAGCCACAGGCCGTGGCAGGTCGGACACCAGTCGACCTCCACCTCCTCCACCAGCTTGGAGACCATCTCCTCGTCACACTTGATGCACCGGCGGATCTTGCTCATGTCCTTGACGATGAGGAAGTTCGGCGGAGGTGTCAATTGCCTACGTGGGTCTGCTCGCTCCGCCACTGTTAACGCCCGGTCGGATCCTGTAGCATCGGATCCAGACCAGATGAGCGGTACCCAGCTGCACAGCTCCCCCTTCGACAACCTCGCCGAGCTGATCTTCAGGCCCACAGCTGGGGAGGACGATGGAAGCCCGATTCTGCTCGGCTGCCTCGGTCGGCCCCCCCGCCCCGTGGGGCTCACCCTCGGGCAGCTGCGCCGGTCGGTGCTCGCCGTCGCCCAGCGGCTGGAGCCGCTGGGCATCGCCCCGGGCGACACCGTCTGTCTCTTGCGGTTGCCGCGAACGGGCGAGCTGCCGGCGGCGGCGCTCTACCTCGCCCTCTCCGCCGCCGGCGTCCGCGTGCTCTTTCCGATGTACCTCGAGCTCGACGCCCTCGACGGGTGGCTCGACGCCGTCGGCGCGACGGCCCTGCTCACCGCCCCGCCGGAGGACAACGAGCCGGACCGGGCCCTGGCCCGGCAGCTGGCCCTCACCGCCGCGCGGGCCGGGGTGCGGCGCTGCTGCTTCGAGACGGACCTGGAGCTGACGGCGCTGCTGACCGACCCGCCCGTGCCGCGGCTCGATCCGGAGGCGCTGGCCCGCCGCGGCTCCGCGGAAGCCGAGTGCCTGCTCTTGACCACGTCCGGAAGCAGCGGGCGCTCGAAGATCGTGCGCTACCGCCAGGGGGCGCTGCTGCGCAGCTGCGTGGCCTGGGAAGCGGCGGGGCTGTTCGACCCGGACCGCCTCGGCGGGCGGGGCCTCAGCCTGCTCCTGGCCCACTCCATGGGGCTCCGCGGCCTGTGGAACGCGGTGTGGACGCGTCAGCCCCTGTGCCTGATCACACCGGAGTGGTTCCTCGAGCACCCCGAGCGCGTCAGCGCCCTGCTGCTCTCGATGCAGCCCCAGCACGTGACCGGCGGACCCGCGACGTTCCACACGCTGCTCGAGTTCGCCCGCGTCTTCCCCCAGCTCAAGGAGCGCTGCTTCCGCAGCCTGCGCTGCCTGGTCTCCAGCGGCGCGCCCTTCGACCCCGACCTCGCCCGGCGCGTCGAGACCGCGTTCGGGCTCCCGCTGCACAACGCCTTCGGCATGACCGAGACGATGCAGGCGCTCTCCACCCTCGTCCCCGGCCCCTACGGCCGCGCACCGGGCTCGCTGGGCAACCCGCTCCCGGGGGTCCGCCTCCGGCTGGACGGCGAGACGGCCGACGGCCCGCGCCGGTTGCGGATCGCCTCGCCCTTCGGCTGCAGCGGGTACCTGGGCGATGACGATCCATGGCTGGACGAGGACGGCTTCTTCAGCACCGGAGACCTGGTCGAGCTGCGCGACGGCGAGCTGCGCTACCTCGGCCGCGAGCACGACGACTTCATCAACGACGGGCTGGGCCTCAAGCTCTCGCGTCAGCGCCTGGAGCAGCTCTACGGCGAGCTCGGCTTCGGCGTGGACGGCCTGGCCTTCGTCCCCCTCCGGCGCGAGCCCGGGCTCGCGGCCCTCGTGTTCGTCGACGGTGCCCCGGCCGGAGAGCCGCTGACCGCCCCCCACCGTCTCGCCGCCATCCAGGCGCTGCTGGAGCAGCGGCTGGAGCGGCTGCATGACCGGCTCGAGGAGCTCGAGTTTCGCCACCTGGCCGTCGGTCGCTTCGCCGCCGTCGGCGCCCCTGCGCCCCGGACCGTCAAGGGGAACCTGCGCTACCCCGAGATAGCCCGCCGTCATGGTCCGCTGCTCGCGCGGCTCACCGGCCGCTACACGAAGCAGCCCGGCATCGTCCTCGTCGACCGCGAGCGGTTCGCCCGCGGCGCCGCGGTCCGCCTCACCGCCCCGCGGATGGGCGAGCTGCTGCGCCTCCTCGAGCTCGACCGACACTACATCCGGGGGGAGGGCGACCGGCTGTGGTACCGGGACGGCGACGTGGAGCGCGAGGTGGTCGACTTCGTCGGTGGCTACGGCGGGAACCTCCTCGGTCACCGGCACCCCGAGCTCGTCCGGTCCCTGCTCGAGGCGGCCAGCGGCCCGCAGGTGCCGCTCCTCGATCAGGGCTCCGGCCGGCCGCAGCAAGGCGCTTTCGCGCGCAAGCTCGCGCTGATGGTCGGCAGCGTCACGGGCGGCTCGTACATCGTCCGCCTCGGCTCGACCGGCGCCGAGGCGGTCGAGATCGCCCTGGCCCACGCCTGCCTCGAGCGCGAGGAGGCGGTCCGACGTCTGGTGCGAGACCAGAGGCGGCGCGTGGGTCACCTCGCCCCGCGGCGGGTGCGTGAGGTGGTCGACGAGATCCACCGGCGCGTCGGACAGCGGCGGCCGAGGGTGGTCGCGCTCGAGCGCGCCTACCACGGCCACTCCCTTGCCGCGCGCTCGGTCACCTTCAGCGACAAGACACGCGCCCCGCTGTCGGCGATGATGGGGATCGAGCCCCTGTTCGTCCCGCCCGGCGCGACGCCCGCCGACGTGGCCGCCCTCGTCGACGCGGAGCGGATCGAGCTGCCGCTGCTCGAGCCGGACGGGGAGCGCGCGGTGGAGGGCACCTGCTGGCTCTCCTCGATCATCGCCGCCATCGCCGAGCCGATCCAGGGCGAGGGCGGGGTCCACGAGGTCCCGGCGCCGCTGCTCGACGCCCTCGCGGGACATGACTTCCCGCTGATCCTCGACGAGATCCAGTGCGGCCTCGGCCGCAGCGGCCGGCTGCTCGCCTCCGAGGGGGTGCGGGGCGACTACTACCTGCTCTCCAAGGCCCTGGGCGGCGGCCTGGTCAAGATCTCGGCGACGCTCATCGACCGGCGACGCTACCTGCCACGCTTCGACGAGCTCTACGCGTCGACCTTCGCGGGGGACGCGCTCTCGGCCACGGTGGCCAGCAGGGTGCTGGATCTCGTCGAGGAGGAGCGGGTGCCGGCGCGCTGCCGCGAGCGCGGCGAGGCGCTGGCCCGGGCTGTCGAGGCGGTCCGCCGCGACCACCCCTCGGTGATCCGCGCGGTGCGCGGCCGCGGCCTGTTGCGGGCGGTGGAGCTGGACGGGGCCGTCGCTGATCGCTCGTTCACGCTGCGGCTCCTGCGCGAGCGCGATCTCCTGGGCGCGGCGGCCGCGAGCTACCTCCTCGCCCGGCACGGCGTCCGCGTCCTGCCCACGCTCTCCGCTCCGAACGTCCTGCGGCTCGAGCCGAGCGCTTTCGTGGACGATGGGGCCATCGCCCGCCTCGCCGCGGGCCTGGACGACCTGTGCCGCCTGCTCCACGGGGCCGACGCCGGCGGGCTGCTGGCTCACCTGGTGCACAGCGAGTCGGGGATCGTCGACGAGGGCGGGGGGCCAGCGGTCCCGGCGATGTCGATGGAGATCGAGCCCCCGGGCCCGGAGGCACGCCGCGTGGCGTTCATCCTCCACCACGTCTTGCCCGAGCGGGAGCTGGCGATGACCGACCCGTCCCTGCGACGCATCTCCTCCGCCGGGCGCCGCTCGCTCGCCGGGCGGATGATGCGCCTGCTCCATCTCGAGCCCAGCCTGGCCTTCGCCCGGAACCTCTTCGACGACCGCGTCTGGTTCGCGGTGATCCTGATCCCCGCCGACGTGGCCCTGCTCGAGACGCTGCACCGCATGGACTACCGCTTCCTGGAGACCGAGCGCCTGCAGAAGGCGGTGGACCTCGGCGCCAGCCTGGGATGTGCCTGCGTCGCCCTGGGCGGCTACACCAGCATCATCGCCCGGGACGGGACCGCCGTGCTGCCCCCGGAGGGGGTCCAGGTGACCAGCGGAAACGCCTTCACCGCGGTGGTCGGCGTGCGTCGTATCGTCGAGGCCTGCGCGCGGGCGGCCATCGACCCGGCCGCGGCCCGCGTCGGCGTGGTCGGAGCGACGGGGAACATCGGCTCTTCCCTCACGCGGCGGCTCCTCGCCGGCCCCTGGGGCTTCGGCCGGGTGACGCTCGTCGGCCGCGACCGGGACCGGCTGGACCGGTTGCGCCGGGAGCTCGGCGGCGCCCAGGTGGAGCAGACCATCGAGCTCGGCGGGCTGCGCCGCTGCGACGTGGTGGCCATCGCGACCAACACCAACGAGCCGCTGATCTACCCCGAGCACCTGCCCACCGACCGGCCCGTGGTCATCGCCGATGTCTCCGTGCCCAGCGCGGTCTCCCGGGAGGTGCCCGAGATGGAAAACGTCACGGTGATCCCCCTGGCCGGGACCGTGGTCGTACCGGGAGCCCCGGACCTGGTGCTCAGCTCCCACACGCCGCCCGGGACCGCGTTCTGCTGCGCGGCGGAGGCGATGCTTCTCGGGCTGGAGCCGGAGGCGACCCGAGAGCTGCGCTTGACGGGTCCCGTGGACCCCCGCAGCATGGAGGTCCTGGACCGGCTCGGCGACAAACACGGGCTCTTCGCCGAGCTGGGCGAGGGTGGCTTCCGGCCGGTGGGTGGACGATGACTGGAGAGCACCTCTTCAACTTCGGCATGTCCCAGGAGGACGAGCGCACCGAGGCCGGCGCGCTGGCGCTCGGGGCCAGCTCCCGGGTGCTCTCCGTCTGCAGCGCCGGTGAGATGCCGCTCAACCTGCTCGCCCTCGGCGCCGGGTCCGTCGACGCCGTGGACATCGACGACGGTCAGCTGCACCTCGCCTGGCTCAAGCGCGCGGCGGTGCTCGCGCTGGAGCGCGTCGAGGCGCTGCGCTTCCTCGGCTACCTGCCCGCGCCTGCCGGGGAGCGGCGCGGCGCCCTGGAGCGCGCCAGCGGCGAGCTCCCGGCCGCGACGCGGGAGTTCTGGCGCGCGCGGCGCACCGCCGTGGAGCAGGGGGCGATCTGGGCCGGCCGCTACGAGCGGTACGTTCGGCGCCTGGTCCGCTGGCTCCGTCTGCCGCTCGGGCGTGCGCTCGAGCGGCTGCTGGGCTGCCGCTCTATCGACGAGCAGCGCCGCTGTTTCGACGAGACCTTCGATCGATTCTGGCTCCGCGCCACGTTTCGTCTGGCGTTCCACCCGCGGGTCTACGCCCACCGCGGCATGGACCCCCGCTCCCTCGCCCATCGCAGGAGCTCGCTCTCGCTGGGTGAGCAGTTCTTCGCGCGCTTCCGTTCGCTGTGCACCGGGACGCCCATCGAGGAGAACTACCTGCTCCAGCTCCACCTCGCGGGCCAGATCTCCGGCGCCGACGCGGCGCCGGCCTACCTCACCGCCCAGGGCTACCGGACAGTGCGAGAGCGCGCCGACCACCTCACCCTGCGCCAGAAGGACCTCCACGCCGCGCTGCGCGGGGCGCCCGTCGGCGCCTACAACGCCTTCCACCTCTCGAACCTCGCCGACTGGATGCCGGCCGAGGGGTTCGCGGAGACGATGCGGCTCGTCGCCGAGCGCAGCGATCGTCCGGGGCGCGCGGTCTGGCGCTTCATCCACATCGACCGCCCGGTGCCCGGGGGGCTGGAGATCGCCGTCGACCGCGACCTCGGCGCCCGGCTCGAGGCGCGGGACCGCTTCCCCTTCTACGGCGTCGTCCCTGCCGTGATCGGAGCGACCCGGTGATCGAGGCGTTGAACCCGGCATACGCGTTCGAGCGGCTCCAGCGGAGCGACGGGGCGCGGCTGCACGAGATCAACCGGGGCTGCCCCATCGAGGCGGACTTCACCTTCTACTTCGACCGCGGCGCCGACTTCTTCGCCTGGCCGGACGGGGCCTTCGAGCGCCACCGCTACATCGGCATCTTCTGCGAGGAGGAGCTGGTGGGCTACGGGATGATCGGCATCAACCGCGGCTGGGTCGGCAGCGAGCTGGGCCAGCACCTCTACCTCGGCGACTGGCGCATCCTGCCCGGCCACCGCGGCGCGAGCCTGGGCCAGCAGGGCGCCGAGGCGCTCGCCGTCGACCTCCCCGAGGAGCTGACCTGCGGCTACTGCCTGGTCAAGCGGGGCAACTCCCCCGTGGAGTGGATCCTGCGCACCCGCAGCGCGGACCAGTGGACCGTCCGGCACCTCTGTCCCTTCAGCGCGGTGAACCTGCTCATTCTGTTCCGACCCGCAGCGCCGCGGCGCCACACGGTCCGACGAGCGACGGCGGAGGACGCCGAGCTCCTGGCCGACCTGATGCGACGGGCCTGGACCGGACGACTGTTCGCGCCGGAGGTCACCGTGGACGCGGTGCGCCAGGACATCGAGCGGCTGGACCGCGAGGGCGAAGGGGCCTACTACCTCGCCGAGCGCCGCGGACACCCGGCGGGGCTGCTCAGGGCCTGGGACGCCTCGGCGGTCCGCCGCACCGTCGTGCTGGGCTACACCCGGCGCGGCAGGCTGATCCGGTTGGCCTTCGGCGCGGCCCGTCACCTGCTCCGGGGCATGGCCTCGCCGCCCGGACCGGGGGAGGCGTTCCGCTCCCTGACGCTGCATCGGGTGGCCGTCCCCGACAGCGACCCTGCGGTGCTGCGCGACCTGCTGCTCGCGGTGATCCGCGAGCACCACGGCCGCGGCTACCACATGGCCCACCTCGGACTGTGCGGCGGCGACCCGCTCGCACTGGCGGTGCGCGGCCTGCCCGCCCAGCGGTTTCTCTCCGAGATCCACGTGATCACGCGACGTGGGTTCGACCCCCCCGAGGCGGAGCGACCCGTGCCGTGGATTGACCTGGAGAGGATCTGACATGAGGGTCCTGCTCGTCCGTCCCCCGCACCACAACCCCCGCCTGGGGGGATTCATGGCCATGGAGCCGCTCTCCCTCGAGAGCGTCGCCGGCGCCGCGGCTGGCCACGAGGTGCGGCTGCTCGACATGCAGCTGGATCGTGGGCTGGACCGGGAGCTGGACCGGTTTCGCCCGGACCTCGTCGGGACCGGCGGCTGCACCGCCGACGTGCCCGGGACGCGGCGCGTCCTGGCGCGGGTCAAGCAACGCGCGCCCACGGCGTTCACCGTGGTCGGCGGGCAGCACGCGTCGGTGGCGCCCGGGGACTTCAACCGCCCGGACGTCGACGCCATCGTCGTCGGGATCGGCGAGCCCACCTTCGCCGAGCTGCTGCGCGCGCTGGAGCGCCGCGAGCCGCTGCAGGACGTCGCCGGGCTCGCCCTGCCCGATCCGGGGGGCCTGCGCCGGACCGCGGAGCGACCGCTGCCCCCGGACCTGGACGGCCTTCCGACGCCGCGCCGCGATCTGACGCGGCGCTACCGCTGGCGCTACCGCGCCTTCGGCCAGGCCGTGGGTCTGCTCAACACCGCCCGGGGCTGCCCCTTCAGGTGCCGCTTCTGCTCCATCATCCGCCTGATGGGCGGCCGCTACCTGGTCAAGCGCGCGGACCGCGTGGTCGCCGAGCTGTCCCAGATGCCCCAGCGCTACATCCGCCTCGCCGACGGCAACACCTTCGCCACCCGGCGCCGGATGCGCGAGCTCCACGACGCCATCCGCGCCGCGGGCCTGAACAAGCGTTTCATGGTCGACGTGCGCGCCGACACCGTGGCCCGCCGGCCCGACCTCATCGCCCGCTGGCGCGAGATCGGGCTCTACCTCGCCGCGGTGGGCCTGGAGTCGATCCGCCCCGAGCAGCTCCGCCGGCTGAACAAGGGGGGCACGGTCGACGACAACGTGGAGGCCCTGCGCATCCTGCGCGACAACGAGATCCGGGTCCTCGGGCAGCTCATGATCGATCCCGAGTTCACCGAGGACGACTTCGAGCGGCTGCTCGACTTCGTCCAGGAGCAGCGCATCCAGCTGCCGAGCTTTTTGATCATGACGCCTTTCCCCGGCACCCCGCTCCACGACGAGATGCGGGACCGGCTCTGCAGCGGCGACCTGAGCCGGTTCGACTGCTTCCACGCCGTGCTGCCCACGCGCCTGCCCCTCGAGCAGTTCTACCGGCGTTTCCTCGGGCTCTACGACGCGTCCTACGGCACGGAGCGGCTCGCCCGCGCGGTGCGCGCCCGCCTCAGCCGCCGCGGCGACGGCGAGCTGCCCCTGCTCTCGCTTGCCGCGGCCCGCCTGTTCCTCGTGCTCAACCGCCGCAACCTGCTCCGCGAGTATGGGCTGGCCTGAGGCAAGGATAGACACATGCTGAATTTGACATCGCGCCGCCGTCTTCTCCTCTTTGGGCTCCTTCTGGCCTTGGCAGGTTGCGACGACGCATCGATACCCACCGACGCAGGAGTGGACGCGGGTGATTTCCTCCCGCCCGGATCCGACGCTCCACGCCCCGAAACCGGGGCGCCCGACGCCAACACGGACGGCGCCTCGCCCGCCGGTGGCTCGTTGCTCGCGTTCGCCGACATCCCGGACATCGTGTTCGTCGAGAAGATGGCCGAGAAGGAGGAGCTGGGCATCTTCATCCTTGACCCAAGCGCTCGCACGGCGCCGGGAGACCGTTGGTGGATAACTGGTGCCCGCCTCCAGCTCAGCGAGGACCACGGCGGCGGCGACTACCACCCAAGCGCGGCGGTCGGCATTGCCCTCGAGACCGTCAGCGGGTCAGCGCCTACGGGCGTGTTGTACGACGCCGTCGACGGATTGCTGACCTACGACGGAGCGGCTCAGCAGTCGGTGGTGGCCGACTGGACGGTGATGCTCTCGGCCAAGGTCGGCAAGGCAACCGTGGCCAGCCAGCCCTTCCGCGTGCGCGTGCTGCGGCCCACCATCGTCTTTGGCGCGGGCGCCACCAGCGCCAACACCTGGGGCGCTGTGGTCGTGGACACCGATTCGGGGGGAGGCTGGCATGTTGCTGGAAAGCCGCCAGGCACCGTGACAGCGACTCTTGTCGGGACATCGACCGACAGCGCCCCAAACGTGGTCTTCATCACTCCCGGCACCTACGACGGCGCCTACAGCTTCTACACCGGACGCGCGGATGACCTCTACGTCCTCGGAGACCCGAAGGCGCGGCCGGTGCTGAAGGACACGGATCTCGCGTTTGCCTCGGCGAAGACCAACCGCACCACCTACGTGAAGAACTTGGTGCTCGAGAACACCCCGGTGGGGTCAAACCAGCTCAACCTGAGCGCTCCACAGCGCATCACCTACTGGAAGCTGATCTCGCGCGACTTCGTCAAGGACGTGAACGGGATGGGGACTCCGAGCTACGAGGGTGCCGCCGGACCGGCGCTGGTCGATCCCGCATCTCTGACGTTCTCGATGGTGAACATGCTCTTGTCGAACTCGGGGGGCACGGCGCTCAAGCACCCGATCTATGCCCACGGAAGACCCAACGGGTTCCTGAACGTCAACAACCTCAATATCGAGGGAGGGCGTGGGTGCTCGGGCCTCAAGAGCACTGTGTACAGGAACCGCGTCCGCAACACACACGTCCAGGTGAGCAAGGATCCCAAGCAGTACGCCGACACGACGCGACTGGTGAAGCTGATCGACATCGTGTCGGCGACGGACACCACGATCTACAACGTGAAGCTCGTGGGGGCGAAGGAGGCGGCGCAGTACAACGGCACGACGCAGATGCTGTACTGGCGGGCCCGCCGGTCGCTGTTCGGGGCCGAGATCCCGCCACCGCCGGACACCCAGGACACGCCGCCGTACGTCACCGCGGTCTCCGGCGGCGGGTACCCTCCGCCGGGAGGTCTGCCTGACGGCTGGCCCAGCACGCCCGACACGTACATGGACCCCCAGTTCTGGACGGCGGTCAAGGCGAAGCCCATTGCTGATCACACGAACGGGTACACTTTCAAGAAGTACGTGGCCTACACGAAGTTCGTCTGGCTGTTTCGCGGCTCACGGGCTTACACAGCCTACCGCGACGACGGGACGTGGCCCGGATACACCTACGTCACCGACCCCACCGGGCCCTGGCCAATCGTGACGAGCCCCTACTGGGTCGAGCGGTCGGCCGTGTTCATGGCAAACAACAGCTACGACGGCTGGCTGACGTCGGACCTCACGTCGAACGCGGGCACCGACTTTCGATACCTCGACTGGGAGCCCGATATCGGCACCAACCCCAACCAGTACTATGGCCAGGGCGCCGGGCCGTGGCCGAAGGCCAGTTATCCGGTGAGCTTCGACCGTCTGCCCAACCATAGCTACCTCGGTGGCGACACCGGGCCGCACCCGGAGGCCGACGTTGGTGTCGACAGCGACGGGAAGCCGCTCGGGCCACCGAAGCACATCGAGCTTCCGCCTTGGTTCGAGATTTGACCCTGGATGGCAGGATCAATCTCGAAAGGTCCTCACTTGCAGGGCGAGAAGCGCAGGCTGAGGCGCGGCCCCTGGCTCGCCGCGAGGCACCGGCGCAGGCCGAAGACCCAGGGCGAGGGTGAGCTCCCCGTCCGCGCATCGCCCACGGGGACGCAGCGCCAGGCCACGACGGAGAGCGGTTTCCCGCCGGGCTGGAGCGGCACCGTTGACTTCTCGCAGCTCAGGATCAGCTTCTCCGCCGGGCCCTGGCACGTCGCTTTCCGCTCGGGCTCTCCCCGGCGGGCGATCACCTTGTTGCACCCGGCGCTGTCCCGCAGCAGCTCGAGCTTGAGGCCCCCGCCGGTCTGCCTCCAGCCGCCTTTCCAGTGCACGGTCCAGCTGGTCCGCTCCTCGGTGTACCCCCCCGCCCGGTCGAGCTGGGAGCGCTTCCGCGTGCCCCGGTCCTTGGCCCGAGCCCGCCCGCCGGGCAGGAGCGCCAGGGTGACGACGGACTGCAGCCGCTCGCCGTCTGCCCCGAAGCGGTGGTGACGATTCCACGCCGTGCGCCACTGGAAGGTCAGCGGTTGGCGCAGCGGCTTGCCCTGCGCCGGCGCGGCGAACAAGCAGGGCAGGAGCACGAGGAGCGGACGGTGGCTCACTGGGCCTTCTTCGGCGTCCCGGGCGGCTTCACCGGCTTCGCCTCGGGTGGTCGGTCACGCACCTCCACCGGCGGGGGCGCGGGCTTGGTATCCGGCGGCCGGGCGTCGGGCGCGACCTTCTCGGGGACCGGCTCGACAGAGGGGGGCGTGTCGCGAACCTCGACCCGCTTACACCCGCCGGCGCCCACCGCGGCGCCCAGGGCCAGCGCTGCGGCGGCAGCGCGCATCAGTCGACCCGACCCCCGGCGCTCGGGCACCAGGTAGTCCGGCGCGCTTACCGCCGGCGCGACGCCGTGGACGTGGATCCGCAGCCGCCGCCCGCCGACCTCCACGCCGTCCTGGTCGATGAGCACCACCGGCTTGCCCGCAGGGACCTCCAGCCCCCGCCCGCCCCGAGTGACCCGGACCACCGGTCCGTCCTCCTCCGGGCGGAAGAGGATCAACCGCTGGTCCGCGGAGACCCAGAGCTCGCAGGCGGCGGGCTCCCCGGGCGAGCACCAGTGAGCGCCCCCCCGGTCGTCAAGGCGCAGGCCGGGCTGGCGGCCGGTCAGGGCCACGCAGCGCAGGTAGCGCCGGTCCTCGTCCACGGCGTCCAGATCCTCGATGCAAAGCGCGATGGGCTCGGGCATTGACCCAGGATACCATGACCCGGTGCCCCCCGAACGACACGTCGTGCTGGTCGCGCCCGAGGTCCACTGGAACACCGGGAACATCGGGCGGACCTGCCTCGGCGCCGGCGCGGTCCTGCACCTGATCCGGCCCCTGGGCTTCTCCCTGGACGAGCGCCAGGTCCGCCGCGCCGGCCTCGACCACTGGCCGCGGGTCCGGCCGCGGGTCTGGGACGACTTCCAGGGCTTCCTCGACGCGCTGTCTCCGACGCCGGGCGAGGTGGCGCTCCTGACCAAGGGCGCCCCCGCGCTCTTCTGGGACATGCCCCGTCCGCGGCGCCTGTTCCTGGTCTTCGGCAGCGAGACGAAGGGTCTGCCGGCCTCGATCCGCGAGCGCTACGCCGACGCGCAGTTCCGCATCCCGATCTCTGGCGAGATCCGTTCGTTGAACCTCTCTACCGCGGTGGGGATCGCGCTCTACGAGAGCTTACGGGGCGCGCCGTAGCTTCATCCCGGAGTGCCCCGCAGGGGCGCGGGGCCCCGCGGCGCGGGGCCCCGACGGGTGGCTTATGGGTCGAAGGGGTTGTTGCTCCAGTTGCCGACGAAGGTGTCGTACATCGTGCTGACCTGGATCATGATGTCCATGAGCTGGCGGTACTCGTACAGCTTGCTCTCCGCCACCGTCTGGTCCGAGCCGGCCACGCACTCGTCCGGCGCCCCGGGCACCGTCGAGCAGTACTTCGTCCGCGCCTTCAGCGTGTTCGCGTGTGCGATCATCTTCTGCGCGATGCCGCGGCCGTCCTTGTACTTCAGACCGACGTAGGTCGTGCCCGTGAACGGGTCCATGTACTGCGTCGTGCCGTCGACCTTGTCCGTCGGCGTCACCGTCCAGCCCGTGCCCTTGCCCGCCTTCCACATCCGGCCGCGCTCCACGTACTGGTTGTCGAAGTTGTTCTGGAACCGGAACATGCCCAGCACCGCGCCGTAGAGCTGCAGCGTGAAGCGCGTCGAGGCCTCCACCGCGCCGCCGCCCGCCGGCTTCTTCGCGTCCAGCGACGGCGTGGCGTAGTTGCGCGCCGCGATGCCGTTGCGCCACTCCACACCGTTGACCAGCACCGTCTTGTCCCGCGGCTTCGACGGGTCGAACCACGGCGCCATCTTGTCGTAGTCCTCCGACAGCATCGCACCGAAGTAGTCGATGATCTGGTCCGTGTAGTTGTCGAAGAAGCTGATGCGCCACTCGCGGATGTCCTCCGCCGTGTCACGCGCCACGAAGTAGGTCTGCGGGTTGCTCAGCACCAGCAGCGCCACCACCTTGTCCAGGTAGAAGCCGAAGTGGTGCAGGCACTCCCACCACTCGTAGCCGCACTCGCGGTTGTAGTTCGTGTCGTTCCACGACGTCGTGAAGAAGCGCCCGTTGGTGATGTCCGTCGCGAACAGCTCCTCGTTCGACCACACCGACTCGGAGTAGATCACCTGTCCGTCCGCCTCCGGCGCCTTGTCCTTGAAGCCCTTCACGTCCGGCATGGCGATGGTCTGCATCAGCACGTTGAACGCGTCGTGCATCGCCACCGTGTAGGCGCCCCAGCCGTTGACCGGGTCGGTGAAGAAGTCCTGGATCTGCTGCGGGTTGTACCACTGGTGGAACAGGCCCTGGTACAGGGCGTAGAGGTTGTTGAAGTTCTTCATCCGCTTGTAGAAGCGGCCGTAGCGCCGGTTGATGTAGTCGCTGTCGGCGAAGAAGGGCGACTTGTAGCGGTAGCGGGTGAACGCGTTCAGCACGTACCAGGTGTCCCAGTCGTTGACGTGCATGTCCATCCGCTCGAACTGGTCCGCGCCCCAGTCCCACGTCATGCAGCTCTCGCTGATGTTGGCGCTCGAGTGCGAGCAGTAGACGTAGGGCACGCGCACCATCTTCGTGTTGCCGTTCGTGTAGTACCAGCCGTCGCTCCGACCGTACTGGTTCATCGACTCGTTCACCTCCCGGTAGTCCACCAGCTCGCGGTTGCTCTCCGCGATGGCCAGGTGCTTCTTCGGGTCGTTCGACGGGTCCTTCATCTGCGTGTACCAGTTGGTGTAGTGGAACGCCTGCGCGCGGTTCGAGTACAGCATCAGCACGCTGCCGTCCGAGTCCCACCACTCCTCGAACACGTTCGCGCTCCCGCTCGAGCCGTCCGGCACGTTGCCCTTGTTCTTGAACACCTCCACCTTGTCCGCGTAGCCGTACATCAGCGCCGCGTTGTCGTAGCGGCCGAGGCCGTTGCTCATCAGCGTCGGCCACCGGTCGTAGTCCATGATCGACGTGTAGGCGTACTCCTCCATCCCGCGCACGTTCTGCGCCAGGTTCTTCTGGTCCTGGCCCAGCTGGTAGTTCGTCTTCGGCTTGATGAAGAACGGGCACAGGTCGCTCGCCCCCGGCGCCTTGTAGTTGCACACGTTCGTCTGCGTGTAGTCGTTCGTGCGAAGCTGCCAGTACTGCGGGTGGAAGTTCAGCGCGTCGTCGCTGCCGCCGAAGTTGTGCATCAGCCCGAACGTGTGCCCCATCTCGTGCTCCAGCACGGGCCGCGCGATCAGCTTCCGCGCGATGTTCCACGCCTTCTCCGGGCTCTCCTTCGCCAGGCGGAACGCCAGCGACGCCGCGCCCTCGTCCACCATGTCCGCGAACAGGATGCTCTTGCGGTTCGCCACGCTCATCCGCCACTGCTCGCGCGCGTCCATCATCTCCACGAACCCGCCTCGCGCCACCGACGCCTTGTCCAGCACGTCCTCCGTCAGCGTCGTCGGCGCCGCCGAGAACGGGCCCGTCGGCATGAAGCCGCTCGCCGCCAGGATCTCGTTGTCGATCAGCCGCTTCTCCAGCGGCGTCCCCTTGATCGCGCTCAGGTCCACCGGCGCCTTCGTCGGGTCGAAAATACCGCTCTGCGCCAGCGTCCCCAGCAGCTTCTCCTTGATCTGGCGGTTGTTCATCTGCGTCCCGTTGGGAGCCTCCATGAACTCGAACGCCTTCGAGTCGCCCACCTTCGGGATCTTCTGCATCCACTCCTGCTCCATCGACTGGTACATCGCCTGCAGGTCCGTGCTGCTCACCACCCGCGCGTTCTTCGGGCTCGTCAGGCTGCCGTCCTCCGACAGCGCCGTCTTGCTGCCGCCGATCCCGCCGAAGTTGTGCGCCTTCAGCCACGGGTTCAGGTCCAGGCCGTTGATGTACTCCGTCGGCTTCGTCTTGCCGTTGAGCAGGTCGACGATCTCCTGCATGTACGTCGCGTAGAAGTCCACGTACGAGTAGATGTTGGCGAACCCGCTCAGGATCTCGCCCGTCCGCGGGTCGAAGCTGCTCGGGCCGTAGCCCAGCGGGCTCACCGCCGAGTAGTCCTTGGCCCAGTGGATGTAGCTGTAGCGGATGTCGCCCGGGCGGATGAACGGCGCGCTCTGGTTCACGTCCTTGCCCGCGTCCAGCAGCGCCACCGCCTGCTTGTAGGAAAGGTGGTTGTAGGTCAGCCCCTTGTCCATCAGCTCCTTGGCCTGCTTGAACGAGTGGCGCGGGAAGCGGCAGGGCCACGGGTCGTCCTTCTCCACCGGGTTGTTCGCGCACAGCGCGAACGGGTAGTAGCCGTGCGTCGCGTCGCCGAACTTGTCCAGGTCCGCCTTCTTGCCGCCCACCTTGTTCGGGTCACGCGAGTTGATCCACGCCTCGTACGTGTTCAGGTCCCAGCCCAGCGCCCCGCGCAGGAAGATGCGCCAGAACGTCTTGGTGTAGGTCTCGCTCGCGTGGTGCAGCGGCGACCACTGGGTCTCGCGCACCTTCTCGTCCGCCGTCCAGGTCCACTGCTTGCACGGCTTCACCGCGTCCTTGGCCGGGTCGCCCCCGTGCTCGTCGCACACCAGGCTCCAGGGGAAGTAGCCCGTGTTGAAGTAGACCACCGGCTTCGGGTCCCGCTTGGCCAGCGGGATCGTGCAGCGGTGCTCCAGCGCCGCCTCGTCCCAGTCCCAGAAGTCCTCGACGTCGCGCTTCCCGTTGCCGTCCGCGTCGTCCTGACCGTCCGGCAGGCCGTCGCCGTCGCTGTCCGCGCTGCTCGAGCTCAGCTTCACCCCGTCCTTGGCGTTCATGTACGCCTCGAACGAGTCCGGAAGCCCGTCGTAGTCGCTGTCCGTCGCCACGTCGTTCTTGTGGAACGGGATGTTCAGGTCGCACACGCTCCCCGCCTCCGTGCACTCCTTGTCGCTCGTGCACGCCTTGTCCGCGTAGTGGCTCTCCACCCACAGGTTGTGCCGCTGCAGGAACTGGTCCTTGGCCGGGTTGATCAGCCCACGCTCCGGCTCCCAGACCCACTTCTCCGTGTTGAAGTAGCCGAACCAGTTGTCCTTCTTACCCTTGTTCACCCGCGGCTCGTAGTCCCGGTTCGGGTCCCGCTTCCAGAACGAGTTGCGAACCTTGACGATCTCGGTGTTGCAGCTCTGGTCCGCGTCGTAGAGCCAGCAGTAGGGCACGCGGATGTTCCACCACGGGAAGTAGAGGCTGCCCGGCGCCACCGCCA
>Ga0316576_10000686_pt1 | contig 16579 bp, 16 predicted proteins | sample S0NA_FD_203075 | JGI IMG/M metagenome (GOLD analysis project Ga0316576, IMG submission 203075) | Rhizosphere microbial communities from salt marsh grasses in Alabama, United States - S0-2_050615r3r5 | ecosystem: Host-associated > Plants > Roots > Rhizosphere | place: USA: Alabama | collected... | reverse complement strand
TGGTGGCCGTGGTCTCGGGCGGGGCGGTCGTCGAGGTCGTCTCCGGCTCCGCAGTGGTGGCCGGCGCTCCGGTCGTCGTCGCGATTCCCGCGGCGGCGATCTCGATGAGGACCCGGGAACCCGGCGTCAGCGCGGTGCCGGGATCCGGGACCTGGCCGATCACGGTGCCCGGGATCGCATCGGGGGCGGCGACCTCGGCGACCTCCGCGTCGAGTCCCAGCGCCTCGAGAGCACCGCGGGCGTACTCGGCCGTCGATCCGGTGAGGTCGGGCACCGTGATCGAGGTCGCAGCGGCGGTCGTCGCCGGTAGCGTCCCGGGGGCGGTGGTCGTCGTCGGCTCACCGCCCCGTTCGATGCCGCCGCACGCCCCCGCCACCAGGACGGCGCCGAGCATCGCGACCAGGTGGAGCCGGGTGTTCCTCATCGTTCCTCCGGTCGGGCCCTCCCACCGGAACCTACTCTCCGACCCGCCGCTGCGCTCAGGGGCAGGCCGAGGCGGCGTACTCGCCGGCCGCCCGGCGGACCTCGTCCTGGAGGACGACGCCGATCACGTCGGCGACGTCGAACCCGGCGGCGACCGATGCCGCGCCGTCCACGAAGGCGGCGGCCGCGTAGGTCCGTCCGGGCGTCCCCGGGCACCGGGAGGTAGGCAGCGTGACCAGGCCGGCGTAGCTGAGGTCGGTCCCCCACCACCCGGCCTTGCCGTGCACCTCGGCGCCGAAAGCCCCGTCGGAGACTTCGGAGGCCGTCACCGCTGCGGCCAGGGTGCGGGGCACGTCGCGTCGCAGGAAGGAGAGGAACAAGTCGGAGGCGTCCCGGTCGAGCAGGCGGCCCGAAGCGACGCCATCGAACAGCGACGCCAGGTCGGCGGCCGTGGAGCGGTTGGCCGGGTCGTTGGCCGGTCCGCCGCAGCCGAATCGATGCACCACCCGGGTGTCGTCCATGCCGGCGGCGGCCGCAGCCTCAGCGATCGCCGGGAGGCCGAGGAGGTCCTGCACGGCGTTGGCCCGCAGGTTGTCCGAATCGATCATCATCGCCCGGAGCACCTCGGCCAGCGGTTCGGTGCTCACCGGAGCAGCGGCGGTGCAGGGGTCGAGCGACACCGGGACCGGCGTGTCGAGGGCGGCCGAGGGGTCGGGCCGGCTCACGGCCCACCGGATGGCGGCGAGGTGCTGGAGGGCCTTGATGCTGCTCGCCGGGTAGAAGCCGTGGCGGGCGTTGAGGGAGGCGGTCGTCGCCCCTCCGACCTCGAGGGCGAAGAACCCCGAGACGCCGCCGCTCACCCGGGCATTCAGGTAGGCCGCCCCGGCGGCGGTGGCCGCGGCACAGAGGTCGTCCCCTCCGGGGCACTCGGAAGCCCCCGGGGCGGTCGTCGTGGTGGAATCCACCGGCACCGTCGTGGTGCTGGTGCTGGTCGTGGCCGGCGTCGTGGTGCCGGTGGTGGTCGTCGTCGGCGCCGTCGTCGGAGGAGGGAGCGTCGCCGTGGACGGTGCCGCCGTCGGGACCGTGGAGCGTGCGGGGACCACGGAGGAGGGCGCCGCCGCCGAGGACACCTCGGTGTCCGTGGGCACGGGGGCCGGAGCGGCCCCGGTTCCGGTGCATCCGGTCGCCAGCACCACGATCAGGAACACGGCCGGCCGGACCCTCATGAGTCCGAGCCTACGGGTCAGTCGCCGGCGACGAAGAACAGCCAGTCGCCGGTCTCGGCGTCGATGCCGACCCGGTAGCCGACATAGCCGCCGGACTCCTCGAAGAACGCGAAGTCCCAGTCGCCGTAGAGCGGACGGAGCGCCTCGCGATCGGCGGTGGGGACCTCGGTCCACGGCACCCCGAATGCGGAGGGCCACACGGTGATCGGCCCCTTCTCGCCGGTGACCGAACCTGAGGGCCGGTCGAGCAGTCCGGCGAGGTAACGGAGCGGCTCGAAGCCGAGTGCCTCCTCATGCTGGAGGAGCGCGACCATCTCGGCGGGGGCCACCTCGAGGCCGAAGCCCCAGGTGAATCCGGAGGATGCGAGGGCTTCGATCGCCTCCCAGTCGCACGACACGGCCGCGTCGAACAACGCCGCCCGGGTGGCGGCCACCTCCGGTCCGACCTCCTGCTCGGCCACGCCGCCGGGGGCCCGGTCCCCGGAGCAGGTGCCTCCGAGCAGTTGCTCGTATCCCTGCCCGGAGGCGAGTGCCTCCTCGATCAGGGGAGAGAGGGAAGAGCGGATCTCGGCGATCTCGGTCTGCAGAATCCGGTCCTCCTCCTCGAAGGAGGCCGCCTCTTCCTCGAGGCCGGCGGCGGCGGCGGCAACCGCTGCGTCGCGGGCCTTGTCGGCCGCCGCTTCCATCTCGACGATGCGCCGTCGTCCCTCGACGGCGGCGGCGACCCGCGCGGCTTCCCGGCGGGCCTCTTCCCCGGGGTCCGTCGTCGCGGCCGACGCGGTGGTCGACGTGGGCTCCGTGCTCGTTCCCGACGGCACCAGCCACACCGGGTGCTCGCGGACGTTGATCCGACTCCCGTCCCGTGCCGAGGCCTCCCACGCGATCAGCGACCCGAGTTGCGCCTCGGCGACGTCGTAGGGGATGGTGGCCTCGAAGGTGCCGCGGCAACCGGTGCCGCAGGTAGCGGTGGTGACGCCCTCCCAGAGGATGCGCCCGTCGCCGTCGGTGAGCGCCAGGCTCACGGTCGCCTCGAACACGTTGGCCGTGCCGGTCACGACGGCCGGGTTGCCGGCGAATCCCCAGTACGGCGGGGTCTCGATCATCACCGCCGGGAGCAGATCCTCGAAGCCGGCCCGGGTGGCCGGGTCGTCCACGACGACGCCCTCCCCGCCGAAGACGGTCGTCGGGACGCCGTCGATTTCGAAGCGGACCCCGCCGACGCCGTCGAGCGCCGTCAGGGTGTAGACGACCTGGGCGAGGCGCCCGGTCATCGACAGTGATCCTCCGCCGGAGAGGAACTCGGCCGACAGGTCCACGGTGGCGACCCCGTCCTCGATCGAGACCCCGTGCACCTCGGTGCCGGCGGGAATCGCCGTCGACATCGCCGGCATCGCCTCCCGCTCACCCGGGGTGGGCCCGGCGAGCAGGAACGAGACGACCGCCGCCGGGTAGTCGGGGATCGGGGAGACCGACAGGACGGCGGTGGTCCGCATCGTGGCCACCAGCGAGGGGCCGGCCTCCGCCCGGGCGCCGTCGTCGTCGACGAAGAGGTAGATGGGAAACTCTCCGCCCGGGCACCCGACCGGGGGATTTCCCGTCCCGCACGGCGACGGCACGGTGGTCGCCGGCGGGAGCGATGTCGTCGTGGAGGCCGCCGCGGCGGTCGTGGGGGTGGGGGCGGCATCGGTGCCCCCGGCGACGGGCCGGCTGCCCCCGTCGACGAACATCAGCCAGGCGCCGCCTGCCAGGGTGACCGCGACACCGGCGGCGATCGCCACCGCCCAGCCCGGGAGGGGGCGGCGGGGGGCTCGGGCCGCCACGATCCGCTCGGCGACCGGCATCGGCGGATCGGGAAGGTGATCGTCGGGGATCGGGTTGCCGTCCCGGAGGCGGTCGAAGGGGTCGCGGTTCATCGTTCACCTCGCGAGGGTTCCAGGGCGGCCTCGAGTCGGCGGCGGGCGCGGTGGAGGCGCACCGCCGCCGCGTTCGGGGAGCATCCCAGCACGGCGGCCATCTGCCGGGGATCGAGGCCCTCCCAGGCGGCGAGGCGGAGGACCTCCCGATCCTTCTCCGAGAGGCGCTCGAACGCCGGCTGCAGGTCGTCGGCGCTCCCGGCCGTCGGCGGATCGGCGAGGGCGGCCGCACGGGCGGCCAGCCGCTCCCGCCGCCGCTTCGAGCGGGCGGCGTTGGCGACCACCCGGCGCGCCACCCCGTACAGCCAGGGGAGCGTCTCGGGCTCGGCCGGCAGGGCGGACAGCCGGCGCCACGCCACCGTGAAGACTTCGGCGGCGGCGTCGGCCGCCTCGTCGCGCCCGAGCCGGCGGGCGGCGTATCCGAACACGGCCGGGTAATGCGTGGAGAAGACGGCCCGGAAGCGATCCTCGGGCGAGGACTGCGGCCCGGCCGGCCGGGAGAGCGTCATGGTGTGCTCCACATGCTGGTATGTCCGGAACGGCTGCGCGATTACCGGCTTCCCACCGGGGACGGCGGCGGGGCAAGATGGGGACATCATGCGGAGGATCGCCTGCTCGGTGGACGGGGCGACGGTGACGGCCTGGGCCGGGGCGTCGGTGTTCGACGTGCTCGACGCGGCGCGGCCCGGGCTCGCCGGTGAGGTGCGCCTGGGACGCAGAGTGGTGCTGGATGTGAGCGGCCGTCCCGTGGATCCCGAGCGGCCGGCAGCCGACGGGGACATCCTGCTCGTCCGGCGGGTGCCCCGGCCTCCGACAAAGCCGATCTGACGTTTTGGCGGATCATGCGCATATGCGTATGATCCCGCCTCCATGACCGATGCCGCCGCCCGACGCCGCCTGCTGCGCCGACTCCTCGAAGAGGAGGCGGTCACCGCCCAGGACGTGCTGGCCGCCCGCCTGGCCGCCGCCGGCCATCCCGCAAGCCAGGCCACCGTCTCGCGCGACCTGCAGGCGGTCGGCGCCGTCAAGGACCACACCGGCGCCTACCGGGTCGGCCCGCCTCCCGGCATCGGTGGAGACCTGCGCCGGATCCTCGACGCCTACGCGGTATCGGTGATCCCGTCCGGCAACCTGGTGGTGGTTCGCACCCGGCCGGCCGCGGCCCAGATGGTCGCCAGCGCTCTCGACCTCGCCGGCCTCGACCGGGTCGTCGGCACGGTGGGGGGCGACGACACCGTGCTGGTGGTGTGCGACGGGGCGTCGGGTGGGGAAGAGACCGCCCGGCTGCTGCGGTCCGGGGGGGCGAGCGAGAAGGGGGAGGCATCATGAGACGGGTCGTGCTTGCGTATTCGGGGGGCCTCGACACCTCGGTGATCCTGCGGTGGCTCGTCGAACGGTACGACGCCGAGGTGATCGCCTACACGGCCGACGTCGGCCAGGGCGACGAGGTCGCCGAGGCGCGCGACAAGGCACTGGCGACCGGAGCGGCGGAATCGGTGGTGGACGACCTGCGGGAGGAGTTCGTCGCCGACTACGTGTTCCCGGCGCTTCGCGCCAACGCCGTCTACGAGGGCGACTACCTGCTGGGCACTGCGCTGGCGAGGCCGGTCATCGGCAAGGGCCTCGTGCGGGTCGCCGAGGAGACCGGGGCCGACTCGATCTCCCACGGTGCGACCGGCAAGGGGAACGACCAGGTCCGCTTCGAACTGACCGCCTACGCCCTCAAGCCCGACATCCGGGTGATCGCTCCCTGGCGGGAGTGGGACCTGCGGGGGCGCGCCGACCTCGTCGACTACGCCGCCCGCCACGGGATCCCGATCCCGGTGACGCCGGAGCGGCCGTACTCGATGGACGCCAACCTGCTCCACGTGTCTTACGAGGGCGGCGTCCTCGAGGACCCGTGGGAGCCGCCGCCGGCCGGCATGTTCCGGATGACCACCGACCCGGAGGCCGCTCCCGACGATCCCGAAGAGGTGACGATCGCGTTCGAGGGAGGGAACCCGGTGGCGGTGAACGGCATCGGGATGGCTCCGGTCGACCTGCTGACCCATCTCAACCACCTGGGCGGGCGGCACGGGATCGGGCGGGTGGACATCGTCGAGAACCGCTTCGTCGGGATGAAGAGCCGCGGGGTCTACGAGACCCCGGGCGGCACGATCCTCACCAGGGCCCATCGGGCGGTCGAGTCGATCACACTCGACCGCGAGGTGCAGCACCTGCGGGACGAGCTGGTCCCCCGCTACGCCGAGATGGTCTACAACGGGTTCTGGTTCTCGCCCGAGCGGGAGGCGCTCCAGGCGTTCATGGACGACGTGCAGCGCCGCGTCAACGGCGAGGCGCGGCTGCGCCTCTACAAGGGAGCGGTCACCGTGCTCGGTCGCCGCTCCGACGGGGACGCCCTCTACGACCGGGCGACGGTGACCTTCGAGGCCGACGACGTCTACCGCCAGGCCGACGCCGGCGGCTTCATCCGGCTGCAGGCGCTCCGGCTGCGCACCCTCGCCGAGCAGCGCCTCGGGGAGGGTGAATGACGCTGTGGGGAGGCCGTTTCGGCGAGGGCCCCGCCGAGGCGCTGTGGGCCTTCACGGTCTCGCCGGCCGACCGGCGCCTCCTGCTCGACGACCTGGAGGGCTCGCTGGCGCACATCGCCGGCCTGGTGCACGCCGGGATCCTCGACGAAGCCGATGGGCGAGCGCTGCGCACCGGGCTGGAGCAGATCCAGTCCGAGGTCTTCCGGGGCGTCTTCGTCTTCGAGGAGGGCGACGAGGACGTCCACTCGGCGGTCGAGCGGCGCCTCTTCGAGATCGGCGGTGAGGCGGCCGGGAGACTGCACACCGGCCGATCTCGCAACGACCAGATCGCCCTCGACCTGCGGCTCCACCTGCGGGACGCCGCCGCGTCGCGGATCCGTCAGATCGCCGGGCTCGCCCGGGCACTGGCGCTGCGGGCCGAGGAGGCCGGCGAGACCGTGGTCGCTTCGTACACCCACCTCCAGCAGGCTCAGGCCGTTCCCTTCGCCCACCACCTCCTGGCGCACGCCTGGGCACTGGTGCGGGACGCAGAACGCTTCCGGGACGCCCTGAACCGGATCGACGTCTCCCCGCTCGGTGCCGGAGCCGGGGGTGGGAGCAGGCTTCCCCTCGACCCCTCGTTCGTCGCCGCCCGGCTCGGGATGTCCGGGGTGTTCGAGAACTCCCTCGACGCCGTCTCGTCGAGGGATGTGGAGGCCGAGTACCTGTTCTGCTGCGTGCAGACGATGGTCCACCTCTCCCGCCTGGCCGAGGAGCTCGTCCTGTGGTCAACCGCCGAGTTCGGGTGGGCGGAGTACGCCGACCGCCACACCACCGGTTCGTCGGCGTTGCCGCACAAGAAGAACCCCGACGCCGCCGAACTGGCGCGCGGCAAGGCGGCGACGGCGATCGGTCACCTCACCGGCCTCCTGGCGCTCCAGAAGGGCCTCCCGCTCTCCTACAACCGCGACCTGCAGCAGGACAAGGAGCACCTCTTCCCGGCCGACGACGACCTCGCCGGGGCGCTCGACGTGCTCACGGCGATGATCCTCGAGGCGTCGTTCGATCCGCCGTCCCCGGGGCCGTGGGTCGCCGCCCTCGACCTCGCCGAGGTTCTGGTCGAGCGGGGGGTGCCGTTCCGGGAGGCGCATCGGGTGGTCGGCGGGATGGTGGCCACCCTGGAAGAGGCCGGCCTCGACTTCGCCTCGCTGACCGCCGAGCACCTGGCGGCGGCTCATCCGCTGTTCCGGCCGGATGACGTCGCGACCGCCGATCCCGTGGAATCGGTGCGGGCCCGCCGCTCGCCCGGCGGCGCCTCGTTCGAGTCGGCGGCGGCCCAACTCGGGATGCTCGCAGGCCGCCTCGACGCCCTCGAGCGGTCGGCAGGAGCCCTCGACCGGTCCGGGGGAGCGGAGGCGTAGCCCTCAGGCCGGCGGACCGAACCGGACGACCACCCGGGCGCCGCCGAGGGGGGAGCGGCCGACCGAGATGTCCCCGCCGGCCCGGACGGCGATCCTGCGAACGATGTCGAGCCCGAGCCCGGTCCCCCCGGAGCCGCTGCGGCCCCGTTCGACGAGGCCCTCGTCGGCGAACCCGGGCCCGGCGTCGTCGACGACGAGCGTCGGGGGACCGCTCCCCACCTCCACTCGGTACCCGGAGCCGGGGGGAGTGTGGGTGAACACGTTGTCGAGCAGCGTGTCGACCGCCGTGGCCAGATCCTCCTCGGCGAGCGGCACCGGGATCGGGCCCGGGGGGATCGTCCCCTCGACCGGGCGTCGCTGCTCCTCGGCGAGCACCTCCCAGAAGCCGAGGCGATGGGAGGCGACGGCCGCCAGGTCGGCGTGGCGCCGCCCGGCCGCCGAGGAGGGGCGGCGGGCATCGGCGATGACCGCATCCACCTCGCGGCCGAGCCGATCGACGTCGGTGAGCAGCGAGGCGGCGGCCTCCCGGTCTTCCAGCATCTCGGCCTGCAGTCGCAGCGCGGTGAGGGGGGTACGGAGCCGGTGGGAGAGGTCGGCCACCGACTCCCGCTCGGCCGCCAGCAGGTCGTCGAGCCGCTCGGCGAGGTGATTGAAGGCGGAGCCGACCTCGGCGATCTCCGCCGGCCCCTCGGGATCCACCCGGGTCTCCAGGTCGCCCGCCGCCATTCGGCGGGCCGCCGACGCCAGGTCCCCGACGGGGCGTACCAGGCTGCGGGCGAGGCGGTCGGCGACGGCCACGGCCACCAGGATCAGCAGTGCCCCGAGGCCGCCGAGCGCCAGCCAGGCGCCCGCGACCCCGGACCGCAACTCCTCGTCCGGGACGAGGACCCGGACGACCAGGTTGCCGTCACCGGTGGTGACCGGAACGAGCACCGCGGCGCCGCCCGGCTCCTGCACGGTGAACGCTCGTCCCCGGGCGGCGGCGGCGACGGCGGGGCCGGCCTCGGCGGGGAGACCGGTGACGTCGCCGCCGGGGAGGAACACCGAGGTCCGATCGTCCCCTGCGGCGGCGACCACCAGTCCGGCCGTCGCGGCGTCGACCGTGCCGTCGGCCGCCAGTGATGCCGCGACCGCCAGGCCGCCGGCGACCGCCTGGGCGGTGCGCTGTCCCCGGCTGAGGGCGCGTGATTCGGCCTGGTCCCGGACGCTGAGGGCGAGCGGCACGACGAAGGCGATGACGACCATCGAGGTCACCGCGAGGACCAGGATCGAGAGGCGCCGCCTCACGTCGGATCGACGAGCTTGACCCCGACGCCGTGCACCGTGCGCAGGTAGCGAGGCTCCGCAGCCGACTCGCCGAGCTTGCGACGCAGCCACGAGAGGTGCACGTCCACCGTCCGGTCTCCGCCGCCCCACGGCTCCCGCCACACCTCGGCGAGCATGTCCCGCTTGCCGACCACCTCTCCGGCCCGGCGCGCCAGCATGAGGAGCAGTTCGAACTCCTTCGGGCTGAGGTCGAGTTCCCGGCCTTCGAGCGCCGCCGTCCGGGCGGGGACGTCGATCTCGAGGCCGCCGACGACGATCCGCTCCCGTTCACCGGTGCCGCCGGTGCTCCTCCGCAGCACGGCCCGGACCCGGGCGGCCAACTGGCCCGTGGTGAACGGCTTGACCACGTAGTCGTCGGCGCCGGCGTCGAGGGTTCGCACGATCTCGGGTTCGTGGTCGCGGGCGGTGATCACCACCACCGGGATGCTCGAGACCGCCCGGATCATCCGGAGTAACTCGGTCCCGTCGAGATCGGGGAGCCCCAGGTCGAGGACCACGAGGTCGGCGCCGCGCTGCACCACGCGGTCGAGGCCCTCCATGGCGGTCCGGGTGGCGACGACCTCGTGTCCGAGTTCGGCGAGCACCCGGGCGACGGCCCGGCGGATGTGCTGGTCGTCCTCGACGACGACGATCGTGGCCATGCCGGAACGATAGGGCGGCATCGACGGACGGGCCCGTTCTCCCGGGCTTCCTTGATGGAATCTTGATTCCTCCTTGAGGCGGTTGCGCCGAGGAGCGGCCACCATGGGCTCGTGCCGAAGAACCCGACCAGACGAGCGGTGGTGCTGCTTTCGGCCTGGGCCGGCGTCACGCTGGTGACGGCGGCCGTGGCCTGGGGGGTGGTCCGCCTCGCCGGCGGCGGGATCACCGACACCGCCCTGCAGCCGCTGTCCGCGGCGCAGGTCGAGGCGATGGGGACCACGACCGTTCCGGCCGGCACGATCGGCGACCCATCGGAGGCGGCCGGTCCGACCACGGCCGGGGGCACGGCGACGACCGTGACCACGGCCCCGGGCACGCCGTCACCCGGGTCGCCGTCGGCCTCCACCACGATCGCGCCGCCGGTCACCACGACTTCCCCGCCGCCGGTCACCACGACCACGGGTGCCCCGCCGCCGAGTGTGACCTCGTCCACGACCACCGTGCCGCCGCCGTCGTCCCCGATCCCGGCGCCGACCACGACCACCGCGACCGCGGCGGCCGGGGGAACCCGGGCCTTCACCTACCCGGAGGGAACGGTGGTGGTCCGCTTCGACCAGTCGGGAGCGACCCTGGTGAGCGCCAGCCCCGCTCCCGGGTTCTCGTTGGACGTCGACGAGGCGGGGCCGCCGTCGGTCGACCTCGATTTCGAGGGCGGCGACGACGAGGCCAGGTTCCGCGCCGGCGTCGTGGACGGCGAGCTGATCGTGACGCTGGATCGGGACGACTGACCGGGCCCGTCCCGGCCCGCCTCACGATTCCAGTTGCAGGACGAGTAGTTGCTCGGCCTCCTCGAGTGCCGCCAGCGTTTCCGCGAGGCGATGATCCGGGTCGTCGATCTCGAGGATCCGCTGCATGTCGAGTGGGCCCACCGGGGCGACCGCCAGCGCCTGGAAGCCGGCGGCGACCGGGTCGTCCGACAACTCGACGTCCACCGGCGGGGCCGGCTCGCCGAGTTCGGCCAGCAGGGCTGCCAGCCGGCGAACCCGCTGCTCCAACTCGTCGCGGGTGCCGATACCTGCTTCGGCCGGCGGATCCTCGAGCACGTCCACGACGGCCCGCGGATAGGGGTCGTCGGGGAGCCATTCGACCACCCGGAACCGCTGCAGGCCGATCGCCACGAGCACCCACCGCCCATCCGGCAACTCCTCGGCCTCGGCGATCTCGACCAGGGTGCCGATCCCGGTGCGCACGTCGCCGCCCCCGACCTCGGAGCCCCGCTCGATCATGACGATCCCGAAGCGGCGGTCGCCGGCGAGGCAGTCCTTCATGAGGCGGCGGTAGCGCTCCTCGAACACGTGGAGCGGGACCCCGGCGTAGGGGACCATCGGTGTGCCGAGCGGAAAGAGGGGAAGGTGCCGCACCGGGCCCACGCTACGGGGTGCGTGCTCCTACCGGGTCATCCGGCGGAGTACGTGGCGAGGTAGCGGGCGACCGCCAGGAAGTGGAGCGACGCCCCCACGACGACGAGGACGTGGAACACCTCGTGATACGAGAACACCCGGGGCCAGAGGCGGGGTCGGCCGGTGACGAGCAGCACCATGCCCACCGTGTAGGCGACGCCCCCGAGGGCGTAGAGCATGATGGCGGTCCACGGGAGCCGGGAGGCCATCGGCTGGAGGATGAGGATCGCCAGCCATCCCTGGGTCGTCTGGAGGACGACCGAGACCGTCCCGTTGATCTCCCGGAACGCGAACTTCTGGACGGCGCCCGCCGCCACGATCCCCCACTGGGCGGCGAGGGTCGCCCAGCGGAGCCATCCGTCGAGGACGATGAACGCGATCGGGGTGAACGACCCGGCGATCAGGACGTGGATCATCGTGTGATCGAGGCGCCGCATGACCAGTTTCGTCCCTTCCCGCCACGGCACCGAGTGGTAGAGGGCACTGATCGTGAACAGCGCCACCAGGCTGAGGCCGAACACGAGGAGCGAGAACCGGCTCCAGAACCCGCCGTGGCCGAGGATCGCCAGCAGGATCCCGCCGACGAGTGCGACGAACGCAGCGATGCCGTGCAGGAAACCGCGTACGGGATGGGTCATCTTCCCGAGACGGGCGCGTTCGTGGGGTTCGAGGTGGCGGTGCGGCGCCGGCGAGGCGCGACCGGTCATCGGGCCTTGTGAGGCGGCACGGGGAGGGGGCCGCTGGAGGTCACCATGACGGTGTCCACGCTACCCGCCTCACCCCGGGCATGCGTATCCCCGCTCCTCGGCGGTGGCGGCGATCCGACAGGCCATCTTCGGGAAGATCGCGGTGTGGAACGGGTACATCGCCGCCCAGTAGAGCCGGCCGGCGAGGCCCCGGGGCATGAAGATCGCCCGCTGGACGAGGTCGGACCCGCCGTTGGTGGGCACGATCTCCCACTCCAGCCAGGCCTCTCCGGGGAGACGCATCTCGGCGTGGAGCCGCAGCAGACGTCCCGGTTCGACCCGGTCCACCCGCCAGAAGTCCACCGCCTCCCCCTCGCGGAGCTCTTCGGGATGGCGTCGGCCGCGCCGCAGCCCGACGCCGCCGACCAGCTGATCCAGGATCCCCCGGAGCTGCCAGGCCCAGCTGAGCCCGTAGTAACCGACGTCGCCGCCGATGCGGCTGAAGGCCCAGTACACGTGGCGGGGATCGGCGTCCGTGGGGATCTCCCGCTGGTCGACGAACACCGTGCCGCCGCTCCACTCCGGGTCGCCGGGGTAGGGGAGGGCGGGCTGTGGGGCGGCGTCCGACCAGCGTGTGGGGACCCGGTCCGGGAGGTTCGCGAGCGCCCGGCGGACTGCCTCGCGGTACGGGGTGGCCTCGAAGGGGAACACGCCGGCGGCGTCCTGCTCGCCCACGACGACCTCGCTGCTGAGGCTCTCGACGAGCGGCCGTGCGACCCGCGGCGGGAGCGGGGTGACGAGGCCGATCCACAGCGACGACAGCCGGAGCCCGAGCAACGGGAGCGGCAGGATGAGTCGTCGCCGCAACCCGGCCTCCTCGGCGTACACCTGCATCATCTCCCGGTAGGTGAGGACGTCGGGACCACCGACGTCGAGCACCCGGCTCTCCCCGCTCTCGTCCTCGACCGCCCGCAGCAGCAACTGGAGGATGTCCCGGACCGCCACCGGCTGGCACCGGGTCTTGACCCAGCGGGGGGTGGTCATGACCGGGAGCACCTCGGTGAGATACCGGAGCATCTCGAACGAGAGCGATCCCGATCCGATGATCACCGCCGCCCGCAGTTCGGTGACGGGGGTCGTCCCCGAGGCGAGCACCTCGCCGACCTCGTGGCGGGACGAGAGGTGCGGTGAGAGATCGGCGTCTCCACGCGGGCCGAGGCCCCCGAGGTAGACGATCCGGCGGAGGCCCGCCGATTCGGCGGCGTCACGGAAGTTGGCCGCTCCCTCACGGTCGCGTTCCTCGAACCCGCCGCCACCTGCCATCCCGTGGACCAGGTAGAAGGCGGCGTCGCATCCGGCGGCGGCCCGTTCGAGGCTCTCCGGGTCGAGCACGTCGCCGGGGACCACCTCGACCCGGTCGCGCCAGGGCATCAGGTCGAGTTTGGCGGGACGACGCGCCATGCATCGGACGCGGTGGCCGGCCTCGAGAAGCAGTGGGACGAGGCGGCCGCCGATGTAACCGGTCGCTCCGGTGACGAGGACGTGCATAGTGGCGCAGGCTAGGGGGGCACCCGGCGTTAACGATCATCGGGGCGGTGGACAACCGGGGTCCGTTGGTAACGTGCGATGACTCTCCGGAGCGCCGATGCCTGCCCTCACCGTGACCCTCACTGCGCCGCCGTGCCCCCGGTGCGGCCCCCCACTCGAGTCGGTGGGGCCGCGATGAGCCGGCGGGCGACCTCCCTGCTGCTCGCCGCCGGCTTGTTGGCCGGGGCGTGCGGCGGCGACCCACTCATCGGACTGCCGGCGTCGACGGTGCCCGCGCAGCCGCCGGCGACCTCCGCCGACGGCCCTGCGGGGATCGACTCACCGGCCACCACCCCTTCCGCCCCGACTCCGCAGTCGACCTCCTCGACGACCACGACGACGGAGGCGCCGACCACCACCGCGCCTCCCGCTCCGCTCACGCTCGACGAGGTGATCGCCGCCACCGTCGCCGACCTGGAGGCCTACTGGGAGGAGCGACTCCCGGGCGCCTACGGCGCCGAGTACACGCCGGTCTCGGCGACCGTCCCCTACTTCCCGTCCACCGGCGACCTCCCGGTGTGCGGCGCCGAGCAACTCACCGGGCAGATCGCCGCCGACAACGCCTTCTACTGCCGCCCGGACGACTACGTGGCGTGGGACGCCGAGGGCCTGCTTCCCGACCTCTACACCGAGTTCGGCGATTTCGGCGTGGCACTGGTGCTCGCCCACGAGTGGGGCCACGTCGTCCAGCAACGGGCGGGGGTCCGGGGTGCCACGATCATGACGGAGTTGCAGGCCGACTGCTTCGCCGGGGCCTGGACGGCCGCGGTCGCCGAGGGCTCCCGTCCGCCGCTGCGACTGGCGCCCGGGGACCTCGAGGAGGCGATGGCCGGCTACCTGCTGTTCCGCGATCCCCCGGGGACCTCCGTCGCCGACCCGGCGGCCCACGGGAGCGCCTTCGACCGGGTGAACGCGTTTCAGGACGGGTTCTTCGGAGGGGTCGGTGAGTGCGTCCCCTACGAGGAAGGGGACTACACCGCCGTGGACATCCCGTTGACCGTGAACGACCTGCAGACGGGCGGCGACCTCCCTTACGACGACGTCCCGGCGCTGATCATCCCGGCGCTGGAGGCCTACTGGGAGGCGACCTACCCGTCACTGTTCGGCTCGGCGTGGGATCCGGTGGACGCCTCCGGCCCGTACTTCCCGTCCTCGGGTGACCTCCCGGCGTGTGAGTCCGCCGGTCCGATCGGCCCGGCGGGCACCGCTTTCTACTGCCCCGACGGGGACTACGTGGCGTGGGACGGCGAGCGATTGTTCCCCGAGCTCTACCAGTCGATCGGCGACTTCGCCCTCGGCATGGTCCTCGCCCACGAGTGGTCCACCGCCGCCCAGTGGCGGGCCGGGCTCGCGATCGACGGGGTGGCGGCGGAGCTGCAGGCCGATTGCCTGGCCGGAGCCTGGTCGGGAGCGCTCGCCTTCCCCCAGAACCCCTTCGACGTCACCCTCTCCGCCGGGGACCTCGACGAGGGGGTCGCCGGCTTCCTGGCGGTCTCCGAGGAGTCGGGGTCGAGCGGGACCGCCTTCGAGCGGTTCGACGCCTTCGAGGACGGGTTCTTCAACGGCCCGGAGGTGTGCCTGGGGCCCGGGTCGTGACCGCCGGAGCCGGAGCGCCTCCGGCGGGGCGGCACCGCCGTATCCTCGGTGGAGACGAGAGGGGATCTGATGGACCTGCGTGAGCGACTGCGACGGCCGCTCTACCGGATCTACGAGGACCGGCTGCTGCGCGGGCTCGATCCCGGCCGGCTCCCCAGGCACATCGGCGTGATCCACGACGGCCACCGGCGGTTTGCCCGGCAGACGGGTCTCCCGGGCTACACCGAGAGCTACCGCCAGGGGATGGACAAGGTCGTGGAGTTCCTCGGGTGGTGCGACGAGGTGGACATCCCCGCGGTCACCTGCTGGCTCCTCTCCAAGGAGAACCTCGCACGGCCCGCCTCGGAACTGGACCCCTACTTCGACGTCCTCACCGGCCTGCTGGAACGGCTTCCCGGAGAGGTCGGCTCCCGGTTCCGGGTCGGCGTCATCGGATCCCGGTCGCTGCTCCCGGAGCGGCTCTCAATGGCGGCCCGAGAAGTCGAGCGCACGACCGCCGGCGGGCAGCGGCGGCTCACCATCGCCCTCGCCTACGGTGGGAGGCAGGAGATCGTCGACGCGGTGCGCGACCTGATCGCCAAACTCGCTGCGGACGGGGTGACGGCCGAGGACATGGCGGGAGCCATCGACGCCGACGCCATCGCCTCGCATCTCTACACCGCCGACCTGCCCGATCCCGACCTGGTGATCCGCACGAGCGGAGAGTCACGCCTGTCGGGGTTCCTGTTGTGGCAGGCGGCCTACGCCGAGTACTCCTTCGTGGACGTGCACTGGCCGGCCTTCCGGCGGGTGGACTTCCTCCGCTCACTGCGCGACTTCACCCGCCGGGAGCGGCGCTTCGGACGCTGAGTCGGGAGCGGCGGAGCGGGTTGCGGGTCGTCAGGGGCGGTGATCCCGACCGGGATCGGTGTCACCCTGCCGTCACCAACCGGCGTCGCCGGCCCGGATGCAGCGTCGCAGAGCCTCGATCAGTCTCGCGATTCGATTGCGGGCCGGTCCGGGGGCCGGCGCGTCCTGCCCGGCGGCGGGCCCGTCGTTCGATCGAGCTGTGTTCACGTTCCCAGCCTACGGGGTCGGTGGGGCGGTGCGGCGGACGCGGGCAGGCCGGAAGCCTTCGGCACCAGGTCGCGTACAGTGGCCCCGATGGCGTCGGAACTCGTCGAGCACCTGCAGGCCCATGCCCTCCGCACCGACGGCCCGTTCACCCTGCGCTCGGGCCGGGTCAGCGACTGGTACCTCGACGCCCGGCTGACGACGTTCGACGGCTCCGGTGGCGTGCTCGTCGGCGACGCGGTGCTCGGACTCCTCGACGACCGGGTGACCGCCCTCGGGGGCATGACCCTCGGTGCCGACCCCATCGCCGTCGCCACGGCGGTGATCGCCGCTCAGCGAGGAAGACCGCTGCGGGCGTTCTCGGTCCGCAAGCAGGAGAAGGACCACGGAACGGGCGGACGGGTCGTCGGCCCCGTCGGCCCCGGGGACCGGGTGGCCGTCCTCGAGGACACCACGACGACCGGCGGCGCCCTCCTCGAGGCCACCGACGTGATCACCGCCGCCGGGATCGACGTCGTGCAGGCGATCGTCCTCGTGGACCGCTCCGAAGGAGCGGCCGCCGGGCGCCTCGCCGACCGGGGGATCCCGCTGTCGGTGGTGGCCACCCCGGTGGACCTGGGGGTGGAGGCGTGAGCTCCGTCCGAACGATCGTCTCCGTGGGCCGCTCACCGATGCGGATCGCCGGCTTCGCGCTGCTCGCCGCCCCGATGCTGCTGCTGGCGATCGACATGACGTT
>Ga0316576_10000685_pt1 | contig 16585 bp, 28 predicted proteins | sample S0NA_FD_203075 | JGI IMG/M metagenome (GOLD analysis project Ga0316576, IMG submission 203075) | Rhizosphere microbial communities from salt marsh grasses in Alabama, United States - S0-2_050615r3r5 | ecosystem: Host-associated > Plants > Roots > Rhizosphere | place: USA: Alabama | collected... | reverse complement strand
AGAAAGGAGGGCGTCCTGTCGAGCTGCTCGAGCAGGCGATGGACAACGTGCGCCCGGCGGTCGAGGTGAAGTCGCGTCGGGTGGGCGGTGCGACCTATCAGGTGCCGGTCGAGGTTCGGTCCACCCGTCGTAACTCCTTGGCCATGCGTTGGATTATCGATGCCGCCCGCAAGCGCTCGGAGAAGTCGATGGCGCTGCGGTTGGCAGGCGAGCTGATGGATGCGGCCGATGCCCGCGGGTCGGCGGTGAAGAAAAAAGAAGATACCCACCGGATGGCCGAGGCGAACAAGGCCTTCTCCCATTACCGCTGGTAGCAGCGGAGATCGGCTTTCATTGAAGCAGGACGGATACAGTCGTGGCACGTAGCACCCCAATCGAGCGGTATCGAAACCTCGGCATCATGGCCCACATCGATGCCGGGAAGACCACTACCACCGAGCGCGTCCTGTTCTACACGGGTGTGTCGCACAAGCTCGGCGAGGTCCACGATGGTGCCGCAACCATGGACTGGATGGAGCAGGAGCAGGAGCGCGGTATCACGATTACCTCGGCTGCGACGACCTGCTTCTGGAAGGGGATGAGCCGCGAGCGCCCTGAGCACCGGATCAATATCATCGATACGCCCGGGCACGTCGATTTCACCATCGAGGTCGAGCGTTCGCTGCGCGTGCTCGACGGTGCCTGTGCCGTCTTCTGTGCAGTCGGCGGGGTTGAGCCTCAGTCCGAGACGGTGTGGCGCCAGGCCGACAAATATGGCGTTCCGCGCATTGCCTTCGTGAACAAGATGGACCGGATGGGTGCGAATTTCTTTCGTGTCGTGCAGCAGGTCAAGGACCGGCTAGGCGGAAATGCCGTGCCGATCCAGGTCCCGATCGGCGCCGAAGAGGACTTCCAGGGCGTCGTCGATCTCGTCAAGATGAAGGCGGTTTACTGGGACGAGGCCTCGCGCGGAATGGAATACGAGCTTCGCGAGATCCCCGGCGATCTCCAAGATCTCTGCGTCGAATGGCGCGAGCGCATGGTGGAAGCGGCGGCCGAGGCCAGCGAAGAATTGATGGAGAAGTATCTCGAAGGGCACGAGTTGACAGGTCAGGAGATCCAAGAGGGTTTGCGTGCGCGGACCTTGAAGAGCGAGATCGTCCCGATGTTGTGTGGGTCGGCATTCAAGAACAAGGGCGTTCAGGCAATGTTGGACGCTGTGATCGACTACATGCCCTCACCGGTCGACGTCCCCGCCATCAAAGGGATCCTCGACGACAAGGAAGAGAGCGAGGCTGAGCGGCCGTCGTCGGATGACGCCCCGTTCGCCGCACTTGCATTCAAGATCGCCACCGACCCTTTCGTCGGGACGCTGACCTTTTTTCGGGTGTACTCCGGTGTGCTGAAGTCCGGCGACTCCGTTTACAACCCGGTCAAGACCAAGAAAGAGCGCATCGGGCGCATCCTGCAGATGCACGCGAACGAGCGGCAGGAGATCAAGGAGGTCCGCGCGGGCGATATCGCGGCGGCGGTCGGACTGAAGGACGTCACGACCGGAGATACGCTCTGCGATCAGAACCACGTTATCACGCTGGAGCGCATGGAATTCCCCGAGCCGGTCATCTCGGTCGCGGTCGAGCCCAAGACCAAGGGCGATCAGGAGAAGATGGGCGTCGCGCTGTCGAAGCTCGCACAGGAGGATCCGTCCTTCCGCGTGCACACCGATGAGGAGTCCGGTCAGACCATCATCTCCGGGATGGGAGAGCTACACCTGGAGATCATCGTCGATCGCATGCGCCGGGAGTTCAAGGTCGAGGCCAACGTCGGTGCGCCCCAGGTCAGCTATCGCGAGACCATCCGCAAGTCGGTGGAGCAGGAGACCAAGTTTGCCCGCCAGTCCGGCGGTCGCGGGCAGTACGGCCATGTGTATCTGCGCATCGAGCCGCAGGAGCCGGGTACAGGTTACGAGTTCGTCAATGCCATTGTCGGCGGGGTCGTGCCCAAGGAGTACATTCCTGCCGTCGACAAGGGAATCCAGGAGGCCATGAAGAACGGCGTCCTGGCAGGTTTCCCAATGGTGGATATCAAGGTCACGCTCTACGATGGCTCCTATCATGAGGTCGATTCGAGCGAGATGGCGTTCAAGATTGCGGGCTCGATGGGGGTGAAGGAGGGAGCGGCCAAGGCGAAGCCGGTGCTGCTCGAGCCGATCATGAAGGTGGAGGTTGTCACCCCCGAGGAGAACATGGGCGACGTGATGGGCGACCTCAACAGCCGGCGCGGGATGATTCAGGGGATGGACGACGCGCCATCCGGCAAGATCATCCGGGCAGAGGTCCCCTTGTCCGAGATGTTCGGCTATGCGACGGACCTTCGCTCGGCGACCCAAGGTCGGGCGACGTACAGCATGGAGTTCTGTAAGTACAACGAGGTGCCCGCCAGCATTGCCGAAGCGGTCTCCAAGAAACAGTAACGAGTGACAGGGGAAGAGCGGGATGTCCAAAGAGAAATTCCAGCGCAGCAAGCCGCACGTCAACGTGGGGACGATTGGTCACGTGGACCATGGAAAGACGACGTTGACGGCGGCGATCACGATGCACCAGGCGAAGAAGTTTGGTGGTGAGGCGCGCGCCTACGATCAGATTGACAATGCGCCGGAAGAGCGTGAGCGTGGGATCACGATTGCCACGGCGCATGTGGAGTACGAGACGGAGAAGCGGCATTACGCGCACGTGGACTGTCCAGGGCATGCTGATTATGTGAAGAACATGATCACGGGGGCGGCGCAGATGGACGGGGCGATCCTGGTGGTGTCGGCGGCGGACGGGCCGATGCCGCAGACGCGTGAGCACATTCTGCTCTCGCGCCAGGTGGGTGTGCCCTACATTGTGGTGTATTTGAACAAGGCGGACATGGTCGATGATGCTGAGTTGCTGGAGCTGGTGGAGATGGAGGTCCGCGAGCTGCTGTCCAGTTATGACTTTCCGGGCGACGACACGCCGATCGTGACGGGGTCGGCGAAGCTGGCGCTGGAGGGCGAGGACTCGGAGCTGGGCACGCAGTCGATCGACCGTTTGATGGAGGCGTTGGACAGTTACATTCCCCAGCCGGAGCGTGCGGTGGACGGGGCGTTCCTGATGCCGATTGAGGACGTGTTCTCGATTTCGGGTCGTGGGACGGTGGTGACCGGGCGCATTGAGCGCGGTGTGATCAAGGTCGGTGAAGAGGTGTCGATCGTGGGGATTCGCCCGACCGTGAAGACCACCTGCACGGGCGTGGAGATGTTCCGCAAGCTGCTCGATCAGGGGCAGGCGGGAGACAACGTTGGGGTGTTGCTGCGTGGCACCAAGCGTGAGGACGTGGAGCGTGGTCAGGTGCTGGCCAAGCCCAACACGATCACGCCGCACACGCATTTCGAGGCCGAGGTGTACGTCCTGAGCAAGGAGGAGGGGGGGCGTCACACGCCGTTTTTCAACGGCTATCGGCCGCAGTTTTATTTCCGCACGACGGACGTGACGGGGGCCTGTGAGCTGCCTGAAGGGGTGGAGATGGTGATGCCCGGCGACAACGTGAAGATGACGGTGAAGCTGATTGCGCCGATCGCGATGGAAGAGGGTCTGCGCTTTGCGGTCCGCGAAGGCGGGCGCACCGTCGGCGCCGGCGTCGTCGCCAAAGTGATTGAGTAAGGGTATGAGCAACCAAAGAATTCGTATTCGACTCAAGGCCTTCGATCACCGCTTGATCGATCAGTCGGCCCGCGAGATCGTCGATACCGCCAAACGCACCGGCGCCCAAGTGCGCGGACCGGTGCCGCTCCCCTCGAAGAAGGAGCGGTTCACCGTTCTTGTCTCGCCGCACGTCAACAAGGATGCGCGCGACCAGTATGAGCTCCGGACCCATAAGCGTCTGATGGATATCGTCGACCCCACCGATAAGACGGTCGATGCACTGATGAAACTGGACCTGGCCGCCGGCGTCGACGTCCAGATCAAGCTGAGCTGAGGACGAATCGATGGCGATCGGAGTGATTGGGCGTAAGGCCGGCATGACCCGCCTGTTTACCGAGGACGGCGCAAGCATCCCTGTCACCGTGATCGAGGTGCAGCCAAACAGGGTCAGCCAGGTCAAGTCCGAAGAGACAGACGGCTATCGCGCCATCCAGGTGGCGTTCGGTCGCCGCAGGGCGTCGCGGGTGACCAAGCCGATGGCTGGGCATTACGCCAAGGCGGGGGTCGAGGCGGGCGAGCTGCTGCGCGAGTTCCGTCTCGAGGCTGGAGAAGCGGCGGATTTGGGCGTCGGGGCGGAGATCTCGGTCTCCATTTTCGCGCCAGGGCAGAAGGTCGACGTCCGGGGTGTGACGAAGGGGCGGGGTTTCTCCGGTGCGATTCGCCGTCATCACTTCAGCGGCCAGGATACCACCCACGGCAACTCGCTCTCTCACCGGGCGCCGGGCTCGATTGGACAGAATCAGACGCCCGGGCGCGTGTTTAAGGGCAAGAAGATGGCGGGTCATCTCGGCGCGGCCAACCGATGTACCCAGAATCTGGAAGTGATGCGGGTCGATCCGGAGCGCCAGCTGCTGCTTGTTCGGGGCGGCGTGCCGGGGCCGACCGGCGGGCGGCTCGTCGTGCTGCCATCCGTGAAGCAGAAGAACAAGGGCTAAGCACTCATGGAACTCGAGATTCGAAACGATACCGGCGGTGCCAATCTGCAGGTTGCGGATGCCGTCTTCGGCGTCGCCTACAAACCCGGGCTGGTGCATCAGGTCGTCACGGCCTACCTGGCAGGGTCGCGCGCCGGAACCCGTGCGCAGAAGAGCCGTTCCGAGGTCTCTGGCGGTGGGTCGAAGCCGTGGCGCCAGAAAGGGACGGGGCGTGCACGCGCCGGCACCTCGCGCAGTCCGATCTGGCGCTCCGGCGGCGTGACCTTTGCGGCCAAGCCGCAGGACTACAGCCAGAAGGTCAACCGTAAGATGTATCGCGGGGCGGTGCGCTCGATCCTGTCGGAGCTGGTGCGCCAAGGTCGTTTGGTCGTGGTCGACGACCTGCGTGTAACGGCCCCGAGGACGAAAGAGCTGCTCGCGCTACTCAAGCGACACGAGCTGCATGACGTCCTCATCGTGACCGACGGTCGCGACGAGAACCTCTATCTCGCGGCACGCAATGTCCCTCGGGTCGATGTGATGTCTGTCCAGGATGTCGATCCGGTGAGCATGGTCGCTTTTGACACCCTGCTCGCGACCGAGGCGGCAGTGAAGAAGCTGGAGGAGCGCCTGGGATGAATGACGAAAGGCTCATGAAGGTCCTGTTGGCGCCCATCGTCTCAGAAAAGACGTCCCGCGCCAGTGACCTCTCCGGACAGTACGGCTTCCGCGTGATGACTGATGCGAACAAGCGCGAGATCGCGCGTGCCGTCGAGCTGATGTTCGGCGTTGAGGTCGACCGTGTGCGGGTTCTCAATGTCAAGGGCAAACAGAAGCGCTTTGGCCAGCGCCTCGGCAAGCGCAACGACTGGCGCAAGGCGTATGTGCGTCTCAAACCCGGTCAAGACATCGATTTCGGCGGCGGAGCCTGACGGGGCCAGCCGATACCAGCGGATAGAGCAAGATGCCAATTGTAAAGACGAAACCCACCTCCGCGGGGCGCCGCTTCGTCGTGAAGGTGCAGTCCCCCGAGTTGCATAAGGGCGGACCCTATGCGCCGCTCGTCCAGAAGAAATCCAAACACGGTGGGCGGAATAACCTCGGACGCATCACTGTCCGCCACCAGGGTGGCGGACACAAGCAACGCTATCGGATCGTCGACTTTAAGCGGAGCAAGGAAGGGATCCCGGCGGTTGTGGAGCGGCTCGAGTACGATCCGAACCGAACCGCTCATCTAGCCCTTTTGAAGTATGCCGACGGCGAGCGCAAGTACATCATCGCGCCGAAGGGACTCGGGGTCGGCGCCCGCGTGGAATCGGGGGAATCCGCGCCGATCAGCGCGGGTAACTGCATGCCGCTGCGAAACGTCCCCGTCGGCACGCAGGTGCATTGCGTGGAGATGCGCCCCGGCAAGGGTGCGCAGCTGGCGCGCGCGGCTGGGAGCTCGGCCCAGCTGGTCGCCAGGGACGGCCAGAGCGCCACTCTGCGATTGCGCTCCGGCGAGATGCGGAAGCTGCACGTCGACTGCCGCGCCGTCATCGGCGAGGTCGGAAATAGTGAGAACAGCCTGCGGAAGCTTGGAAAAGCGGGCGCCTCGCGTTGGCGCGGTGTCCGGCCGACTGTCCGCGGTGTGGTCATGAACCCGGTGGATCACCCGCATGGCGGCGGTGAGGGACGCACCTCCGGCGGGCGGCACCCGGTCACGCCTTGGGGTGTCCCTACCAAAGGCCACAAGACGCGCAAGAACAAGCGGACCGACGCCATGATCGTGCGTCGTCGCGGACGCAAGTAAACAGACGAGGTTGAGCACGTGCCACGTTCGATTCGCAAAGGACCCTTTGTCGACCACCACCTGATCAAGAAGGTCGAAGCGGCGGTCGCCCAAAACAGCAAACGCCCGATCAAGACCTGGTCGCGTCGCTCCATGGTGCTGCCCGAGATGGTGGGTTTGACCATTGCGGTCCACAACGGGCGTCAGCACGTGCCGGTGCTCGTCAACGAGAACATGATCGGCCACAAGCTCGGTGAGTTCGCATTGACCCGGACCTACCGGGGGCATGCCGCTGACCGTAAGGCCAAGAAGCGCTAAGTCGGAGATTGGGATGCGAGCCGAAGCGAAACTGAAATATGCGCGGGTCTCCGCCCAAAAGGCCCGATTGGTCGCTGACCTGATTCGCGGGCGGGATGTCGAGGAGGCATTGAATACCTTGGCGTTCAGCACGAAGAAGGGCGCCCGGATCATCAAGAAGGTCCTCGAGTCTGCCATTGCCAATGCCGAGCATAATGAGGGCGCAGACATCGACGAGCTCAAGGTCGCGTCGATCCATGTCGACGAGGGGCCGACGATGAAGCGAATCCGCCCGCGTGCCAAGGGTCGGGCTAATCGAATCATGAAACGCACCAGCCACATCCGTTTGACCGTAGCGGAAGGCTGAGGGGACCTGCATGGGACAGAAAGTTCATCCGAACGGCATCCGCCTGGGCATCGTCAAGGACTGGACCTCCAAGTGGTACGCGAACACCCGTGACTACGCGGATCTGCTGAATACCGACCTCGAGGTTCGGACGTTCCTCCGCAAGGAATTGGCAAAGGCCTCGGTGAGTCGGATCCAGATCGATCGACCGGCGAAAAACGCCCACATCACCATCCATACCGCGCGGCCGGGTGTTGTGATCGGTAAGAAAGGGGAAGACATCGACAAGCTGCGTGCGCGGGTGTCGCAGATGATGGGCATCCCCGTGCACATCAGCATCGAAGAGATTCGGAAGCCCGAGTTGGACGCGCAACTTGTCGCTGAGGGGATCGCACAGCAGCTCGAGCGGCGCATCATGTTTCGACGCGCCATGAAGCGCGCGATCCAGAACACGATGCGTCTCGGCGCGGAAGGGGTCAGGGTCAATGTCGCCGGGCGACTGAATGGGGCAGAGATCGCCCGGACGGAATGGGCCCGTGAGGGCCGCGTGCCTCTGCACACGTTGCGTGCGGACATCGATTACGGTTTCGCGGAGGCCCAGACCACCTATGGCGTGATCGGCGTCAAGGTCTGGATTTTCAAGGGAGAGGTGTTCGCTGATCAGCTCCCCGAGGAGGCGGCCCCGAAGACGGCCGCAAGAAGGGGATAGGTCATGCTGCAACCAAAACGCACCAAATTTCGCAAGCAACATAAGGGACGCAATCGCGGCCTCGCGCAGAGCGGCAACCAGGTGAGCTTCGGCGAGTTCGGGCTCAAGGCAACCGGGCGCGGGCGACTCACGGCGCGTCAGATCGAGGCCGCGAGACGGGCCATCACCCGGAAGGTCAAGCGCGGCGGCAAGCTTTGGATCCGTGTCTTTCCGGACAAGCCGGTTTCGAAGAAACCGCTTGAAGTGCGTATGGGCAAAGGTAAGGGGAACGTCGAGTACTGGGTTGCCCTCGTGCAGCCGGGGCGGATGCTCTATGAGATCGAAGGCGTGAGCGAGCAGCTGGCGCGTGAGGCATTCGGGCTGGCGGCGGCGAAGCTTCCGGTGCAGACCACCTTTGAGAGGCGGATGATCCTGTGATGAAGGCGAATGAACTGAGGAAGCGCAGTCCCGATGAGCTTCACAAGCAGCTGATGGATCTGCTTCGCGAGCAATTCAATCTGCGGATGCAGCGGGGCACCGGGCAGTTGTCGAAGCCCTCACAGATGAAGGCCGTGCGGCGGCAGGTCGCCCGTGTGAAGACGGTCATGGCTGAGCTGAAGGCGGGCGCACGATCATGAGTGAAGAGACCAAAACGAATCGCACCCTTGATGGGCGTGTGGTCAGCAGCGCGATGGACAAGACGATCACGGTGCTCATCGAGCGGCGCGTGAAGCACCCCTTGTATGGAAAATTCATGCGGCGCTCGACCAAGATACACGCCCATGACGAGGATAATGCCTGTTCCGACGGCGATTGGGTCAGAGTGGAGCAGTGCCGCCCCCTCTCGAAGACCAAGACGTGGCGACTGCTCGAGATCGTCGAGAAGGCGCGTTGAGGCGATCTGAGCCCTCAACGGCGTTACGCATGGCGCCATCGGGCGGGCCATAAAGGCCGCCCCCATCGCAACAGGTTAGGTACACAGCAATGATTCAGATGCAGACGGATCTCAGTGTCGCTGACAACAGTGGTGCCCGGCGGGTGCAATGCATCAAGGTCCTTGGCGGATCGCACCGGCGCTACGCGGGCATCGGAGACGTAATCAAGGTCACCGTGAAGGATGCCATTCCGCGGGGTAAGGTCAAGAAGGGGGATGTCTTCAATGCGGTGGTGGTTCGCACGCGCAAGGGGGTTCGCCGGCCCGATGGATCCTCGGTCCGTTTCGATGGCAATGCGGCCGTGCTCTTGAACAACCAGCTCCAGCCGATCGGGACGCGGATATTCGGCCCGGTTACGCGCGAGCTGCGCGGCGAGCGGTTCATGAAGATCATCTCGCTTGCACCCGAGGTGCTGTAGGGGGTAGGGGGTCGAGGCTATGCAGAAGATCAAGAAAGGTGATGACGTCATGGTCATTTCAGGCAAAGACAAGGGCAAGCGAGGCACAGTCTTGCGGGTGGTCGACCAGGATCGGGTGATCGTCGAGAACATCAACATCGCGCGCAAGCACCAGAAGGCGAACCCGCAAGCGGGGGAGCCTGGAGGCATTATCGACAAGGCGATGCCGATCCAGGTATCGAATGTCGCGCTGTACAACCCGCAGAAGGGCGGGCCCGACCGGGTCGGGTTCAAGATCCTGGAAGACGGTCGTAAGGTTCGCGTGTTCAGGTCGGACGGCGAAGTCGTCGACGTCTGACGGAAGGAAACGAGATGTCCAGACTACAGAAAGATTATCGGGAGCGCGTGGTTGAACTCTTGCAGCAGCGGTTCGGCTTCAAGAGCGTCATGCAGGTTCCGAAGATCGAGAAGATCACACTCAACATGGGTGTCGGAGAGGCAATTGCGGATAAGAAGGTCATGGACAACGCCGTGGCGGATCTGCGCCTGATCGCCGGCCAGCAACCGATCGTGACACATGCGAGGAAGTCAGTGGCCGGATTCAAGATCCGTGAGGGCTGGCCGATCGGATGCAAGGTCACCCTGCGGCGCGAGCGGATGTACGAATTTCTGGACCGGCTGGTGAGCGTTGCGATCCCACGCATCCGCGATTTTCGCGGCCTGAGTCCCAAGGCCTTCGACGGCCGCGGCAACTACTCGATCGGCGTTCGGGAACAGATCATCTTTCCCGAGATCGATTACGACAAGATTGACGCGCTGCGCGGTCTGGACATCACGATCACGACGTCGGCGCGGACGGACGAAGAAGGGCGCGCGCTGCTCGAGGCGTTCAACTTTCCGTTCCGCACCTGAGGTTACGACGATGGCAAAAAAAAGCATGATCGCTCGCGATCGAAAGCGCACCCGGATCGCCGCCCGCTTCGCCAAGAAGCGCGCGGCATTGAAGGCCGTCATCAGCGACCGCAGCGCGGGCATCGAGCAGGTTGAGGAGGCTCTGACCAAGCTGCAGCAGCTCCCGCGCGATGCGAGCCCCACGCGCCAGCAGCGGCGCTGCCGGGTCAGCGGGCGGCCGCATGCTGTGTATCGGAAATTCGGTCTCTCCCGCAACAAACTGCGCGAAGCGGTGATGCGCGGCGACGTCCCGGGTGTCGTGAAGGCGAGTTGGTAGGATCTGTTTTGGTTGATTTCCGGGATGGTCGGCGAGACCGTCTCGTTCCGGCAAACTTGACGGGTATCGCACTGCAAGAGTGGTCTGACCCGGGGAGAAGCTCATGAGTATGTCTGATCCGATTGCGGATATGCTGACACGCATCCGCAACGGCCAGCAGCGCGGCAAGATCACGATCGCGATGCCTTCGTCCAAACAGAAGGTCGCGATCGCGAATCTGCTCAAGGCAGAGGGCTACATCGCCGACGCGACTGTCGAGGCGAATGGCAACAAGCCCGAATTGGTGATCAAGCTCAAGTATTTCCGCGGCAAGCCCGTGATCGAGCTGCTGACCCGCGTGTCCCGGCCGGGACTTCGAATCTATCGCGGCAAAGGCGAGTTGCCCAATGTTTGGGCGGGACTCGGCATTGCGATTGTGTCGACCTCCAAAGGACTGATGACCGACCGCGCAGCCCGACAGGCGGGACACGGCGGCGAGATCATCGCCTACGTCGCGTAAGAGGAGTCCGAGCATGTCACGAGTCGCAAAGGCACCGATCGTCGTTCCCAAGGGGGTGACCGTCGAAATATCGGGCCAGGACGTCAAGGTCAAGGGGGCGAAGGGGTCGTTGGAGTGGTCCGTCCATCCATCCGTCGTGGTGTCGCAGTCCGATGGCGAGGTCCGGGTTGCACCGGCGGAAGGCCATCAGGGCTCTTGGGCCATGGCGGGCACGACACGGGCCCTCCTGCACAACATGGTGGTCGGCTGCGGCACCGGGTTTGTCCGGAAGCTCTCGCTGGTCGGCGTCGGTTACCGGGCGCAAGCGAAGGGAACCGTCCTGAATCTCAGCCTGGGCTACTCCCATCCGATCGATTACCCGGTCCCGGCCGGAATTACCATCGAAACCCCGAGCCAGACGGAGATCGTCGTCGCCGGCGCCGACAAGCAGCAGGTCGGTCAGGTTGCCTCGGAGATCCGGGGATTCCGGCCGCCCGAGCCGTATAAGGGCAAGGGCGTGCGTTACGCGGACGAAAACGTCCTGCGTAAGGAAGCCAAGAAGAAATAGGTGTCTGAGTCCATGGACAAAAAACAAGCTCGCCTGCGCCGTGCGGCGCGCGCACGGGCGAAGATCCGCGAATTGGGCGTCTTCCGACTGTGCGTTCATCGCACGCCGCGGCACATCTATGCCCAGGTCATTGCCCCCGAAGGCAACCGAGTCGTGGCCAGTGCCTCCACGCTGGACAAGGATCTCCGTCGTGAGATCCAGGGGCACAGAGGAAACGTCGGCGCCGCCGCGACCATCGGGAAGGCGATTGCCGAGCGCGCCCTGTCTGCCGGCGTTGCCAGCGTGGCGTTTGATCGCTCCGGGTTTCGCTATCACGGCCGTCTCAAGGCGTTGGCGGATGCCGCGCGTGAGGGCGGACTGAAATTCTAAGGGGAAGATCATGGCGAACTTCAATCCGAAATCGGAAGGCGATGACCTTCTCGAGAAGTTGGTGGCGGTCAACCGCGTCGCCAAGGTGGTCAAGGGGGGGCGGCAGTTTGGCTTCGCGGCCTTGACAGTGGTCGGCGACGGTAAGGGGCGCGTCGGGTTCGGACGTGGCAAGGCCCGCGAGGTTCCGGTGGCCATTCAGAAGGCCATGGAGAACGCGCGCAAGAATATGATCGAGGTCAAGCTTAACGGGACCACCCTGCAGTATCCGCTCAACGGGCGGCATGGCGCGGCCAAGGTGTTCATGCAGCCGGCCTCTGACGGCACCGGCATCATCGCCGGTGGCGCGATGCGCGCCGTGTTTGAGGTCTTGGGTGTGCAGAACGTCCTGGCCAAGTGCATCGGGACGAACAATCCGGTCAACGTGGTCCGTGCCACGGTACAGGGCCTGCGCGCCATGAACAACGCCGATGCCATTGCCGCCAAACGCGGCAAGACCGTCGCCGAGATCCTGGGGTAAGCGGATGTCCGGAAAAAAAATGATGAAAGTCAAGCTGGTGCGGAGCTTCCATGGTCGGCTCTCCAGCCACAAGGCCTGTGTGCGGGGTCTCGGTCTGCGCCGGATGCACCAGGTTGTCGAGGTGGAAGATACGCCCTGCACGCGCGGCATGGTGAATACCGTGTCCTACATGGTCTCGGTGATGGAGGATCCCCGCGATGCGGCTCAATGATCTCAGACCCGATGCGGGCAGCCGGCCGAGTGCCAAGCGCGTGGGACGCGGCATCGGCAGCGGCCTCGGCAAGACCTGCGGACGCGGACACAAAGGCCAGAAATCCCGCAAGGGCGGCTTCCACAAGGTCGGCTTCGAAGGCGGTCAGATGCCTCTGCAACGGCGCCTCCCGAAGGTCGGGTTCCGATCCCGGACAGCCGACTCAAGTGCGGAGGTCCGGCTCGGCGAGCTGGCGTGCGTGGATGGCGATATCGTCGATCTGCAGTCTCTCGTTCGGGCGCGCGTCCTGAACCGGAGCGTCAAGCGTGCGAAGATCATTGCCTCCGGTGAGGTCGCGCGTGCTGTGACGGTGCGGGGCCTCGGGGTCACCAAGGGTGCGCGAGCCGCGATCGAGGCAGCCGGCGGCAAGATCGAAGACTAGCAGAAAGGCGCGAAACGGATGGCTAAGAACGTCGGATCGATGGGTCAAGCCCTCGGCGGGATGGGGCGCCTGACCGAGCTACGACAGCGGTTGCTCTTCGTCGTCGGGGCGTTGATCGTGTATCGCATCGGCACCTTCATCCCGGTCCCCGGCGTCAACCCGCAGGCACTGGCCATCCTGTTCGAGCAAAACCAGGGTTCGATCCTGGGCATGTTCAACATGTTCTCGGGCGGGGCGCTCGAGCGCGCCAGTCTGTTCGCCCTCGGGATCATGCCCTACATCTCGGCGTCGATCATCATGCAGCTGATGACGTCGGTGATCCCGAAGCTCGAGCAGTTGAAGAAGGAAGGCGAGTCGGGGCGCCGAAAGATCACCCAGTACACCCGTTATGGCACCGTGATCCTCGCGACCTTCCAGGCGGTCGGTATCTCCATCGCGCTGCAAGGGCAGACGGCCGGCGGATCCGCCTTGGTTAGCCACGCCGGTTTCGGCTTCGTTTTCACGGCGACCGTGTCATTGGTCACCGGCACCATGTTTCTCATGTGGCTCGGCGAGCAGATCACCGAGCGAGGGATCGGCAATGGCATCTCACTGATCATCTTCTCCGGCATCGTCGCCGGTTTGCCGGCGGCGCTTGGCGGGACGCTCGAGCTGGCGCGCACGGGAGAGATGAATTCGCTTGCTGTGCTGGCCTTGTTTGCCATGGCGCTCGCCGTCACGGCGTTCGTGGTCTTCGTCGAGCGCGGTCAGCGGCGCATCACGGTGAATTACGCGCGGCGTCAGCAGGGCCGGAAGATGATGCAGGCGCAGAGCACCCATCTGCCGCTGAAGCTGAACATGGCCGGCGTCATCCCTCCGATCTTCGCATCGAGCATCATTCTGTTCCCCGCAACGTTGGGCCAGTGGTTCGGGAGCAGCGAGAATATGCGTTGGCTCGCGGACATCACCGCGAAGCTCTCGCCCGGTGAGCCCATTTACGTGCTCCTGTACGCGGCCGCGATCGTCTTCTTCTGCTTTTTCTATACGGCCTTGGTCTTCAATGCCAAAGAGACCGCAGACAACCTGAAGCGCTCCGGTGCCTTCATCCCCGGCATCCGTCCGGGGGAGCAGACGGCGCGTTACATCGACACTGTCATGACGCGGCTGACCGCGGCGGGCGCGATCTACATCACCGCGGTCTGTCTGCTGCCTGAATTCCTGATCGTCGGCTACAACGTGCCTTTCTATTTCGGTGGCACGTCCCTGCTGATCGTGGTCGTCGTGGTGATGGACTTCATGGCCCAGATTCAAGCCCATTTGATGTCTCATCAGTACGAGGGCCTGATGCGGAAGGCAAACCTGAAGTCGCCGGGCGCCGGTTTGCTGCGCTGAGTGGCGCTCGAGTCTTGAGGAGAGAACAATGAAAGTGCGTGCATCGGTCAAGAAGCTGTGTCGGAACTGCAAGATCATCCGGCGCCATGGAACCGTTCGGGTCATCTGCAAGGACCCGCGCCACAAGCAGCGCCAGGGATGACGCCCGCCGGGTTGACTGGGCGAGACAGTTTGTTACACTGCGCGGTTTACCCGCTTGGTAATTTTGATCTAAGGGGTTCTAAGCTATGGCCCGTATCGCCGGCGTCAACATCCCGGACAAGAAGCACGCCGTCATCGCGTTGACTTCGATCTATGGTATCGGACGCGTCCGTGCCGGCATGATCTGTGACGCCGCCGGTGTGGCGCGCGACATGAAGATCCAGAGCCTCACCGAGGAAGAGGTCGACAAGCTTCGCAGCGAGGTCGCCAAGTATTCCGTTGAGGGTGATCTGCGTCGCGAGGTGTCGATGAACATCAAGCGCCTGATGGATCTCGGCTGTAACCGCGGCATCCGTCACCGGCGCGGGCTGCCGCTGCGCGGCCAGCGAACCCGCACAAACGCGCGGACCCGCAAGGGCCCGCGTCGTCCCATCAAGAGATAAGGGCGCTTGGGCGCAGCAAGGGCTGGATAACGTCGAATGGCTAAACCGACTCGTACGATCAAGAAAAAGGTCAAGAAACAGGTGGCGGACGGGATTGCGCACGTCCACGCCTCGTTCAACAACACCATCATCACGATCACCGATCGCCAAGGCAACGTGCTGTCGTGGGCGACCGCGGGCGGATCCGGGTTTCGGGGATCGCGCAAGAGCACGCCGTTTGCCGCTCAGGTGGCGGCCGACAGGGCCGGCCAGGCGGTGAAGGAGTTCGGACTGCGCAACCTGGACGTGAATGTCAAGGGCCCCGGGCCGGGTCGAGAATCCGCGGTGCGAGCGCTCAACAACGCGGGTTTCAAGATCACCAGTATCACCGACGTGACTCCGATCCCGCACAACGGCTGCCGTCCGCCCAAGAAGCGGCGCGTCTGACACAGGAACAGAGACATGGCACGGTACACAGGCCCAACCTGCAAGCTCGCGCGGCGCGAGGGGACCGATCTCTCGCTGAAGAGCCGGGCCCGCGCTTTGGACACCAAATGCAACCTGGAGAAGCAGCCGGGACAGACCACTGACCGCCGGCGTCGGCTCTCCGATTACGGCGTCCAGTTGCGAGAAAAGCAGAAGGTTCGTCGCATCTACGGGTTGATGGAGCGTCAGTTTCGCAACTATTACAAGAAGGCCGCTCAGGCGAAGGGTGCAACTGGTGAAAACCTGCTTCAGCTGCTCGAGCGCCGCTTGGACAACGTGGTCTATCGCATGGGTTTCGGATCGACACGTGCCGAGGCGCGCCAGCTGGTGAGCCACAAGGGCATCCTGGTGAATGGGCGTGTCGTCAACATCGCCTCCTATCAGGTCGGCACCGAGGACCATGTCGAGGTCCGCGAGCCTGCAAAGAAGCAGGTCCGTGTCCAGAATGCGCTGGCACTCGCCGAGCAGTACGGTTTCCCGGACTGGGTCGAGGTCGATACGAAGGGCTTCAAGGGCGTCTTCAAGCGTGTTCCCGAACGTTCGGATCTGCCGGCGGACATCAACGAGTCGCTGATCGTCGAGCTGTACTCCAAGTAAGGAGCTGCGTGAGGGGCACTGAATGACTGACGTTATTGGCGAATTTCTCAAGCCGCGGATCGTGAGGGTGGAGGCGGTCGACGGTAGTCCGACCCAGGCCCGTGTATCGCTGGAGCCGCTCGAGCGCGGTTTTGGACACACCCTTGGTAATGCGCTGCGCCGCATCCTCCTCTCATCGATGGATGGTTGGGCGGTAACGGAGGTCGAGATCCAAGGTGTCCTCCACGAGTACACCACCATTCCTGGCGTCCAGGAAGACGTGCTCGAGATCCTGCTGAATCTGAAGCAGCTTGCAATCTCGTTGAAGGGCAAGGACGAGGCGACCTTCACCCTGAGCAGGACCGGCACCGGCGTGGTCACCGCCGCGGATATCGCGATCGACCACACTGCCGAGATCGTGAATCCCGGTCTGGTCATCGCCAACCTCACCGATGGCGAGTTGAGCATGACTCTGACCGTGCGTCGCGGGCGCGGCTATGAGCCGGCCACGCAACGCGAGGTCGACGACAACGGGGATCGTCCAATCGGACGATTGCCGCTGGACGCCTCCTACAGCCCGATCCGCAGGGTGGCCATCGAGGTGCAGTCCGCGCGCGTGGAGCAGCGGACCGACCTGGACCGGCTTGTGATCGACCTCGAGACCGACGGCACGATCGACCCCCGGGAAGCGATCCAGCGCGCGGCCACCATCCTGCGGGATCAGCTGTCGAGCTTCGTAGTC
>Ga0316576_10000684_pt1 | contig 16603 bp, 11 predicted proteins | sample S0NA_FD_203075 | JGI IMG/M metagenome (GOLD analysis project Ga0316576, IMG submission 203075) | Rhizosphere microbial communities from salt marsh grasses in Alabama, United States - S0-2_050615r3r5 | ecosystem: Host-associated > Plants > Roots > Rhizosphere | place: USA: Alabama | collected... | reverse complement strand
ACCCGATGATCGACATCGTGTCCTCCCACCACTACGTGGCCGATCCCGAGCTGCTCCGGGCCTTCATCCGCACCAACCAGGAGATCATCGCCGGTCGCAAGCCGTACGTCGTCGGGGAGTTCGGCTTCGTGGGGACCTCGGCGGTGGAGCGCATCCTCGACGACCTGATGGCGAGCGATGTCTCCGGGGCCCTCATCTGGAGCCTCCGCTTCCACCGGCGCGAGGGAGGCTTCTACTGGCACTCCGAGCCGCTGGGCAGCGGTCTCTTCAAGGCCTACCACTGGCCGGGCTTCCCCTCGGGGGCCGACTACGACGAGCGCCACCTCCTTGCCCTGATGCGGGCCCGGGCTTTCGCGATCCAGGACCGGGTGGCTCCACCCCTGGAGGCCCCGGAGGCGCCGCGTCTCCTTCCCATCGAGGACGTCTCCCGCATCTCCTGGCAGGGATCGGCCGGGGCCTCGGCGTATGTCGTCGAGAGGTCGGCGAGGGAGAGGGGGCCGTGGACGGTGGTGGCCGACGACGTGTCGGACGCTTCGGTGCCCTACGAGCCGCTGTTCCACGACACCTCCGCCGCGGTGGGCGGGAGCTACCACTACCGTGTGCGGGCCCGGAACGTCGCCGGAACCTCACCGCCCTCCAACGCGGTGGGGCCGGTCGCGGTTCCCCACGCGACGCTCATCGACACCATGCGGAGCCGGGCCATCCCCTACAGCGCCCGGGGAGACGTCACCGTGGCCACCGGGGAGGACCGGCGCTTTCGCGAGCGGCTCCACCGGAGGCGGGCCTCCAACGGCGGCGAGCTCCTCTACGCGGTCCCCGGTCCCCTCGAGGCGTTCCGGGTCCAGGTGTTCGCCCGGGAAACCGACGATCCCGTGGTGATCCTCGGCTCACCCGACGGCCGCGTGTTCGGCCCCCTGTCCGCGAGGCGCGAGAGCTTCGCCTTCGCCGACGCGGACTACGGCTACTGGCTCCCCATCCTGTACTCGGGAGAGGGGCGGGACGACGACCGGTATCTCAAGATCGTCTTCCGCAACCCGGCCCAGCTCTCGCGCGTGGAGATCGACTACGTTCCCTGAGCCAGGGCGGACGGACCGTTCACGTCAGGCGGAACAGCCACACCACCGCGGCGACCGTCCCGAGCAGGATGAGCGCCACGACGAGGACGCCCACGACGGCCGCGAGAAGCTGCAGAGGGCCGGCGAGGGCCGGTCGCGGCGGCTCCCAGGAGTCCTCCAGCTCCTCGCCCTCGAACGGGTCGAAGTCGTCGGGCTCGCTCGAGCCCGCCGATGGCGGCGGCTGGTGACGGTCGCTCAGGCTGGCCCCCCGGGCAGGCCCGGAGCCCCGGGGCTCTGGGGGTGCAGCACGAAGGCTTCGGCGTAGTCGCACAGGGCTTCCATCCCGCGGAAGACCTCCATGCGTCCATGGTCGTTCCCGTAGGTCTCCTCGATCCTCTGGCTGCGGTGGACGAAGCAGGCCTCGTGCTTTCGCTGCACGGTCGTGCCGATGTCGACGAAGTGGGAGGGGTGGAAGACCTGGGTCTGGTGCCCGCTCATGACCTCGTAGTAGTAGAGGGCGAAGGGACGGCCCAGCGACTGCCAGGCGTCGTAGGTCAGGAGCGCCGCCGCCCGGTGGTCGCGGTGGGTGTCGACCGGCCAGTGGCACAAGACGACGTCGGGCTTCTCTTCCGAGAGGACGTCCCGGACCTCCTGGTAGCGCTGCGCGTTGACCTCGGTGGCGCCGTCGACCTGCCCGAGGAAGAGGGGGCGCGCTCCGAGGATGGCGCACGCCCGCTCGGCTTCGCCGGTGCGGATGCGCGCGGCGTCCTCGGCCGGTGTGCCCGGAATGCCGGCTTCCCCGCGCGTCAGGTAGGCCGAGACGACCTCGTGCCCGAGGTCGGCGAGGCGAGCCATCGTCCCTCCGCACCCGGTCTCGGGGTCGTCGGGATGGGCCCCCACGACCATGAACTCCAGATGCCGGGACTTCTCTTCGGCCTGGGCGGCCGCGCCGGCGCTGGCCAGGACCGCCCCTGACGCAAGCAGCAGGTCACGCCGGCCGAGGGTCGTTGCGCTCATCCTCCACCTCCGGGTTGGGGATACGATACCAGTCCCGCGCGTCTCCTCGCGGCGTCGGCCCGCCCCGGCGGGCCGGGTGGTCCCGAAGACCGGGCAGGAGGCGGCAGACCCTGGAAAGCGTCATCAGCATCGTCGCTCCCGTATTCGCCCTGGGGTTCCTCGGCTACCTCTCGACACGTCTCGGGTGGTTCTCGGACGAGGCGGCGGGGGGGCTGGCCCGCTTCGTGTTCGACTTCGCGGTGCCGCTCATGCTCGTTCGGGTCTTCGTCCACGCCCAGCTGCCGAGCACCTTCCCCTGGCCGCTCCTGGCCAGCTTCTACCTGCCGGCCGCGGTGCTGTATGCCGCGGGGATCCTGGTCTCCGGCCGCCTCTTCGGGCGGGACCGCATGGACCGGACCATCGGGGGCTTCAGCTGCTCCTTCGGCAACGCCGTCCTCCTCGGCCTGCCCCTCGCCCTGTCGGCGCTCGACGATGCGGAGATGGTGCCCTTCCTCATCCTGCTGTCGGTGCACGGGCTCGGGTACCTCACCGTGACCACGGGGCTGCTGGAGTACGGCCGGCAGCAGGGCCAGCCCTGGTCGCGCCTGCCGCTGGCGGTGGGCCGGGGGATGGTGTCGAATCCCATCATCCTGGGGCTGGCCGTGGGCGTGACGATGAACATGATGGGTCTCACCCTTCCCGGGCCCGTCGACCGCACCCTGGAGTACATGCAGGGGGCGGTCACGCCCTGCGCGCTCTTCTCGCTGGGCGCGTCGCTCACCCGCTGCCGGATCGCGGGCGGCCTGGCGGAGCCTGTCGTCGCCGTCGCGCTCAAGACCGTGCTGATGCCGGTGATGGTCTGGATCCTGGCCGTCCAGCTCTTCGAGTTGCCCACTCAGTGGAGCCGGGCCGCGATCCTGCTCGCCGCCCAGCCCACCGGCGTGAACGTGTATCTGTTCGCCGTCCGCTATGCGGCGGCGAGGGAGCTGGCCACGACCACGGTCTTCCTGGCCACGTCCTTCTCCCTGATCTCGCTGTCCCTGGTGCTCTATCTGCTTCCGTTGATGACCTGAGCGGGCTCCCGGGGCCGCGGTCAGTGCCCCCACTGGGCGCGAGCCTGGAGGAATCCGAAAAAGAGGAAGAGCGCCACGGTGCCGCTCAGAAGCGCGGTGGTCGCGGGTCCGTTCCGGAGCCGGGGGCCGACCCACTCGGAGCGGCCGTTCAGGAGGAGCAGTGTCAGGGCCAGCAGCGGCATGAACAAGGCCCCGAAGACCGCGTAGACCTTCTGGACCTCACGGAAGCTGAAGAGAAGACCCAGCATGGGGACCAGCGCGAGGGCCCAGAGGTAGCCGCGATAGGGCCGGCTGCGAGCGTCGACCCCGGAGCCCGTCGTGTCCGTGCGCCCAGCGCGCCCAGGGCCGACGAGCCTCCAGTAGTCCGCGAAGATGTAGGGCACCGCCTGCCAGACCCCGAGGAGGCTGGAGAAGAACGCCCCGAACGCCCCGAGGAGAAAGGCCCACCGTCCGGCACGGCCCAGCGGGGCCTCGAGTGCGTCGGCGAGGCTGACCACGAGCCCCGCCCCTCGACCCTCCACCTCGATGGTGCTCCCGATCACGACCATGGCGAGCCCAAACAGGGCCGTCATCAGGTAGGCGCCGGCGAGATCGATTCGGCAGGACCGCAGATCTCCGGGCCCCGAGCGGCCTTTCTCGCGGATCCAGTATCCATAGCAGAGCATGGTCAGCGTGCCCCCGACGCCGCCCATGAGGGCCACCGTCCAGCCGAGTCCTTCGCCGCCCGCGGGGGGGATGCGCGGGAGGGCCATGCCCCCGAGGACGGCGACCCAGTCGTCGCACAGGAGGATCGCGGTGAGGATCACGGTGACGAACATCACCCCGATGCAGAGGCCCATCACCTTCTCGAAGAGAGGGAACCCTCCGGCGAGGACGAGGGCCACCCCGAGGAGGCTCGACGCGACTCCGAACACGACCTTTCCCGTCGCGGCGTCCGAGAAGACCGGGACGATGGCGTGAGCCGCGACCCCGCACGCGCTCATGAGGGCGGAACCCACGAAGAAGCTCCAGAGCAGGAAGTACGCCCCGAAGACGAGATGGGCGGGGCGGCCGAACCGCCGCAGCGCTCCCTCGAGGAGCGTCTCGCCGGTGGCGAGCTGCCAGCGGGCCAGCCCCTCGTTCATGACGAGCTTGAGAAAGGCCCCGAGGAGAACGGCCCAGAGCACCACCACGCCCAGCCGGCTGCCGGTGAAGGCGGCCGTCGCCAGGTCGCCGGCCCCGACCCCGGTGGCGGCGACCAGCAAGCCGGGACCGACGAGGGCGAGGAGCCGGGCGAGGCCCTCCGTCCGCCGGGGGGGGCTGCCACTCGCGTCCGCGCCGGTGCTCAGGGCTCCCGTCCGGTGGCCGGCACGCGGGTGTAGACGAACGTCTCCTCCCGCGTCGTCCCGTCCTTCCCGTGCATGGCCAGGTGGACCCGCAAGTGGTCTTCGCCGTCGGGGCGGAACGAGAGTCCGTCGAAGTGAAACGCTCCGTCGGCGACGGCGACCAGGGGGAAGTCGACGGTCTTCTCCTTCTCTTCCCAGCCCGTGAGATCGGCGTTGAAGTGCTTGAGGCGGAGGACGAGGCTGCCGTCCTCCGGCACGATCGTCATGAGCTCGTAGAAGACCGTCTCACCGTCCTTCACCAGGCGGAACATCCCCATCATGGCGCCGCCCCGAGGAGGGCTCCAGATCTCTTCGGCGGTCCCTCCCAGCGCCTCGCCCATCCAGTGCCCCGCCATCCAGGCCATGTCCTCGACCGCCGCGCTCGGCGCCGGGGCGCCGGCCGAGCGTGCAAACGTGTGCTCGGTCAGCGCCTCCTGGCCGCTGGCGCCGGCGACCCCGACGAGGACGCACAGCGCGGCCAGCACCGCCACCCGCCCACGTGTCCGGCCTCCGCGCCCGTGCCCGGCCTCGCTCATGGTTCACCTCCAAGTGGGAAGTGACGATGGTAACCCAGGCGAACACGCTAGTATCTGGATTCGCAGGGAGGAGGTTGTATGAAGCGTCGCTCATTCGTCCAGGGCGCCGCCGCCGCCGTTGCGGCGCCGGTCAGCGCCACGCTGGCGTCGCCGCCGCTCCCCGATGTCGAGATGCTCACCCGGGTGAAGCGCGCGATGCTCTCGATGCAGAGGGCGTCCTGGGAGCAGGGTGTCGCCGCCCAGGCCTTCCTCGAGCTGGGCGACGACGAGCAGGTCGTCCTGATGGCGAAGGAAGCCGCGCTGCGCCAGACAAAGGAGGGCCGCCTGTCGGTCCTGTACACCGACAACGGCGTCACGGACCCGGCGGCCTCCGGCGAGGCGGTGCTACGGGCCGCCCGCAGCACCGGAGACGACGACCTGAAGCAGGCCGCGGAGAGGATGGCTGCCTACCTCCTCGAGACGGCCCCGCGGGCCGCCGACGGGACGCTCTACCACACCCTGAACGCGCCGGAGATCTGGGTCGACTCGATGTACATGGCGCCCCCGTTCCTCGCCGCGGCCGGCCACCACGAAGAGGCCGTTCGCCAGCTCGACGGCATGGGCCAGCGCCTCTGGAACGCCGAGAGGCGGCTCCACTCACACCGCTGGCACGAGGGCCGACAGCAGTTCGTCACTGCAAAGGCCTGGGGGGTGGGCAACGGCTGGGCGATGGCGGGTCTCGCCCGGGTGGTCGACGCGGTGCCGGAGTGTCTGGCCCCCGATCGGGAGCGCCTCGCGCGGCGCGCGAAGGAGACCCTCGACGGCTGCCTCGCCCACCTGAGGCCGGACGGCCTGTTCCACAATGTGATCGACGATCCGGACACCTTCGTCGAGACGAACCTGTCGCAGATGGCGGCCTACACCGTCTTCAGGGGGGTCCGGTCGGGGTGGCTGCCCCGCAGCTACCTGCCGCGGGCCCTCGAGATGAGAGAGGCGGCGCACGGCAAGGTCGACGCGCGAGGGTATGTCCAGGGCGTGTGCGGCGCTCCCTTCTTTGACGCGCCGGGTCGCGCCACCGAGGGCCAGGCCTTCTTCCTGCTCATGGAAGCGGCCCACGCCCGGCTGAGCTGACCGTCGGTACGGGGCGAGATCAACCCTGCGGCTTGTAGTGGAGCACCATGTAGGCCCCGGCCGCGGCCATCAGGAAGCCCACGTAGAGCATGGGGCTGGGCGCGGCCTTCGGGGGGTGTTGCCACATCGAGTAGAGGACGTTCACGATGGGCGCCCCCGCGAAGACGAGGGGCATGACCCAGAGCGGCGCCCCGCCCGCGCGGAACGCGTAGATGACGCACACCGCGCCGAGGGCGCCGAGGACGCCGGCCCAGGTCGAGGTCATCATGCCGGCGGTGGTGAAGCCCTTGAGCTGGCCCTGGGAGGCGAGGCTCGCCAGGGGCACGAGGACGCCGACCAGGAAGTACGCGAAGCCCACGAAGAGGAACGCCTTCAGCGGGTTGCCGAGGGCCATCTGCCCCTTGTGCAGCACCGGTCCGTACAGGCCCCAGGACAGCACCGCTCCCACGACAAACCAGATCCAGCTCATCTCAGCCCCTTTCTCGGGGGACCGCGCCACTGCGCCGGTCGTCTCCCTCTCGCCCGCGGGGGGCGGCGCCACGATGCCGGCCGCCCCCGTCCCGCCCTCGAACCGCAACAGCGCCAACGTCTCGACGTCCTTGACCAGCACGCCCTCGTCCAGCACGACGGGGTGCGCCCAGGTGGGGCTCCCCGCAACCGGCCACGTCCGCTTCGGAGCGAAGGCTTCACCCGCCTGCGGCGCCACGATCAGCGTGGCCTCGTTCGTGAGCAGGAACAGCACCCCGCCCCCGGCCAGCACTGCGGCGTTGTCGCCCTGCCGCCCCCCGGAGAGCCAGACGGTCTCGCCCGAGGCGGCGTCGAGAGCGAAGAACTGGCCGTGCTTGCGCTGTGAGAAACCGAAGATTCGCCCGTCGGCCAGCACCGGCGTGCTCATGTAGCACGCCACCGCGTCGTTCTCCCAGGCCGGTGTGGTGGTCCAGCGGCCGTCCTTCGTCGTGACCTTGACCGCCTGCACGGGGTGGTCGAGACCCGAGTAGATGACGGTGTCGCCCTGCACGATGGGCGTCACCGCGTTCTGCACCCACGAGGTGGTGAACGGAAGCTGCCAGAGCAGGGTGCCGTCGTCGGCGGACACCCCCACGAGGAACGACTCGCTGAAGGTCACGACCTGGCGCGCGCCCCCGATCTCCGCGACGACCGGAGACGCGTAGCCCGGCCCGTCGCCCGTCCAGGACCAGGCGACCTCCCCGGTGGCGGCATCGAAGGCGGTGAGCGCCCCGTCACCGGGCCCCCCCACGTGGGCGATCACCCGCCCGCCGTCGACCACCGGGGACATCGCGGTGCCGTACAGGGGCGAGGTGGCGGAGAACTGTGAGGCGAACTCCTTCCGCCAGAGCGGTCGACCGTCGCCCGCGTCCCAGCAGGACAGGATCCCGCTGATGCCCAGCGTGCAGACCCGCCCGTCGGCCACCACCGGGGTCCCCTTGGGCCCCTTGCCGTGCGCGTGGGCGGCGGGGTTCATCTCGTAGGGCGCCGGGTAGGCCTGCCGCCAGATCGTCTGGCCGGAGGCGAGCTCCAGGGCCCGGACCACCTCGTCCTCACCCTCGCGGGAGAAGACGTACACGTGGTCGCCGGCCACGACCGGTGAGGCGTGTCCCTCGCCGACCGTGACCTTCCAGGCGGGCGCGAGCGCCTCCGGCCACGCGGCCCGGGTCTGCAGGTCGGTGATGCGCCCGTCGCGAGCCGGGCCCCGCCACTGGGGCCAGTCGGCTGCTCCCCCCCCCGAGGCCAGCAGCAGGGCCAGGACGACGAGTGGGCCTTTCACGAGCGTCCTCCTATTCCGCACGAAGAGACTCCACCAGCGGAAGTCGCTGGATGAACGAGACGGCCAGCCAGGACACGATGACTCCGGTCACGATCAGTGCGAGCAGGAGCAGGCCCACGAGGCCCAGGGGCAGCCCGCCTCCGCGCTCGAGCAGCACCGGGGCGATGGCCACCAGCGCGGGGACGGCCCCGGCCAGGAATCCCAGGCCGACGAGGACGGCGTTCTCGGCCAGGACCATGCGCGTCACGTGGTCGCGACCGTAGCCCACCGCGCGCAGCAGGGCGAGCTCGCCCCGCTGCTCCAGCGCGTTCCGTACGAGGACGGTGGCCAGGCCCACGATGCCGAGGAGGAGCCCGAGGGCCCCCAGGGCCTGGAAGGTGGCGATGTAGGTGTTCTCCACGCTGTGGTAGTCGCGGAGGCGCTGGGCGGTCCTGCTCACGTCGAACCCGAAGTCCGACAGCCGGGACTCGAGGGCCTCGCTCACCGAGGCCTCTCGGGTCGCCGGCAGGTCGACCAGGAAGAAGGCGTAGCCGCTCTCCGCCGGGAAGGCCTCGACGAAGTGGCGCTCGCCCATGAGGATCTCGCTCTGGAACAGGCCGGGGGCCAGGGTCCCCACGAACCGCACCCGGACCCCGGTGTCGCCCAGGGTCATCACGTCGCCCAGCTTGTGGTGGAGGATGTAGGTGAGTGAGCCGGCGTCCGCGATCACCGGGACCGCGCCGTCGGCGTCACGCTCCCGCTCGAGCAGCGTCCAGGGATTGGCACGCTCCTCCGGGGTTTCGGCCTGCGTCGACTGGAAGCGGAAGCGCTCCTCCTCGAGGAAGGTCGCGCTCGGAGCGAGGACCGTCGGCTCGCGAGGCTGGTAGAGATTCAGGCAGCTCGCGTCCTCGCCCCGGCGGGCGCGGAACCGGGCGACGTCCACCTCGTCGAGGTCGACGTCCTCGAGGCCGAGGGCGGCGCGGCCCTCTTCTGTCGTCAGGTCGTGGTGCAGCGGCACCAGCGACCAGGCCATCAGGCGATAGCCACCGCTCTCGCCCTTAGGGTTGGCCACGTCGCTGGCCCCGTCCTTGCGGAAGGACCCGACCGACACGATCACGAAGGTGGCGAAGGCGACGAGGGCGATGCACAGGACGCTCCGCCCCGGGCGGAACGTGAGCCCGCGCACCCCGAGCGCCCGCACGCTCCGGATGGCCGAGGCGGCTCGGGGGCGCCCGGCCAGAGCGCGCCGCGTCAGGAGCAGAGCCGCGATGAGCAGGAGGCCGCCAGCGCCGAAGAAGCCGGCGGTCTGGGAGAGCGCACCGACCGCCGACGCGGCGATCAGACCCAGGGCCAGACCCACCAGCCCCCACGCCACCAGGGCACGACCCCGGGCCTTCGTGGCCGACCAGGGCTCGAGGGCCCCGGCCAGCAGGTTGCGGGGCGAGAGACGGCGCAGGTCTCGGAGCGTCCAGGCCACCGCGCCCACCGCGGCCAGGGTGGCGCCGATGGCGCCCACGAGCGGAGACACGAACCCGAGGTGGAGCGTGAGGTCGCGGGTGCCCAGGTCGACGGTCCACAGGTTCCTGAGACCCCACAGCACCAGGGCCGCGTAGGCGGCGGCCCCGGCCATGCCGATGACGCCCCCGAGGGTGGAGAGCACCAGGCCTTCGCCCAGGTACAACCGCCGCAGGCGCGACGCCGAGAAGCCGAGGGCCTCGAGGAGCCCGATCTCGCGCAGACGCTGCTCGAGTCCCAGACGGAAGAAGAGACCGGCCAGGAGCAGGGCCGCGACGACCAGGAAGAAGCTGAAGTAGAAGAAGTACTCGCCGAAGTCCGTCGAGCCACGGGCGGACTCGAGGGCGGCGGCCCGCACCGGGGTCACGACGAACCGGCCCGAGACGCCCACGTTCCGGCGCAGGGCGGCGGCGTAACGTTCCCGCGCTTCGCCCAGGGAGACCACGGACTCCGGGGTCAGGCGGAGCGAGGTCAGGCGGCCCAGGCGGTGGCCCCAGAGCCGCTGGCCGACGTCGAGGGGGACGAAGGCCTTGGGAGTCGTGCGGTGATCGTCCCAATAGGCCTCGTCTCTCGGGCGGATGCGGTCCAGGTCCACCGGGAAGGGGGGATCCCAGTCGGACACGTGCGTCGACTCGGTGATGCCAGGGTACTCCGGGACCAGGTTCCGGTCGGCGGCTATGCCGGCCATGGGCGTCACCGCGATCAGCTCGAAGTCCGCGCTCGCGGTCGTGAGCTGCCCTTCCTCCTCCCAGAGGAAATAGTCGAGAGTGACCGTGTCCCCGGGCTTCGCGTGGAGATCGGCGGCGGCCCAGTCGTTCAGGACGATTGGCGGGCGTTCGCCGCCCGACGGGACCTCGCCCCGAGTCAATCCGCCGAGAGTCTCCGGGTCGAGGGCCGCGACCAGCGAGTAGGGCACCTCCCGCTCACCGACGCGGAGGGTATTGGCCAGGTAGACGAAGATCTCGCTCACCTTCAGCCCCTGCCGGGCGGCCACCGTCCGGGCGGTCTCGGCCAGCGCGTCGTCCACCAGCGCGTTCGTGGTCTCGAGCTGGAGCGCCCCCGCCTCGGGCCGCGCGCGCACGCGCACGCCCAGGTCGTCGAGGGCGACCGCCCTGGAGAGCGCGGCCTCCAGGTCGGCCGGGGCCGCGTCCTCGGCCTTCGCGGAGACGAGGAGGACGTTGGCGCGGCCCGCCTGGTCCACCGCTCGCTGCAGGGTCCCGAGGGGCACGTACACCGCGCGCACTCCGCCGGCACGGGGTCGCAGGGCCAGCTCGCCGAGCTCCTCCCGGGTCCGCACACCCTTCACGGTGAGGCGCATTCCCAGGGCGGGGTCGTCGCGCCGTCCGAAGAGCGTGCTCCCCGACACGTCGGAGGCGGCGTGCAGACGCACGAGGACGGCGTCGCCTTCACCGGCACCGAGCTCCTCGGCGAGGGGGGCACTCACCAGTGCGTCGCGTGTGTCGAGCTCCGGGGGCTCGAGGCCGTGGAAGGTCCAGAAGCGCTCGTCGACGCCGTAGACCAGGACGTCTCCGGCCCGGCGCCGGCTCGTGGCGTGGGTGGCCACGCCCCGCAGGACCACGACCGGGCTGACGGCGTCGAAGGCCGCGGCGAAGTCGGGCTGGGCGTCGAGATCGGCGGCCAGACGGTCGCGGAAGAACCCGGTCGACTCGACCGCGTGAGTGGTGCGCCCCAGGCGGGCCAGGGCGGTGTCCGCGAGGCTGCCCCGGACCGAGTCGCCCACCACCAGCGAGCCCCCGAGGACGGCGGCGGCTGCCGCCACCCCCAGCACCACGGCCAGGTTGGGACGCCAGTAGTGGCGGAGGCTGCGGGCCAGGAGGGTGCGGGTCTGCATCACTCGGCCTCGAGGCGCCCCTGGGCGAGGCGCCGTCGGTCCTCGAAGCGCTCGGCCAGGGCCGCGCTGTGGGTGACGACGATCAGGATGGCCTGCTCGGCGGCGTGCAGCTCGAGCAGCAGGTCGGCCACGGCTCCCGCGGCGGCCGCGTCGAGGTTGCCGGTGGGTTCGTCGCACAGGACGAGGCGCGGCTTCAGGACGAGGGCGCGGGCCAGGGCGGCCCGCTGCCTCTCGCCCCCCGAGAGCTCCGCCGGCCGGTGGTCGAGGCGCTCGCCCAGGCCCACCCGGTCGAGCAGCTCTCTTGCGCGGGTTTCGTGGGCGCCGCTGCCTTCGCCGACCAGGGTCGGGGTGAGCACGTTCTCCAGGACCGAGCACTGGGGCAGGAGGAAGTGCTCCTGGAAGACGAACCCGATCTCGTGATTGCGAAAGGTCGCGAGCTCCGGCTCCGGAAGCTGGAACGGGTCGCGCCCGTCGAGGGTCACCTCTCCGCTGGTGGGTGGTTCGAGCGTCCCCAGGATGTGGAGCAGCGTGCTCTTCCCGCTTCCCGAGGGCCCCATGATGCACAACGCCTCCCCCGGCCCCTTCGAGAACGAGACCCCGTCCAGTATCGGGAGCGTCCCCGCCCCCGTCTCGAACTGCTTCGACACCGTCTCAACCTTCAGCATCCCACCTCTCCGGATAAGGGGTCAGGTCCCGAATGTTGCATTGCAGCGGGAAAACGTCCCCTCCAGAGGACGGAATGCTACATTCAAGACCTGACCCCTTCGTAGACTGCGAGGGCGCGGGTGGCCATCTGGGCGATGGAGTGGTGCTCGCGGACGCCCTCGGCGCCGCGGAGGCCGAGGGCGCGGGTGGCCTCGCGGTCGGACGCGAGCTCGAGGAGGCGGTCGGCCAGGTCCGCGGGGTTGTTGGGCTCGAACAGCACGCCCCCGCCCGTCCGGTCGAGCACCTCCGGGAACGCCCCGTGGCGTGGCTGGACGCAGGGCACTCCATTGGCCAGGGCCTCGAGGACGTAGAGCCCCTTGGGCTCGGCGTACGGGCTCGGGGCCGACATGACGTCCAGGGTCTTCAGGAACGCGATTTTGTCCTCGCGATCGAGGGTCCCGTGATACCGGAACTCGCGGTCGAGGCCCCACCCTCGAAGACGGCCCCGGATCCCGTCGAGGTACCCCTGGTGCTCGGGGAGGAGATAGCCGGCCGCCTCGAGGCGCGCGTCCGTGAGGCCCCGCTCCTGGCGGAGGATGCGGTATGCGTCGACCAGGAGGTGCAGGCCCTTCTCGGGTGCGACCCGGGCGAAGTAGCCGATGGTGAAGGGCCCGCTCGCCTCGTCTCTCGGGCCTCCGTGTCCCTCGAGGTTGATGCCGATGGGGACGGTGTGGACCTTCGCGCGGTCGATCGCGAGGTAGCCGGCCATGAAATCGGCGTAATAGTCACTCGTCGCGACGAAGGCGTCCACCGCGTCGGCGTGCCGGCGAATGAGCGCCCTGGACTCCTCCCGGTGCTCGTCGGGCAGGCCCTCCAGGAAGAGGTCCTCGCCCTGGAGCGTGCAGACGATCGGCTGCTTCAGCTCCCGACGCAGGGCCGGGGCCAGGCTGATGAGGAGGGCATTGGGGACGATGGCGAGGTCGAAGGACGGCAGGTGGTCCAGGTACCCGAGCAGCTTCTTGAACTCCTTGGCCTGGTTCCCCTCCTCGCCCTGGAGCGTGGAGACGGTCAGCTCCCCGAGGGACTCGGGGCAGACCTTGATCCCCCGGGACGTGGCGGCCCGGATCACGGGCACGGCGTCCCAGAGCCGGTCGAGAAACGCCGGAGTCTTCCGAAAGAGCGGCACGTTCTGCTCGAGATAGACGCTGATGCCCCCGAAGAACACGTGGCGGTCGCTGACGTTGACCTCGTCCGTGAGCGTCGGCGTGTACACCGGGAGCAGAAGCACGTCCTCACCCCTGGCTCGGAGCTCCGCCGCGAGAGCGTTGTCCATCAGACAGCTGCCGCAGTACATGCCGGCCGCGCCCGCGGTGATCTGAAGGATTCGCATCCGGCTAGGCGCCCTTCTCGGTGGGCAGGCGGAAGCAGGCGGCCTCGGCCTCGCTGCGGACGATCAGGAGATCCCCGGCCAGGGCCGGCGTCGCCCAGGTCTTGCCCGAGACCGCCGAGTGGCGCGCGATCTCGGTGAGCCCCTCGGGGCTGGGGTCGATCAGGACCAGCTCGCCGTTCTCGGCCACGAGGAGCAGAAGGTCGTCCACGAGGAGGACCTGGCCGTGCCCGTAGCGACCCTTCTTCCAGCGGCGCTCGCCGTCCGCAGGATCGAGGCACACCAGGACGCCCTCGTCGAGACCGTAGAGGAAGCCCCCGTGCTCGACCACCTGGGTGAACTTCGCCTTGAGCCGTGGAGTGGCCCAGAGGACGTTGGCCTCGAGGCCGCCGTCCTCCCCGCGGACGACCTGCACCAGCCGCCCGCCGATCCCGTAGCCCATGGACGCGAACACGCGGTCGTCCCCGAGGACCACCGGCTGGGCCACCTTCTCCGGGCGATCCGGCCAGGGGTCGGTCCAGAGCACCTCTCCCGTCCCGACATCGTGGCCGACCAGGCCCGCCAGGTTGAACACCACGATCTGCCGCACCCCGGCCAGCGTTGCCACCAGCGGCGAGCTGTACCCGGCCCCGGCGTCCCCGCCGGACCAGCGGGGCTCGCCGGTGAGGGCGTCGTAGGCCACCAGGGACCGCCCGTGGGGTCCGCCGGCGACCACGACCACCATGCCGTCGGTCACCAGCGGCGACGACGCGATGCCGTGCTGCGGCGCGCTCCCGTTGTTCTCCCCCAGCACGTCCCGCTCGAAGAGCAGCCGGCCGGTGGCCAGGTCGAGGGCGCGCAGCCACCCGTCCACGCCGTAGGCGTAGACGCGGCCCTCGTGAAGGGTGGGTGTGGCGCGCGGCCCGTCTCCGGCCAGGGTGCTCCGGAAGCCGACACCCCCCGGGTGGCTCCACCGGAGCACCCCCGTCTCCAGGTCGTAGGCGACGACGATCCCTCGACCATCGCGCTGCTCCTGCGTGACCGCGAGCCCGTCGGCCACGGCGAAGCCGGCCCAGCCCGTCCCCATGGGGCGACGCCAGACCTCGACCGGAGGGTGGGCGTCCCATCCGCGGGCGAGGTGGACCCCGGTGAGAGTGGCGTCCCGGTTCGGCCCCAGGAACTGGGGAAAGGAGGGGCCGGCGCTGGCCCCGGCGGCAGAAGCCGGCGCCGTCGCCGCTTCACCCGGCGTGATCTCACCCTCGCTCCCGACCGACTCGGTGGACCCGAGGCCCACCGCTTCCGCCGTGGCCGCGGCGCCGGTCTCGAGGGGTGGCGCCGGCTCGCCCGCGCCGCGCCAGGCGACCTGGGGCACCAGGTCGCCCGAGAAGCCGCGCATCTCGACGAAACGACCGGCACTCCACCCCAGTACGGCGACGACCACGGCGGCCGCCAGCCGCGCCCACCAGGGGGCCCGGGAGAGGAGCAGCCACCAGACCAGCAGGAGCAGGGTCGTGAGGATCGCGGTCACGACGGTGACGGTGGGCTTCGTCATGGCCACCGGCGAGTCGGCCGAGGCCCACACCCAGGCGAGGACCGCCGCCGCCCCGACGAGAATCAGGGCGGCCGGCCACAGGCGCAGTCCCCTTGAGGTCGTCATTCTGAAGGGCCTCCTTCGCTCACGCGGCTCCCGGCAGTCCCTGGAGTGCCCGCCGCGTCCAGAGGTGCTCGAAGAGATTCCCTTCGTGGGGCTGGTCCCAGCTCACCTGCCAGGTGGGGAGCGGCCCGAGGTTGAGGCGCGACAGCAACGGCGAGGCGAGGATGCGACGCCGCAGGGCCGCGTCCTCGGTGAGGACGGTCACCGCCAGCGTCGGACCCAGGGCGTCGGGGATCTCCTCGGCGGCGACCTCCACCACCGACGCGAACGGGAAGAGGAACTCCCGGTTGGCGAGGGGGTGCTCGGGCGAGTCGCACCGGACCACGGTGGGCAACAGGTAGGTCGAGCCCTCCCACTCCACGACCCGGCCCCCGGCGCGGTGACGCGCGGTCACGTCCTCGGCTCCCGGAACCTGGAGGTCCTGGTCGATCATGGCCGAGATGCGGTGCGCGATTCGGGGATTGGCGAACGGGGCGAGCTCGGCCTCGGGGTCCTCTTCCCCGCGGGGCCGGATCGCGGCCATCTTCTCCGCGAGGCCCTCGGCGAGCGCCCGGCCCTGGCCGGTGGTCCAGACGCCGGAGGCGTTCACGCACGAGCGCCCGCCGTTGGCCGCGATCGACGCGACCATGACGTCGAGGTGCGTGCGCCAGTCGTCCTCCGAGTCCGGCCCCAGGAGCACCTTGCTGTAGCCCGGGCCGTGGACCTCGACCCGCGGATCACCCTGCCACGGCCGCGTCGAGGCCACGTCCCCGAACACCATCCCCCGCCCGCAGCGGCGGAGAATCTCCCCGCCCCCGGCGTGGTCGGTGGGGTAGAAGCCGAAGGCCTCGGGGGGCGCCCCGGCCTTCACGAACGCCTGGATCAACCGGTACGGCGTCCACGGCTCGGCGCTGCCCGGCTTGAGGACGAGGGCGGTCTTCAGGGCGATGGTGGGAGCCCACAGGGCGTGAACGCCAGGGGAGTTGTTCGGCAGCACCACGCCCAGCGTGGGGGAGCTCTGCACGAAGCTGAGGGCGTGGCCGTCCACGACGCCCTGACCGCGGTCCAGGACGCCGAGGTCGAGGCCCCGGGTGAGGCCGTCGATCACCGTTCTCGCGCCGGCCAGCACGCCCCGGATCTTCTCCATGTTCCGACGCACGAGGACGTGGGGGAGTCCGGTGGTTGCCGAGAGCTGGCGCACGTAGTCGTCGGGAGTCTGGGCCTCCTCGCCCACTGGCAGCGTGGTGCTCATGAAGGCGTCGGCGGCCCGGGCGCTGATCTCCACGAGCCGCGCGGTCGTGAACCCGTCGAGGGAGGCCCGCATCGCGTCCTGCCCGGCGTCGAGGAGGTCGCGACGGACGAGGCCGGCGTTGGCCTCCGAGAGCTCGACGAAGGTCTCCTTCGTCCGGAAGTGCGGGACCCGGATCGACTGCACGCTCCGGTACGGGCGACCCGCCCGCAGGATGGGCAGGTGGAGCATCAGTACACCCCCTCGACCACCGTGGTCTGGAGCTGGGTGAAGGGCCGGACGTTGCGGACCCCGTCCCAGGGGTAGAGCTCACAGGGAGGCTCGCGCTCCGCCTCGTCACGCTCGAGGAAGCGGGGCATGAAGAACTCCTTCGTGAGCGTGGTCAGGCGCCCGCGGCCCGTCTCCCCGTACTCCACCACCCGCTCGGGGTCGTCGGGATCCACG